>Ga0208135_100444_pt1 | contig 25293 bp, 20 predicted proteins | sample AntDeeMetag02WF5_FD_184757 | JGI IMG/M metagenome (GOLD analysis project Ga0208135, IMG submission 184757) | Saline lake microbial communities from Deep Lake, Antarctica - Antarctic Deep Lake Metagenome 02WF5 (SPAdes) (version 2) | ecosystem: Environmental > Aquatic > Non-marine Saline and...
CCGCCGACAGCGACAGCTCTCCGTCGATCCGTCCGTAATTCTCTCGTCGAGACCGTCAGTACAACCGCTTCGACACAGAACTCAGGCCGCAGAAACAGCTAGCCGAGGATGCTTTGTGAGGTACTGAGGCTGGGATTGTCTCCTATGACGATGAGCAAAACATCGTAGATCTCACCAAACAGGGACGGAAACTGGCGGAGAATCTCGAATGAGCTGATTGGGTATTACGACGATTGAACATAACGAAAACGAGATATGCAAACGACTGCGATAGCTGGAGGGAATTGCCGTGAGAAAACCGCCTGAGACCCTCACATTCACTCAGATGCTGCGTTATGTTTGGCGATGTAGTCTGTGTCGACGTAAAAGGGGGGACACTCCCTAAGTTACGCATCAAGTAGATACTGAGGACATATCAAAGCCAGTCACCGATCAGTCCTAGTGAAGAGAATCGGTGAGCTACAACTATGACGAACCCTATCGTCGGCCAATCAGATTGGTTGCTAACTATTGTGGTCCGGACGTACTCAATACGTCGCTATCGAGACGACCAGAACTAGAAGAGCTTGCGACGAGTCTTCTCGAGAAGGGGTGCAGCACGACCAATAAGCGGTGATACCAAGAAATTTTGTCTACGACAGCAGTCGTGATTATGTCAGTCATCGTTACTCGCCCGTTCCTGCTCTCTAAAGGTCGACTCCGGGCCAGAAAGGTCCTGAATAGAGCGGTCCGTCCACGTGTACGGAACATTTGGTTCACCCCTAGTTTCAAGCCATGTCTTGTGTCCTCGTGTATGACTATCCCACATAGGACGAAGCCCGGAGTCAAACCGATTATCAAGAGATTTCTGGGCCTTTTCGCTGAGACCAAATTCAAATTCGTCTGACAAATCCCAGAATCCACGGAAGAAATCGGCGAACTGCTCACTCATTCGCATACTACTCTCGTAGGTCTTTTTAACATCGTCAATGAGGTCCTCTTCGTTACGAATGCGCTCACGTTCCTCGTCATACCATTCAGAGACTGGCTGAGCGTCCTCAGTCCGCTCGGTAAACATCTTTTCGCGGCGCTCCTCGGTTGCTTTCGTCTTGAGTTTCCATTCCCCTTGTACGGCGGAATTATGCTGGGCTTCGTCGTCGACCTTCTCGACGATGACGCCGTAGGCATCTTCTGCATGCCGGGGAAGGACATACCCATCGTGAATGTCTGAGAGTACGTCTTCAGGATCGCGTTCTAACGGGTCACCGAGCCCCGACCCACCGCGGAGATAATTCAGATACATGTCATAGTCATCGAACTCTTTGGGCGTGCTAATTCCCTCGGGACGGCGAGTGATCTCACCATCAACTTTTGACTCGAACTCGCCGCTTTCCGGATCGAGATCATGCTGTGGGTAGTCCTCACCGTTCTCAAATCGTTTCTCAAGATCCGTATTCTTGGCATTAAGGATGTAGCCGGACGCTGCGGGATAGCCCCCGAAAAGGCCACCATCGCTGGTCATGTAGCCGTTGCCCATCTCGTAGAGCAGCCACCTGCTCACGTCTTTGACCGTCCGCATGGACTCGAAGCCGGCACCGCCTGCTCGGCGGCCTACACCACCTGTATTCGGTTTGACTGCGCGTCCAAGAAACGGTAGCGGTTCAACCATTTCCCACGCTTCGGCGTCACCCATGTCCCCTTCGGGGTTCCAGACCGCCGAAGCGTGAGGCTCACCGTCTTCGACGTATCGAGCACCGACGCCTTCGCAGGCCGACTCGAAAGAGTTGACCGCATGGAGCTTGTCGAACTGATCAATACCACCCCCCTGTAGCCAGTTCGAGGTGTTGGCGTTACCGGCGTTGATCTCCTCCCAGAATCCACGTGCAAAGTAGCCTCGTGAAAGATGCTGCCAGAGCGGTGCCCACGCCGATACCAGGAAGTGCCAGGCGTAGGCGTGTGCCGTCTCCGTATTCTGCGTGTTCGCCCACGATCCGACCGGCAGGTGGAAGTCACAGGCATAATAGGCACCGTCGTTCACCAACTCATTCGGTATTACCGTCTGGGTGAGCATTACCCAGATACCGCCTTGTATCGCGGCAGGAGTGCAATTGAAGGGATGCCAGCCCCACTTGTTTGCACCCTCAAACGAAACTTGAAATGTTCCATCCTCTCGGACGTGAAGTTCTGAAGGAGCGTGCATAATATGGTTCTCTTGAGCGTACTCGCGAGTGACGTTCTCCTGCCCCTCGTAGAGAGCATCCACGAATGAAGCGCCGCGGTACGTCCCGGGTAACATCGTCCGCTTGATACGGCTCCGAAAGCCCCGACGGCCATCCTCGACAGCCTCACGGGAAAGTTGCTTGAACGTCTCGATCCCATGTTCATCTATCATTTCCTTGACCGAGTTTCGAATCATTAAACAACCTGTCATCCGGGTCCGTTCGTCGAGCTTTAAGAAATCTGGCGTTCGCGTCTTAGCAGGATATTCCTTCTTCCAAGAGTTGTACAACTCAAAGTTCTCGCCGATTTTGCGGGCCGTATAGTACGCACCGTCGCCAAAGCGAGACGCTTGTGAGACGTTCATGCTCCCTGGGCCGATCGCACCGGTATCGATGACGTGATTCACACCACCAACCCACGCGACGAGTTCTCCCTCGTGGAAGATGGGGATAATGGTCATAAGATCGCACGGGTGAACGTCCCCGACGTGGGGATCGTTGTTGACAAAGATGTCGCCCGGTTCGATACCAGGACTGTCTTCATAGTCGTGGTTGATCATGAATTTGATCGCCTCGCTCATCGTATGGATATGTACGATGATTCCCGTTGAGACGGCGATCGAGTCTCCCTCGGGAGTGAACAAGCCATAACAGAGCTCTCCTTCCTGTTCGACGATGGGAGTTGCAGACACCTCCTTCGACGTTTCACGTGCCGTCACGAGGTCGCCACGGAGCCGTGAATAAAGTTGCTCAAACCGAATCGGGTCCTCTTCTTTCAATGCCAACTTCGATAACCCGTTGTAGTGACCCGTCGCTTCCGTTTTGTCCTCGAGTTCAGCCAGTTGCTCGCGGAGTGTCCTGCCGTTCCAGCCGATCCCCTCCCCCCGTTTTCGCTTCTCTCGAACCGATTCTTTTTCTCGTTTCGCTTCAGCACGTCGCTCTTCGGTTTGATCGGATGAACTCATGGGTTGCTGTGTAGGACTCGTCTTTGGCGGGCTAGTATTCGTAGGGCTGTTCGGGATCGCGGTAGTCTAGTGAGGTTACTCGCCATATTCGAGCTCCTCCAGAATGATAGCGTGTTCACCGACGACGAAATCGCCTGAAATCTCGTCGTGGAGCAGAATCGCTTGAGTGAGATCGTCGATCCGTGCCTTCCCGGTCAGCGTCCGGTCCGAGATACTGATACAAATTCTGTCCGCACCGGCTTCCACCGCAAACTCGACGAGTGTGGCTACGTTGTATTCCTGAGGGAGACAGTTGATGGTGTAATCGATACCGTAATTGATCATGGGATTGATCTCTTGGATTAGCGGACCGAGACACCGTACCGTTGGTAATCGGAGAAAGTGGACCCGTTCGCCCTCATCTACGACCGAACCGAGGACCTCCCTGACGGACGACTGGTGTTCGACCGATTTGATGATGATGATCGTAGTCATTCTTGTGGCCCAAAAAGTAGTGCACAGAAATTGTGTTCGACACGACGAAGACGCGCGCTCAGTGTTGACCTACTAATATCTAATTCACCTGCTATCTCCTCTGCTGTCACCTCCTGTGGCACTTTGAAATAACCCATCTGGTATGCCGTCTCCAGCACCTCCAACTGCTCCTCGGACAATTTCCCCGACATGCTTTGCTTGATTTTGTTCCCCCCTAGTGGAAACCCGATACGTTCGGTTTGGGTCGTTCCGAGTAACTCGAGCGAACCGTGTTCGCTCTCAATATCGTTCGCAACTTTCTTGAGATGGTTCCAATCACGAACTGATGCCATTACCTCAAGATGAGCATTCTTGCCGACAATTCGATGTGGAATTGCTTGGTTTTCGGTCAGCAGAGATAGGACAGATGCGTCGGAAAGATTTGCTACCACGCTAAGGTAGTAAATATGGTGATTCAACTCTGCCTGCGTCACATCCACCACATCTAAATCTGATAGCTGGTCTGAAAGGAACTCCTTTGAGACTTCAGAATCGAATTGTACCGATAAAAAGAGAAAAACCATATCACCGGATACCGGCAGGGCATTATCAATCTCGATACTGTTAACTTGTTCCTCAATATCGAACAGACGTAACGGAATCCCTGCCAAATTGATCCGAAATTCGATCCTGAGCATGTATTCAGCGTGATCCCTTGTACTCTACTGCCTCAAATGTTGTTCCTCCAATTTCGATACCTTCTGACGCGGATTCAAGGATGACTACAGACATTGATTGGTAGTGGACTGTCTCTGTAGTGGTTGGTCACAGGGCCAGCGACCCCCTCTTGTTAACAATTGGCATAAGCATGAACGCCATATGTTTTCCTCTCATAAATACCTATACTACTCTTGAAATACCCTCAATGAAGGGGTAAGTCAGTGTTCCGCTCAACGAGTTCGACACGGACCCCGTTGGCTGCTCGTCTCTCGAGAAACGCGACAGACGCTTCTCCTGCGCCCTGACGTGGCGCTTCGTCTACAAGGGGTACTCCAGCACTCCGTAACTCCGCCAGTTGTGCCTCGATATCGTCGACGCGGAATGCGATGTGGTGCAACATCGCCGTCTGTGCTGTCGCCTCGAGAGCGGTGGCGAGGTTGGAGTCTGGGTCAACTGGCTCAACGAGTTCGACCAAACTTTCGCCAACCTCGATGAAGGCGATCTCGACGCTAAACTCGGGAACCAGTTCGACAGTCCCAATTTCGAGGCCGAGCTGTTCAAACAGTGACCGGTTATGGTCAATGTCTTCTACGACGATGCCGAGATGATCAATCTTGGATACCATTGTCAGCTTATCTCGCGAGACTGATTCTCCCAGTGAGGTTCACGGAGTCGCTTTTTGTCGAGTTTTCCGTACGGCGTCGTCGGGAGTTCCTCGACGACATCGAACGATTTCGGACGTTCGTAGTCGGCGAGCCGATCGGCACAGAACGATCCGAGATCGTCTCGATTTATTGCGGTGTCGTTCGGGACGACGACGGCTTTTACCGCCTCTCCCCACTCATCGTCTGGTACGCCGATAACGGCAACGTTCGCGACTTGTTCGTGTTGCTGAACGATTTCTTCGACAGCAACCGAATAGACGTTCATCCCACCACTGATGATGACATCCGAGTCGCGGTCGATGATGTAGACGTACCCGTCCTCGTCCATCTTTCCAATGTCACCGGTGTGTATCCACCCATCCTCGATCGTCTCGGCGGTTTTCTCAGGCATCTCGTAATAGCCTTCCATGGAGTACGCACCGCGGGCGAGAATCTCACCCGGCTGATCGGGCGGGACCTGCTCGCCGTTGTCGTCCACGATTGTGACGTCACACATTGTGGTCGGGAGGCCACAGGACGAGAGGCGCGCTTCATCGCCGGGGTCGTGTGCCTCCTTGGGCAATACGGTGATGAGGTCAGGCGTCTCGTACTGTCCATACAGCTGGAGAAAGACATCACCGACCTTGTCGAGCCCTTCACGTAGTCGCGCCGGTTTCATCGGCGCCGCCCCGTAGACGAGCGTCTCCAGCGACGAGGTGTCGTACTCGTGTTCCTCGAGGATATCGAGCACGCGGTATATCATCGTCGGGACCATGAACGTCCATGATATTCCTTCCCGTTCGATGATTTCGAGGGCTCGTTCGGCGTCGAATCCTTGCGTGATAACGTGGGAACTCCCCTGTGTCAGGCCACCGACCATGATGAGACCGGCCGAGTGGGGCAGCGGCGTCATCAATAAGAGTTTGTCCTGCGGTTGAATATCGAGCTCGATCGCGTGAGCCAGTGCGTTCAGTGCGAGGTTCTCCTGCGTGTGTTTCACACCTTTCGGATCACCGGTTGTCCCTCCCGTGTGGAAGACACCGGCCAAGGTATCTGCCGAAACGGCCACGTCGGGAGTGGTTGACGCTGTCGTTTCGAGCAAGTGTTCGAAGCGTACGACGGTGTGGTCGTTCTCCGGTATGGACTGGTCCGTCACACCGAGGGTGATTATCTGATTCAGTGTCGGAACGTTCGGGGCAACTGCCTGAATCGTCTCGAGGAAGTTGGGGCCGACGATGACAGCACTGGCATCGCTGTTGTGCAGCATGTATTCGATGTCCGCCGCTGACAACATATCGTTCAGCGGCACCTTGGCGAGGCCTGCGCGAGCGAGGGCGATGTCCGAGACCGTGTATTCGGGTCGATTCGAGAGCAAGAGCCCGACGCGATCCGCCGGTCGCAATCCAAGCGCGACGAGGGCGTTGACGAGACGCGACGAGCGCTCATCGAGCATCCCGTAGGTTAGCGTCTCGCTCTCGAACGAGATCGCAGGTGCCGTCTCGTAGCGGCGAAGTATCGAATCGTACAGGTGTTTTAGTGTCGGTGTATGCTGAGCAGCCATGATGAATCACGTGATCGAATCTGTAGAGAACGAAAGGACGTCTGACGAGGCTTACGCCGATTGGTCCTCCGGTGTCGGAATCGGTTCGCTGATCCAATCGCTATAGAACGTCTCGATATCGGGCTCGAATTCGTGGATCAGCGGATAGCCGGGCATCACGTTTGTCACCTCGAGGAGCGTGTTACAGCCCGGACAGAAGAACTCCCGCAGTTCCATGTAGTCCGGGTGGGGATGCATATCTTCGGGGTAGATCTCGAGATACTCCTCTTCTGAATCACGGACGTTGATGAGTGCGTCTGCCTTCCAGTTCTCGTCGTGTTCACAGAACTCGTGGCCGCAGTCACACTTGATCACCCATCGGTCCTCTGACTTCGCAACGACGTACAGGTGGTCTGCATACGGGAGAATAATCGGGTCATCCCATTCCACCCGCTCCTGTAGGATGTCACGGACCTTCTGAAATCGGTCCGCGTCTTTGAAGTCGCTCATCATGTCGTGCAGCTGATTCCACTCCAAGTTGTCGTCGACCAAGTCTTCGATGTGCTCGCGTGGGTAGGATTCTGGCATTTGTAGTCACCTCTGTGTTAGTGTGTTAGTCATCGTCCATTGCTTTTCCTGTCGTCATGTCATCGAACGACGAGTCGGGAGTCGGTAAGTCCTGAATCGTTCGATCGGCTGTCCAAGTGTACGGGACCTCCGGCTCGTCGTCGCGACCGACACCGAGCCACGTCTCGTGGCCCTTCGTCGGGTTATCCCACTTCATTTTGAGTCCAGTCTTGAATCGGTTCTCGAGTGACCGCTCTGCTTTCTCGCTCAGGCTGAACTCGAACTCCTCCGGTAGGTCCCAGAACTCGTGGTAGAACTCGGCGAACTGCTTGCTCATCCGAATGCTGCTCTCATAGGTCTTTTTGACGTCGTCGATGAGGTCTTCTTCGTTCCGGATGCGCTCGCGTTCCTCTTCGTACCACTCTGTAACCGGTTGGGCTTTCTCGGCGCGATCCTGCATTCGCTCTTCACGGAGTTGTTCAGTTGCTTCCCTATCGAGTTCCCACTCGCCCTGGACAGCGGAGTTGTGCTTAGCCTCGTCGTTGACCTTCTCGACGACGACGGCGTATGCGTCCTTTGCGTGTCGAGGGAGGACGTATCCGTCGTGGATGTCCGAGAGGACGTCTTCAGGATCACGTTCGAGGGGATCACCGAGACCTGAGCCACCGCGGAGGTAGTTCAGGTACATGTCGTAGTCATCGAACTCCTTTGGCGTGCTGATCCCCTCAGGACGTCGGGTGATCTCCCCGTCGATCTTCGACTCAAACTCACCGCTTTCAGGGTCGAGATCGTGTTGTGGGTAGTCCTCACCGTTCTCGAAGCGCTCCTTCAGGTCCGTGTCCTGTGCATTAAGGATGTAGCCGGACGCTGCGGGATACCCCCCGAAGAGACCGCCATCGCTGGTCATGTAGCCGTTGCCCATCTCGTAGAGCAGCCACCTGCTCACGTCTTTGACCGTCCGCATGGACTCGAAGCCGGCACCGCCCGACCGGCGGCCCGCGCCGCCCGTGTTCGGCTTGACGGCCCGTCCCAGGAACGGCAGCGGTTCGGTCATCTCCCAGACTTCGGCGTCACCCATGTCACCCTCCGGATTCCAGATCGCTGCGGCGTGGGGTTCGCCGTCTTCGACGTATCGAGCACCGACGCCCTCACAGGCCGACTCGAAGGAGTTGACCGCGTGGAGCTTGTCGAACTGGTCGATGCCGCCGCCTTGCAGCCAGTTCGAGGTGTTGGCGTTGCCGGCGTTGATCTCCTCCCAGAATCCGCGCGAAAAGTAGCCTCGTGAGAGGTGCTGCCAGAGCGGTGCCCACGCTGACACCAGGAAGTGCCAGGCGTAGGCGTGTGCCGTCTCCGTGTTCTGGGTGTTCGCCCACGATCCAACCGGCAGGTGGAAATCACAGCTGTAGTACGCGCCGTCGTTGACGTTCGAATTAGGGATAACCGTCTGCGTGAGCATCACCCAGATTCCACCCTGGATTGCGGCGGGTGTACAGTTGTACGGGTGCCAACCCCACTTGTTTGCACCCTCGAAGGAAACCTGAAAGGAGCCGTCCTCTCTGACGTGGAGCTCCGAGGGGGCGTGCATAAGGTGGTTTTCGTTCGCATACGCACGTGTCAGGTTATCTTGTCCCTCGTAAAGGGCGTCGACGAACGAGGCACCGCGATACGTCCCTGGAAGCATCGTCTTTTTAATTCGGCTCCGGAACCCTCGGCGGCCATCCTCGATCGCTTCCCGTGAGAGTTGTTTGAATTTCTCGATACCGTACTCGTCAATGATGTCGTTGACTGCACTTCGGATCATCAAACAGCCGGTCATCCGAGTCCGCTCATCGAGTTTCAAGAAGTCCGGCGTCCGAGTTTTATCTGGATAATCCTTCTTCCAAGAGTTGTACAGCTTGAGATCTTCGCCGACCTTACGGGCCGTGTAGTATGCCCCATCACCGAAGCGGGATGCCTGTGAAACGTTCATGCTCCCCGGACCGATCGCACCGGTATCGATGACGTGGTTCACACCGCCAGCCCAAGCGACGATCTCACCGTCGTGGAAGATGGGTATGATCGTCATGATATCGCACGCGTGGACGTCACCGACATGCGTATCATTATTCACGAAGATGTCACCGGGCTCGATGCCGGGGCTCTCTTCGTAATCGTGGTTGATCATGTACTTGATCGCCTCGCTCATCGTGTGAATGTGGACGATGATTCCCGTCGAGACGGCGATCGAGTCCCCTTCTGGGGTAAAGAGACCATAGCAGAGCTCACCTTCTTGCTCGACAATCGGTGTCGCAGCGACCTCTTTTGACGTTTCTCGTGCCGTCACGAGATCGCCACGAAGTTGCGCAAACATCTGCTCGTACTGGATCGGCTGATCTTGCTTTAGATCGAGCTTTTCGAACCCAGCGTAGTGACCTGTCTCTTCGGTTTTCCGCTCGAGATCTTCGAACTGTTCGCGAAGCGTCTGGCCGCCCCAGCCGATTCCATCACCCTCCTCTTGTTGCTGATGAACCTTTTCTTTCTCGCGTTGCATTCGGGGGAAGCTCTCCCCCTCGTTATGTTTTGAACTCATAGTTTGGTTGGATTCTGTTGGGTTATTCGCATCTGATTTGAGCCAGATGCGGGCTCGTACAGTGCATCTGCCCACCAGCGAATCGATGCGGGGCACCGTCCCGTAGTGGCAGATGCATCTCTGTACAAGAGCGGTTTCCCGCTCTTATTCAGTCGTGGTGAGGTGATGGACGCGGTGTTCGTCTAACCATGTCTCACAGTCTGGTGGTAGCGCATACGTCGTGGCAGCGCCCTCGAGGACCGCAGGGCCGCTGAGTTCGTTTCCGGGCTGGAGCGCGTGCAGGTCGTAGATTTCCGTCTCCTTCCACTCGCCATCCCAATAGGCCTCCCGTGTCTCCTTGTGAGCGCTCTCGGGTGGCTCCGGCCCCTGCGTCTCTTCGGTCGGAATCTCCGGCTTGACGACGTCTCGAACCCCACGGACGGATGCTTGTGTGACAGTGTGGCCGAGCTCCGGTGACCGTGCCTCCTCGGAATAGTGACGGCGGTACCCTTCTTCGAACGTATCCAGCAATCGTTCGAGTTTCTCCGGTGAATCGACGCGTCCAACCGGAGACTTGATGTCGATGCTGTTGAGTTGCCCCTGGTACTGCCCGAGAATATTGTACTGGAAGTCGATTTCGCTCCGCCCGATGTTGCTGTTCTCGAACTCGTTTTCGACCTTCTGTTCGAGGTTCTTCCAGACCTCCGTCAGTTCCTCGCCTGCGGTATTTGCTGCCTCTTCCATCGAGAGATCAGCATCGATATCGATACTGGTCGTCTGGTCGTACCGATATTCGTAGTCTGCGGCACCACAGCCGAACGCCGAGAACCCAGCCGCCCATTCAGGAATGAGCACCTCGTCGAAGCCAAGGTCCTTGGTGTATCCTGCCGTGTGCACTGGACCACCACCACCATAGGAGAGGCATTTGAAATTCGATGGGGCGTACCCTTCGCCAGTCACGACAGCCTCGAGGTCGTTCTGTAGTTTGCTCTCGAGGATGTCGATAACACCTTGGGCTGCCTCGTGGACACTCATGTCGAGCGGCTCGGCAACCTGCTTCCTTATCTCTCGTTCGGCCACATCACGGTCGATCGGCATATCGCCACCCAAGAAGTTCTCCGGGTTGATCCAGCCCATCGCAACGTGACAGTCCGTCACCGTCACCGTCTCAACGTCGGTTTCTGTTGCGCTGACTCCGACTTGGTCTCCCGCACTTTCCGGGCCGAGTTCAATCTTGTCGAACGTTGGGTCCACTCGAACGTAGCTTCCTGTCCCAGCGCCGACGCTTTCCATGTTCACCATCGGGAGGGACAGGAGCAGCCGAGCCATCTCCGGGCTGTAATCGATCTGCCAGTCGTTATCGATGATAATGCCCATGTCGAAACTCGTCCCACCGATGTCGGTACAGACCAGGTTATCGTAGCCGAGTTTCTGGCCAAAGTAGTTCGCTCCGATCATCCCCCCGATTGGACCGGAGATTAGCGTTCGTGCCAGCTCGTTCGCGTGGATGTCGATCGTGCCACCGTGACTCGCCATCACTCTCACACCGACATTTCCGCCCTGATCGTCGACGGACTCCTGGATGTTTGTCAGCTGATCACGTGACGGTTCGGCGGCGAATGCTTCCGCCGTAACAGTGTTCAGTCGCTCCGATTCCTTCAGTGTCGGATAGTACTCGCTCGAGAGCATAACCGACGTCTCCCTTCCTCGCTCATCGATGATCTCTTGGGCGATTTCTTCAGTTCGGTGTTCGTGGTCCCCGTTCTTGTAGGAGTGGAGGAACATGACGACAATGTGGTCCACATCTTGGTCGAGTAGGTCGTTAACTCCCTCACGCACATCATCTTCGTACAGGGGAACCAACGTGTTCCCCTTCACGTCAATGCGCTCTCGAACACCACGAATCTGATTACGCGGAATGAGCGGTTCGGGGTGTTTATGGGTATTAACGTGGAGCCGGTCCGAATAGGAGTAGCCAGTGTACGATTGCCGGCCACGCCCCATTCGAAGCGTATCCTCCATCCCACCAGTGATGAGGATGCCGACGTCGACCTCGCTTTCCCGTTCGACTAGCCGGTTGAGCATCGCCGTTCCGGAGTAGACGGTCGAAACGAGGTTTGGGAACCCTTCTTCCACGCTCAGATCCCAATCCTCGAGAGCGTCCTGAGAGGACTTGATGAACCCACGTGATTCATCGTCTGGAGTGGTTTTGGCCTTCCCCACGGTGAATTCGCCGTTCGAATCCATGAGGAATGTATCCGTCATCGTTCCGCCAGCATCGATTGACAGGATCTCTGCATTATGTTGCTCCGAGGGGTCGTCTTCTGAACTTGCCATCAACTCCTGTGATAGCGTGTGGTAAGTTAGTAATTGTCACGAAAGGGGCTGGACAAGGATGACGGGGTGAGACAATCCATGACTCACAATGACATATGTATTCTCTTTAAAACAGCTCTGTTAGACTCGTCCGAAAGAACCCCCGGTAATGTGGTGGCCGGGTGTTCCATTAGGGCTGTGCGAGAGAGTGGCTCGGAACTCGCTGCCGTATCGACAGGCAGTGCCCATGCGTTTGAGTGCTTAGTACATAATTTTCACGCCCGTTTAGTTGGCACTCAGAAATACAAGCGCTTTTTGTGATTAATTCCCCATCCAAAGATAGCGCGGTCGTCCCGAAACGGGCCCGGCGCAGTAACGCCGGAGCGCTGCGCTGCCAACGCATGACAGCAATCGAGTCTACACAAGCCGAGAGTGATAACTCTGTCCGATCGATGGACAGCGGGCAAGCTCTTGACTTCGACGGAACTGCACAGCCGATTCCGAACCGAATCGCACACCAACACGGTCTCAGTCGAATTTCAATCGCTGGCGAGTTGCCCGTTAGAGGTGACAAGTGATGAGTAGTTACCTGGATGCGCTCTTGGACCACCTCCGATCGGAGCGCCGGCGGATCATACTCGAATTGCTCTCTGCGCTTCAATGTGAGCAAGAGAGTGACGATGTGACCGTTCAGGTGCCGGATCTAGCTCGACAAGTCGCAGCGACAGAAGCTGACGTCAACTCTACGACTGTCGGGCAGACGGTCCAACAGTCGTCGAACGTCGGGCTGCGTCATACGCATCTGCCGATGCTTGATGACTATGGTGTCATCGAGTACGATGCAGAGGCTAGCAAAGTGTCGACGACAGCCCGGACACGGGCAGTCGCACAGACAATGTGGACCATCGTAGATGTTGTTGAAGGAGCTGAGAGTGGAATCGTCCAATCATCTGACTTGGATCGCTGACTCTCCATTACTAGTCAAGGAATGCCAGGAACCCTATAGGATGTTACCCCCCGCAGGATTGCGTCACATCTTCCGGCTGGATACCCAACTGCGGAGTTCCTGCCCGCCAGTTTCTTCCGCGAGAGACTCGCTCACCGAGAAGGAATGTGACTCATTTCGGTCCGGATTGAGATGGGTCTGACCGACTTCGCTAGTATCCGGCGCGATCCCTGGTTGCCGCGGCTGAACTTCGTTTGCTCGATCTAGAACAGGTAGCTGAGGACCTACTGCGTGAACACTTAACAGAGCCGACGGTATACAACGTCACAGATCTTCGATGGCTTTGACCGACAAGATGGGTGCGTGGTGAGACTCAATGACCGAAATCAATGCAGGGTGGAATGTCATCGACCCGTGGTGGAACGAGTATGTCCAAGAACAGGAGAGTGATCTGATCAAACTCTGGGAACTACTTCAGAGACTCAACCAGACATGGGAACAGAGTGAGAGTGATTTTGAGGAGGATCCACTGGTCGGCGATTGGACAGAGACGAGCCCACAGGCCGGACCGCTACGGACGAATCAGGAGGAAAACTGGTCTCAGTGGCTGGCACACTTAATACGCGGCTCATCCGGTGAGTACACCGCCGAGATGTTTGGCACCCAGTTCGACATCTCGCCGACCCACGTCCGTTGTGAGCGTGCGTTCCATGACGAGGAACTCCATGACCGTCGAGTCGACATCCTTGCTGAGTTCGCTGGTCGAGGGCTGACGATCGAGGTGAAGATCGGTGATGAAAATTATGAGAAAACGCCACAGACCGCGTATCTCACTGAGAAGCACTATCGACGGGGACTTGATTGGACTCACTATCTTCTCCTCCCACAGAGCAAGCTGGACGTGTTGCAGGGCACGTTTGGTGATCGACTGAAGCACGCAGAGAGCCATCGACCGACGATCACCGCCAGTGGGCCAAAAAGACGTGACATTACCGTCCTATCCTGGTCAGAAGTCAGTCGGGCGCTCCGTAGAACACTCTTTTCTGGGGTTGAATCAGGCGCCCACTGGACGGCGAGTGCGTACCTGTTCACAACGTTGATTGAAGAGCAGATCCTACAGTTCTACCCGCTCCCGTCGCTAAAGAAGTACCAACACACCACCCTCGGTTTTTCGGATGTTGAACGACTTCAGGCGATCGACCCTGAGGATCAGATCACGTATCTCACTACCGCACTGGAGGAGATTACACATGGATGAAGACTTCCTCACTGATGGACTGCAATCGGATCGATATCTAAAAGCAACGAAACTTGTTCATCGCTTCGAGTCAGAAGTCACGGAAATAATAAATGAGGTATGCAAAGAGATCATCGATGCCCATCCTGAGCTCTTCGATGACGATGCAGCACTCGAAGAGAAGGTACTGGGTGCAGAAGCAAACCAGACACTCGCAACAAACCGTACTGAGTTCTCGATGAACTTCGAGAACGCAGGAGGTTACACGCCCAAGCTGAATATCGCTCTGGAGTGGGTCAAGCCGGAACAGCAGGGCAAAGAAGACGCATACGACGGCTCGCTCTGCTACGTCATGTACAAGATCCAGCACGGTTCTGAAACTCAGTTTGGAAATGTGAAACAGCGTACGGAATCCCAGGACAAATGGAACGAACTGTATTTTGGAGAGGATCAATGGTATCACTACGCGAAATATGCCCCCGGAATCGTGTACATCCCTATTGAAAGCGGGCCAGAGATCGTTGACGGTCTACGGACGCTCAACGAGCACTTCTCGGAAGAGTACGCACCTGAACTGAGGGGCTGAATTCTGGTTTGAATTGAATGTACTGGACTAGAATAGTATAGGCAAATGACCTTGACTACCTGCGTTGGGCCAGTGCAAACGGATAGACTGGACCACTCCCTGCGTCGCGGAGTACCAACGATGCTTCGGTGAACGTCCATCGGGACCCAACAGTTTCATCGATCAGTAAGACCGGTTCAGATCGAACCGCCTCGGTCGCCTCGAAGGCTCCTTTAATGTTCCAGCGTTTTTGAAACGAGTTACTCAATTCGTGCTGCGGTTGAATCTCACGGACCTGAGTAATGGCTTGGACATACTCTACGTCCAGTTCCGACGCGATCCGTCGAGCCAGATTCGTCATTCGCTCCCCACTATCGTGTGTCGGAATGACAGTCACCCACGTCGGTGGAGGCGATGGATCCCATTTCGTTTCGATGTGTTCGACCGATGCAGAGACCAACTCTTGACTATAGGCCTCTGCTCTAGCTTGTTGCTGGCTCACTAACTCACCGTATCCTGGGTCACCAAAGACTGACAGTACACGACCGGGTTCGGGCTTTCGATCCTCGTCGATTTTCGACCGACCATCCTTTTCGGGGTTGTAGTATCGCGATGAAATCGTGTCCCACGAGTCTGCTTTGTAATGTTCTACAGCCATCTGCATGAGGTCCTCGTTTCGGACAGTTGTTGGAAGGAACGAGCCCGAACAGTTGGCACACCGACCACAGTCCTCCTCAAGAGACCCATCTAGCTCGTCATCGATAAATCTAGTCAGACAATCATCAGTCTGAACGAACTCTTTGATCCGCTCGAGTTCCTGCCAGCGATGCTGCGTCACCGACTCAATACGTTCGTTATCGTAATTCCAATCGGCTGATGTCCGTTTGAAGCCATTATCCACTCGGATAATGGCGTTGTCGACCCGAAGAATATCCAAGCACTGAGTGGCGGTCTTCCACGAAACATCCACTTGTTTCAATATTTGGTGCTTATGTAATGGTTCCTCACTGGCTTCTATCGTAACGAGGACCGCCTCAAAATCTGTTGGTTCGGGGAAGGCTTGCTCGATGAAGAACTCCGCGACCTGATCGTCTTCCTCTCCAGACAGATGAACGGCGAAAGCTTCGTCCAATCCGCGGCCAGCACGACCGATTTCCTGGTAATACCGGATAAGGTTCGGTGGTCGCTGAAAATGAATAACCCACCCTAGGTCTGGTTTGTTAAAGCCCATCCCCAATGCGTTCGTCGCTACCAATCCATCCACATCGTTGTTCATCAATCGCTCCTCCAACTCTCGCCGGCGGTCACCCTCTAACCCACCATGGTACGCCTCCACGTCGAGACCACGTCCTTGTAACCAGTTCGTGACCGTCTCAACCTCATCAGTCGTCAAACAGTACACGATCCCAGACGACGAGAAGGTTGGAACGTTTTCAGCAAGCCACGCAAGTCGTCGAGCTCGTGACCCCATCTCAGCAGTCTGAATGCGTAGCGAATTACGGACCAAATCACCTCGAATCGGACGCAACTCAGGCACCTGATCGGTAACGTCGTCGACGACCCGGTCGTTCGCAGTCGCGGTCGTCGCGGCGACAGGGACGTGCTCCGGCAACTGTTGAAGAATACGCTTGATGCGACGATAATCCGGGCGGAAGTCGTGACCCCAGTCGGAGATACAGTGCGCTTCGTCCACAACGAGCATCCCGAATTCTTCTTCCATCGCCAGCAAGACTTCTTCTTGAAACTCAGTGTTCGCCAATCGCTCCGGTGAGATGAGGAGGAGATCACATTCTCCCTCAACGACGGCCTCCCTCGCTTCTGTCCACTCCTCCGTATTATTGGAATTGATTGTCCAGGCATCCAAATCGAGTTGTTCTGATGCATCCTGGACCTGGTTGCGCATCAGTGCTAGTAGTGGACTGATGATGAGCGTCGGTCCGTAACCCAGCTCACGAAGCAGTTTCGTCGCGATAAAGTACACCGTACTCTTCCCCCACCCAGTTCGCTGCACGAGCAGCAGCCGTTCTTTGTCAGCGGCGAGACTATCGATTGCCTCCCACTGATCAGGACGGAACTCTGCATCAGCCCCGATGCTCTGTGTCAGCAGTTCCTGTGCACGACTTTTGAGTTCCTCATCAGAGTACGGCTCACTATTCGCTCTCTGAAGACGATTGGTTGAGGAGTGCGAACTGTTGGTGCTATCCGTATTGGTTTGCCTATAACTCCCTCCCTGGTGGCTCAAGTGAGGTTCGTCCGAAGTATCGGGGCGATCGGTCTCCTGAACAGCGTCGTTGGTCGAATTTGGCGCTGATCTATCCGCGTTCGAGACCTCATCGAGTCTGTTTTGAGCGCTTTCTCGTATCGTCGTTGCAGTACTGTCTCCGATATAGGGCGCGTCAGTCAATTCCTCGATTGACGCTGTCGCTATATCTTCGAGTGTCTCGAACCCGGTTTGCAACAGATAATGCCGGTGTTGGAGTGAGTGCTCAGAGAGGTGAACGAGTGATTGCTCGTCGTCTGTAGCGAACAGGTGTTCAAGTGTCTCTTCGGCCTCTTCTGGCGTAATCACTGTCGGGGCCAGTTCCGCATAGGCGTCAGCGACCGTATCGCGGTCTACATCGAGAGATTCAGACAGACTCGTGATGAACGGATCCTGGTGCCCGCTTTCCTCTCTGGCGGTTGTTCGAATACATCGTGCAGATTTCTTGCTGATCGTTCGGATGTCACTCAGTTCGGTAATCAACGCGTCTGCGACGTCCGCTGCACAGTCGTACCCATTTTCTCGGAGAGCCGCTGCTCGTGTGTCTCCGATCCCAGGGACAGTCTCTAACGAGATTGACTCGGATCTGTCACTCCGACCGGTTCCAACCTCCGTCTCGCTCACCGTGTTTTCTGCAGGATTCGCGTTTGAGGTGTTCTCCTGTTTCCTTCGAAATTCCCAGGAATTTTGAAAACCCAGTGCCTCCCAAGAATCAGTACCTCACAAAGCCGGTTAACGAGAACGTCTGCTTGCTGAGGATGTGCACTCCAAACAGCAAGCAGACAATTTAATCCACGAAGACCAACTCCTTAACTTCCTCGTCAACCGGCTTGACGAGGAAGTTCCGCTCGCCCTTCCTAACAACGCTGAAATCGAGGCTGAAGACATCTACGAGGTCCTCGTCGGCGCGTGCGCCGACGGGACCTCGGTCTCAACGCTGTGTAACTCCAGTGAGGACTCACCGCCTGCGAACACGATCCTCTACCATCTGCGGACGAAGTTCGAGCCGGACCGGCTCGAACGAGTCGCTAACACGCTCCTCCGGCGAGATATTGTCGAACTCCTCCCCGAGCAGGTGGAGGTCTGCGCAGACCTCCACCTGCGACCCTACTACGGTGACGAAGACGACACAGACGGCCTCTACCATTCCGAGGCCAAGCGCGGAACCACCGCGTTCCACGCGTACGCCACACTCTACGCGCGTGTGAAGAACAAACGGCACACGCTGGCGGTGCGCCGTCTCGAAGACGGCGACACCGCCAGCAGCGTTCTCGCCGAGTTTCTTGGACTGCTTGACGGCCTTGACACTGGAGTCAAGGCCGTCTACCTCGACCGTGGATTCTACGACAGCAAGTGTCTCACGCTACTACAGGCGCACAACTACGCCTACGTGATGCCAATCATCAGATGGGGTGAGACGATTCAGCAGGAACTCGCGGAAGGGTGGAGTCGCGTGATCGACCACGACCTGACAGGGAAACTCGACGGTCACAGCTGGACCGTCGAGTTTCCCGTCTACATCGACTGTACGTACCTGAATGGACGGTATGACGAGAACGGTGTGGCGCGTCACGGCTACGCCGCTGACGCGCCGTTCATCGAGACACCACGCGACGCTCGATACCACTACAGCAAACGCTTCGGTATCGAGTCGAGCTATCGCTTGTCCGAGCAAGCGATAGCGACGACAACGACGCGAGACGCGACAGTGAGACTGCTGTACGTCGTGGTGAGTCTGCTGTTGCAGAATGCGTGGCGGTATCTCCACTACGAATTTGTGGCGACGCCCCGCCGAGGCGGGCGTCGCCTCTGGTGGTGGCCGTACAAGGAGTTCGTCAATATGGTTCGACGAGCAGCGTGGACGGCCCTCGCGGTGCGTCGGGCCGTCCCCGCCAACCGACCACCTGACGACCGGTTCCACCGGTAGTCATCGACCGAGCAAGCGTCTTCGCAAGTGGCAACGCTGTCGCGTCGGCGGCTAAGCGCCGCCGACAGCGACATCTCCGCCTTCGATCAGCGTTGCTCAACCGCCACCGCCGACTCACCACAGCAGAACAGGTGACTCAGGTCAGGCTAACTGGCGATGCTTTGTGAGGTACTGAGAATGGTTCGAATCTTCGTGACCGGATACATGATGGATTACTTGACTTAAGGATCCAGCATAAGAGCAACCAGATACCGGACAGAACAGGTCTGATTCATTTCGCATAAGAAATTCCTTTTCAGTGCCATTTGGTCACCACCTAATAAAACATTCGGGAACTCAACTCGAGGTAAATCTGTCTGTCTAGCCATGTGCGGCCGTAGATGGAACACCCAACTCCCAACAAGTAAAATAAAACTCGGTTTCCAACAGATGAATTAAACAATCGAGGGTCTACTATGGTAGCACTTGGTAAAGTATTTATCATCTATATTGATATTTGTGTTTGTGAAATATATCCCGGCTTCGTCTATTTCGGAATCCGATAGTGGTGGGAAGGCGGAACTCAAGGTATGAAATCATTTGAAACGATGCTTTGGTGGCGATGAGAAGGGCATAATTTATCACCAGTATCCTATCATCGAGAAAGGGGGTGAGAGATTCGACCGGAAACCAGATTTCGTTCTTTTGCATGAGGATATGGGACTCGTGATTCTCGAGTGCAAGGGATATACCATTGACCAAATCGAGCGTATTGAAGGTGAGAAGTAGGTTTTGAAGGGGATGACCCAGCGAACTGCGAGTCCGCTTGAACAGGCACGTGACCAAGGCTTCCATCTACTCTCCTATTTCCAACGTGAGCGTGAACTACGTTCTACTCCGGCGGCTGCTCCGTATTGATGACGCCTGTCGTCATCCTTCCAAACATCTCACGTTCTGAGTGGCAAAATCGCGGATTTAATGGCCCTGCTGCGCCGCGAGTCATCACCGAAGACGAACTAGGGCCCGTCACACTATGGGAACAGTTAGAATCCCTCCCAAATCTGGATACTTTGAGCCAGACAGCGTACGAAACGGCAAGAGATGTTCTCAGTTGCGGGCAAGCAATCAGTGGTTCACACGGGCAACCATCGGAGAACCCACAAACACGATCGGAATATTACGAGGCTGTTATAAAAGGCATCAGGGGATTTGACGAAAAGCAGCAGCGAATTGGACTTCGGATTCCGCCTGGCCCTCAGCAGATCCGTGGTATCGCAGGTTCGGGCAAGACAGTTCTAGTAGCGATGAAAGCCGCTCGGATGCTAAGTGAACCAGAGGAATGGTCAACACAGAAACCAGAAAATACGCGGATTGCGTTGACGTTCAGTACAAAGAGCCTCTACGATCATCTCACCACCTTGGTTGAGCGGTTCTATGAGCAATTCAGTGGGAATCAATCACTTGATGACGCAGCGGCGTCGCTGGATATCATCCATGGATGGGGTGGGAGACGCACGGGTGATGGAATTTACTACCGGATTACGCAGAGCTCGACGAAGTGCCGTACAGGACGTATAATCAGGCAGAAGATTCATTTCCGGATGTCGATGACAAGCAGGAAGCGGTTGCAGCAGAAGTCCGTGACACGGGTGCGATCCCGACTCTTTGGGATGTGATTCTCGTGGACGAGGCACAAGACTTTGGCCCAGAATTCCTCAACATGTGCCGAGAAGCACTAACTAGTCAGAATCGGCTAATCTGGGCATATGATGAGGCCCAGGATTTGGGAAGTCTTGAGGCCCCAAGTCCGAAAAATATCTTCGGAACTGATGAAAATGGAGAGCCGCTTCTGAATCTGAGTGGGACGTACAAGAACGGCCCGCAGAAGACCCATATTATGCGCAAGTCCTATCGGGCACCGCGCTCGGTGTTGATGACCGCACACGCTCTTGGCATGGGCCTCAAACGAGACGATGGGCCCGTGCAAACGATCACTCGTCAAGATGGGTGGGAGAATCTCGGTTATCAGATCAACGGTGACTTCCGAAAGATTGGGAGTAAAGCAGTTCTCACACGTCCTTCCGAGAACTCACCACATCCACTGCAAGGAACACTCAACCCAGAGACGCTACTTACCCATCGATCATTTGCCTCAAAGGCCGACGAATTAGATTGGATCGCCGAGCAGATCCGCACTGATATTTTCGAAGAAGGACTTGAACCAGAACAAGTTCTTGTCATTCCATTATCTCGGCAACGGCGACAGGGGGAGCGTAACCATGACCATGTCTGGGAGGCACTCAGTACGAATCCCGAAGATAGTGGTATCGATGTTAACGCGGTCTGGGACGCTGATACGACGGTTTTCTCCCAGTCAGGTGAGGTGACCCTCTCGGGGATCAACCGAGCTAAAGGGAACGAAGCAGCGGCAGTCTATGTGACTGGCGTTGAGGCGGCGACTGAGGAAACCTGGCGAGCAGAGGAGCTCCATCGGCGGAATGAACTCTTTGTCGGCCTCACTCGGTCTCGAGCCTGGTGTTCAATCACGGGTGTTACCCCGACTGCGCCAATTCACAGCGAAATCGAGGCAGTGCTGGCAGAGATCCAACAGCCTGAACCACAGATCTCGTTTGAGGTGTCGGATAGCAGAGAACTTGAGAACGAACTCGAAACCGACACGGAAGAACTCGAAAGTACTGTGCTTGACGACTTCCTCTGACTGGGAAAATATTTCTAAATTTATATATCAGTGTAGACGGCACCGTCTAGTTAGCACGGTTTGAGAAGCGAGCAGGTCGTGGAGTGAGTTTAGAATGATGCTCGCAGACCTGCTCAGCGAGTGTTACGCGACGGAATTTGATGAAGCTTGGGAGCGTGAGCGGACGGCGACGCCCGTCAGGGTGTTCGCCGTCCGTCTTCACGCGACCGGTTGTTCACTTCGAGAGACACAAGCAATTCTTCGCTTGATCGGCGTCGAACGCACTCATCAAGCAATCTGGCACTGGGTACATCGGCTGGCTGACAGCGTACCAGACCCGCCGACGGCAAAGCCGTCGCGGGTCGCTATTGATAAAACTGCTGTCAAGATCAACGGAAAATGGTCTTGGGCGTACGCTGCAATAGATCTAGACTCACGGCTGATTCTCGATGTCGCAGTGTTCGGACGAAGAGGTACCGATCCAGCTGCTGCGTTCCTGCATAAATTGACCGAGAAACACGATCTCTCCGAGACAGTGTTTCTCGTTGATGGCTACGGCTATCTGACTGCCCTCTCTCGATTAGGATTGAGCGGTCAACTCGACTACGTTGATCGAAACCTCATCGAAAAGTGGTTTCACACCTTCAAGATGCGAGTTGACCGCTTCCATAATTCATGGGTGGGCAGTCGGGCGAGCGTCAGAGAATGGCTTGAACAGTTCTTACACTATTACAACATACAACGACCGCACCAATCACTTAATGGACAGACGCCAGCGGAGGTGCTAAACTAGACAGTGCCTATTCTCGGTAGTCTGCTTGATGTCTTCGTATCCGACGCCGAGTCGTTTGACCACGCCGGGAGATGAGTTCTGGACGACGATATCGGCCTCTTCGGCCAATTCGTGGAAGATGGCGGTCCCCAAGTCGTTCTTGAGATTTAGTTCGACGCTCAGTTTGTTCCGATCGACTCAGGCGTGGGCGGACGAATCGCCGTACACGACCGAATCCAGTGGCGGTTGACGTCCCCTACGTCCGGTCGTTCGACCTTGATCACCTCCGCACCGAAGTCACCCAGCATCCGGGTGCACAGCGGCGCGCTGATTCCGTTCTCGAGGCTGAGAACCGTGATATCGTCGAGTGCGAACATGCTCAAAGGTCCTCCGGTTGGGTTCCGATCCCCTCCGGCCAACCCGGCGGCTCCGTGGCGGAGGGGTTGGCGTGTTCGCGTTTTAATACCATCGGCGTGCGCTCGAGGCTGAGCACGAGGTCGTCGTGCTGGTTGTACGCCCGGAGTTCGGTTTCCACGACGCCGACGTGGTCGCGGGACTCGAGTTCTCGCTTTGAGAGTACTTCGCTCTCCGCGAAGAGGGTATCACCGTGGAAGACGGGGCTGTGGTGACGAATATCGTCGTAGCCGAGATTTGCGGTGGCGTTAATCGAGACGTCGACGACGCTCATTCCGACGGCCGTCGAGATGACGACGAGGCCGTTGACGAGGCGCTCGCCGAACTCGGTCTCGGCGGCGTAGGCCTCGTTGAAGTGCATCGGGTTGAGGTTCATCGTCACGTTCGTCATCCAGACGTTGTCCGTCTCGGTTACGGTCCGGCCGAAGGGATGCTTGTAGACGTCGCCGACCGTGAAGTCCTCGTAGTAGCGGCCATGCCAGCCCTCGACGAGCCGTTTGTCTGTCGTTTCCTCGCTGTCGTCAGCTGCCTCGCTGTGGTCCGTCATGGATTCGTATCGTGAGTCGTGAGCCGTGTTTCGATCAGTACGAGCGCGGCAGGCCGAGTACGTTTTCGCCGAGGTAGTTCAGCGCGAGCTGCTGGGTGATCGGCACGAGCCGAGTCAGTCTGGCTTCGCGGAAGTAGCGCTCGACATCGTACTCCGTCGCGATGCCGAATCCGCCGTGGGTCTGGACCGCGGCATCAGCCGCCTCGTAGGCCGCGTCGGCCGCGAGGAACTTCGCCGCGTTCGCGTACGCGCCGAGATCGACGTCCTCGTCCGAAGTCGCTCGGTCGGCCGCGTTGTACGTCAGTTGCTTGGCTGCCTGCAACCGTGCGTAGGCCTCCGCGAGCGGGTGCTGGACCGCCTGATTTGAACCGATCGGGCGATCGAACACCTCACGCTCGTTCGCGTATTCAACCGCTCGATCGAGCGCCAGTCGCCCCAAACCGATGCACTCGGCGGCGATGACGAGCCGCTCCTCGTTGAGGCCGTCCAGCACCTGATAGAACCCCTCGCCCTCGACGCCGATCAGGTTCTCGGCGGGGACGCGCAGGTCATCGAACCAGAGTTCGAACGAGTGAACAAAGTCGCTGACGGACTTGGGGATCGCTTCCATCTCGAGTGCCCCCTGTTCGATGGCGTCCTCGATATCGACGAGGAACATCGAGATCCCGTGCGTCCGCTTGTCGACGTCCTCGAGCGGCGTCGTCCGCGCGACGAGGACGATGTAGTCCGAGACGTCGACGCGGGAGGTCCAGATCTTCTGACCGTTGATGACGTACTCGTTCCCATCGGTCTCCGCGCTCGTCTCGATCGCCGTCGAGTTCGAGCCCGCGTTCGGCTCGGTCAGGCCGAACGCCTGAATCGACGCCTCGCCATCCGCGACCCGGGGAAGCAGTTCGCGTTTCAGTTCCTCACTGGCGTATTCGACGATAGGGACGGAGTTGTACACGCCGCCGTGGACCGCCTGTGCGGCACTGAATCCGCCGCCGTTCGCGGCGATTTCTTCCATCATGACGACGGTTTCCCGGGTCCCCATTCCGGCACCGCCGTACGCTTCGGGAATGAGAACCCCCATCCATCCGTGGTCGATAAGCGTATCGACGAACTCTCGGGGATACTCACCCGCTTCGACCTGGTCGCGCCAGTACTGGTGGTCGAAGTTCGAACAAACGTCGCGGACGCTGGTCTGTACCAATTGCTGACTTTCGGTCAGCGTGACAGCGTCGCTGAGGAGTTGGGCCATCAGTCGAATATCGATGGAACACCATAAAAGTATTATGTCCTCGTCGTCGAGACGAGTCGTCAACGGTCGGTTTGCGGTGCAAAGCGCTGCGAACAAAGAATGCGTCGTCGATCGACGCTCCGATTACCGTCTGAAAACGGCTAACGGACGATTGTCTGACACACACCTCCTGTGAATTCTTGAGGCGACTCCGTCGATCAGCAGACGGTGAAGCCGGAGTCAATAGTGATGTCCTGGGCAGTGATGTGGCGCCCGTTCGGGCCGGCGAGGTAGGCGACCATCTCCCCGATATCCCTGGGGTCAACGATTTCCCCGATTGGCAGGGTCGCTTCGGTCTCCCGGCGGACTTCCTGTGCCGTCGTTCCGTTCCGTTCTGCGCGCTCCTCCCAGACGCGACGGACCCGATCACCGTCGACCGGACCCGGGCAGATGGTATTCGCCGTCACGCCGTCTTCACCGAGATCGTACGCGATCGCTCGAGTCATCGTGATCTGAGAGGCCTTCGATGCCGTATAGGGAGTTCGAAGGGGGTGGGAACGCTTGGCGCTGGTCGAGGAAATCGTGACCATGCTCCCTCGATCGCTCTCCCGGAGATGAGGCGCAGCGTGTTTCGCGCAGAGAAACGTTCCGAGAACGTTGACGTCCTGAACGCGTCGCCATTCGTCGACGTCGATCTCCTCGATCGGGGACGTCGGTCCCGCGATGCCCGCATTGTTAACGAGGCAATCGAGGCCGCCGAACTCCTCGACCGTCTCTT
>Ga0208135_100453_pt1 | contig 24957 bp, 21 predicted proteins | sample AntDeeMetag02WF5_FD_184757 | JGI IMG/M metagenome (GOLD analysis project Ga0208135, IMG submission 184757) | Saline lake microbial communities from Deep Lake, Antarctica - Antarctic Deep Lake Metagenome 02WF5 (SPAdes) (version 2) | ecosystem: Environmental > Aquatic > Non-marine Saline and...
AAGTTCCTCGTCGAGGCTGTTGACGACAAAATTAAGCAGGTGCTCTTCCTCTATCTCGCTGTCTGCCTGGGTAGGCTTCACACCGCACCCAAGCAGACACTTACTCTAACCCGATGTGATCGACTGATTATCCAACCCCGAGGATGATGCTGAACGGGATAGAGCCGCTTGGATCACATCCTGTTCAATCCAGAGGGGACCATCGAGTGCGTCGAACAGGCGTACGAGCAGCAGCTGGAGGCTGACAGCGACGACGGGTCGCAAGCATCACTCGCCAGCGAGCGGGTTAGCGACGATCTGCAGGAGAAGGTCGATCAGTTCGAGGAGCGCGAGGATGCACTTCGCGAACGGTTCCAAGAGGCGATGAGCTAGAACGGTCGGAGAGAGGAGTAGCCTGTTGAAATTCCTGCACCAACCGCAGGAATCCGCTGATGATATTATTAAGTGACTAGGGGCGTACCCCGAGACCATGTCTATTGAATATAATCCGAGCCTCGAAGCGTGGAACCACTGCGTCATGCTTACGCGACACACTCTACGCACGTGTGAAGAACAAACGCTACACGTTGGCGGTGCGCCGTCTCACTGACGGTGACACCGCCAGCAGCGTCCTCGCAGAGTTTCTTGGACACCTTGACGGCCTTGACCTCGGCGTCAATGCCATCTATCTTGATCGGGAATTCTACGATAGCAAGTGTCTCACGCTGCTTCAGGCGCACAACCACGCCTACGTGATGCCGATCGTCCGCTGGGGACAGACGATCAAACAGGAACTCTCGGAAGGCTTGAGCCGCGTCATCGAACACAATCTGACGGGAAACTCGAGTTTTCCCGTCTAGATCGACTGTACCTACCAGAGTGGGCGGTACGACGAGCATGGAGTGGTGCGTCGCGGCTACGCCGCTGACGCGCCGTTCATTGACACGCCACGAGACGCGCGATACTACTACGCGAAACGCTTCGGTATCGAGGCCAGCTATCGACTGTCCGAGCAAAGCATTGCGACGACCTCGATACAGAATCCGGTGTACGGTTGCTGTACGTCGTGGTGAGGCTGCTGTTACAGAACGTCTGGCGGTATCTGCATTGGAAGCACGCGGCGATGGTCGTTCAAGGAGTTCATCAACATGGTCCGACGGGCAGCGTGGACGGCCCTCGCAGTACGTCGGGCCGTCCCCGCGAATCGACCACCGGACGACCGGTCACCGGTAGCGTCCGGTCAAGCAAGCCCCTCTATGAGTGGCGACGCTGTCGCGTCGGCGGCTGCTGCCGCCGACAGCGACGCTTCCCGTCGGATCCGTCCGTGATTCGTTCGTCCTGGCTGCCAGTTCAACCACTCAGACACAGAACTCAGAGTGTAGAAACAGCTAGACGGGGATGCTTTGTGAGGTACTGAGTCTCTCTTCGTTCTATCACCCGAGGATATCGGTGACTACATGAACGATATGTTAGGTTGTAACCGACGTATTGGTTGCGTGATTGAATATATGTGCTAAACAGTCAACTTTATAGTCCCAGATGGGAAATGTAGCTCGTTACCATGGGACAAGACAGTATGGAAAAGTTAAAATCGCCACTGAGGACCACAGAAGCACTGGAAGAAACGTTGCGGGACCCAGGATCGCGGCGCTCGTTCCTGAAGGGGCTTGGCGCTGCGGGGGTCGCTGGACTGGCAGGATGTACGAGCGGTGACGAAAACGGTTCAACAGAGACAGACGCTTCAACTGGCGATGGCGACGACGGGTCGGAAGATACCACGACCGACGGAGACAGCGAGTCCGGGGGACAAACGCTACGATTGAACGCGACACAGCGCTTCGGTACTATCGATCCGGCGAAAGGTACCGACTACACTCAGGTGATGGCCCTGGTGAACCTCTACGACCCGCTCGTGTTCCCCGATGAAGAAGGGAATCTCCAGCCGCACCTGGCCGATGACTGGTCGGTCTCTGATGACAACCGGACGTACACTTTCGAGATCCGGGAGGACGCGACGTTCCATAGCGGCAATCCCGTGCGTGCAGAGGACGTGCAGTTCTCAGTTGAACGGTTCTTCGACATCAATCAGGGGTACGCGTCCCTACTGACGGGCGTGCTCTCGAAGGAGAATGTGACGGTCGTTGACAAGCGGACCGTCGACTTCACCCTTGATCGTGTGCACTCGCCGTTCCTCGCCACTCTGGTCCTGCTGTTCATCGTCGACAAGAAGCAGGTGATGGACAACACAGCCGACGGGGAGTTCGACGACAGGGGCGATTACAGCCAGAAATGGCTCAACAGTAACGACGCGGGGTCGGGCCCCTACGAACTGGCCAGTTTCGAGCGGCAGTCTTCTATTGCCTTTTCGAAGTACGACGACTATTGGATGGGATGGGGCGAGGACCCCTTCGAAACGGTCGAGATCCGGATCATCACCAAAGACCCCACCGTCCGTTCGCTGATGAAGACCGGCGAACTCCAGATGTCCAGCCAGTACCAGAGCCTGGAGACCTACCAGGCACTGGAAGAGGAAGAGGGCGTCCGGGTCGAGTCCATTCCTACAGTGACGCTCTTCTATATGAAGATCAACACCCAGATCGAGCCCACGAACGACCCGGCTGTTCGCGAGGCGATGGCCTACGGGTTCGATTATAAAACCGCGAGAAACGAGATCTCACCGGGCTCTATGCAGGCTCAGGGCCCTCTCGCACCGGCGTTCGGAGCCCACGATGACAGCATTGAACAACCGACCTATGACCCGGAGCGCGCCAGGCAGGTGCTCGCCGACGCCGGGTACGAGGAGGGCGACATCACGATCCAGAACACCTACGTGAAATCCTTCGGGCTGGAGGAGAAGATGGGCCTCCTCTTCCAGCAGAATATGAACGAGATTGGCATCGACGTGGAGCTCAACCCCCAGACATGGGGGACAATGACCGAACTCGCGACCAGCGTCGAGGACACGCCGCACGTCAACCAGGTGTTCTACGGCCCGGTCTACCCCTCGCCGGACACCGTCTTCTACAACCAGTACCACTCGGATGCGGCCTCGACGTGGATGAGCATGGAACACCTCGAGGATGACACCATCGACAGCCTGATCGAGGAAGCCCGTTCAACTGTCGACACGGACCAGCGCAATCAGATCTACGCAGACCTTCAGTCCGAACTGGCCGGTCTCTACCCCGACCTGTTCGTCTTCGTCCAGTCGAAGAAGCATGCATTTGCTGACGAGGTGCAGGGGTACACCTATCGCCCGGCAATGAGCTTCGACTACTGGTTCCACGACTTCACCCACAAATGAAATACTGGCAGTACCTGGTTCGGAGGCTCGTCGGCGGCTTCGTGAGCCTCCTTGGTCTGTCTGTAATAATATTCGCCGTTTCCCGCGTTCTGCCTGGCAATCCAGCCCGCATGGCGCTGGGCGCGATGGCTAGCGAGGAGCAGGTTCAGGAACTCGCTCAGGAGATGGGGCTCACGAAACCGCTGTGGGCACAATATGTAGACTACATGCAGGGGCTCCTCACGGGGAATCTAGGTCAAAGCCTCGAGACCAAGCGGGCGGTTTCGACAGACGTCCTCCAGTACCTACCGGCGACGCTGGAGCTCATTACGGTGGCCATGTTCTTTACGATCGTCATTGGAATCCCGCTGGGCGTCATTGCTGCCCAGAACAAGGACGGGTACGTTGACAACGCAACGCGGTTAGTGGCATTTGTCAGTGTCTCCGTTCCAGGATTCTTCATCGGCGTGATGTTCCAGTTGATCTTCGGGTACCTGCTGGAGTGGCTACCCATCATAGGTCGCATTGGAAGCCAGTTTTCGGTGACCAGAGAGACAGGGTTCCTCCTGGTGGACACGCTCCTTGCCGGGAATATGGCCGCGCACGCGGACGTTTGGATCCATCTCCTGTTACCGGGACTAGCACTGTCGATGGCCGGAATAGGTCAGGTGATGCGCATTACCCGTTCGTCGATGATCGACGTTCAGGACCAGGATTATGTCGAGGCTGAGCGCAGCTTTGGTCTGCCGAGCTGGTTAGTAACGTACAAGTACACACTCAAGAACGCGTTCATCCCGACGCTGACCATTTTGGGGCTGTTGTATGCCTCGCTTCTGGGCAACGCCTTCCTCATCGAAGTGGTGTTCTCCTGGCCGGGGATGGCCCTCTACGGCGTCACAGCCGTGATGAACAACGACTTCAACGCGGTCGTCGGTGTCACGATGACTATCGGATTAGCGTTCGTCACGATCAACTTCCTGATCGACGTCCTGCTCGGACGGGTCGACCCCAGGATCCGCCTGCAGGTCGAGGAGGCAACATGACATGAACACTGGAACTGAAACAATCTCCGCTTCGGTGCTCGATAGCCTGATCTCTGTACAGCGCCGCGAGCTGTGGGCTCGTGCTTGGAAGCGATTCGTCAGCCGACCGATGAGCGTCGTCGGATTAGGCATCATTATCGTCGTCGTGGTATCGGCTATCCTGGCACCGTATCTCGCGCCGTATCCCCAGCACGCAGGGAAGTTCACCGACTTTGCCAACGCGCTCCAGGGGCCGAGCCTGACCCACCCGCTGGGGACCGACCACATCGGGCGGGACATCCTCTCGCGAATCCTGTTCGGCTACCGGCTCTCGCTGATGATGATCACCGTCGTGCTCGGGTTCGGCGTCCCGGTCGGCATCGTCCTTGGTCTGGTTGCTGGTTACTACGGCGGTTGGACGGAGACGGTCATCATGCGGCTGACCGATACCGCGCTTGCGCTCCCGCCGCTGGTAATGGCATTGGCCATCACTTCGGCCTTACAGCCGACGCTGTGGAACGCCATGCTGGCTATCGCCGCCCTGTGGTGGACTTGGCACACCAGGCTTGTCCAGAGCATTGTCTCCAGCGAACGTAACGAGGAGTACGTCCAAGCTGCGGAACTGGCCGGGGCAGGCCCGCTTCACGTGATGTTCCGCGAGATATTGCCGAACTGCCTGTCGCCGATTCTAGTGAAGGTGACCCTGGACGCCGGGTTCGTCATCCTCATCGGTGCCGGACTGTCGTTCATCGGCGTCGGCGTCCAGCCGCCCCGTCCCGGCCTCGGGACGATGGTAAGCCAGGGAACCGGCTACCTGCCGGAATCGTGGTGGTTCGCCGTCTTCCCTGGCCTGGCTATCTTCGTGTTGGTGATGGGATTCAACATGCTCGGGGATGGCCTCCGTGACGTCTTCGACGTGGAGGTGAACCGATGAACCTCCAGGAACCTGTCGCGGAGGATCCACTGCTCACGGTCAACGATCTCCACGTCGGCTTCGAGTCGTTTGACGGGTTCGCGGACGTTGTCGATGGCGTCAGTCTCTCTGTCGGAAAAGGTGAAGTCGTCACCGTCGCCGGCGAGACAGGCTGCGGGAAGTCAGTGACAATGAAAGCCATCCTGCGGCTCCTCAGCGAGCCGCCGGCTCGCATCGAGGGGGATGTTGTCTTCGACGGCACCCACCTACGTAATCTCCCACAGAAGGAGTTTAACCGTCTGAAGGGCCGTCGGATGAGCCTGGTCTTTCAGGACCCGATGTCGAGTCTCAACCCGACATTCACCGTTGGGGAGCAGCTCGTCGACACCGCTCAGTTCGGCGGACGCAGCGATACGGGCATTCTGGAGTACGCACGTCGGCGCTATCTTGGCGACGAACGCGCAGCGGCACGGGAGCGAGCCCTTGAGATGCTCCGGGAGGTACAGATGCCAGATCCGGAGAACGTCATGGACGCGTATCCGACGCAACTGTCGGGCGGGATGTGCCAGCGCGTGCTCATCGCACAGGCGTTACTCAACGACCCGGAACTACTCATCGCCGACGAGATCGGGACTGCTCTGGACGTGACTATCCACGATCAGATCATGGATCTGCTCCATGACCTCATCGATGACCACGACCTGAGTGTCCTGATGATCACCCACAACTTAGGGGTCGCCAGGCAAGTCAGCGACCGCATCTACGTGATGTACGGAGGCCGAATCGTCGAAACCGGGCCGACACAGACGCTGTTCGACTCACCGAAGCACCCCTATACACAGGGGTTGGTCGCGTCCATCCCACGGTTAACGGGCGACACGATGGCTGAGGGTATCGACGGATCGGTCCCGGAGTACCTGGATCCCCCCAGCGGATGTCGGTTCCACCCACGGTGTCCCTACGCGCATGAACATTGTCAGACCGCCAGGCCAGAGATGATCTCGCTTGACGACCAAACCGGCGTCGAGTGCGTGCTCTACGACGACCGGCACGACGCGCCGTACGACCAGCCTACTCTGGAAGATACCCGGTCGAGGATGGGAACAATCAGCGGAAGATCGAACTCGGAAAGCGAGGACAAAGAACCGGCCGTTACTGGTGACAGTGGCGAATCAACAGTGGTTGATGACGCCGGGGGTGACTGAGATGGCAGACACACTACTCAAAGTAGAAGACCTGGAGAAGCATTTCCCCGTCAAAGGCGGCATCCTCAAGCGCACGACCGACTACGTGAAGGCCGTCGACGGAGTCTCATTCGACATTGAACGCGGTGAGACAATGGCGCTCATCGGTGAGTCCGGGAGCGGGAAATCCACCGTAGCCAAAACCATCATTGGTCTTCACAAGGCTACCGGCGGAACCATCGACTTCGACGGCCAGGATATCACTGACCCGTCAGACGATCAGCTCGATTGGATGCGGAGCAATATGCAAATGGTCTTTCAGGATCCGACCTCCAGTCTCAACCCTCGTCGCACTGTGGGGAAGTCGATGGAGGTTCCGATGGAGTCCCGGGGAGTACCTGCTGAAGAACGGCAGGAGCGCATCAGTGAACTCCTAGATCTAGTCGAACTCAACAATGAGTACCTCTACAAATACCCCCACGAACTCTCTGGAGGTCAGAAACAGCGCATCAATATCGCCCGAGCAATCTCTATCGAGCCGGATCTGCTGCTGCTCGATGAGCCGACCAGTGCGCTGGACGTCTCAGTCCAGGCAAAGATAATCGGCTTACTAGAGGAACTGCAACAAGAGTTGGGGCTGACCTACCTGTTCATCACCCACGACCTCTCGTTAGTTCGGAATTTCGCAGACGAGACGGCGGTGATGTATCTGGGTCAGATCCAGGAGAAGGGCGCCACCCAGGAAGTGTTCCATCACCCGCGGCACCCGTACTCTCGGGCGCTGTTATCGGCTATCCCTGTCACCACGGACGAGGAAGAGGCCTACAAACCTCGCCGAGAGCCGCTGGAGGGTGAGATTCCAAGCCCACGGGACATTCCCTCTGGCTGCCGGTTCCGAACCCGTTGTCCGTACGCAACCGATGTGTGCGCCGAGGAGGAACCGTCGTTCGTCACCTCCGAGGGTGGACCGCTGGTCCGCTGTCACATCTACGACGATGCTCATAAAGGGGTGTTTGACAACGTCCCTGACATGACTGACGTAGCCGACGGCAGTGGCGGACCAGACGCCGGAACTGCTCGCCAAGACGGTGGCGAGCGAATTACCAAACGAACCGCAAGCGACCCGACCGCCAGGCCAGACCGTGGCCGGCGGAAAGACCACCGCGACACCAAGTCATGACTGAACAGATAACCACAGACAATCTCGACGACTTCGCCACCGGTGCCACCGTCCTCGGAACGGGCGGCGGCGGCGATCCGTACGTCGGGAAGCTGATGGCCGAACAGGCGATCGAAGAACACGGTCCAGTCGAGCTACTCGACCCGGATGACGTCCCCGCGGACGCCCTGGTCGTACCGAGTGCGATGCTGGGCGCGCCCACTGTCATGGTCGAGAAGATGCCACGCGGAACCGAGTCGTTGGCCGCGTTCGAATCGCTCGAACAGGCTACCGGCCAAGAGGCCTACGCCACGATGAGTATCGAGGCCGGTGGCCTCAACAGCACTGTTCCCATCGCAGTGGCCGCTCAGTTGGATCTCCCGCTGGTGGATGCTGACGGGATGGGCCGGGCATTCCCGGAGGTTCAGATGGTCACACTAACGATGGGCGGCATCTCGGCCACTCCGATGAGTATTGCTGATGAAAAAGGCAACTCAGTGTACCTGGAGACGGTGAGCAACGAGTGGGCCGAACAGTTCGCGCGGACCACCAGCATCGAGATGGGCGGGTCGTGTATGATTGCGACCTATGCCCACACGGGTGCAGAGTTGCGCGAGCACGCAATTCTGCGGTCCATGTCGCTCGCGCGCGACATCGGCCAAGCTATCCGGACTGCCAACGAGCGCTCGGTCGATCCGGTCGACGAGCTTCTCGAATTGACGGACGGCTACGCGCTGTTCAAAGGCAAAGTAACCGACGTCGAACGCCGGACAGAGGGTGGCTTCGCCGTCGGTGAGGCCACCATCGAAGGACTGGACGGCTACGATGGCCGTGACCTGACCCTCGAATTCCAGAACGAGCATCTGGTTGCTCGCGACTCAGAACTTGGCATCGTCGCCAGCGTTCCGGACCTCATCACGGTGTTAGACGCAGAGACGGCAGATCCAATCACAACAGAGGGGCTGACCTACGGACAACGGGTTCAGGTCGTCGGTATGCCCTGCTCGGATAAGTGGCGCACAGACTCGGGCCTTGACCTCGTCGGTCCGCAGTACTTCGACTACGACATCGATTACACACCTATCGAGATGATCTACAAATGACAGCTTACAGACTTGGTATCGACGTCGGCGGCACAAACACGGACGCCGTCGTCCTCGACAACGAAGACGAACCGATCGCGAAGACCAAGACACCGACCACTGAGGACATCTCCTCAGGCATCGTCAACGCTCTCGACGACGCCCTCGCCGAGGGCGACGTCGACGCTGACGACCTGGACTCGGTGATGCTCGGGACGACACACGCGACCAACGCCATCGCGGAGCGACAGGGCCTGAACGAGGTCGGCGTCCTCAGACTCGGTGCACCCGCTACGGAGAGTATCCGGCCGCTGCTGGAATGGCCGGATGACTTAGCGGAAGCTATCGGGGACAATGTTGCCATTCTTGACGGCGGTCACGAATTTGACGGTCGAGAACTCAATGACCTGGACGAAGATCAGGTTCGTAAACAGGTCCGTGAGTTCGGTGACGTAGAGGCATTCGCGGTTACGAGCGTGTTCTCCCCCGTTCGAGACGACCACGAGGAGCGGGTCGCCGAGCTCATCCGGGAGGAGGTCGACGATGACGTTCCCATCTCGCTGTCCAGTCAGATTGGCAGCGTCGGCCTGTTAGAACGAGAGAACGCGACGACGATGAACGCCGCGCTGACCAGCGTGGCTGCAGAGGCTGCTCAAGCGTTCCTCGACGCGATGGACGAACGAGATGTCGACGCCGACCTGTTCTTCGGACAGAACGATGGAACGCTCATGTCCGTCGACTACGCACTCGAGTACCCCATCTTCACGGTCGCTTCCGGCCCGTCGAACTCTGTCCGTGGAGCCGCATACCTCTCGGATATCGAGGATGGCATCATCGTCGACGTCGGTGGGACGACCACCGACGTGGGCGCAGTTACCGATGGGTTCCCCCGGGAGTCGAGCGTCGCCGTCGAGATTGGCGAGGTGAAGACGAACTTCCGGATGCCGGATCTAATCAGTATCGGGATCGGTGGCGGCTCACACGTCACCGAAGGCGAGGATGGGGTTACGGTTGGGCCCTCCAGTGTGGGCTATCGGTTAACCGAAGAGGCCCTCTCGTTCGGTGGCGAGACTCTCACCGCGACGGATCTTGAGGTCTCGGCAGGTACCATCGATATCGGGACGCACACGCCAGATGTGGACCCAGAGACGGTCGAACAAGCCCGAGCGTACGTCCGCACAGAAGTCGAACGCGCTGTCGACCGAATGAAGACGAGCGCGGAGCCTGTCCCAGTCGTCGTAGTGGGCGGTGGGAGCATCCTCGTGCCGAGCGATCTTGAGGGGGCTAGTGAGGTGTACAAACCATCCCATTACGAGGTCGCCAACGCCGTCGGCGTGGCGATCGCGCAGGTTTCCGGGGAGGTCGACCGCATCTACAGCCTAGACGACCAGAGCCGTGACGAGGCACTGGAGGATGCAAAAAGCGAGGCCATCAGCAAAGCCGTTAGGGCCGGAGCCGACGAGGATACCGTCGATATTGTCGATATCGAGGAGGTGCCGCTGTCGTACCTGCCCGGTAACGCGGTGCGGATGAAAGTCAAGGCGGCGGGGGAGCTCGATCGCTGATGGAGGTTGGTACTGATGAACTCGCGGACATCGCACTCGGAGCGACCGTCCTAGGAACGGGCGGCGGCGGAGACCCCCACGTTGGACGTCTCGTAGCCGAACAAGCAATTGAAGAGTGCGGGCCCGTCGAGATGGTCCACCCCGAGGAGGTCGATGACGACGAATTCGTGCTCGTGTCCGCCCAAATGGGAGCTCCGACTGTCGCAGTGGAGAAGCTCCCGAGCGGGCACGAGCCCGTCACCTCCATGGAGCGGGTCGAGGAGGAGCTTGGTCGCACAGCCGACTATGCGATGCCGATGGAGTGCGGCGGCATTAACTCCACCTTCCCGTTCGCCGCGGCGGCGCGGAAGGGAATCCCGCTAGTGGATGCCGATGGGATGGGTCGTGCCTTCCCCGAACTTCAACACGAGACGTTCAATGTCTACGGCGTCGACGGAACGCCAGCCGTCGTCGGCGACGAGCACGGCAATACTACATTGCTCGAGACGGACAGCAACGAGCGACTGGAATGGTTAGCCCGGGGAATTACCATTCGCATGGGTGGCGTGGCCTACGTGACTGATTATCCAATGTCGGGACGGGAAGTGAAGGACACTGCTATTCACGGGACAATGTCGCTAGCGAGGGATATCGGCCAGGCGATTCGAACGGCCGACTCAGATCCGGTCACAGCTCTCAAGGCGGCCACGGCCGACTCGATCTACGGGGAAGCTCGCACCCTCTTCGAGGGAAAGATCGTAGACGTCCGCCGCCGCACCGAGGGCGGATTCGTCGTCGGCTCAGTCGACATCAACGGACTCGGTCCTGACGAGAGTACCGCGATGACGATCGAGTTCCAAAACGAGAACCTCGGGGCTCGCATCCGCGACGCTGGGAGCGAGGATGCCGGCGAGTGGGTTGCAACCGTTCCAGACCTCATAACGGTTCTCGACCGTGAGACGGGCGACCCGGTCAGAACTGAGGCACTTCGCTACGGCGCCAGAGTCCAGGTTCTGGGGATACCGACACCTGAGATCATGCGTACAGACGCGGCCCTTGATGTCTGGGGGCCCGAAACGTTCGGCCTGGATACGCAGTTCGTTCCACTCGCACAATGAGATTCGACGCACCTCCGCTAGAGACAGTGACAATCGATGATTTGGAAGCCCTAGGCGTAGGGGCAGGTATTCTCGGCACGGGCGGGGGCGGTCACCCGCGCGTTGGCAAGCTCCGCCTCCGAACGATATTCGAAGATCTGGAATATCCCGATGAGGTCGAGGTGATCCATCCCAACTCCTTGCCGCCGAATGCTACCGTTGCAAGCGTCGGTGGCATGGGCGCTCCGACCATCGGTGTCGAGAAGCTCCCAAACGGCCGCGAAGAGATCCGGTCGCTTGACGCCATCGAAGCAGCGAGTGACCGGACGGTAGACGCACTTATCCCGGGAGAGATCGGCGGTGTCAACAGTATCGTTCCGCTGTGCGTCGGTGCGATGACCGGGCTCCCGGTCCTGGACGCCGACGGAATGGGCCGAGCGTTCCCTGAGCTACAGATGGACACGTTCTTTATTTACGGTCATCCCGTCAACTACGCCGCTATCAGCGACGAACGGGGCAACACTATCACATACCAGGATATCGACACCGCAGAGCGTCTGGAGGACTTCGCCCGTGCTGCCACCGTCGACATGGGTGGACGAGCTGGATACGCGTTTCCGCTCATGGACGGGTCGTTTGTCTCCGAGTACAGCATCTTGGGCACGCTCTCGCTGGCACATGAACTCGGTACGCAGGTTTTAGCTGCTCAAACTGATGACCGGAATCCGATTGATGCCGCCTGCGAAGTTGTCGGCGGAACACAACTGTTCACCGGCAAAGTTACCGACGTCTACAGACGCAACGAGGCAGGCTTTGCGAAAGGGGAGGTGACTCTTGCAGAAATTGACGGGAACAACGAGCTCACGATCGAATTTCAGAATGAATTCCTCGTCGCCCGCGATGACGGAGGAACCGTGCTCGCGTCGGTTCCAGACCTCATCTGCCTTGTTGACAAAGACACCGGGCTCCCGATCACAACCGATGCGCTCCGATACGGCCAGCGGGTGACGGTGCTCGGTGTGCCGGCGCCGGAGCTACTCATGACCAAGGATGCGCTTGAAGTCATCGGCCCCAAGGCGTTCGGCTATGACATTCGCTATGAGCCACTGATGGTGGGGCAATAAGCGACGCTGTCCGAGCAGGATGAAGCGATGCACAAAGATTCCGGAAAATTGGATCTAAGAACATGAGCGACACAACTACAACGGACGAGAGTCAGGACGAGCCCCCGGCGGATACTCCTGAGGCGATTCTTCGGGCCCACCTCGACGATCACGACTACCAGATATTTGAGGCCTTAAATGAAGATGGCCGGATGTCTGATACCGAGCTATCAGATCGAGTTGGGCTCTCTCGGACAGCCGTCAGGCGGCGACGAGAGAACTTGATTGAGTCGGGAATCCTGGATATCCTTGCTGTTATCGTTCTCCAGGAAGCGGATCTCGCCTACGCAGACGTCCGTGTCTCGGTCGACCAAAGCGTCGGCCGGGCCGAGCGTGATGCAATCATGAGCGCCTGGTTGACGCTGAACTCATATACTCAGTGAACTCGTGTCTTGGAGATCACGACTTATTCGTTCGAACTTGGCACACCACGCTGAACGATGTGAAGGCCTACGTCTGGGATCTCCTTGACGACCCTGCTGTCGACGACTACAAAATCACACCGGTCGTTAAGACATGGAAAGCTTGGAATAGGGACCTTGATCGACCGACCAGCGACTAAGTCCCCACCCAACGCGCTACTCAGTCGTTTCGCACCTTGCATTGCTCCTTGAGAAGGGGGGGGGATTAGTGCCTACTTTCATCTACGCTCTTGTGTCGTAGATTGTTGGTGGCGAGCTGTCCTGCGGTTATACAAAGTCCAACTCGCTTGGACCACCCTTCCAGAACTGACGTGACCCCAGCTGAATCGTAGCTTCTTCGGACTGACCTGAACTGACGAGTCCTCACCAACAATCCTCTACCCAAGAGCGTTCATCTAAATGTCTGCCGAGCCACTACCACTGAGCACTGAAGTTAATTCATCTCGCCGTGTGTAGAGTGTCTGTCTAGTCGTGCCAGCAGTCTCGACACGAGCGGTTCAGCGTTCTACCTCGCCGCGTGGCAGGACGACGATGCAGAGGGCATCCAGGAGCGTCTCGGCCGGATCAGTTCGACCGCACAGGAGATCATCGGCACGATTGTCGAGAGCTGAACACGCGATTCTTCCTCGTTAACCAACAGCCGGATGGTAAGACGGTGTTTCGTTGGTTAATTTTATCAGCGCCCGCCGGGGGCGGAGGCGCATTTCAGTCTCCACAAATCATGAGTGAACCGTATCTATCCGCTGTCCTCGGCGAGGCGGAACGAGTTGCAGAACAGCACGACCAGATCGCCCGGTCGACGGACCATCCAGCACACGAGTACCTGCGGTACGCTGTCCTCCGGCTGCTCGAAGGCGAGACTGACGAGACGACTGCGGCCGTCTCGCAGATCGACGGCGTGACCGTTGGGTATGGGGAGGACGAAGTGATGTTCGACAGTTGGAGCGACGACATCGAGTGGTGGGAGACCGTTCCGCCCCGAGATGGGTGTACCCGCTTCCGGATCTTCTACCCCGACGAGCACAAGGTTGTTCCACGGGTGATCGTCGACGTGATGGCCGCCCTCGGCGCGTGGCGTGTGTGGACTGGGAACGCTGCCGCCTGTGGCTCCTACGACCATTGCGAGCGCCGCGAAGTCCACTACCGCTGGCCGGACGGCCATCCGCTCGAAGACGCCCTCCAGGAGCGCCTCCACGGCCCTACTGCCGTCGCGCCGGACGGGGGGGCGAACAGGCGATACTCGTGACCGGATGGTCGTCACGGATTACTCAACCCAGAACGACGACCTCGAGCCGCGAACCAGACGTGCCGTCGACGAAGAGATGGCCGTCTCGCTGCTCGAAAAGGGTGGCCGCTACGAGGTCCATTCGGCCTCCGGTAACTGGTGAAGTCGACGTGATAAGCGAGTCGTGTACCTGTCCAGACTGGCGGAAACACACGCCCGAGGGCGGCTGTAAACACCTCCGGCGAGTCGACAACGAGATTAAACAGGGGCAGGTCCCACGACCTGATGGTCGACTCCCCTCGAACTCGTAGAATCGTCCAGAGTTCGAGGATGCTCGAAGGGCTGTAACATCAGACGAAACTCATTGAGGTAGAGTTTCGAGTAGTGTTACATCTGCTGGAGGACCGTTGTGAGCGGTTGGTTACGGGTTTAACCAACAAAACTATGCTTCTTGCCTCTGTGTTGGTTAACGCAGATCGGCCCATGTCCTACGAGCCACCGACGCCCCCAGCGGACCTCCCCACTGGCGTCATCGACACACTCGATGACTACTCGCCCGAACTCCTTCGTCACGTCGCGAGCTACGCCGAGGAACTCGCTGAATGCCGTGAGCGTGAAGATCGCCTTGCTGAGGCGGAGGATGAAGACGAGATTGAAGAACGGCCAGACGACCTCCCAGATGACGTTCCATCGAAGGCGACAATTACGATCAAGGAGATCAACGACAACCGCTACTACTACTGGCAGTGGCGGGACGGCGACAAGATCCGCTCTCAGTACAAAGGTCCCGTCAATCCCGACAAGTAGACGAGATAACGTCACAGTCGGATGACCGATGATTCGGGGTGACACCCCGTCTGCGAAGTGAAAGACGGGAGCTGTTAGCGCTCGGGGTGCGGGGCAGTCTCGTACCGTTCGATGTCGTCGGTCTTCTCCACCCGGTCGTAGATTTCGCGAAGCGTATCTTGTGCCCGGAGGAGCTTGTGCTCATCGAGGAACTGCCGACCACTCTTACTGATTCCGTAGAACTTGTACGGTAGATCGTTCTGCCGGCGGTCCTCGGGCAGGAGGACTTCCTCGACGATGCCAGCGTCGACGAGCTGCTGGAGGTGCTGACGAATCGTCGTCTGGCTCTTGCTCGGGTTGACGTAGTCGAGTTCCTTCAGCGTCGGCAGTTCCGACGGATGCCCGAGGATGTCCTGGAGGAGCGCGAATCGCGTCTCTTGGGTGAGGACGTTGAGCCGCTTCCGAACGGACTCCAAGTCGCTTGGCGGATGATCGGACGTACTCATTACACCACAATTCGTGTAGTGCGTGCAAAAGCGTTTCGCTCAAATATGAATCGGTCTACTGCGATACGGTCACCGATGCATTCGCCACATTGAAGCAGGGTACGGGAGAAGTCCCGGTTAGATGAGTGAGGAGCCGGTCACTGTCGACGAACTCGCCGAGAAAGCCGACGAGTATCTGCACGAGGCCTCACTCACGCCGGAGGAGTACGAAGCGCTGAAACAGAGTGTTGCGGAGCTCACGCCGATCTTCTCAGCTGAGAATTCGTACTTTGTCCTCGGTAGCTACGGGAAGCCCGAAATTCGTCGTCTCCAGCTTGTGAAAGATCGCCTCAACCGACAGCCCGGTGCGTACGCGTTCCTGATGGTCGACATTCGAAGCGAGTGGACGAATACCTACCTCAAGTTCCGGCTGCTCGCCGATTATACGGACATCATCGTTGGCGTCGCCGAACACGCCCAGGGCGGCTTCCTCATCGAGCAGGGCTACTTCACGGCTCTCGAGGAGTACTTCGCGAAGACTCACGTGTTCAAACGCGAGTATGACTCGTTGGATGCGGACGCGGTCGACACGAACGTCGACGTCGATAATCCCTACAGCGGAATGCAGACCGCGATCTTCGAGATGCTCGACGATGCTGGGCGTCTCTGCCGGTGGACGACTGAGGACGACCTCGTCGAGTGTACCGAGGCTCTCGTGAGTGATCAGGAATAACCGTAGACAGAGACGAATCGGTAACTCACACCCCCGACATTTCTGTCGATTCTCCACGACATCCTCGTAATCAATGGCACCGACGACGAGAAAATCGGAGGATACACCCCCCGTTTTCGAGTAGTAACGAGAAAACCCGAAGCGCTCTTCTAGCGGAGATTGTTGATACAGCTCAGCTGACCCCAGAGTGAATTCTCAACCGGCCGTAGAGAACCTCACGAGGCGCTTCATCAAGTAACCCTAATTCGTTCAAATTACAAGACAGCGATCCATCAACAATCTCCTACACATGAGCGTCAAGTCCAAGTATAAGGGTCCAGTCAATCCCGGCGAGTAGGAGGGATATCTGGCGTGGTTTCGAAGGAACTACCCCCCGTGTGCGAGATGAATTGGCAGAGGGCGTCGAGTCAACACCCTCCGTGTGCGAGATGAATTTGATCCCATCGTTGGGACTCCGTGTGCGAGATGAATCCAATGATAGATCGCGGGAGCCAGCACCCCGTGTGCGAAGTGAAATCTTGCGCACCCTTGTCAGACACTTCTAATAGGATTGACTATTTTTCCGTCGGCGCCACACCCCGTGTGCGATATGAATACGTCGCCGGCGTCGAGGACTCTTCGAGTTAGTTCCCCCCGAAGAAATCCTCGATCTGTGCGTTGACAACAGACCGGAGCAAATTCTCGTCATGTTCTACCTTTTCGAGTCGAATATCGGCTTGAAGCGTCTCAGCGACCACTTCTGGGTCGTCGACGAAGGTGTACTCCTTGTGGACGCCACTCCCGTAGCCACGCCCTCGTTTCTCCGACGTGACGAAGTTGTAGGTCTCGGCCTCGCTTATGTACCGTAGGTAGGAGTCCCGTGATTTCTCGTCGGCATCCAGCAGGTCGGTGAGGTATTGATATACGCGGTAAGCAACCGTGCTGGGAACGGCATTCAGGCTGCGCTTCGAGTGAACGGGGACGATCGCGGTGGCATAAAGCGAGAGCTTCTTTTGTGTCGATAACCCCTGCATCTGGGTTAACGTCCGGTCGCGTTCAGCTTCTGTCTGGGCGTCGCGAACGTGCTCTTCACGAATCATGTCTTCACCGGCTCGATCCGCGATCTCACCGGCTTTCCGAAATAGATCAATAGCCTTTCGAGCATCGCCGTGATCCTGGGCGGCAAGCGCGGCACTGAGTGGAATAATACCGTCCTCTAGGACATCGTCTTGATATGCGTCACGACGTCGTTCGAGAATTGACTGCAGTTGGTTCGCATCGTAGTCCGGGAAAACGACATCCTGGGGATTGAACGAACTCTCGGCCCGGCCGTCGAGATCCTCCATAAACCGGGGATCATTCGTGAGCGCAGCGACGGAAACGTGACCCTCGATGCGACCGAGCTGTGATGCTCGCGACAGCTGGTAGAGCAGTTTCGAATACGCCGGCTCATCGTTCGGATCGCGTTGCCGGCCCACCAGAAGATCGACCTCATCAAGGATGATGATGACCGAGTCGAAATTGTTGCTCAGAATTTCGTAGAACCGATTGAGCTTCTGGTCCGTCGAGATACCACTTTGAGGAATGCCGACATCGACACCGGCTTCGTCAGCTGCATTCTTTGCCAAGCGATAGACTGCGCGGTCGTGTGACTTGATCGTTTGGCAGTTAATTTTGATAACACCGAACCGGTCTCCCTGGGAGTTCGCGAGTTCGAGAACCTGTTGACAGACCGCGTTGATGATGAGCGATTTCCCGGTCCCCGACGGCCCGTAAAGGAGCATGTTGGGAGGTCGGTTCCCCTGTAATGCCGGTCGAAGGTAGGTGATGATGTCGTCCAGTTGGTTATCACGACCCACAATTCGGTCCTCGTCGATGACGGCATCCGGGTCGAGAAGTCCCTTCTCTCGAAAAACAGAGTTCTGAACGCCCTCTTGAAGACGGCCTTTGATAGATTGTGAGAGGGATTGTTGATCGTCGCCGTCAGCCATGTTTGCGCAGTTAAGTCGAAACTATAAATAAATATGGGTGCCGTGTGCGAGGTTAAATCAGCCGAATTCAGTCAATAGAGACGTTTTTGTAGAGGGTAGTCGGTACAACACGGTAACCGTGGGCGAAATCAATTGGTCGTATCGACCCCCCGTGTGCGATATGAAATACCGGATAGCTCATCGAACAGCCGTCAATATCGAGGCGAGTCAGAATAGCTCGGTGGGGGCACCCCCGTGTGTAAGATGAAACACTGGACGTGTTCTCGGTCCGGGTAGCACCGAGAATATCTCTCGACGATCCCGAGTGGGATCGGATCTCGCCGGTGGCCACCCCCACACCCCGTGTGCGATATGAATTTGGCGAGAGAGTAGGCGGGAACGAACCGTGAGAAGAACTCGGAATTTGGAGAGAGAGCCCACGAGAAGGCGTAGAACGGACGAAGCTGCCCAGCCCACGAAGGACTCAAGTCACGGAGGAGTACGGTCGTGTCACGAAACATACCGTTTCGTTTCGACCGACTCTAGTACCAATACGGGTCCGTTTGACAGAGTGTCTATATAAAGGTTCCCCTGAGACATAGTCTATCTCGATATTTCTATCTTTGAGGTCTCTGCTCCGTGAAATCGTCAATTTCGGGTGTTTCGTGGTCTCTCTTCTCGACCACCACCTTCCCTCATCTTCCCGATTTCATCTCGCACACGGGGTGTGGGGGTTCGCCCTCGTGGGGACCGAGGTTAACCAACAATCCTTCTCATAACGGCTCTCGTGTTGGTTAACTTTGCTCCGTGTTCGCGAACGCCGTCAAGTCCGGTACCCGTGTCTCCGTGAGTTCTCGACGAATCTTCGACCGATCCCACCCTAACGGCGACAGCAAACTTTCGACAGCTCTGATGAGCTCCGTCTCGTAGTACGACGGATCGTACAACTCGATCTCCTCATGAGCCAACGCGACCCGCTCTCGCGAGGCCTTCTCGTCGTCGACGACCACGTACTCGATATCCTGTCCCGGGTGGATAGCGAGGTCTTGATCGCGAGCCCGTTTCAAGGCCGCCACGCTCTGAGTATTCTGCGTATAGCCTTCCAACGGCTTGGAGACGCGATTCCGTTCGACGAGGTCCTCGATCGGGACCTCGCCGGCGTGCAGGCGGTCGATTGCGTCTCGAAGGGAGGTGAGGACTGCTTCCGGTGACCGGACCGCATCGAATCGCTCGAGACACTCCCGCTGGACGTCCTCAATGAACGCCGGCGTCGAGCGTTGCCGCGCTTCGATGCCTCTCAGTTTGAACTCGTCGGCACCGACGACTTTCCAGAAGTACTTCGTCAACGCGCCAGCGTCGCTCTCGCGCTGCGGGACGAACGCGACCCAGTCGTAGTTGGCCTCGTGTTCGAGCCGGATCTCGACTCGCTCGGTGATCTCCGTCGCGAGCGCCTCGAAGTCCTCGCGGTCATCGTCGTCGACGTCGGAATCGGGCGTCACCTGGATGGAGTCGACGATACCGTGAACGACACGCCAACCGCCGGCCTCCAAGCGTTGCTTCGCCGTCAGCAGAATTTCGCGAGCATACGCGTTGATCGCTTCGTGGCACTCGATCCGCCCGAACTTCGCATTACTGAACCCTGATACCCGAAGCAGGCAACGAGAATCCACTTCCGCGCTCCAGACCGCCCTTCGAGCTCTGCGAGTCGGTTCTCGTCGGGCTCCTCACGCTGCTGTTCGCGACGGATGGCCGCCTTGATCTCGTCGCGAGCGTCGATGATGGGTTGGAGGACATCGACGAGGTAGCCTCGTTCGTCACAAATCGCGTAGCCGAGACCGGGAACGTCTAAGCGATCGCGATGGCACTCACACCGAGTCACGTCGAGCGAGACGTTCCGCGTGCAGATGATGTTCGGATACAACGAGGAGAAATCGAGCTCGTGGACATCTTGGTGGAGTCCAACCTCCGGCGCGAAAATAAATCCACCACGGTCGGCGTCGTGCAGTGTTCACATCGATTTGTATAATAATACAGTGCCGGACGGTTCGGCAGTTAGTCATTACCCTTTGGATATCATACCTACTCGACTGATACGGTCGAATGGGTACCAGCGATGCTCAACATCTCAGCCTTGGAAGGTCGATGATTGGTCATCCGAACGTCGATTGATCCGGAGGACAATGCCGTCGTGTGTGAACCCCTCAACATCGAGCTCGTCGAGAAGTGCTGGGAGCTCGTTGAGGTGACCGTTCAGATCTATGGCTGACTCGTCCGGGAGCACCCCGACGAGTCGCCAGTTACCCCGATACCGCCACGCCTCTTCGGGATCGGATTGTAGGCACACCCGGCGATAGACCGAGATCTGGTTCGCACTGAGATGGACGTTGCTCACGGGGCCACCGGAGAGCGCCTTCGCCTCATATCTGACCGGTCGGAACCCGTCGTCGTCGTGTGCGAGCCCAACGAGATCGAATCCAGCGCCATCCCAGACACGAGAGATGTGTAGGCCCCGGGCCAGTGCTGAGTCATCGTCAGTCACTCGCCATTCGTTCCATGCCTCACGGACCGACGACCGGGTGGCTCCTTCGGGGAACGGTGAGAGGAGGGCCTCTCGGGCCGATTTGAAGGACTCTGGATGATCGGCGTGTTCTAATGCGGAGAGGGTTTCGTCACGGACGCAGTCCAGCAGCGCCACTTCTGCCTCGTCGCCGACTATCTTCTGAGCTTTGTGCTTCCGCGCCATCTCCTGTCGGTCGAACGTCCCGTTATCGTTCGGGTGACTCTCCAGACCCCCTGGCCCATCTCGAGTCCATCCTGCACCGCTCGCGTCTTCGATCTTCGAGATTGATTTGTAGCGTGGCGAGAAACGTCGAATCTCGTCGGTCAAGACTTCCGAATCGGGAATTTTCGAGGCTGGAATCGAAGCGGTGTAATCCGCGTCGGATAGCCAGCGGATGACAGCCCGAGATTGGTCGAACGTGAGTCGATAGACAGCGGAGTCGATGAACTCTTCGAGGGACTGCTCGACGGTCTCTTCGTCTGCATCCTCCACCCCGTTCGACGAGACGAGATTGACCAGATACGACACCAGCCGTGGTTGTTGATCGTCGAACCAGCGCTGCCACCGGAGGCGATGCTCGTGGGAGCATGAGAATCGGGGCCTGAACCGATCTTGTTCCTCGGTGAGGTCGAGCTCGTTGAACTGTTGGTTGATTTCCACGTCGCGCACATCGTCGGGGCACTCGCCCATCCCGATATCCGATGGTCCGAGCGAGGACAGCTGGGTAGGAGATTCGATAGACGGGTCGAGTGTGAGGCCGAACACCCCCAGCACATCTCTGGTCGCATCGAACAGCTTTCGTTCTGCGGCCTCGTCCAGCGGGTAGAGCAGCTGGGCGTACTGGCTCACGAGAGGTTCGGCATCCTTCCGGTCGACGAATCGGTCGAGACAGTCGACACCATCATGGTCGTACTCGGTCAGGGCCCGCTCGAAGAGGATACCGACCTGGCGTTGATCTTCGAACAGGAGGTCCGCGAGGGCCTCACCGAACGGTGTCAGGTCGTGTGATGGCCCGCCCAGAGCACCATCGAACACGATGGTGGGGGCGTCTGTGTCCACGAAGAACGCATAGCCGTCTTCGCCTCTGTATCGTTCCTCGGAGTCGAGCTCCCGTCTGTCCGCGGAGAGGGTGTACTCCACCCATGCGTCTTCGACCTGCTGGAACCGACCATTGTGCCATCTGTCGATGATGTCGTCGTCTATATCGAGACGTCTGACGGCCTCGCTCAGCGCCAAGAGACGTGGGAGCAATCGCTCAATCGCCTCCTGTCTCTCGGAGGCCCTCTCGTCGGTATCTCCGTCGATCTCGTCAAACCTGACCTGACGCTTGACAGTGAGAAGGCGGGATTGCAACGGCGACGAGTCATTGACGGACTGGCTCGGTAATACCGCGGTGACGAGGGGGACCGAGTGGAAGATCCGACGCATCTGATCGCGGTCGTCGGAGTTCGTGATGATGTAGGCGGGCTCGTCAGAGAGTTGTCGCCATTCGAGGGGACGTTCGTGCAGCCCTGTGGACGTCTCCGCGGGCTGATACGTCAACAACGGTGGGGGATCGGTCCTCGATTCGGTCGAATCGCTGGAGACGATGGCTTGGATTGCTCGCTCGTACAGCCCGATGAGTGCATCGCGAGCGGAGGAGTCGACCTCAACACCGGTCAAGTCGAGATCTTGGAGACGGTCGGCGAGCCTGCGTGCGGGGGCTGCACCATGGCTCTTGAGGGTCCCCTCGGAGATTCCGTTGAGTGCACCGAGCGTCGTCAGGATCTCTTCGTACTCCGAGCCCTGCTCGACACTCCACAGGACGCGCTTTCGCCCGTACGAGCGCGTCGGGAGCGCGACCACATCACGAGGAGCGACCCGGGCAGGGGCATCAGAGAGGTATCGTGGGGGTTCCGCGTGGCCGGTCGAATCCTCCGTTGATTCGGAGTCGCTCTGGACGGGGAACCATGGCCGTTCGGCGAGCGGTGGGACTAGATTCGTCGACGACCTCGACGAATCTTCATCATCTCTTCGTTCGGCGATTTCCTGCTCAACGAGGTCAGACAACCAGATGTCCCAGGCGTCTGCAATCGAGACCAACCACGCGTCGGACGGGCGGTCATCGTCGAACGACCCGTCCGAGAACTGTGGCATCGTCGGGCCGCTGGGCCGTGTCTCCGCGGGGACGATGGTCGGCGGAATGGCTCGTGCATCGACGAGGGCGTCTTGTCCACTTTCGACGAGGGTCAGTGGGATGCCTCCCTCGGGAGGTTCCGGCCCACAACCTAGGAACAACAGGAATGATTCGACATCGACAGATGGTGGGAGGTCGCCGAGTCTGTCGATGTCGACCCGGCCGATTGTGAATTGACGGGCGGGAGCCCACAGTGTACCATCGACGGGTAGATGGAGTGTCGCAATCGATCGGCCCGCCCGTTGCTCGGTACCGCTCGAGTCTCCGGACAGGAATCGCCATCCCATCCCGTATCCGTCGCTCTCTCCGAACGGGTCGGTCTGGTAGTGTTCGTAGAGGAACAGCTCCGCCGCGTATCCGATCAGTTCGCGCTGGAGGGTCGCTGCTCGGTCGGCATCCTCCGCCAAGGGCTGGTGATTGAAGCGGGCAGGGGAGTTCCGAAGCTGGCGGATCTCGGAGAGCAACTGCACAGGATTGAACGACCGTTCTCCGAGCGACGAGCTATCGCCGCCGACGAACAACGAGGGGAACTCGAACGTGGTCACGGAACAACCTGCTTCTCGCAAACTGGTGGGGAGGGGAAGTGGACGGTCGTCTTCGTCGTCCCTGACGAACAGCACCCGATCGCTCTTCTCGGTCTCCCAGACCTCACGGCCCGATTGGGTCGTCGGGAGCGGGACCCGAACCGATTCTTCACCCTCGCTCTCGACCGGGATGAGCGGTGTCTCTCGCTCGCGGAGTGCGTCGCACAGGGCATCGGCGTACTTCCCGAGCGTCACCGTCCCACAGCCCTTTCCGCAGTGATGGTCCAACCACGCCCTGGACACCCGCCAGAATCGATCGCATTCGCCGGTCTGGACGCCGTCCTGGGTCTGGAAGTACCGGTCGGCCAACTCCGCCCAGAGCTCGTACGATTCCCGGGCCTTCATATCGTCGCCGAAGAGGAGTGCTGCGAGGTGCTCTTCGATTCTCCGAGCAGGGATTCCGCTTGCCCCAGGGTCGAGGAGTGACCAAAAGTCGCGGCGGATGGTATCGTTATCTTGTCCCTCGACGCGCTCGACGTCTTCGGGGTCGATCCTCGTCCACTCGACGGTACTCAGTGGGGCCCCAACCTCCTCGAGGAGTTCGAGGAGATGGAGCTCGGCTCCAGCCTCGAGGAGCGCTTGGTTGTACCGACCGACGCTATCGTCCTCGACGGTCAGTCCTTTACGATCTGGCTGCAGGAGGAAATCGCCATTGAAATCGACTCCGAACGGTGCATCCAGTTCCGTCGGGAGGTAGCCGTAGAGCTGCCCCGTGACGTCTCTAGCATCTGACCCAGGCCAGCTGATTGCAGCACCGGGGTTCGAGAGGTCGTAGTCGGCTTCTGCAGCTTCCTCTGCGAGCGATGTCGCCGAGTGACGCTCCGATCTCCAGTACGCCATCGACCGCCCGGAATCATCGCCCCACGTCCCGTCGGTCGGCCAGGTCCGACGCTCGAAACAGCGGTCCGACGTCTCGGCTCTTACGGTCAGTCCGCGGTTGCGTTCGAGCAGCCCGGCGAAGTGGAGATGGCTCTCGTTGAGATTTTCCATCATCTTCGAGACCTCGCCCATCCGCTTCGTGGGAATCGGGACCACGACGGCGGTGGTGACCTCTCCGTCGGGTAGCGGTGACGGTCGTCCCCCACTCATCAGCGGGAGCGGGAAGTGATAGCTCGGGCGAGTACCGATATCCGAGTAGGTGGGCTCAGTCGTCTCGAGGAACCTCTCATGACCCCGCCGTACGTCGGGGGAATCGAGGCGCTCGCTCCAAATCTCGTCGTCCATATGCGAGTGGAGTTCCATCCCCCACCAGCCATCCTCGTGTCGACTCCAGACACGGACCCAGTCGTTCAACCAAAAGACCGATCGGAACCCGACTCCCTTGTTCCCGACACTCTCGTCGGGTGATTTATTCGACAGATGGACCGAGCAGAGTGCATTGAAGTCCGGTCGGTGGGCCTCTTCCGGTGGGTCACGGTAATCGAACTTGGGGTCGACTGAGATGGGAAGTCCGTCGTTCGTGACGACGAGTGCGTAGGAGCTAGTGGGCCTTCAATCGTGATTTACTGGATATAGCTGGCGGAGTTTGATGCGAGCATCGTCGGTGGTGAACTGCCAGTCGATTGGTGATTTGTCCTCGTTTCGTGAGCGTTCCCACGCAGCGACCTCCGA
>Ga0208135_100468_pt1 | contig 24533 bp, 28 predicted proteins | sample AntDeeMetag02WF5_FD_184757 | JGI IMG/M metagenome (GOLD analysis project Ga0208135, IMG submission 184757) | Saline lake microbial communities from Deep Lake, Antarctica - Antarctic Deep Lake Metagenome 02WF5 (SPAdes) (version 2) | ecosystem: Environmental > Aquatic > Non-marine Saline and...
ATTCCACTGCTTTGCGGGACCTTATTCAGGCCGTGGGTGCAGAGCCGGTGATTCCTCCAAAAAAGAATCGCTTGGCGCACATCGAAGTAGACTGGCACTGCTACAAAGATCGCAATCTGGTAGAGAGGTTCTTTCAGAAAATCAAGCAGTTCAGGCGATTGTCTACACGCTATGAGCGACTGGCAAGAAACTACCAGTCACTACTCTGTCTCGTGTCGGCCGTCATATGGCTGGCCTAATTGTTAACGCCCCCTAGGGGGCGTTAACAATTGATGATGAGCGTTGATCTGATTTAGCATGGAAGGATTTGAGGATAGACTATGGCTCGGCTACTCCTGCGTGATGATCAATGGCGTCGAATTGAGCCCCTCCTTCACGGCAAGGCCTCGGACCGCGGGGTGACAGCCAAGGACAATCGGCTATTCGTAGAAGCCATTCTCTGGATTGCCCGGACAGGCGCTCCCTGGCGCGATCTACCCGACGCCTTTGGTCGTTGGCACACTGCCTATATGCGCTATAACCGCTGGTGTAAGAAGGGGGTATGGCAGCAGATTTTCGACACGCTAGCCGATGATCCCGACCTGGAACAGCTGATGATCGATGGCAGTATTGTCAGGGTCCATCAACAGGGAGCGGCAAAAAAACCGCTCAGAACACGGAAGCCATGGGCAAGTCTCGAGGGGGCTTGAGCACCAAGATCCATGCCGCGGTCGATGCGCTGGGTAACCCAGTACGGTTGGTTCTTACACCGGGCCAGGCGTCGGAGTATGGTGCCGCTCCCGCGTTACTAGACGGTTTTTCCCCGCAAGCGGTGCTGGGCGACAAGGGATATGATTCCACTGCTTTGCGGGACCTTATTCAGGCCGTGGGTGCAGAGCCGGTGATTCCTCCAAAAAAGAATCGCTTGGCGCACATCGAAGTAGACTGGCACTGCTACAAAGATCGCAATCTGGTAGAGAGGTTCTTTCAGAAAATCAAGCAGTTCAGGCGATTGTCTACACGCTATGAGCGACTGGCAAGAAACTACCAGTCACTACTCTGTCTCGTGTCGGCCGTCATATGGCTGGCCTAATTGTTAACGCCCCCTAGGCTGACAGAGGGGGTAAGCGCTGCTATCTATTTGGATTTTTTGTGACCCCCCTCTGTCAGCCTAGTTGTCCAGATGAAGGTCCACCGCGGTACGCCGGCGAGACCGGCCGCGTAATTGATCAGGTTGAATGACATGATCGGTATCAGGCGGGCGATAAGCAGTGGCGCGATACCGATGTCGCGCGAGAATGCGTCCAGCCGGACGCGGTGGCGTATGGGAACTAGCCGTGCTCGTGCGGCCGGCCTCAGGGCGCCGTTCCTTGACCGGCGCGTGCCCGCGGTTCGTAGCAACGCGCGAAAGGCCACGACTAACAGAATCAGACCGGGCGCGGCCAGCGCGAGGCAAAGGGACAACGTGCCGGCAGTCATCGTCATCGTGGCCTATCCAAGCGCTGACGCTTCTTGTTTGGCCTAAGCGGGAACACGGGTGCACCGGGCGGTCATCAGCCCCCACCGCCAGTTGATTTTGTAGGCGTCGATTTCCACTGCTGTGAAACCGGCCTGTTCAATCAGGTGCTTGCAGTCACGCGTTCGATAAATCTGGGCGTGCGCGCGACCGCGCAGGCGCTGATATCGTTCAAGCAGCCGGCACGCCAGGTAGTCCCCGCACCAATCCGTGACGACGAGTTGCCCGCCGGGCCGTAAAACGCGCTGCATCTCGCCCAGTGCATCGGCAGGCCGGTCGATATAATGGAACATGTTGCAGGAAACAACGATGTCGAACTGCGAATCGGCAAACGGCAACTGTTCGGCCCAGCCTTGACGAAGCTCGATCGCCGGCGAGAGCTTGTCACGCGCGGCCTCCAGCATCTCGGGCACAGGATCCACCCCGGCCAGTCGGGAGACTGGATGCACTGCGGCGAGGCAATGCAGCAAGGCGCCGGTACCACAGCCGATATCGAGCAATCGATCCTCGGCACGTAATGACAGGCGCGCGATCGTTTCGCGCGTGGTCGCTTCGATATAGAACGACCACTTCCTGTCATAAGCGTCTGCGAGGCTCCTGTATTCTGTGACGACCTGATTTTCTGTTTTCATTGCTGATCAGCGCTCGTATCGTGGCTTGCGTAGACGGCCCTGCGCGGTTCATGCGCGCACTCTGTAATACCGCATCATGCCGTTGTCCTCGTGCTCCATGTTGTGGCAATGGTAGACATACAGGCCTTTGAAATCGTTGAAGGTTAGCGCCACACGCACGCGTTCGCCCGGTAGCACCAGCACCGTGTCGTGCAGGCCGGCATCCACCAGCCCGGCGTCCAGGCCCGACCAGCCGCGCCGATCGCTAAAACTCTGACGTCCGATCACCGCGAACTGCAGGCCGTGCACATGCATCGGATGCGGCATCATGGTGTCATTGACGAATTTCCAGATTTCGGTGTCGCCCAACGCTACGATTTCGTCATCGGCCACCGTCGCGCCTTCGAATTGGCGCCCGTTGATGGAAAACCCGCGCATCATCCTCATTCCGAGTTCGAAACGACGGATTGGCGTAGCCGCTGTTACAGATGGTGTCGCAAGCTCCGAATCCAGGTTCTGGGGTAGTGACCGCCCATCGCGCACACGTTCCGTTATGCGCAGGCCCAGCAGATCCAATCGCGCGCCTGCCGGCAACGCCGACCTGCCCATCATGCCGCCCATGCCGCCCATCATCCCACCGCGGTATTGCTCGCTGACAAGGCTTAGTTGCTGACCGACCTCCGCCTGGGACAGGTCGACCCACACATCCACGCGCTGGGCCGGCGCCAAGGTCACGTATGGCAGCCGCTGCGGTTTTGCGAGCAGCCCGCCGTCCGTGCCGATAACCGTCACCGGCTCGCCGTCGCTCCAGGCCAGCTTGTAAATACGGGCATTGGAACCATTGAGAATCCGCAGGCGATAGGCCCGGGTGCCGACATCGCGGGTTTCCGGCGGGCGGCCGTTGACCAGAACACGATCGCCGAGAAATCCCTGCATGCGGGTCATCATCGATCCCATGCCGTCGAGATAGGTCAATTCGTTGTCACCGGCGAAACTGCGATCCTGCAGTATCAGAATCAGTTCCTGCTCGCCGTCGGGCAGGCCGAGCGCGCGTTCGATGTCGTCCTCGATCACCAGCGGGCCGGCCAGGCCGGCATAGCTTTGAAAACCCACGCGACCGCCATCCGGGCCGTGCGGGTGCGGGTGATACCAATACAAGCCCGCGCGGTCGCGCACGTCGAACGCGACCGTCATGTCATCGCCCGGTTTGATCGGCAGGCGCGGCTGACCATCGACGTCAGGCGGCACGTGCAAGCCGTGCCAGTGGACCGTGGTGTCCTCGGGCAACCGGTTTTCCAGTTGTATGCGTACACGCTGGCCCTGGCGCAGCCGAATCAGCGGCCCAGGATAGCTCTCGCCCAGCGGCGTCAACGTACCCGGCGGTCCTTTGGTCAAATCCGCCTTGTAACGCCAGACGTCACTGGGCGTGCCGGGCAGTATCGGTACGGTGTCGGGTTGGGCGCGCAGCCTCAGGTTGACATCGAACGGGCCCTTTTCAACGCCGTGGGGAGTCGCGGCAAGATTGTCGTTGCCGGCGGGCGTTTCGCTATTGCAGGCGGCAAGCAAGAACGTCGGCGACACGGCTGAAATGCCTGCAAAGCCGCCGATGCCGACCAGCAGCTTTCGGCGTGTTCGATCAATGCGCTTCATGCGATGCTCCTCGACGCGGCCGGTTCGTAAGTTGCAGTAGCTGGTCAAAAGCGTCGTTCGGACTAGCGACGTTCGCCACGCAGATACTTGACCAGAGCCACAATGGCGAGCACGAGCACCACAAGAACGAGCAGCGCGAACAGCATGCATGCGATCATCATCGGGCCGCCCATCATGCCGCCTTGCATCATCGAGCCGCCGTCACCCATTCGGCCGGGACCGGACTGCTCTGCCGCCCCGGCGATGCCGGTGAAGAAGACGGCCAGCAACATCAGTGGAATTGTCGTAAACATTTTCATGGTTTTCGTTTTCCTTGTGGCCATTGTTGATATATGGCTAGGCGACAGACGCCACGATTTTCCGTTCGGTGAGTCGACAGTACGGAGAGGTGAGAGCCCACCCCTGTTGAACCACGATAGCCCCAGAGCCCCATGTCCGGTTTGTTTCTGCACCGCACAAGCAAAAGCTCGCCTTTGTGCATCACTACGGCGAGTGCGGCAGGAACAGGAGCTTGGGACATCGCCGTTTCCCCGTTTCAGGGCATCAGGACGTAGCCGTCCATCTGCAGTTGCGGGATGGTAGTTAGCGCGGATAGCACCGGTTCGATATGCTCGTTGACTTGCGTAGCGGGATCGATGTCAAAACCGACCAAAGCCTGTTCGCAGACGTAGATCTCGACGCCGTTGTCCGCTAACGCCCTTAACAACTCCAGATTAGGATTGGACGCCTCGTTACGTTGTTGATAGAACTCATCGCTCATGGCGAGCGGGGTGGCGCTTCCCGAAATCATCGCTACAGCTTTAACGTTGTCTGGGTCCATATCGGCAGCGGCCATGAGGTTCATGAAGCGGGCGACGCTCCACAGGCCCGCGTTGACGCCGTCATGCTGTTGATCGCTGTCGATGGCGAAAATGACCTTGTATTGCTCGTCCTGCTTGGGCTGGAAAGCGGCATCCGCGTCGTATTGAATCTTGCCGTAGCCCTCGATGAATGGTGTGGTCCATTGAGCTGCCAGGGCGCCGGAAGCGATCCCCAGAGACAGTAGCAGTGTGGTCAAGAGCCGTAAAAATACCATTTCAAACCTCCTCTCTCGACGGATGAATATTGATTCATAAAGAATTATGATAAGCGCTGCTATCTATTTGGCTTTCTTGTGACCGTGCAGTGGCACACATCGCCGTCGATACTATCAATACGAACAACAGCTGGGCTGTCATCGGCCATGTCTTTGGTAAATAGGAGCCAGCTATTGGAATCGATCCCTCGGACATATTCCCTGCCCACCTCAGGCTCCTTCACCTGATGAATGCCAATCTTTGTGGTCATGCCAACTTCAAGACGTCTTATATCTTGCATAGACTTCTCCTATATAAAGTGCACTAACTGCGAAGGCCGGATTGGCGCACCTTCGCTACTACCATACATTGAAACGAGCGCGATGAAGGAATCCAGTAATGCTGGGGCTGCCAATCGGTCGTTTTATTTACGTCATGGTCACCAGAGGCTGGTGGCCAGGTTTCGCCGTTTTCGCGTACAGACATTGCGTGAAAAACCCTCGTGGTTGGAATGCCCAAAACGATGGTAAGACCGTCCGTATTTTACTCAAAAGCCGGACAGTCCGCGCCGCCCACGGAGCCTAACCCCATGAATAACGCCACTTCCCCCGCCGTGGCGGCCTTACGCCCAGCGACGGAAAGCCTGACAATTTGAGCACGTACTCGGCTAATGGCGCCGTGCTAGGGGATATGTCAGCCTTGCCGCAGTCATTAGCTTTGATACGCCTAGGTGTTGAGCGGAAGATGGCGCTGTAGGGGAAGAAAAAAGACGCGTAAGCCGCGCCTGCGGCAAGACAATTCTTCCTGTACTGCAACATCGTGAGGTGAAGCATGCCCGCTTGGCTATTAACGCTATCGGTCATATCGCTGTTGGTGGCGGTGGCCATCGCGCTCTGGATCGCAGTGGATTGCCGGCGCCACCCGCAGCACATGGCCATCATGGGCCTGGTGTGGCCGCTGTGTGCGCTGTTCGGCTCGGTGCCGCTGTTGTGGTTTTATCTGCGGCATGGCCGGGCAAGCGGTGGGCACCAGCACGGAGATACACCTTTGCCCATCGCCGTGGCCAAGGGCACGCTGCACTGCGGTTCGGGTTGTACGCTGGGCGACATGCTGGGCGAGCCGCTGGCGTTTTTGCTGCCGGCCATTCTGGTGCCGCTGGGCTGGCCGGATATTTTCCCCGAGCAGATGTTCGCGGTCTGGATTCTGGATTTCATCCTGGCCTTCGGTATCGGCATCGTTTTTCAATACTTTGCCATTGCGCCCATGCGCAATCTGCGTCCGTTAGCAGGGCTGAAGGCCGCGATAAAGGCCGATACGCTGTCGCTGGTGAGCTGGCAGCTGGGCATGTATGGCACCATGGCGGTTGCCGTTTTTGCCATTTATCGCCCGCTGTTCGGGACCGAGCCGGATGTCTCCTCTCCCGTTTTCTGGTTCACCATGCAGTTCGCGATGATTGCCGGTTTTATTACCGCCTGCCCCATGAACTGGTGGCTGATCCGTATGGGCGTCAAAGAAAAAATGTAACTGACATCGGCGGCGGCAAGGTTCGCTGAAAGCGTGCCGCTGTATAAGGTAGGCTGTTAGCCGCCCTTGGGCACGCCCCGCAGGCGCATCATCGACACAAGGAGAAACAGGTATGGCGAAAAACGTCGCTGAAATCATGGTCGACACGCTGGTCAGCGCCGGCGCTAAGCGTTGCTGGGGCATTGTGGGCGATACCATCAACCACTTCACCGATGCGATACGTCTCTCCGACCTGCGCTGGATGCACGTGCGCCACGAAGAAGCCGGGGCCCTGGCCGCCGGTGCTGAAGCCTTTGCGACCGGCGAGCTGGCGGTCTGCGCCGGCACCTGCGGGCCGGGCAGCCTGCATTTTGTCAACGGTATTTTTGAAAGCCACCGCAACGGCGCGCCGCTGCTGCTGGTTGCCTCGGACGTGGCGCGGGCCGAGGCCGGGCTGGGTTTCCCCCAGGCGGTGGATCAGCGCAAGGTGTATGAGCAGGCCAGCGTTTTTTGTGAATACATCAGCCACCCCGATCAGGCGCGTCGTATTACCGCCATGGCCGCCCAGGCCGCGCTGAACAAAGGCGGGGTCGCGGTGGTTATCGTCAACGGTGATATGTTCGAACAGACCGTCGACGATACGCTGGCGTGGGGCGTCCATCGCCCGGCGCCGGTCATTCGCCCGGCAGAGGCCGAGCTCGAGGCGTTGGCACAGGCGCTGAATGACGCCGGCACGGTCACGTTATATGCCGGCATTGGCGCTCGCCACTCGGCGCCGCAAGTGGTCGAGCTTGCCAAAGTGCTCAATGCGCCCGTGGTGCATTCCAGCCGGGCCAAGGAGTATCTGGAACCGAATAACCCGTTCAACGTCGGTATGACCGGGATTCTGGGTAACCGGGCCGGCGTGGAGGCCACCGATCGCGCCGATATCATGCTCTGCCTGGGCACCGATTTTGCCTGGACGCAGTTTTACCCCGAGGGCAAACACGTCATCCAGATCGACCGTGATGCGGCGCATATCGGACGGCGCTCGCCCGTGCGCATGGGGCTGGTCGGTGACGTGGGCGATACCATTGAAGCGCTGTTGCCCAAGATCGCCGAAAAGCGTGATACCAAGCATCTGGATAAAGCGCTGGAACGCTGGAAAAAAGATTGCGAAAGCTACGCGGCTTCCGCTGAAAGCGACGATCCGGCGCTGATTCACCCGCAGACATTGACGCAAATGCTTGACCGGATGGCCGATGACGACGCGATTTTTACCGGCGATGGCGGCTCGCCCATGGCATGGCTATTGCGCCACATCACCGCCAATGGCCAGCGTAAGCTGCTGACCTCGCTGATGCACGGCACCATGGCTAATGCCTACCCGCAGGCCATGGGCATGGCGGCGGCCTATCCCGAGCGCCAGGTGATTGCCATGTGCGGTGACGGCGGCATGACCATGCTGATGGGAGACTTGCTGACGCTGGTGCAAGAGCAGCTGCCGGTGAAGCTTTTAGTGTTCAATAACGGTGCGCTGGGGTTTGTCGAGATGGAGCAGCGAGTGGAAGGCCTGCTAGATACCTTCACTGAACTGCAAAACCCTGATTTCTCGCGCTTGGCCGAGGCCTGCGGTATGCCCGGCTGGCGCGTGGATTCTCTGGACCAGCTGGACGACGCCATGCGTCAGTGGCTCGCCGCCAGCGGCCCTGCGCTGCTGGACGTGCGCGTCAACCGGGTCGAGCTGGTGATGCCGCCCAAGATCGAGGCGTCTCAGGTCGCCTCGACGGCGATGTTTGGCCTCAAAGCCGTGCTGGACGGGCGCAGCAAGGAAGTTGTCTCGCTGCTGCGCGATAACTTTATCAAGTAGGTCGTTGACGAAGGGTCCCGGGTATAGCCTGTCGGGCCAGTCAAACAGCATGATGGCCAGCACGTTGCGATGTTCTCCCTTGGCCAGCTCGGTATCGCCATGCTCTGAAGGAATCATCCGTGCTGCGGGGTCGTAGGCCTTCAGCAGCGCATCGCGTAGGTGCGTCACGGCCGGATGAGACGACTCGCCGGCCAGTAGAAAGCTGATCCCTACCTCCGTGTAGATATCTGCTTTGGTGCGCGCCAGAATCTGCTCCAGACTGGCGGCAAATTCGTCGAACACCCAGCGGAACTGCTGGGCGGCCACTGGCTTCTGATAATAGTTACTGGCGGCGATGACGAAGTGAGTCATGCCATAAATCTTGTTGCGGTACTCGGCGTTCGAGAGCATTGCATCGCGCGCCGGCGGGTACTGCTGACGAAAGGCCATTATCACTTCTTGACGCAGATCGGTAACGCCCAGCTCATCGAGGTAAAACGTCAGGTTGGCCACCTGGGCTGCATACACCGCCATGACGTCGGGGTCGAGCAGGAAGGGGCGAAAATCGACGTCGGCCAGGTAGTCGAGTGCCCGTTGGTAGCTAGGCAGCTCGCGTTCGTTCAATAAGCCATAGTGCTTCATCTGGGTCAGGTCGAAGGCCAGGCTTTTGGCATAAACTATCTCTCCCCACTCGGCAAGCATACGCTTGCGTCGCCGATGCTTTTTGCTGCTCGTGGAGTAGTTTTCTACCGCCTCACGCGCCTGGCGTTTTGCATAGCCCGGCGTGCCCAGCGCTTCGATTTCTTCGTTGAGCTGGCTTACCAGGCGTTGACCATAGGCGCGGTTAAGCGGGAGATAACGGGCGTCTCCGGTCACCCGGTAGAGTCGCTGGGCATAGTGGCGCTGTTTGCTCTGTGGCAAGTCGGAAAGCGCTACTTCGTAGTGCGCACGAATCGACTCGGCCGCTGCGGCATGGTCTAGCGCCGGTGCTTGCGGCTGCAGGGCACAGCCGGTCAACGCCATCACTACCAGCAGCCAGAATAGGTGTCCGGCGGGTCGGGAAAAAAACGCACGCTGTGCTCTGCAAACAGCCTTGGCTATACTCATTCCTCACCTTCCTGCGCCTGGGCGCTTGACGTATCAGGGCATTGTGTGCAGCTCTCGCCATGAGCACGGCGGGTCCGAGTCCTGTGTTGCAGCGTGTGCCACAAAGCGGTCAAACGCCAATCCGGCCAGTATGACGTATGCGGTCAGTACAGTGATGCCGACAACGCCGAACGCCGCCGGTTAGGCTTTGTTGAGGTCGGCATGGACACGCGGCTAGTGGCCGCCCTTGAACACAGCCTACCAGCAGCAGCGGGTAGCACTAGGAATGGTTGGGCGGTGCTGTTGTGATTCTCGTTGCGACATTTTCCATCAGCTGGTGTGACGTACTGGATTCCACTGTAAAGATACTGCTTGAATAAGCAGCAGAAGGCGGTTCGAAGGTCGCTTACTCCGGGAAAAGAGGAGGCGATTCTGACCTGCTCAGGTGTGCAGGCGTGTGCAATTAATGGGCTTGGCACCGGAGAGGTGCCAAGCCGGAGGCTCACTGCAGTTGGGCGCGCATCGCCTCCATGGCGGGAGTTCCATCCCGGGTCGTGACGCCGTCGAGCCACTCGGCGACGGTGTCCTGGTGCTCGGCGATCCACTCGCTGGCGACTTCATCGGCCGCGCGTTCATCACGAGAGTAAGCGTTGACCCACTCACTCTGGATCTCGCTACCCACTACGAATTGCTTGAAGAAATGTGCGACGTTGGGGTCCAGCTCAGCAAGATCGGAACGTACAACCGTCGCGACACGGCCCTCGAGCTCGGCTGCGCCAGAGTCGTCAGAGTCCTTCAAGTAGTGCATGTCGTAGGTGACGTTCATCCAGTGCGGCCGCCAGCCGATGAAGGCTGCCCACTCGCCTGCTTCGATCTGCTGGCCCACCTGGGCGAGCATCGCGGGGCTGCTGGACTCTTGCAGTTGCCAATCGCCAAGACCGAACAGATCATCGTCGATGACGCTGAGTACGGCATCGTTGATCCCCGAGCCGGCCTCGATACCGTAGATGCGGCTATCAAAGCGATCGGCGTGCTTGTCCAGATCGGTAATGCTGCGCACGCCAGCCTGCCAGGCATTGTCGGTGACGGCGATGCCCGTAAGCGCCGAGGGCACGTTGTCGACGATTTCAATGATCGTGCCATCCTCAAGTAGCGGTGCCAGCATATCTGCTTCCTGCGGATACCAGCCAGCAAGATAAACCTCGAGACCACCCTCAGATATGGCATTGAGGATTACGCTGACCGCCAGTTGACGCTGCCGAGTGCTATAGCCGAGTGTCTCGAGCAGCTGACTGGCGACTTCGCTCTTGACCGTGATGCCCGGCCAGGGCGGCACACCGAAACGGATTTCGTCGAGCGTAGGCTGCTCGGACGGTGCGGCCTGTGCGGTGGGGAGGGTGAATAGGGCAAACAGACCGGTAGACAGTGCACCTGCCATTAACCAGCGTCGTTTCGTGAATGTTGCAATCATAGGGTTCCTCTCGTCGATAAATACAGTTTCTACCTTGCATGAAGCCGTTCAAACATGCCATGAGTGGCTCACATGCCAGCTGTAGGGTTTGGATGATGGGTTGAATTCAGGAAAAAAAGAGCAACATGATATTGTTGGAATCCTTTCCTTGTTTAGGCGCTGCGAGGCGGCCATCATGGCCGCCTCGCATCCTTTCTGACATTTTGTCCCATGCGCCTCAACTACTCCGGTCCGACTCCCGAGCTAATCGGTTTCCTGTTATTGCCACGCTTCTCGATGATGGCTTTTTTCTCGGCTGTCGAGCCGCTGCGAATCGCCAACCGTATCAGTGGCCGACCGCTCTTTGAGTGGATGCTGATCACCGAGGACGGAAGTCCTGTGACCGCGTCCAACGGTATGACACTGCTTGCCGATCAGTCCATCGAAGCGGTGCATTATCTGCCGTCGTTGGCCCTATGCAGTGGCTTCGATCCCGAACGTTATCTGAGCCGTTCCCTGATGCGCTGGCTGCACCGGATGTCCGCTGCCGGCTGTGTGCTGGGCGGGCTCGATACCGGTTGTTTCCTGCTGGCTGAGGCGGGGCTGTTGAACGGCGAGCGCGTCACCCTACATTGGGAGAGTTTGCCGTCTTTTAAAGAACGCTTTCCGGCGATCGCCACCTCAAACGAACTTTTTGAACTCGGGGCGCGGCGTTTCTCATGTGCCGGGGGCGCAGCAGCCATGGACATGGCGCTAGACGTAATCGCCCGTCGCCATGGACAGCGTTTAGCCATCGATGTCTCTGAACAGCTGGTTCATGAGCGCATGCGTACGCGTCACGATCAGCAGCGTATGACATTGGCACGACGGCTTGATACCCACAACGCTCGGCTGGTGGAGGCTGTTGATCTGATGGAACGTCATTTGGAAACGCCGCTCGCGCTGGCCGACATTGCACGGCGCAGCGGGGTCTCGCTGCGCCAGTTGCAACGTATTTTTGAGCACGAGTTAGGCCGTTCGCCTCGCGACTGGTATCTGGACCTGCGCCTGCAGCGAGCGCACTACCTGTTAACAGAAACCGATCTTGATGTGCTGGTGGTGGGCCTGGCTTGCGGCTTCGCGTCGAGCTCCAGCTTCTCCAGGGCTTTCCGCCAGCGCTACCGTTGCTCGCCCAGGCAGGCTCGATCGATCTGAACAAATGCCGGGTGATAAGGTAAGCGAGTCATCTATCTACCGCCCACACGCTGCGTCAGCGCCGATTCGGTAGTCCAATGCGGCGCCCGGCTAGTGGCGGCCAGGCATCGGCGGCGAGACTCGGCAGCGTACTAATGGCTGCCTCGACCGACGCCGGGAAGGGCGCTGGCCGGCCGGCCTCGCTGTCGATGCCCATTAGCATCTGCTCGCTGGTGGCCAGCAGATTGCGCTCGGCATCACGCATTTCGAAAAATACATGCAGCCGTTTAGCGTCGCGGTCGAGCACCGTTGCCTCGACGTTGAGCGGTTGACCCTCGTGAGCCTCGCGACGATAGCAAAGGTGGGTCTCTAGGGTGTAGATGGTATAGCCATGCTGCCGACAACCGGCCTCGTCGAGGCCGATGGCGGTCATCAGTGCTTCCACGCCCTGGGAGAAGACACGGGCGTATTCGGCGTCGTTCATGTGGCCATTGTAGTCGACCCATTCCGGGGCGACGCAGGTCTCGAGTAATGCCATCAAATGCGCCCCTCGAGGCCTTCGGCCTCGGGCCAATACTTCTGCACCAGGTCGAGCAGCTCGACCAGGAAATCATCGCGGCGCCGATCGAGCTCGGCGACGGGCCGGCCAGCGGCCTGGAATTCGCAGCCTTCGACGACCTTGTCGATCAGTTCATCGGTGAGCTCCGGCGCCTCGAGCTTGGTCCATGGCAGCTTCAGTGCCGGTCCGAACTGCTCGAGCATATGGCGCATGCCTGGCTCGCCACCGGCCAGGTGGAAGGTCAGGAAGGTGCCCATCAGTGACCAGCGCAAGCCACAGCCGTAGACCACGGCGGCGTCTATCTCCTCGGTGGTGGCCACGCCGTCATTGACTAGGTGCAAGGCCTCGCGCCACAGCGCCTCCATCAGCCGGTCGGCGATATGCCCTTCGATTTCACGACGCACGATCAGTGGCCGCATGGCCAGGGACTGGTAGAGTTTCTGGGCGATGCCAGTGTGTTCGGTGCTGGTGGCTTCACCGCCCACCAGCTCCACCAGCGGCAGCAGATAGACCGGATTGAAGGGATGGGCGACGATCACGCGCCCCGGCTCATGGGTGCAGTCCTGCTGCAGGTCGCTCGGCTTAAAACCCGAAGTGGACGAGCCGATGATCGCGCTCGGTGCGGCGACGGCGTCCAGCTTGGCCAAAATCTCGCGCTTGAGTTCAAGGCGCTCGGGGACGTTTTCCTGGATCAGGTCGGCGCCCTCGACGGCCGCCTCCAGGCTGTCAACGAAGGTCAGCCGCGCAGGGTCGGCGCTCTCGGCCAGCCCCCGCTTTTCAAGCGACGGCCAGGCACTTTTGACGAAAGTTCGAGTGCGTGCCTCAGCGCCTTCGGCCGGATCGAAGGCGACCACGTCCCAGCCTTGGGCCAGCGCCCGGGCGATCCAGCCGTTGCCGATGACGCCGGTGCCGATGACGGTTAATTGCTGGCTCATGCGTCACCTCCTGCGGCTGTGTCGACGGTCAGGCCGGTGTTCGGGTCGCGCAGCTTGAGATGCGCGCGGGTTTCGGCCGGCGTCATGACGCGGCCGCCGAGCGATTCGATGATGCCGCCGGCTTTCTCGACCAGACCGCCGTTGGTGGCTAACTCGCCTTTCTTGAGCATGAGATTGTCCTCCAGGCCGACCCGAGCGTGGCCACCGAGCAGCATGGCTTGGGCGACCATGGGCATCTGGTGGCGGCCGATGCCGAAGGCGGCCCAGTTGGCGTCTTGCGGCAGTTTGTTGCGCATTGCCAGCATGGTTTCGGTATCGGCTTCAGCTCCCCAGGGGATGCCCAGGCACAGCTGATAAAGCGGATCGCCGTCGATCAGGCCTTCCTGCTGCAGCTGGCGGGCGAACCAGACGTGGCCCAGATCGAAGCACTCCAGCTCGGGCTTGACGCCGGCGGCCTGTACCAGGCGGGCGTGCTCGCGCAGCCAGTCGGCGGTGTTGACGTAAACCATATCGCCGAAGTTGAGGCTGCCGCAGTCCAGGGTGCAGAGTTCCGGGAGGAGTTCGCCCACCGGTTCGTGGCGCTGGGCCGGGGTTTGGATGTCGGTGCCGGGGCCGCCGCGGGTCGGGTCCTCGACGTCCGGAATCCAGTCGCCGCCGCCGCCGGCGGTGATGTTCATGACGATGTCGGTATCCGCCTCGCGGACCCGCTCCATCACTTCGCGGAAGTGATCCACAGAGTGGCTGATGCCGCCGGTTTCGGGGTCGCGCACGTGGATGTGCGCGATGCTGGCACCGGCCCGAGCGGCCTCAATGCAGCTGTCGGCGATCTGTTTGGGGGTGATCGGGACATTGGGGTTCTTGCCGGTGGTATCTCCGGCGCCAGTGACAGCACAGGTCAGGATGACATTGCGGTTCATGGGGATCTCCTTGCGAAACGTTACAGGGAGTGTCCCTTAGATGCGTAGCAAGAAGTGTACAAAAGACGACAATAAGTTGTCGAAAACCGTCAAAATGGTGGCTTCCTGAGTACGAGTGCCTTCTCGGTCATCAGAGTTGTCCGGTAAACGGAGATAAATCATTGGCATGGCTACTATCGGGGCACCTCGTCATCCTCTGCCAGGCAAAGGTCGGCACGAACTTCCAAGTCCCACAAGGCTTGTTCGGTAAGCCCCAGGCGTTCGAGGTAACGCCATAGGGGGAGCTCGTATTGCTTGGCGCGATCATCAAGCAGGGTTTTTGTGTCCTTGCTCATGCTGGCTCTTACCAGCTTGTTGCGTTCCTTATACCGTGATGCCCGTACCGCATCCCGCGCCCTTCGCCAGTCCTCTGGCGTGAGCCACTTTGTTGCCCACTCTGCTAGCGCTTCACTGGTTTTCACCTTCACCAAGTCTCGACGGGCGTAATAACGGGGCTTTTTCCCCAGGCGAATAATGGGGTCTTCATCAAGCTCGTTGGGCTCTTGCAGAAGCCTATCCCAGAAGTAGGCGATGTAGGTAGGGACATCTTGCTGGTCAGGGACTACTCTAATCATGGCATCAATAACCGCCCCGTTGGGGGCGGCTTAACCTTCTTATGGTGAATAATTAGGCGTAATTTTCGGCAAAGGCTTTGAGGCTGCCTTTCAGGTCTTTCTCGGCAATCGTCGCGCCGATAGAGCGGAACTTCCAGCCGCTTTCGTGGCGATATACGGAACCCAGAATCATGCTCACGCTGCCGTTAAACGAGGCGTCATGGGCCACGTCGAAGGTGGCGAACACCCCGTCAGGGCCTGATGCCGCACCGTCATGGATGCGAATGCCGGCAAAGGGGATGGCGTCGAACTTTTGCTGGGAATAAGAGTTAAGCACCAGTGCCAGCTTATCGACGTTTGCCGGGAGGCTGTCGAGATTGATTTTGATCACTTCGTTATCGAGCCCATCATCACCCCCGGTGTCACCTTGACGGTCATCACCGCTGTGCTGAATCGCGCCGCACTTGGATTTCAGTTGCCCATACCAGACGGTATCCACCAAGCTGCCTTGGGCATCAAACAGGCCAACGGAGGCGTCCAGATCGACCGCGACATGTTTCTTGCCACCGAACAACGTTTTCTTTTCAATCGCACCCCAATTGGCTCCGATTTCGATGTGCTTGAGGCTGCCGCCGTTCTTCTCAAGACTGATGCGCTGACCTTTCGAGAGGCTAATCGCCATGATGTATCTCCAATGTGCTTTCAATGATCGTCAGGCGTTCTGACGGGGTAAAGGGTCGCTGGCAAGGTGCCGGCGGGCTATAAGTCATGGTTTCGCGTTGACATCAGGTGGCTACTAAGCCGTTTACGCGACTGGCCCACGCTTGATGGCAGGTTTGCTCCAGCATCTGCCCGTCGTGTTTGAACACGGCTTGATCGCTCTGCATTAATGCCACCGCCAGGGTGTGTTGGCGGGCAAGAGCCTGAGACAAATGCGCTTCAATCACATCAATCTGTGTGGGATGCACGCAGGTCTTGGCGTAAAAGCCCCAGGCAATGTCCTGCACGATTTCTCGTGCCAGCGTCTCGGGCTCGCCGATCAGGTCGCACACCGGGGCTGAGAGCTCGTAACCGGCCGGCCGAAACAGGGTGATTATCCGCTCAAGGGTGGAGCGCAGCGGCGTATCGTAAATGGTCTGCCCGGGCTGGCGCTTGAGGCCCAACGCCCCCAGCAGGTCATTAGCCCCGATCCGCAGCGCAATCACGGGATTGGTCATGTGCTGCAGAGCGGCGAGCGTCTGCAAGGCCGTTGTTTCCTGGAACATCATGGCGGTTTCCAGTGTCGGCATGATCGGCAAGTCAGGGGCCAGCGCCAAGGTGTCAGCCCACTCCGGCGCGGACAGGTGATCGAACTTGGGCAGCACCACGCCATCCAGCGCCGCGACCGTCCGCTCATCGCCTTGTAGCACCTCCCGCAATAGCGCGGGGGAGCGAGGGCGCAAAAACCGCAGGTGGGGCACCGAGGCCGGCGTCTCGCGCAATTCCTTCATCAAACGATGCAGGCACCACTCCACTTCCTCGGCGGCCACGGCATCTTCGGTGCAAATAATGATGGAGCGCGCGCTGGCGCACCCCTCGGCCAGGATAGTGCCCAGGTGTTTATGGGTCGCCGGCACATACAGCGACGCACCCAGGGCGCCGTAGCGTGGTGTTGTCATGCCACCTCCTTACTCTCAGTCAAGGCTTTGATCAGCGAACAGGCGTGAAAGGGCATGTCACCACGAATGTGAACGGGGACGTTCTTCTCCTCCGCCAGTAACAGCAGATGCTGAACATCAGGATGGCACTCGTCGCGCACGATTAATAAAGCGGGGACGCGGCGCAACATCACCCGGGTGGCCTCGGCAATGCCGGGTTTGATGTGATTAATATCGGCGATGCCGTAGCGGCTTTTGAGCTTGTCCAGCATGTCGCCCATCAAGGCCTGCTGCGTGGCGCGCCGTTCATCGCCCCGACCATCCCCCGCGGCGGCGTCGGCAGGCAAGGCCGCGCTGATTCGCTCAACAAAGGCTTGCGTCTGGTCATGCTCGGCCAGCTCGTGGTAAAGCACGCAGCCGTGGAACGCGCCGGCCGGCACTTGATCGTTGAGCACCGAGCGCGACACCAGCCCGGATACGGTGGCATTCAAGATGCCTGACGGAATGGCGTAGTCCTCGTAGGTCGCGGCCATGTCGGCGGTGCCGCCAATGTCGGAGACGACAGCCAGGCGTACCGGCAATGTGCTTTTGCCCAGATGCGCCCGCTGTGCGTTGTAGCGCTCAATGTCCTGACGCAGCTCCCGGGTAATCACTCCTTTTGCCGTCCAGGCATCCACGAAAAACACCCGCTCCGGCGCGACGCCCTTTTCGTCCAGCAGGTAGTCCAGCGCCGCGCTATCAATGCCGCGATCCCGAATGATCGACACGCTGTAGTGGCGGCAGGGCTGGCGCTCATGGGTGATCAGGGCCCGGCGCAGCAGTGCGCCCACCGGCGTGCCGGCCCGTACCAGGCTCACCAGCGTGACAGGGCTCTCCGACCGGCCGGCGTCCGCCACTACCTGTGCTGCCAGCTCGCGTATTTCGCCGGCCAGGCGCTGGGTATAGTGCTGACACAGACGTTCAAACAGCGCCAGATATTCCGCGCTGGGCGGTGCCTCGCGGTGGATCATTTCGCTGTAATGCGCTTCCCCGGACTGTATGCGCCGTTCTTTTTCCTCAATCGAGAGGTAGTTGGCCTCAATCGGCGTCAGGAGAAATTCGCAATCCTCCGGCCGATATGACCCATGAAAGGGGGTGCGAGGGCACTCAGTCGTCATTGGGAAAGCTCCTTAACGTGCGTCCATAGCTGGCTGTTGGTGGGCGCCAGGGCGAAATCACTTACCCCCATAAAACCGACATCGGAGAGGCTATCCCCCAGGCCAATGACGGTATCTTCGGGTTGGCGCTTAATGAGCTGGTCGAGTACAAAACGGCAGGCCGCGGCCTTGCAGGTGTAGGCCGGGCGTAACGCGGCATTTCGCGCATTGGCATGCAGGGTTAATCCATGGCCGGCAGCAACTGACACGCAGGCCGCATGGGCCTGATGGCTTAACGTGCCGTTGGCTTTGATCGACAGGTACACCGGCACCCCCATGTCTTCCAGCACGCGGCACGTTGGCGCGATAGGCTCACCCAAAGCGGCAAACGCTTGCCTCAACGTCAGCGCGGCGTCGTCGAGGGTCTGGCGCGTGGCGGACAGCTGTGGGGCGATAGCGTCATGCCATTCAGGCGCCAGAGCACCTTCCTCCAACACCAGCGCACCGTGGCTGGCAATCCGGTACTGGCCGGTCAAAGGCAGAGTCACACGATCAATGGCGTAACTGGTTCGCCCGGTCACCGGCACAACGATGTCGGCGCGCTGGGTTAGCGCCCACAGGGCGCGTTGAGCTGATGTCTGATACGACAAAGGCTGATTATGAGCATCCGTCGCGGCAAGATGAGTACGCGGCGCATCGGCAGGCAGCGCCCGCTCACTGGCAAACAGGGTGTCATCCAAATCTGTCAGCACAATGAAACGGCCCTGGCTCATGCCGGCACCTCGGCAGTGCCGTGCGGGTGCAACGCCCGGTAGCTGTCTTCCAGTGCTTGGCTCAACGCCGGCGAATCTAGCCCGTCAAAGGCCAGCGGCACCCGGCCGGCCGGCGCGTTGTACAGAAAATGGCGCTTATCGGGCTGCCCCGGCGCGGGGTGCTCAAGGCATGACTGAATGGCATCGCCCAGCATGATGGGCGAGCGGGTCGAGCTCTGAAACAGCACATCCATGCCGTCACGCTCCCACTGCAGGGCCATCCGCAACGGCGCATCCAGGTATTCCCCCATGCCAAACACCACCAGATCAGCGTCACGAGAGACGCTAGGCACGCGGGGCAACGGCTGTTCGGGCGTTGGGTGATTTCCCATCAGGCGACCATAAAGCCCCTCGGCTTCAATTGGCGCGGACGTATCGGCCGTTTTTAGGGCATCGCAAAAGGCCGTATCCACGTTATCCGGCAGTACCGCCTGGTAATCGGGGCAGGGGGTAAAGGTGAACGTGCCGGCCATCAACTGAACAAAGCGCACCTCGACGCCTTCGGGTAACAGCGCCAGCAGCGCTTCGCGCGCCGCGTCGGTGAGCCAGCTCACCAGCGAGACAATATGGAGGCACTTAATACGCGCAAGCGCTGGCTGAGCGGTTAACGCTTGCGCCAACTGGGCGAGGGTTTTGCCGGTGGAGATTTCGTCATCGACCAACACAAGGTCCTGGGCATCGCCCACCACCCGGGCGGCTTTTGTGGACAGCTGGGCCATGTGCATCGTGTCGGCGTGCGAGTGCGCTTCTTTGATCCGAATCCACGGCGTTTCGACCAGAAAACGCGTGGTGTGGTGGAACACCGCGCCTTCGTGCAAGTCGCCTAAGTGACGCGCCACTCCCGCTCCCAGACCTACGGCGGTTTCGGCCATTCCCACCACGTACGGCTGGCGCCCGAGCAGGTCAACCTTAGACGCAAGCTCGGCATGAATGGCGTCCATTTTGGTCGGGCGAACCGGCACGTGCTTGCCGAGCACCTTGGAGACAAACAGGTAGCCCCGACGCGGGTTCTGGCGTGACGCAAAGGCCAATAGCTCATCGAGGCGATGGCCGTTTTGGCTAAGCCGTAACGCCAAATCACCGGCTTGAAGGGGGACATTCGTTGTTGATGTATCCATGGTGCAACACTCCGAAGGCAATCTCTGGAAACGATACTCCTCTGCCAAGGCTACCTCGACGTATCGTTGAACAGCGTTTCCAGAAAGGGGCCGGCAATGCAAAGAGCAGGGAATGGGGCACTCCCTGCTCAGGGCAATAACGCTTAGGAAGCGTTAAGGCCGTACTTATTGGCGAGGTCGGCGAGACCCCCGCTAAAGCCTTGACCGATGGCACGGAACTTCCATTCGTTGCCGTGGCGGTAAAGCTCACAGAAGACCATGGCATCTTCGACGGAATAGTCTTCCGACAGGTCGTAGCGCACGACTTCCTTCTGATCTTCCTCGTTAACAATGCGCGCGAACGCGTTTTCAACCTGGCCGAAGTTCTGGTTACGCGCCTGAGATTCGTGAATGGTGACGCTCACGGCAATCTTGTCCACGTCAGCCGGCACCCGGGACAGATCGACCTTGATCACTTCATCGTCGCCTTCGCCTTCGCCGGTCAGGTTATCGCCGGTATGTTCAACGGAGCCATCTTGTGATTTCAGCTGGTTATAAAAGATGAAGTCTTTATCGTCACGGCAAGCGCCTTGGCTGTTGAGTAGAAATACGCTCGCATCCAGATCAAAATCGGTGCCGGTCGTTACGCGCGCATCCCAGCCCAGGCCGATACGGATATGCTTAATACCCGGCGCTTCCTTGCTCAAGGAAATGTTGCCGCCCTTAGATAGAGAAACTGCCATGATGATGTCCTTTTAAAGTCTGGAAATGTGCTAACGGTACAGAGCACCCCCGCCACTCGGGCAGGGGTTCAATGACGAATTACAGGCCGTATTTGCCTAAAAACGCCGCCAGGCCACCGGCAAAGCCGTCACCCTTGGCCGCAAAGCGCCAGTCACCGTCTTTCTTGTAAAGCTCGCCAAAGATCACGGCGGTTTCGGTGGAGTAGTCTTCGGTCAGGTCATAGCGAGCGACCGGTTCGTTGCTGTCGTCCTGCAAAATGCGCACAAAGGCGTTATCGACCATGCCAAAGTTCTGGCTGCGGCTCTCGGCTTCATGGATGGTCACCACCAGCACGATCTTATCAACGGCTGAATCGATCTTGTTCAGGTCAACGGTGATGGTTTCATCGTCGCCTTCACCTTCGCCGGTCAGGTTATCGCCGGAGGTGGTGACACCACCGCAGGCGGAGGCTTGCTCGTTGAAGAACACCAGCGGCTTTTCGCCCAGCGGCTTACCGTTGGCATCCAGCAGCAGGCCAGAGGCATCCAGGTCAAACTCGGCGCCATCTGTGACGCGCGTGTCCCAGCCCATGCCCATGCGGAACGTGGTGGCGCCCGGCGCTTCTTTGGTCAGGTTAACGCGGCTACCTTTGGATAGATTAATCATATCGTGCTCCTTCGTTGCTTTTCGGTATTCAGCGCCTATTAAAGGCGCTGTTTACTTCGCCCGACGGACGGGTGCCCGTGCCCCATGAGGCGCACGGCTGAGTGTTACTGTACGGGACTTTCTTTCGTTTTTGCCGGAAACAGCAGACTCGCCGCCACGCCGCCGAGAATCAGTGACAGCACAACGGCCATGCTGACCCGGTGGTCAATGTGGTAGATGTCGAGTGCCCCAGTGGCCAGCTTCACGGCGATAAACACCAGGACCAGTGCCACGGCCTTTTCCAGATGCACAAGGTATTTGGCCGCAGCGGCCAGCATGAAGTAGAGGTTACGCAGACCGAGAATGGCGAAAATAACAGCGGCGTAGATCAAAAACGGCTCTTTCGTAACGGCGATAATCGCGGGCACGCTATCGAAGCTGAAAACAATGTCCGAAATCTCGATGCAGATCAGGCATAGCAGCATCGGCGTGGCGTAAAACATGGCCCCCTTGTGAGGTTCAACGCCATCTTGCGCGGCTATCTCCTCCGCCTGTTTGCGACCCACGATGAATTTCTTGCCGACCAGGTGAGGGATCACCGGCATGAATCGACGGGTGAAGCGAACTGACCAATGATCACTGTAATCATTGCCCATATCGTCCTCGTCGGTGCCCTGGAACATTTTGACGCCTGTCCACAGGACGATGGCCGCGAACAGCAGCTCAATCCAATAAGAGAGGCCGAAAAGCGCAGTGCCGCCGGCGACAAAAATGGCGCGGAAAACCAGTGCCCCGGCGATGCCGTAGTAAAGAATCCGATGTTGCAGGATGCCCTTGATGTTGAAGCTGGCAAAAATTGCCACGAACACCATCATGTTGTCTACGGACAGTGCTTTTTCAAGCACATACCCGGACAAGAAAAGGCTGGCGGCTTCCGGGCTATAACGCAGGTGCAAGTAGCCGTAGAAGGAAAGCGCCAGCGCGATCCAGAAGACAGACCAGGCAGCCGCATCCCGAAACGTCACTTCTTCGCTATTACGATGCGAAAAAAGGTCAAGCCAAACGGACGCCACTACGGCAACGCCTAAAATGACCACAGCTTCTAAGGGGAAGCCAAAATCCATGAGACGCTACCTTAGGTGAGGTCAAATTCTTTGGGGTCAAGGCCAAGCTCACGCGCAATCTTGGCTGCCTGGGCTTGTTCCTGCGCATCGAAATCCCCATCGGCACCGCCAATGGCAATGGCCAAGCGCACAACCATGCGGGACTGCTCAGGGTTTTTCTTCACCTTGCCGATGTCACTCATTGCGGTAATTTCCGCGATGTCGGTATCGGTGTCGGGGTTGTCCTTGTCCAGGGAATCCAGGTAATTCTTGAATTTCTTGGCTACCTCGGCGGGGTCAAAAATGCTCAGCGCTTCGTGAGCGCGGACAAAGGCGATCGCCTTCTGCTTTTCTTCCCGAGAAATTTCGCCATCGGCCACGGTAATCATCGCGCTTGCCGCCATGGCCGCATTCAGAAAACTCTCATTTTTGAATTTTTGCGCATCGGCTTTCAGTGAGGTAAAGGACTCACGGGCCTTGGAGACGATAGAGCTCAACATAGTATTTCCTCTTGCGTAGCGTGTGACTCACGGCTGTGAGGCTCCAACACTATACGTATTGAGGGATAATACAACCGTTATTTCAGCAGAAATTGTGTAAATATTGTGCTCTGTCCAACAGGCCCTGATCGTAGCCACTGAGTGCAACATTCGCGAGTTTGTTAAGAGGTGGTATCTGTACGTATCAGGCATTCAGCTGCGAAGCCTGACGCACGATCAGGAGCGCGGGATGGCCCGGCATGCGTGGCTTACCCAAGAAACAGGTGTTGCCATCTGCTTTGGTGACCCGCACAGTCCATGGCAGTGTGGCAGCAACGAGAACATTAACGGGCTTAAGGATAAATGATCAATGGGTACCCAGCTGGTTACAGGACAGAATGCTAAACTTAATGATGCTCAACTTACCTTTCGCCTCATCGTCGGCGATGACCAAGGGGCGAGTCTGGATGCATCAGCCATTCTATTGGCCAATACGGGGAAGGTGTCGTCAGATGACGATTTTGTTTTCTTTAACCAGCCTAAGCATCCTTCTGGCGCGTTATTACAAAAGGATGGGGCAACCTTTGGCGTCGATCTAAGCAAGGCGCCAAGCTACCTTGAGCGCATTGTTTTTGTGCTCACCGTAGAACCTGGGTTATCCGCACTGACGAGCGGCTACCGTTTTGATCTGTCAGGTAGTACTGATCAATTTGAATTCAGTGGTCAGGGCACAGGCCGACCCGAAAAGTCGCTGATCGTGTGTGAGTTGTATCGACGCAACGGCGACTGGAAAGTGAAAGTTGTTGACCAGGGGTTCGTCGGTGGAATGGCGCCGCTAGCCGAGCATTTCGGCGTCGACATTGATAATAATTCCAAGCAAGCGCCGTCATCAACAGCGGCCCCCGTCGCATCACCCTCTAAGCCCCAAGAAAAATCGTCGATTAATCTCAGTAAGATCACCCTTGAGAAAAAGGGCGACACTATATCGCTTGAGAAGAAATCGAGCACCTTCGGGAAAATCCACGTCAACCTCAACTGGGATCAGACGACTGGTGCCAGCAAAAAAGGTCTGATGAGTTCGCTTCTAGGGGGTAATCAAGGCGGTATCGACCTTGATTTGGGCTGTATGTTTTCGTTCAAAGACGGCTCTAAGGGGATCGTTCAAGCTCTAGGAAAGAACTTCGGGAGTCTGGAAAGAGAACCTTATATCTTTCTCGATGGGGACGACCGTACAGGTTCTATTAATCAAGGCGAGAATCTGTATATCAATGGTAAGCATTGGAACGATATAGAGCGGATCATGATCTTTGCCTTCATCTACGAAGGGGTTGCTAACTGGGCGCAAACCAATGGTCGCGTATCGATTAAGGCGCCTGATCAGCCAGAAATAGAAATTCGTATGGATGCGAGCGGCAAAGACCAAAATTTCTGTGTGATTGCGATGCTGGAAAACCGCAACGGGGCACTGAGCGTTTCCAAAGAGGTGAACTATTTCGCGAATCATAAGCCAGCCGACGAGCAGTATGGCTTTGGCTTCCAGTGGAAGGCCGGCCGTAAGTAAGGTCTAGCCGATGTGATGAGCTTTGATACGCCAAGGTGTTGAGGGGCTAGCCGGCTAATGCGTCGAGCGCTTGGCGGTGGGTGCGTTGCTCATCTTTATCTGTCAGAGCTTCGCTATAATCGGCGTAGTCTCATCGTGGGCGCGTGGAAAAGCACTGCCACGCATATAATGTATGCGATTGCTAACACAGGAACACCTTGTTCACTATACCTTGTTCTACTGTTGAGATGCAGTTGTTATCATGCTTACCTTGTTAATGTTTACGTGGCTGCCTAAGCGCATGTCGCGTGTTAATTATTGCGCATTTATTGCTCGGGAGAGCCGCATGTCCACACGCGAAGATATCGCTGGGTACAACGATCAGACACCGGAAAGTGCCCGCATCAGCAGCCTGTCGCGTCGTCGTGTGCTCAAACTGGGCGTCTCGGGTCTGGGAATGGTAGCACTCTCCAGCCTGTCACTCTCGGCATTGGCGGCGAGCGTAG
>Ga0208135_100470_pt1 | contig 24341 bp, 14 predicted proteins | sample AntDeeMetag02WF5_FD_184757 | JGI IMG/M metagenome (GOLD analysis project Ga0208135, IMG submission 184757) | Saline lake microbial communities from Deep Lake, Antarctica - Antarctic Deep Lake Metagenome 02WF5 (SPAdes) (version 2) | ecosystem: Environmental > Aquatic > Non-marine Saline and...
CCTTTCGTGGGACGAGGCTTCCCAGCGCGATACCATCGAACACTTCAGGGATCGGTCGATCCAGTTCGTCCTCGATCGCGTCGAACGATCGCTCCAGCATCGCCTCGTAATATCCATGAACGGTCAGGTAACACGCCCCGTCAACTTCGTCTCGGCGTTCTGCGAGTTGCCGAGCATTGACCGCAGTCTTTTCCATCTTCTCGATCCGCTCCTCGAACTCATCGTCTGGATGGATCGGATGATCGAGGTTGACGACGATGTCCGGCCCGAGATCCAGCTGCATGTCCAACGCCTTGTCTTGGCTGATATCCTTCGTGAAGTCCTCGCCCTCCAGTTCGCCGCCCTGTTTTAGGATTTTATAGCCACCTGAGTCAGCGAAGATCATACCGTCGTAGTCGCTGAACTTGCCCCATTCGCGGATCTCGTTATCGAGGTACTCCTCCAGTTTCTTTTCTCTGATTCCGTAATCCGTCAGGGAAGAGATGGAGGTCATAACGCCGCCGAAGAGGTCGCTATAGTCCGTTCCACCAGTGGTCGGCGGATGGTTGACCATGAACTCCTTCACGGTCCGGTGGATACCGCCGCCGAACAAGGCCGGTTCGTTGCCGCCTCCATAGAAGTTGACGACAGGAAATAGGTGAGGGGTCTCCAGTGCTCTGTCGTTGATCTGGAGCTGGCCTCGTCGTGCCTCCCCTGCCTCAGCGATGACATCAAACGACACCATCTGTCAATCTCCGTGGGTCGGTATCGAGCGACTGCTGGACACCAAGTGTTTCAGTTGTTTGCCTTTCATTCCGATACCACTACCCTCGATGTGGAGAACCGGGACATCAACCGCTTCATCAATCCCATCCACAGCTGGCATGTAGTCCTTGCCCAGATTGACCCATACTTTCTCGTACTCGTGTTCGACAACCTTGCTAGCGATCGCGTCGATAATTTCGTCATTCAATTCGTTGGCCCGCTCTGTGTCCATCTCTTGATCATAATAGCCGATGTGGTCGTCAGGTTCGACAACACCATGTTTGGCTGATATAATTATTATGTCAAGTCCAGGCTGAAACCGGTTCGCGCGCACTGCCTTTTTGATGATTCTGAAAAAGTAACCATCGTACAAATCAAGGGCAGGCACCGGTGTGTCCACCGATTCCTTGGTCGCAGAACACGATTGAATGAGTAGCGACGTCATCTACCTCCCTGATCAACGTCGAAGACCTATAGAACTATCGGACGACCTGAAGCAACGTATCTCACAGCACGGATTATTCGACAAATGCTGAATCAATCCGCTCAACTAATTCATCGATGTTGGTGTTCCGGAAGTGTTCGGTCAGTTGGAGAGCGCGTGGCTCACGTGGATACATCTCACCGCGGCCGTACCGGGAGAAGGCTTCCTCGATGGCTTGGCGGTATGCTTTGCTAGTCGTATAAGCAAGGATGTGGTCAAACTGATCACCGAACCGGTCTAGGTACTTCGCTAGGCGATTGGCGACAAGGTCAACCTGGTCTTCATCGGCGGTGGTGAGGACGTATTCGTAGCTCATCACTGGCTCTACCGTTTCTTGGGCTTCCGGTACCGGTCCGTACAAACCCGAGATGGAAACCTTGTGATACCTGTCGTCATAATCTTGGAGCCGAGAGAGGACGGCCTGGTGCGTTCGGGAGTCAGAATATGGTTTCTCCTGACTGCATGGCAGAATCAGCAATACCGATGCACTGCTGGGTGGCTGGTAGCTGTCGTACTGGAGAATATCGAAGTCGTTTGGACCGTGTTTTAGCGAGATTGTTCGTTTCTTCTCCTGTTCCTCGTCGATGTCGTCGTAGAAACTGGAGAGTTTGGTCTGGAAGGTTTCTGTGTCCGGGCCGGCGACTAGTGCCTCGTAGCCAAGGTCAGCAAGCTGTTCACGGAGTTCTGGATTATGGAGCTGTGCCCGTTTTATCCCTTTCTCGACGATGTTCTTGCCCTGGGCGAAGTCTGCGACCAGTTCGAGCAGTCCATCGTTGTCGATAGCATCGCGGACGTCCTGCATCTGGCGGCTGTAAAGTTCGAAATTGTGGTGAGCAATCTGGGCATAGTACTCACTCTTGAAATGAGTGCCATGCTCGCCTTCGATTGGTTTGTACTTGACGTCGGATTCCAAAAGGGCATGCCGCATATCATCGAAATGGATATCCTGGCATGCCTGACAGTCACACCAGTTGTCCCAGTCCTCGATTTGATCCAGCTTCGTACGTTTCCACGTCTCTGGATGGATGAAGCTCTTGTTACGGGCAGCTTTCAGATAGTTCGCTGAATCGAAGGTATCGACACCGAGCAATGCGAGGAGTGGGCAGAGACGGCCGCTGATACCGAACACGTGGAGCGCTATGTCGTCGTACCGTTCTTCGGGTATCGCGTCTTTCGCACCTTGGACGATGTCTACAAGGACATCAGGAGAGTTGCTGAGAGGAACGAGTGATCCGAGTGCGAAACCCTCGAAGGCTTCATCGAGTTCATCTGCGCGGTCCAGGAACCGGCTAACGTACCAGTGGACGTCCTCGTAGCTGTGACCGTGAATCGCCACGTAGACAGACGGTGTTTCATCTACATCCCATTCATCCAGCAGTTCGGGGTCATTGAGCATCTGCAGGCACTCGACTGCGTTGTCGATGCTCTTTTTCATTCGTTCCGTGGCTTCGTCTTGATTCAGGTTCTGTGGAATCGGGAAGTCCAGTGTAGCGATGATGTCAGCCCCGTAGTCCAGCTGCAGTTTCAAGATGCTTTCTGGATTCGTGTAGATACCCCAGTCATTCTCACTGCCACCTTCTTCCGGTGGCTGGCCGAACGTGGTCGAGTTCATTAGCTTGAACCCGCCGGAGTCCACAAACAGCGGCTGGCTGAACCCGGGTTCTACATCACTCTCCTCGAAATGCTGTTTGAGCGGCTTCTCACGCCAGTCCGCCAGGTTGTCCGGGGTGAGATTGTAGTCTAGGAACGTCATCGTCTGGAACATGATTCCCTGGACGCTGTCGCTCTCGAAGAGATACCGGCGGGCGTACCGCCAGATTCCACCTGATTTTGGCGTAGTTCCTCCAATGAGGTTCGCAACGGGGAGAAGCGCAGGCGTCTGAATTTGGCCCGCAGGCGTGTCTATAACGCCTCGACGACCATATTCATCCTTTTCGAGCGTCCTGAATGCAGACATTAAATACCTGTGTAGTACCTCTGTGTGAGACCTCAATTAACCCTCCGCTCTCTAAATTATCATATAATTAACTATTCTGGTTTGAAGATGGTACTTTCAGCGAGTGGTTCAGGTTTAAGTATTACCCGAGTAATCTCTGGATATGGCTCAACGTGCCCTCGAAGAACACTCTTTGGCCTCACACGATTTCACAGAGGATGAACGGACCCTATCTGTCGGTCAGGACCGGCCGATCCGTATCAGTACAGGCCACCGTATTCTACACCACGATGGGAAGTGTAGTCGTCCGCATGGCCACAACTATTCGGTCACTGTCTCAGTGACTGGTACCCTGACCGAGGACGGCTGGGTAGTTGACAAAGGTGATATCACCGATATCATCTCTGACTGGGATCATCGCTTCCTGCTTGAACAGGGCGATCCACTGATCGAGGCGTTTGACACCAGCGGGGACAGTGATGCCGTCGTTGTCTTGGATCACCCACCGACAGCTGAAGTGATGAGCCTCGTTCTCGAACAGCGTCTCCGTCGTGGCTTACCCGATAGCGTGAGCGACGTTACTGTTGAAGTACAGGAGACCGGTGAACTAGCCGCTGGTGCCCCTCAATAACAGCGTATGCCGGTGAACGCTGGTACGGACGTTGTCGATGGAGACGTTGATAACGTGGACACGGACGGTTCGCTACCGATCAACGAGGTGTTCTACTCGTTACAGGGTGAGGGAAAACTGGCCGGTGTGCCGAGTGTCTTCATCCGGACGAGTGGCTGCAATCTACGATGCTGGTTCTGTGATTCCTACCACACCAGTTGGGAGCCGACCCATGCCTGGCTTGACCTCGATACCATCGTCGATGAGGTAAAAGACCACGATGAGGCAGACCACGTAGTGGTGACCGGCGGTGAACCGCTCATCCACGATGAGACAGTGCGGCTGCTGGACCGGCTCAGTACCGCCGGGTATCACACGACCGTCGAAACCAACGGCACGATCTACCGTGATGCTTCGATCGATTTAGCGAGTATCAGTCCGAAACTCGCAAGCAGTACACCGCTTCCGGAGAAAGACCCGAAAGAGGACGGCCAATGGGCCGACCGACACGAAGATCAACGGATCGATCTGGATGCCCTTTCTCACTTGGTCGAGGACTACGGGTTCCAGTTAAAGTTCGTCACCATGGATCAGGACGATATGTCGGAGATCAACAAACTGGTTGATCGGTTAAGGGCGTCAACAGATGCTGTAATCCGTGATTCGGACGTGTTGCTGATGCCAGAGGGGGCGACACGGGAACGATTGAACGAGACGCGGGAACTGACTGCGGAGATGGCCTTGAAGCATGGCTACCAGTACACGCCACGGCTCCACGTCGATCTGTGGAACGACGCACCAGAAACATAGAGATAGTCAATAATGACGACTGTAACTAACGAGAAACGGAATGGAGCTGTTGTTCTTGTATCGGGTGGTATGGATAGTGCGACGGCAGCGTTCGAGGCGAAACACAGGGGTCATGACTTGTACTTTCTCCACACGTCGTACGGCCAGCAGACTGAGAACAAGGAACTCGACTGTGCCAACCAGCTTGCCGAATGGATGGATGTCGCTGACTTCCTTCACATCGAGACCGACCACTTGGCCCGGATCGGTGCCTCCAGCCTGACCGATGACAGCATTGATGTAAACGAGGTGGATCTCGACAGCGATGAGATCCCGTCCAGCTATGTACCGTTCCGGAACGCCAACCTGCTCTCGATGGCGGTCTCCTATGCTGAAGCAAAGGACTGCGAGGCGGTCTACATCGGAGCACACAGTGAGGATTACTCAGGATATCCCGACTGCAGGCCCGAGTTCTTCGATGCTTTTCGGCAGGTTATCAACGTCGGGACGAAACCGGAAACTTCGATCGAACTGGTGGCCCCGTTCGTCGATTGGAGCAAGACGGATATTGCTGAACGCGGTCTCGAACTTGACGTGCCATACGGGTTGACGTGGAGTTGTTACCGGGACGAGGCTCCGGCCTGTGGAACCTGTGACGCGTGTGCCTACAGACTCAAAGCGTTCCAAGAAGCGGGGGCTGAGGATCCGATTGAATACAAGGAACGACCAGTCTACAGCGACTGATACCGGGGGGTATCCTACAGGGAGTCACTCGTCGGGGGCGAGGCGGCATGCCGTACATTGATCTCATCAAGTATGCCGGGCATCTCTTCGCTGACATTCGTGACCAGGTGGATACAGTCGCAACGGTCAGGTTCTCTGGATCGTCCCCTTTTGTACATTCTCGGGATCGTGGTGTCCGTTGGTAGCTGATTACCTTGGCTGCAGGAAATCCTCTATTGACGATGATTAGCAGAGAGTGTACTCATCACGTTGGAACCATTAAGTGGGGTCGTTGACAACGTACCGTTTAGATGAAGGAAGCCCTTGAACAGTATCTGGAGGATTCGTTCGATTTCGCTGCGTTCCAACGTCTTACTGGGACTCAGGATGCGATCACGGACGAGACGGGGAAAATCCTCTATGTTCCGACTGACCTCCCGGTACCCTTCGATAAACGGGTACTCAGTGCTATTGTTGATAGTGACGATGTCCGTGTCCTATCGATGCCGGTCGATGAATGGGAGTTCCAAGAGACGGTCTACACCGGTATCGATTACCTCGTGGACAACGACGGAGATGGAACTGTCGTGTTCTTCTGTCCTCGGTTTCTCGTTGATAGCTACCAAGAGATTCCCGGCACATCGTTCGTTCATTTTGAACGTGTTCAGTTGGATGATCCGACCAGAACCATCCGTAGTGCCTTCGAACGCGGGGCTGGCACAGAACCACAACCGAGCACCATCGATGACCTTGCCGAGTTCGCTCTGCGCGCTTTCACCGCGGCAGCCACAGGAGCCGAGCTGAATCCCACACACATTCAGACCAGTACTGACGACCAACTTGATGACTTCTACATCCCCTACGACACCTTGTCGTCCGTCCCGACAGCTGTCCGCGAGTTCTTCCTCGACAGTATTGGTATTCCCAACACCGAGCTGTTCGACAGCCTCGAACCAACGGCCCAACAGAACGTCTACACGCCCCGGCTCCTCGCCACGTATGGCGACAGATTTGCACAAAACGAGCCTAAATATCCTGTCGCAGCCGAGATTCAAGATCTCGACCTGGATCTTCAGCGCCTGTATCGGACCCTGGTCATCAAATGGCTCGCCCAGCGGCGGCTGTTCGATGCAACCCTGACTGAACTTGCTACCATCCCATTAGATCGGGATGTCGTCAATATCATCCAAGAGAGTTACCAACAGATCACCGGACAAGACACAGCAATCAATATCCAAGATCCGGGACACGCCGCTGAAACCCTGACTCGACACTTCGGTATTCTGTTCCACACCGTTGACGAAGACGAGTTTACCGACCTGGCCAATACCGTACGGGACCAACTGTCAAGCGACAGCCAGCAAATCGAGGACTACGGACCAGACCAGGCTCTCAACACCGTTGAAAAAGTCGATAGTCTTCTCCAACTCCTCGCGGAGGTCGCGCTCATCAAACACCCCCGCTTCGTCAATACAGCGTTCCCGGAGGATCGCTGGGCTGACATTTTCCAACAGTTCATCCATGTTGTATATGAGAACGATCGAGAGGATCTCCTCACCTACCGGTATCTGACCGCATTAAACCAGGCACGCAAACAGGAACTCCGTGAACGTGAGGCCGAAGACCTCGCAGAGGACATTCGGACCCAGGAGGTAGAGTTAGATACGCTGCCTCACTTCTTGGACCAGTGGGTCTCGTTCCTCGCGGACACGCGGGAGGATGAACCGGTCTCGAATCTCCTGCAACAGGAGTTGATCGACAAGTACGACAGCTACTGTGCTGAAGTCGTTGATCGGTACGACGAGATCGTCACCGACGATGAGTGGCTCCATCTCTCCGATTTGCTCACGGCACCAGAGGACGGCAGGATCAAGCTTACTGTCATCCTCGACAGTGTCGGTTATACCGACTACCTGCTTCTCAACCAGTTTGGTTTCCTGAACACGGAACCGGACGATGTTGACCTTGCTTTCTCCAATTTGCCGTCGTACACGCCCTCCGCTATCTCGACCATCCTCACTGGGCTTCCCGCTGAGACCACGGGTATCTACAGCTGGCAACCCCGGCACGGTGACGAAATATTCAATCTCAAGCACAGCAGCTACGATCCCGACGCGTTCGACTTTGTCGATGAACGCACCGAGAACGACTTTCACCTTATCCAGCGACCACAGCTTAATTCCTCCGGGATCTCACGATTCGCAGATCAAGTCGCCGATATCCGGTTCTCCTCTGACCTATCTATCGAAGCTAATCACCTGGGTGCAGTCCGCAAAGGCTTCGTAAACGAAGTTGAGAGCACGTTGAACGAACGCCACCACGTCCTGAACACCGACGAGGTGGGCCCGGAAGCGCGGACAGCACAACGGTCCCAAATCGTCCTATACTTGGAAGACTTCGACAAAATCCTCCACGAGATGCTCTCCTTCGAAGAATTCGAGAACTACTATAATACGCTCGGCAACTTCCTCGACAACCTTCTCGCGGACCTGCGCGAAGCTACAGACACAATCATTGAGGAACCGATCGACATCGAGGTCATCTCAGACCACGGGAAACTCACCCGCTATGAGATGGAAATGGTTCTCAACGAACGCCCAGAATACGAGTTCAACCAACAGATGCTAACAGAGACTGTCCCGCTACAACACGCATACCGCGTCAATTTCCGCGAGGCAGAGTTCACGAATCGAAGCGACCACCAGTTCGTGACTGTGGCCACCGATGAGAGTGGCCCACCGGTGGACCGTATCCGCGCGATGCTTACTGAGGAGGATGCTAACGATGTCAGTGACGATGCACTCCGGGACGTAACTGAGAAAGTCGAGTACCTTCAGTCAGGTTCCAAATTCGTCTTCGGGTGGCATGCAGACACCGATAATGCTTCGCTCAGTGATCTCCGGCAGTTCGACGGTGTCGATGTTTACCAGCCACGGGGTGACGGTATCTTCGATCTGCCTGATGTCGGGCTGCTCTCCCGGTACGATATCAAGAACCGGAGTGGGCACGACCACGGCTACCACGGCGGGACATCGATCAGCGAGATGGCCGGGCTTCGGCTTATATACGAAGACGAGTGATCCATATTTATGCCAAAAACAATCCCCCGTATCGGACGACAAGACCTTCTCAAGGGCATCGAAAAGCTCGCCCAGATCGTTCACTTCCGCGGTGAGCTCACCGAAGACGAACTCCGCGACGAAATGGAGGCAATCAACCGCGACAGAAACTCCAAACTGTTCAAATCGATCGACGGCTGGCTCAAATTCACCCTTCAAGACGAGAACCGGTCCATCGATATCCTCAAACAGGATAGCGACCACATCGAACTCACTGACGAAGGGTTGGAACTCCTGAACGCGCCTGACTTCCGTGTTGCCGCATTCCACCTGTTAGAACGCAAATCACGGAACAACTTCACCTACTTCCACACCCTCCTTCAGGAACTTGACCGGAAGGTCCAGGCTGGCAATTACGATATGGGGGCCGACCTCGCGGAAACCGTCAACACGTTGATGAAGGACACGATCAGCGGGAACAAGGTGACCGCAGGAGCGATTGCGAGTTTCCTCCGCGATTTCGAGATCGTCGTAGAAGAGGATGGACGATGGCATATCGACCCTGCTCAGTACACGTACTTCCGAGGCGAGGATGCGGATATCGTCGAGGATATCCTTGCCGAACATGGGAACCGGATGGATCTAGCAGAAATCCAGCGCGTCCTTACAATGGATTTCAAGTGGAGTGAGCAACAAGTCGAGAATATCCTCCAACAGTTACAGGACGAGAACCGGGCTGCAACCGATCGCTACGAGGGCAAGACCGTCATTGAACTCGTTACCACCTAAACAGTATGAATATTGTACGCACCGTTTTGGACCATCTGGATCAAGCCGGCACCGATATCGCTATCGTCTCAATCGATGATATCCATGCCCAATATGAGACAGTTTTTGACTTCATCAGCGAGTGTCAGCGCCGAACACCAGATACAACGTTCGACACAGAATTTGTCCGCCCGACAGACCGTGATGACAATGATGGCGAAAAGATCATCTTGATGGCAAATCCACAACGTATCACGGAACACGACGTGCTTGATACAAGGATTTACATCGTCGACCCGAGAATCAATCTGAAACGGTCACTCTTCAAATACCAGGTAAACACATGACACTGGAGGAAGCAAAAGACGACGTTGTCAACATTCTCGACCGTCAAACGATAAAACGCGTCCGGCGAGAATGTCAACGCCTCGCAGATGAGAACGACCTTCCCCAGTTCGAGGAATTCCTCCAGGAAGGCACCCATTTCATCCTAACGGAGAAACGAGCCCAGATCCTGCGGGGGATCCAACAAGGCTTAGCAGAGCAGCAAACGCCTGGGGCGATACTACACGGAGCGTATGGCTCTGGTAAAACGGTGATGATGGAAAACATCGCCCTCCTCTGTCAGGACGATCAAGAGTACGGTGACAGAAAGTTTGACCAGCTCCACTACGGCGGGACACCTATCGACTGTCTCACGATCAGCCTTGAACAACATGATACCCCGACGGAGTTCCTCCACGCCCTCTTCACTGCACTGGTCGAGTACAGTTCGTCTGTCGATGAGGATGATCTCCTTGCTATTTTCAACGATCGGAAGATCAATCTCACACTTGAGGATCTTGATGATGACCTCCCTCCGAACCATCGTCAGGACCTCATCGATATTTTCGAAGATCCGTCCTCGCTCGAAGACATTGCTCGCGTCACAAAGTCACTGACAGCGGGTGATGCGCACCAAGTGATCGCGTGGTTCACCACCTACTACCGCGAGCGAGAGGACCACTACCCAGCGTTCTATATTGACGAATTCGAACAGATCACGCGGCAAGGGGTGGACCCAGGTGGGAACTATCGGCTTAAAGCCATCGTCCAGAAGATGATCCGGAACACCGTCTCCGGATTTGATGATTTCACCACGCCGCCATACATCTTATTCGCAAACACTGTCTCCCACGATGAGTTCAGGGAGAACTTCCCAGCTGCTGCACGGGACCTCACCGACCGCATTGATGAGAACATCAGCTACAACATCGATCACTCTGAGGAGGAAACAAAGGAGCTTTTCGCCAACCTGTACCGGCTCTACGTCATCCCATTGCTCGCGGACCGCGGTGGAGAGGCGGGTGACTGGTACGACACTATCGCCTCCGCAGAACCCGGTGAAGATGGCTATGTCTATCCGTTCACCGATGATACTCTCGAATTCGCCCTCAGTATCGTCCAAAAGTTTGAAGACGAAACACTGGACGAAACCGTTGTCCGTGCCTTCCGTGATTACAAACGCATCCTAATCTCGTTCCTCGACCACTGGGACGGTGAGGGCCAGATTGATCTCGATTTCCTGTATCAACACGGTGATGCAGTCCGTGACCAGCTTCGGGGGAACGTCGAACGCGTCAACCTCGATGAACTGCCGGGAGAGGATAGCATCGAAGCCACCATCGAGGCAGACTACCCAGATGCGTCCGGGATCGATATCCGAATCCTCTGCGAAATCGCCAAGACGGGTATCCTCGACCGGACAGAACGACCGGTCTATTTCACCACTGATCAGATAACCAATATCGCTGGATCCATCGAACTTCAGATAGATGACAGCGAAGCCGAGGACCTGATCGGTGTCGCCATCCAAGGACCGGAGTATTTCTTCCTTGAAAATGGGCGATTAGAATTCAACCCGAACGAACTCACCGGGACAGCAGCAGATGAAGGCGAACTCTCCCTCGCAGATCAGGTCGGTGAAGCCGTCACAGACCTGCATTTGGAGGACCACGAGGAGAACAATCTTATCCAGCTCTGGGCGGATATGCTCAATCACCGGTTCCCCGATACTGCCTTCGAGAACCAGCAGGGCCAGTATCTCGTCTTCGATACAGACCAAGACCTCAATTATACCTCCAAGGTTTTGTTCACTGTCGCACCTGATGAGCTGCCGGAACAGCTCAGTACCGAGGTCGATGATGATGCATTACATATTGTCATCCGACTGGGGCGGGACACAGAAGGCGACCTGCCTGCCAAGTACTATGTGACCGAGCGGAACGGGCAAGCAGGCATGGTCACAGACGATATTGCTTCGAACCTCAACAGGAACATCGAACTCCACATCGACGAAGAGTCCGGGTACTACAACCTGATCGAAGCGACCCAAGAACATTTCCCACGATACGATGATTACCAAGCCTATGTGATGTTCCTGAAGCTGTCGCTAGCCTATCTTGCAGGGAACGACCTGACGGAGGATATCCGTGACCGGACTGCCGATCCAACGAGCTTTTCTCTCATTCAGACTGTTGACAGTAACCTGACCAACATCGCGGACACGTATCCCCGTGAGAAGCTTGGGTTCACCGGGACCTACCCGGGGAAGGATTATCTCAATCTTGTCTACGGTATCAAACACCTTGACCAGGAAGGGGACCTCATCTTCGAGAGTGCGAACCACCCCCACATCGATGTCCAATCATTCGGCAGAGTCAATCGTTCCCGCGAATCCGGGGACGAATTCCGCGCTATCGTCGAACAGTTCGCGGATAATGAATCCTTCATCGAGGAACGCAGCAATGGGGACTACGACATCGTCCCCCACCTGAGCAGTTACAGCCACGTCTTAGATACCATCGAAGAACATCTCGACGAGGATGGCCTTGATTTCGATGAGATTCTGGAGCTGATCTTTGGTACCTCCGAAGTCGAAAACGTCACCCGGGCAATGGTCTACCTGCTGTTAATCCTGGGCCAATACGTAGATGAGTACAGCTGGGTCTTTGAAGACGATAACGAGACGACGATCATACCGGCCGATGTCCGTATCGAGACCCAGCGCCGCCAAGTCCGCAAACGTGTCGGCCGTAGAATCAAAATAGCGATCCTCGACCAGGCAAAACAGGACGACACAGATATCAGCCAGATTGAGGATTTGAGCGATACATATGACAGCATCGAGACCGCTGATGCGACCGAGTTAGAAGACATACAAAACGATATCGATGCATCCTGGGACTTCGAGTATCAAGGCGCAGATGAATTACTGCGCGAGATTATGGCAAATGATGTCTTCGTAGATTCTGCTGTCGCCAGCTATGCGAACACCATCCACCCGCTCAGTAACCTCGATCCCGAACTCCGGTACCTCTGCCTTGATGACCTGGATCACCTGGCCACACAGGTAAAAAAAGCTGCGACCATTTTGGCCAAGAAAGACGATCTGGAGGCATTGGCTACAAAGCTTGAGTGGTTCGGGACGGATCCTGATCTCCAATCTGAGGGGCTCAGCATCGAGTGTATAACCACTATCAACGACTTCTGGGAAACCCACCAGGTCGAACGCAACATCGAGGAAGCCGATGTTGCTGCTGACTTAGAACAGTATCTTGACGGAGATATCCGTCTCGACCGTTTGATCGAAATGCTCCGCACACAGCGGAAAAGCATCGTCCCAGCGGTGGATACTTACGATCCAACCGAGGATGAAGCCTCCCTCGATGATGACATCAGATTCGTCACAGATGCGATCAGGGACGGAATCAGTGAGGAACAGGACAACGTCGCTGCGGCGAAGGAGGAACTGGAAAACTATGCTGACCGAATCCCTGGCGAATCAAGCTGGATCCGGAGAGGAGAGGGCTATCTGGAAAGCTGTGAATCAGAACTCGAAGCCGAACCTCACCGCTTCGATCACACTCAGTATGAGGACTTCTGGGAGCAGTGGGAAACCGCACGAAATCAGTTAGACGAGGAAGCCTTCGACGGGGACGAGTTCGAAGAAACTGTCCGGAAATACGACCCCGATATCGAGATCGATATGGTCGAAGACGCGACCGAGGACAGCATCTCCGACAAGTTCTCTGAACTGGATGATGACGAGTTCCAGCAGGTGATCGATGGGTTACAAGGATCCACAACTGCTGCCGAGGAACTAAAGCAGTCCCTGCTGAAGATACGTGTGAAAGCTGAACTCACTGGTGATGAGACATGATTATTGGCGGGGATAAAGAAGAACTGTCAGCCTATCTTGGCCGCAAGTTCGACAGTACTGACGAGCTCGGTGAACAGGTCCGCCTCGATCTTAATGAGCCACATATGGTTACCGTCTGTGGGAAACGTGGCTCTGGGAAATCCCACACCCTCGGTGTTATGATGGAGGAACTGATGACCCTCCCCGCCCAGGCCCGACAGAATCTGAACGGCTTGGTCATCGACGCGATGGGCATCTACTGGAGCCTCCAGGTTCAGACGCCTGACACAGATCTCCTTGATGGCTGGGACATCTCCCCCAGAGAGTACCCAGTTAAGGTCTACTACCCCGCCGGTCTCGAAGAACAATACGAGGAGATCCAGCAGTACTTCCACGAAGGCTTCGAACTCTATCCCTCCGAACTCTCCGTCGAGGACTGGCTTTACCTGCTTGATATCAATGAAACCCAGGCACAGGCCGGTCTCCTCTCCCAGATCATCGAACAGGCAGAGGAAGACTTCGGCCAGTACTACAGCATTATGGACCTCCTCGATAAGGTCGAAGCATCCCCCGAGTCCGCCAACATCAAGGATGCACTCCACCGCCGCCTAGAGAAGGCCAAGAACTGGGGTATTTTCAGTTCCTCTGGATCCAAAATCGAAGAAATCGTCGAAGGTGGGGAGTTCGTTGTCCTCGATCTCAGCGGTGCCGGTGCCCTGCCCTGGAACGTCCGCACCATGCTCACCGGCATTCTCGTCAAGAAAATGTACAACAAGCGGAGCTTCGATCGCAGCCGGGAAGAAGTCAAGAAAATCAAAGGCGAACACACCGAAGTCAACTTCCCCCTTGTCTGGCTCTTTCTCGATGAAGCCCACCTGTTCGCACCGTCTGGTCATTCTGAGCCCAGCACTGATCCGCTCGTTGAATGGGTTCGGCAAGGCCGCCGCCCCGGCCTCTCCCTCGTGATGGCCACCCAACAACCCGGTGCCCTAGACAACAGGATCCTCTCCCAGTGTGACACCCTTATCATCCACCGTCTCACTGCCGGCCAAGACTCCGACGCAGTCGGGGACAAAATCTCTGAACTCCACGACGCCCAGACTATTAGCCACTACATGCAACAGATCCCGAAAGAACCGGGGTACGCCTACGCCATGAACGACGACGCAGAAACAATCGTCCCAGTCAAAGTCCGCCCCCGCAAAAGTTGGCACGCCGGCGAATCTGCCAAGCTCGAAGAATTCCTGGATAGCCGGTGAAATATTCCGGTTTAACGTAGCGCGTTTCCAGGGAGCAACTAGGTTCTCGTCGTACCGTCGTCAATCATTTGTGCTACGTAGCCAGCAATTTGCCTACGGGGGCAGTAGTGTTATGGAAACTCCTCGGTTCGAATCGCTGCGGCGTTTTGCCTCGACCAGCCTTGAAGAGGAAGACTGGTTGTATTTCTAAGAAACTCGGATGGGTTCTATGGTATTCACATATTCAATCTCGGCAGCACAGTTCTCATGGAGTTGCTGTCACTCTTCAGAGTCAGGAAAGAGTGGCCCACTAGGAATTTAGATCTCTACATTGTGCCATCCTCTACCCACATCGAGAATGGCGTTGCCCGATTTCTGGAGTCTGACTACGTGTGTTTGTCCAGAAATTCTTCTGCTTTATCGTCTCCGTCCTTGAAATACTCCTCGGCGATGTCCAGCACGGTGCGTCTCGTGTCCGAATTTTCGTCGAGTCCGGGTTTGAGGATGGCTGCGGTGGTCTCGGTGAACTTGACCCAATCCGGCCGAGTTTCCTGCTCCATGAGTTCGGCGTAGATTTCGACGACCAGACTAGGGTGTACCTTGGCGTGGTCTTGGAGATATGATTCGACGGTCTCCCAAGCATGTTCCTCTCGTGCGATGAACGGAGCGGTGCCGATAATCAAGGGTGCCATCTCCTCGACTGTGGTCCGGTCAACGATGAGGGGGAGCCACTCAACAAACCACTGGAATTCCACGGCGTAGGCGTCCGCGTCATCGACTTGCTCGATTCTCTGTTCCCATAGTGTTCGGACTTTGCTCCAGTGATCTCGCATCTCTTCATTGTCTTCTCCCCACCTCCAGAGCTGCCACGCTACCTGTCGGGCGAGGTCTGGTTCCTCTTGGTCGTAGAGGTAGGAGAGGAGGTTCTGGCGGTCGTCACGTTCATCGTAGCCTTCAATATAGTCATTGAGCAGGTGGACTGCCAGTCCGCGTTCGACACCGTGAATCGCTGTGTTCTCGCCGGCAACGAGCAGGTCAATGCCGTGGAGGTAGCATGGGCGGAGGTGGTCGAATAACGTTTCGTGCGGCCGGGAGTAGGCGAGGTAGGCGTCCCAGGCGGCCGAGAACAGGTTCTTAGCGCGGAGAGACTGGTTTCGGGGGAATAGAGTGTTGAAGTTGTCAAGGACAAGATCGTGGTCGAAACTCCAAATCGTGTTCAGCCAGCGTCCAAGGGTTGCGTGGGTGGAAGGAGATTCCTGCTGAAATGCAGTTCCGATCTTTTCGCGGACATCTGGCTCAAACCCGGATTCCTGCTCTTCGGTGTACCCCTCGAAGCCGTGCAGGTTGGCGCAGCGGGCAGAGTACATGAGTAGAGCTCCCAGTGCGAGGGGTCGCACCGAGTTTATCGCTACTTGTGCTGGATCGTTGTAGCCGGCGTACCCTTCCGGGGGATGTTCACGTTCATCGGTCGGGTCGGGGTCGTTGAGCTGGATGAAGAGGATCTGCTTGACCCGGTCGTTGTGAGGGTGGATTGACTCGATTGTGTCGGTGCTGTAGGTTTCACGGATGAGCCGTGCGACGTTCATGCGGGCCGACTCGGACCATTCCTCGGGGTTCGTGGCGACGACCTCGCAGAGGTCAAGGAACGGTGTCCAGGGGAAGTCGAGTGGGATGGAGTCGGGGTCATCGTCGATCTGCTTCCGTAGTCCGCGGAGGAGTTCGCTGACGTATATTGGAGGAGCGTCTTGTAACCGGGGGATGTCGTTCTTGAACGCAGTGACCTCTTCAAGAATGCGTGGGGTGGCGGCTTCGGCAAGTCCTCTTGGACTTACCTCGGCCAATCCGCCAGTCCCGGACTCGCGTTCTTCCCAGCCGGCCGTCTCGAACGGTTCGTTGATGCAGTAGTCGATGAGGTCGCTGGGAGGCATCTCCCAGATCTCTTCCTTGGGGAGGGGGCTTTCCTGAGAGACGAACCCGCCACTGGTCTTGACGAGGGAGAGTACATCGTCTGGTTCGCCGTACTCGTTGATGAGCTGTTCGAGGTGCTGCGCGTGGTCGTCGGGGAGCTGGTCCCTGATCAGCCAGAGCCGGTCGCGGACCCATCGGGATATTTCGGCTTCCGCGAGTTCGTCCGCTGTATAGTCGTCGAACCGTTCACTTCGTTGTTCGGCGGCCTCTTCTATCGAGTCTCGGACGGGAACATCGGTTATCATCTCGATGACGCGGAGTTGGTCGTTCTCGGACAAGACCGTGAACCCGTCTCGGAGGAGGCGGAGGAAATCTTCTTTTGTCACAATCTCGGTGAAGTTCGATTCGTCGAGGAGTTCGGCCCTCACGAGGTCAGAATAGTGGTCTTTGTGCTCGTTTAGCACGTAGAGACCGAGCCTTCTGAAGAGGGTGATGTCGTCGAGGTAGCGTTCGATGAGATCACGGCGCGACCCGTCGGTTGGGTTCTGATCGAACCAGTGGTCCAACGCTTCGCGGTGGGTTTTGATGAGCAGAGTTTTGAAATCTGTTTGGCTCTGGTCCGGCAGGTCTGAGCCCGCAATGCTGGTCGTTATCGGTCCGACAATCGCGTCGATTTCCTTGCCCTGAATCTCGGCCTCTATCGTGACCGCTTCCCGAAGGCACGATTCCAGGACGTCGATCGCGTTTGTACCTTCTGCGTCGACGAGTGTGCTGAGGGTTTCCTCCAGCACGGATTCCAGACTGTAGAGTCGGGTGACGGGTTGTACTCTGTTGGGTTCATCGTCGGTTGGGCGTCGCGGTTGCAGGAGTGCGTCGAGCAGGTCCAGACCTGCGCCGGTTTCACCGCCCTCAAGGAGGTCCTGGAGGAGCTTGGTCGCCTGGATATCATACCAGTCGGACGGCGTTTGTGTGATGGAGGCTTGGACGACATCGACGAGACCCGCCGCAACGTCGAACGGTAGTTCACGGATGGCCGTGACAACTAGTCCGAGCGAGTGGCGGTCATCTGTCTGGATGTCCCGAACGATCTCAGCCACGGTCTCGGGGTAATGGGGTGCGAGGTCATGGAGGTAGCCTATCAGGATGTTAGGCGGGTCGATGTAGTCGCCGCGATCGTGGAGTGTCTGCGCCCAGGACACGTGGGTTTTATTGTCGAAAAAATATTTGAAGAGTGTTTTGCGGTCCTGAAGGTTGTCCAGTATTAGGTCCGCGAATTCGTCATTCCCGGAGATGTCCCACGTCTTGATCTCGTCGAGTATCGTCTTGGCGGTGTAGTCGCCGAGGCCCGTTTCGTCGTCAAGCATCTCTTCCAAGAACTGACGGGCGTGGTCGGCGGTGTCGGAATCGACGGGGATGTCGCCGATTTGGTCAGCTGTGTCGCCGTCGCTCCGCATATAGAGCACGAGCATGAATCGGAAGATGTCCTTACCCAGTCGTTCATCAAGACGGGATGTGACATCCTGGATGGGTCTGTTCTCCTGCACAGCATTCCAGGCGTAGAGATAACGTTGGAAGTCGAGGTGGCGGAACCGGTACTTGCGGTTACCGGGGCGGTCGGTTGACTCTTCGATGACGCCTCTGTTTATCAGTCGTTGGTCAATCCAATCCTGGCTAGTGCTGACGGTGAAGATGTTAAGTCCGTCAGACTGGCCCTCTATCGCATCGACGGCGTATTCGATGAGCCGTTCGATAATGTCGTCGCCGCTCCGTGTCCCGTCGTCCGGATGATCCTCGCGGCCGAGTTGCTTCCGGAACTTGTCCCAGAGCGATATCTCGCCATTGATGCCACTGAGATTGACCCCATCCTTGGCGAGCTTGGCGATAATGTCAAGATTCTCGATTTTTCGCCCAATCTGGACGAGGTCGCCGCTCGGTGAGCCCCCAATCAGTTTCTGGATATGCTCTTCTGCGTCTGCCTTTCGCAGTAAACCGATGGTCAGGCGGGTGGTAAACGATTCTGCGTTATCCAGTGGTTCGTACTCCTGGCGGACGGTAAGGTCGTGGTCGCGGCAGGCGAAGGCGACGGAGACGTTGTCAAGGTCTGCGGTGGCCAAGATGAAGTCTCGGTAAACGTTCGCTGCCTCGCGGTCAATGTCATCCAACTGGTCAACGATAATGAGGACGTTGTTGGTGACGGAGAGTTGCTTAATGGGACGTCGTATGCCATCCTCGAACCTAAGAGCGGTAGAGAGTTCAGCTTGGTTCCTGACCGTCGAATGGGCACTGGCATCGATGAACAGGACATCACTCTCCCATTCCGCGGTGATACCGGCAAGTATCCCGCTTTTACCGACTCCCCCTTCCCCAGTCAAGATGACGTTTTCTCCTTTTGAGAGCCGGTCTACTGCACGTTCCGTTTCTGGACGGTTGATATGGCCCAGTCCGTCGATCGTGGTCTGAATTCGATCCAGAGCGTGTTCCGTCTCGTCTGAGAAACGGCTCTCAATAGTTTGTAGGCTTGGATACCGGGATTTTAGCGCACTCCTGTTGGCGATGATAGTCAATAGGGCAGTGAAACTTGCGATATTGAGCCCCACACCAATTTCGGCCGAGGTATATCTGAAGGATTCTGGACGGAGGACGTTCAACAGTGGGTAAAGGACGAGTACCACGATTCCACTGAGGATGAGATAGGTAAGTCCTATGATCAGTATGCCACTCAGTTGTCGTATTTCTTCATCTATCGCATACTGCACGGTGTTTCGGAGGAAGAAGAACACAAGGATGAGACTAATGACAAATAAGATGGCAAGGACTCCTATCGCCTGTTTTGTCTCGGAAATCTGTGGACCGACAAGAGTCAACCGAAGTGCAAATAGACCGCCGAGGGCTGCAAGTCCCCGTCTGAAAATATACCTTGGAAAATCAAGCTCGCCACCGAAGGTAGTATACCCAAGTATCACCTCCTGGAGGCGGGAGAGACGCATTATCGGGAGGTTCCCCCTTCAAGTATTATAATGGTTCCGCCATATAGGATGCCGCAGAGTTAGTTAGAAGACCTCGCTGCAGTCCAAACAAGATTCAACAGACAACCAGTGACCACGACAACTAAGACACCACTTTCACCATCTTCGGCAATCACGATGTATCTCGATTCGAACCGTCTTCCGGAACCTCAGGCAAGCTCGCCGTCAAAGCCTTCGACCTCGCCACATAATAAATACCTCGTACAGAATCACTATATCATCCGATCTGTGACGTCGGTGAGACGGGTGTATTCTGCCAGTGATGCGTAGCAGAGTGCGTAGAAGGCAATGAAGAAGTGGATGGCAAGAGCTCGGTCATCCTCGATGATGTCGCCGTGTGCGATAGCGTTACGCCGCTGACGGATAGTTTCGTGCATAAACGTGCTGAAGATGCCATCGAAGAAGGTGGAGATGAGGTTGTGCAGGTTCTTTTGCTGTGATCGGTTCTTGCCCGGAAGTTTAAATTCTGTCTCACCGTCTTGTTCGACGATTTTTCCACCGGTCTCAAGGACAAGATCTGTGAGGATGCCTTCGAACTGGAGTGTAATGCCGGCGAGGAAACTTCGGTAGTGGTTCGATTCAAACTCCATGAGCAGGTCGTTTAGAAGGTCTCGGCGCTGTTCGAAGAACTCTAACTGATTGAACGTCTGCCGGGCTTTGTCCAGCAGCTCTTGATCGAACCGTTCGATGATGAACTCCTGGGCTTTCTTCCTATCCTGCTCAACGAGTTTTTGGAACCGTTCTACTTCGGGCAGGGTCAAGAACCACGACCAAGCGTAATCATCTCGGGAAGCCATGTACCGCTGTAATGCCTGTTCCGCGTCTTTGGAGCCGCAGGCTTCGATTAGCACTTGATTCGCACCAATAACATCGTTATCATCATCTGGGGGGAGAAACACATCCAACTTCTCAGCGACTTCTCCCGTCAATGCGTGCTCGATCACCGGGACATCGCGGAGTTGTCCCAGATTGATCCGATACCAGTCAAGGTTCATAGAAGAGCCAAAGGTCGCAAGAAACTCCTTGTACAGCGGCGTGTTCAAGAGCCGATGTAAGGACAGTTTTTGCTTATCAGTGTCTGTACGTATCCCAATGACAGTCGAGTCAAATATGACGCCATCGACATCGACGGTGTAGCACCGTGTCTCATCGAAGAATTCCGGAAGCACAAGGTCAGGGTCTTGGAATTTCCCGCGCCGCATGAGGGTGAACCTGCTACCGGTCTTATTTGGACGTGGCTCAGCCGACTGCAGATGCTCGATGAGGGTATCATAGCCATCTTGCTCAAGCTGTTCCAAGATATCTTCATCGGTCAAGGACGAACCGTTGTCTGTAACCTGGTCGAGGTACGGATACAGATCGAGCACGTACTGGGTGATGTCGTCCTCCGTGATCGACAGGGTATTGTCCGGCAGATCCTTTATGAGGGGGCGGAAAAACCGATCATCGATATCCGAGACTTGCCGCTCCTCCTCATCGAAGTAGAACAACCGATTGTCTCCACTCGTGGCCCCCGAGCCAACTTCGATAGCCGGGTCGAAATCGCCCAATCGGGTGAACCCATCCTCCGTGAGCACGTCATAGATAGACGGTGATGACAGCAGCCGCATCACCGCTTCGCCGTCAAGATCCTCATGGGCCGCCTTCACAAGCTCCGCATCGAACGTGTTGTACCGATTAGCAAGAATCCCATCAAGTGGCTGCTCGAACAATCCTCGGGCATTGTTTGGTAAGTCCATCCCGGTGAACTTCCCAACACCCGTCTCACGAACCTCTGACGAGCGTTCTTCTTTGACCACGGTCAGGATCACCACTTCCTGCTGTTTCTTGGGAAAAGCACCGATGGGCAACGCTACAATCCGATGGAGCGCACACGTCTCAGCCAAATTCTCAATAAGTCCCCCTCGTAATGCTGTCTTTGGCACGAGGAATGCACCTCGGCCACCGTCGTCGAGATGGGTCACTGCCTTAGCCACAAAGGCAGCATCGACGGAATGACCGCGGCCGGGGGCCCATTCATAAAGCCGGTCCCGTTGCTTGGTCGATAGGTGATTGAACTGGACAGAAGGTGGGGCACCGATGACCGCATCAAACTTCGACAGGTTATCTTCCTTCTCAACGTCGGTGAGAGAAGCCTGTTCTCTCCCCGTCCCGTGTTGCAGATTCCACGTGAGAAAATTAGTGTTGACGATCTCGACAGCTTCGACGCCCCTGAACCGGCTCCGTGCTAAGCCACAGGCAAACGGATCGTTATCCAGCCCAACGAACCGAACGGAGGTGTCAGTTGATGCTGCACGTTGATCCGCCGCTTCAGCGAGTAATTCACCGGAACCCGTGGCGATGTCAAGAACACGGTCACTCGAATTAGTCACTGCCCACCCAGCGACAATTTCAGCAATCTTCTGGGGCGTATCGAAGACGGCCAGCTCGGTAGCTGTAGGCAGTTCTTTGACTTCGCCAAAGCTGAGAGACTGATATTCTGCGGTCTTGGAGAGAATATCTTGGAAGACCCCGACAATAGCCTCCTCGCTGTCAGACGTCTGAGAACCGCCCAGATCATAAACATATATTTCTGAACCAACGGCTTCCAGAACCTGTTCATCGATAAGGACCAACACTCGATCAGCATCGTCATCTGATATTCGGTTGGGACGACTGCCTCTCTGTGAACCTATTACCTGTAAGACTATACTTTGGCCCGAAAATTTGAAACGGACACTGTCCTCACCTGTTTCTGGTTTTTCAACCTCCGAAAGCTCACCTAGTCGATCAGCAATAAATCTAATATCAAAACCACCAGGCAGTACCATGACTCCACATGGGTCAAAACACGTCTTAATGGTATGGTAGAGTCACCGATCGCCGAATACGGACCGTCACATATTTGATTTGATTGTTATGTAACAGTTGGCAGTGAAAATTCTGACCGGTGTAGAAATATATCATCAGTCCATATTAAATTAATCTGGCCCGTACTTGTGGAGATGTTCCAGCCCCGCCCGAGGGTCATCTTCGACGTATATCCGCTCAGTTATCTTCACCGAAGAGTGACCCATAGCTTTGGACACCTCCCAGAGTCCGGCATCGGTTTCGTTTACCATGTACGTCCCGAACCCATGTCTAATATTGTGGGCGCTGATCAGCCATCTGTTAGGAATCCGATTTCCGTCTTCATCGACGGGAGCATTAGCGTCTGCGTAGATTTTCCGGTTGATTCCTGCATCATCGGCGGCATTAATGGCGATATCGTTGATTGCATCGCCTGACAGCGGCGCTCCTCGCTCGCCAACGAACAGTCGAGTGTGTTCAGCCGTTGCTGCCTTTTCGTCCCGATACCCATTATCCAACCATTCTCTCAGCAGACCAGCCAGTGACTGCTGATATGCTACTACCCTCTCCTTGTCGTTCTTTGCAACCGATTCACGAACTGTTATCTCTCTCTCATCTTGATCAACATCATCAATCTCCAGTCCTGATGCTTCTCCCCTTCGCAGACCTGTCTGCCAAAGTAATCGAATGACGAGTTGATCTCGAACGCGGTTTCTTCCTACGTTCTCTTCCATTACTCGTATCTCTTCTTGCGAGACAGCGTACTGTTCTCCTTCTTTCAACCGACTCGACTGCTCGGAAGTCTTCGTGAATCCGAATCTTTCGTCTTTGTCTTTGTTCCACTTCTCGAACGGATTCGATTCGGCAAGCTCCATTCTGACCAGCCAATCGTGGAACGCATATATTCGGTCCCATCGATACAAATCAGTTGTTCCATTGAACTCGCGCGCTAACGTCTGACCAACTTCGTTAGACTGAGCTGCTGTTACGTCTGCTGGCGAGTCAACCTCGGCGTCGTCCAACCAGTGATCGTACCACCGAAGGTCTTGTTTGTATCTGGTGGTACTTTTTGTATTACGCAACTCCGGATTATCGTCGTCAGTCCCTGTTTCCAGTTGACCTAGGTATCGTCCGATTTCGGAGCGACATTCTTCGACGGATTTGTACCGTGGTGGCACAGTCAGTCACCTGACCCCTTGTAGTATCGGCGAACTGTACTCTGGTCTTGCTCCTGTGTCCTTTGTTCCCGAGTTGACGAGCGATCCTGATTATAGGATGAATCGGTGTGGCCGGTTGGCTGATTGACGCTGATATCATCATGACTGGGAATGAAGCTATCTGAACCACCCAGCTTGTCCTGAACGTACTTCACGTCAGGGTAGTACTCCAGCATTCGGGCACAGGCACGGCGCACATCAGCGAGGTCTTCGTCGTAATACTGGGCCCAGATATCCGGCGTTGATATGGCCTGTGCCAGTGCTAAATCACTCGGGATCTCGAACTGGCCGATCTCATCGAAGTCTGGCAGTTCCTTTTTCGTGGTGTGAGTTGGTAGGGAAGAGTAGATATCTCGTGCGAGTCGATCAATCTTGTCGTCATTCGTGACGTTTGAATCGATCGAAAGGACGTGATCTTCGACCCTTTCCAGCCGTTCTGAGAGCGGTGTCACCGCTGAATCTACGGCGTCAATAATTTCCTCTGGATCGATCGAGGCCTCTTCGTCTGAAGTAGCAATGTACCGGTATGCTGCGACGCGTAAAAACCGGCTCATACTGTTGAATTCTCCCTCTTCACGCAGGAAATTCTCAAACTCCTCTCGTTCCTCCGGTGTGAGTCGAACACCGACGAACTCTGTTCTGTCTGTCACAATAATCCAATTTATGGGTGCGCCCGTGTTAAACGCTCGTATCACGTCAGAAGTCAGAACCGCGTCATCTAAATCTGATTACCAGCCTCATACGCTCGTAAACAGACGCAGTTTTCCCGGAATCATCGTGGTTCCGACTCCATTGTCTTTTCTTGTGCCGTTTCGCCGTCGTTGGCACCG
>Ga0208135_100473_pt1 | contig 24210 bp, 21 predicted proteins | sample AntDeeMetag02WF5_FD_184757 | JGI IMG/M metagenome (GOLD analysis project Ga0208135, IMG submission 184757) | Saline lake microbial communities from Deep Lake, Antarctica - Antarctic Deep Lake Metagenome 02WF5 (SPAdes) (version 2) | ecosystem: Environmental > Aquatic > Non-marine Saline and...
TCGGTGCCGCCAATCAGGTAGTCGCGCAGCGGGCGCAGGTAGCGGCCGTGGTAGACCTCGAGAAACTGCGAGCGAAACTGCGGCACGTTGACCTTGACCGGGCACTGGCTGGCGCAGGCTTTGCACGCCAGGCAGCCGGCCATGGCCTCGTACACTTCGTGCGAGTAATCGTCGCGCTGGCGCCGGCTGAGCGTATTGCCAATGCGCCGCGGCAGGTGGGCGATAAAGCCCCCCACGCCTTCGGCTTTTTTCTTGCGCGACTCTTCCACCACGTCAACGCCCGCGGCGTTTTGCAGGCGCAGCCATTCGCGGATCAGGCTGGCGCGCCCCTTGGGCGAGTGGATGCGCTGGCGCGTGGCTTTCCACGACGGGCACATGGGGTCGTCCACGTCGTAGTTGTAGCAGGCGCCGTTGCCGTTGCAGTACACCGCGGCGTCATAGGACTGCCAGGCGCGCTCGTCGATGGTGCGATCAAGCTCGCCGCGGGTGGTCACGCCGTCGATGGTGAGCAGCGCGGCGTCATTTTCCCGGGCGATCAACCCGCCTGCGTGGCGGGGCGAGGCAATTTTGCCGGGGTTGAGCTGGTTGTGGGGGTCAAACGCGGCTTTGACGCGCTGCAGGCTGGGGTAAAGCTCGCCAAAAAACTTGGGCGCGTATTCCGAGCGAATGCCCTTGCCGTGTTCGCCCCAGAGCAGGCCGTGATATTTGTGGGTCAGTTCGGCGACTTGGTCCGAGATCTCACGAATCAGGCGCGCCTGGTCGGGGTCTTTCATGTCGATGGCGGGGCGCACGTGGAGCACGCCGGCATCCACGTGGCCGAACATGCCGTAAGACAGCTGGTGGGCATCGAGCACGGCGCGAAACTCGGTGATGTACTCGGCCAGATGCTCGGGCGGCACGGCGGTATCTTCGACAAACGGAATCGGGCGCTTTTCGCCCTTGGCGTTGCCCAGAAGCCCCACCGCGCGCTTGCGCATGGCGTAGACTTTTTGTATCGCATCGCGGCCTTCGGCCAGCGTGAAGCCCAGCCGCGACACGCTAGTATCGTCGGCCAGGTGTTGGGTAAACGCCTCAACGCGCTCGGCCAGGCGCGCGGGATCGTCGTCGTTGAACTCGACCAGATTGATGCCGTAAATCGGCGTGTCGCCTGCGGGGAAGAACTCGGCCACGCCGTTCCAGATAAAGTCTTCCATCGCCAGCAGCAGCACGCTGTCGTCGATGGTTTCGATCGATGTCGGGCAAGGCGCCTGCGGCTGATCTTGTGAGGAGTCACTCGCCATTAGCGCCTTGGCATCATTCAGCGCGTCCATAAAGCTCGCGTAGCGCACGTTGACCAGCGTCGAGTGCTTGGGAATAGGCAGCACGTTGAGCACCGCTTCGCTCAAAAGCCCCAGCGAGCCTTCCGACCCGCACAGCAGGCTATTGAGGTTGAGGCGTTCGTCATCATCGCGCAGGTGCGCCAGGTCATAGCCGGTCAAACAGCGGTTGAGCGGGGGAAACTTGTCTGCGATAAGCTCGCGCTTGCGGTCAAAGATATCGGCGGCGGTGCGGTGAACGTCGCCGATAATGCCGTCTTTCTCCAAAATTTCGCGTTCTTCGTCGCGGCTCAGCGCGTAGCTCGTCAACGGCTTGCCGCCGAGCAGAACGGTATCCAGTGCGAGCACGTGGTCGCGGGTCTTGCCGTATTCGCAGCTGCCCTGGCCGCTGGCGTCGGTGGAGATCATCCCGCCAAGGGTAGCGCGGTTGGAGGTGGATAAATCCGGGGCAAAAAACAGTCCGTAAGGCTTGAGCGCGGCGTTGAGCTGGTCTTTGACCACGCCGGCCTGCACCCGCACGCGGCGGTTTTCCACGTCGATGTCGAGAATGCGGTTCATGTGCCGCGAGACATCCACCACCAGCCCGTCGGTCAGCGATTGGCCGTTGGTGCCGGTGCCGCCGCCGCGCGCGGCCAGCACGATGTCGCGGTTGGGCACTTCACCGGCGAGCTTGGCAATGCGGGTTAAATCCTCGCTGTGGCGAGGGTAAAGCACGGCCTGAGGCAGGCGCTGGTAGATCGAGTTATCCGTTGCCGCCACGGTGCGGCTGGCGTAATCCGGGGCGATGTCGCCTTCAAAGCCGGTGGCCTTGAGCGCTTCGAGAAAACGCACGTAGTCGGCGTGCAAACGCTCAAGAAAAATAGTATGCCGAGTCAAAGATGCAATCATGGTGATCAACGCCGCCGCAGCCGGTAAAGCCGGAAAATAAAACTGGAGAACAAAACCAGACAATAAAAGAGGGAGCAGCCATTTTAGCGCAGCCGCTTCCTGTCTGCATCAAAGGTGGCGCGGTGGTTCAGCTGGGCGCGTCGCTCAGCGCCTCGTGAACCAGCGCCGCTGAGGTGTCGGACATCGGCAGGGCAAGCGCCAGTTCATGCGCGCCGGGCGACATCTTGCGCCAGGTTTTCTGCACGATGCGTATCAGGTGATCGCGTTCTAGCGTGCGCGAAAAATCGGCAAAATAGTTTTCCAGAAACACCAGGCAGGCGCAGTCTTCCAACGCCTGGACGTCGTCGTCGCGCCCCAGCCCCTGCTTACGGATAATGCTGGCGGTGCGCTCGGTGTCGCCTTCGCCGTAGCCGGCTTTTTGCATCAGCGCCGCGACGGTGTCGCCGGCTTGTCGGCTCTGATCGCGCCGCCAGGTTAAATAGCCGACGCGGCCTTCGGGGTACTCGGCGCGGGGCACAAGCCAGCGCTGCAGGTGCTGGGCACGCACCGCCAGACGCAGGGTGTCGGCCGCTGCTGGATGGGTGTGCTCAAGCCAGGCGCTCATCCGCCGGGCGTAGATCAGCTCTTTGGGCTCTTTAATGCCGTCGATCTCGACGCTTTGCGGGTCGTTGCGGTGCAGGTCGTCAAGGGCGTGAAAGACGTGAGTAAATGCTGAAGTATCAGAAGCGCGGGTCATGATGGCTCGCTTGAGGATGAATAAACGGATAAATGAATAAGCGGGTATCGGTGCTCAACCATAGCTCCAAGGCGGGCTTTTGCCTACAATATCGGTCTTTGTCACGGGCGTTTGGCGCTGCGTGTTTTACTGTTTTCAGCCCAGAGGATGACTCATGCTCGACCCGAAACTGCTGCGCGGTGATCTCGATACGGTAGCGCAAAAGCTGGCTCGCCGCGGCTTTACGCTGGATACAGCGGAGCTTTCGGCGCTGGAGTCGCGCCGCCGCGAACTGCAAACCCAGACTGAACAGCTGCAAAACGAGCGCAATACGCGCTCCAAGGCGATCGGCAAGGCCAAGGCCAGCGGCGAAGATATTCAGCCGTTGCTGGATGAGGTCAGCGATCTGGGAGAACGTCTGGACGCGGCGAAGCAGGCCCTTGGCGAGGTGCAGACAGAGTGGGACGACGCGGTCAGCGGGATTCCCAACTTGCCCCACGACAGCGTACCGGAAGGTGTAAACGAAGCCGACAACGTCGAGCTGCACCGCTGGGGCACGCCGCGCACCTTCGATTTCGAAGTACTCGACCACGTGGACCTGGGCAAAAAATCGGGCTATCTCGACTTTGATCTGGCCGCCAAGATCACCGGCGCGCGCTTTGCCGTTATGCGCGGGCCCATTGCCCGGCTGCATCGGGCGCTGGCGCAGTTCATGCTGGATACGCAGACGCTGAACCACGGCTACGAAGAATGCTACGTGCCGTATATGGTTAACCGCGATTCGTTGATGGGCACCGGCCAGCTGCCGAAGTTCGGCGCAGATCTGTTCAAGCTCAGCGATGAGCGCGACTATCACCTGATTCCGACGTCAGAGGTGCCGCTGACCAACTTCGTCCGCGATGAAATCGTTGACGCCGCCGCGCTGCCGATGAAGCTGACCGCGCACACGCCGTGCTTTCGCAGCGAAGCGGGCTCGCACGGGCGCGATACCCGCGGCATGATCCGCCAGCACCAGTTCGACAAGGTGGAAATGGTGCAGATCGTCGAACCCGAACACAGCTACGCTACGCTTGAAGACATGCGCGGCCACGCCGAGGCAATTTTACAGGCGCTGGAGTTGCCGTACCGCGCAGTCACGCTGTGCACCGGCGATATGGGCTTCGGGGCGACCAAAACCTACGATCTGGAAGTGTGGCTGCCAAGCCAGGAGACTTACCGTGAGATCTCGTCGATCTCCAACTGTGAGGACTTTCAAGCGCGGCGGATGCAGGCGCGCTACCGCCACCCCGAAGTGAAAAAGCCGCTGCTCGTGCATACGCTAAACGGCTCGGGCCTGGCGGTAGGGCGCTGCCTGCTGGCGGTCATGGAAAACCACCAGCAGGCGGACGGCTCGGTAACGATTCCACCGCCGTTGCGTGGGTATCTTGGTGGGGTTGAATCTATTTCCCTTTAGTATCGCTGTCAGAATCGACGTCGTCTTCAAGCGCCCATTCAACGTTAACGCCGGCATTAATATCAATGGTGCCGGGGCGGTATTCCGGCTGCGTGGGAGAGGATTCGGCCTTGCCCTGCGCGTCGGCGCTAACGCTCATCATGCGCGGGGCGAAGCTTGGCGAGCGCGTTTCTTCTATGTGCATCACGCGCCCCAGCTCAACGTCCAGCGTACCGGCCATCAGCGCGGCCTTGTGGCGCGCCTTTTCTAGCGCTTTTACCAGTGCTTTGTCGGTGGCGGCGTCGCGGTCTTGAAGGTCAAAGGCAACGCCGTCGAGGCGGTTAACGCCGCTCTCCATTAGCGCATTCAGTACGTCTTCGACCTTATCCAGATCATCAAGTTTGATGCTGATGGGGCGCTCAAGGCGCGTGCGCGTCAGCGTTTTTTGCTCGTCGTCGCCCTGGGCTTGGGGGTTGTTTGCCCGCTGCGGATAAACGGAAAGCGAGCCGGCGCTGATGGCGTCGCGCTCAATGCCGGTGTCTTTTTCAAGCGCGTCGATCAGGCTAGCGGCGCGTTTCTCCAGCGTGTCGCGCGCCTCTTTGCGCGCTTTTTCATGCTTGTCGCGCTGGTCTTTCTCGCTGAGATCAACCGCAGGAGTGTTTTCCCAGAGCCGCGCGCTAACGGTGGCTTTGTCAGGAGTGACCTCAACGTGGGACTGCGCCTGTACCTGCAAATTTGAGGTTTCGCTGGCGCCGGCAAAGGACGGAGCGGCAAGCGATACCACGGCGAGCGTGCCGAGAATAAGCGTTGAAAGTAGCGACACCCGGCCGGTCATGTTGTCGGGCCGGCGGCGTTCAAGCGTTGAAAATGCCATAGAGTTACCTACTGAATTGTGAGCGTTGCGCTGATTATGGCAGCAGTTAGCGGCATAAAGCTCTGTTTGCACGATGATTTCATGTTTGCCGCGTACGCTTTTTTTGTTCACGCTTATGCTTTGGTTGCCATCCCGACTTACGTCGCAAGGCGGTGCATCAGGGGAGATGTTTGTACAAAACGCGGAGTCGCGCCACGCTACCATGACGCTATCATGTAAGAACCACTCACCAAGAGCACTGTCACCAAGGACACTATATTATGTCGAGCGAGTCAGACGAGAGCTATAGCAGCATGCCGCTTAACGCGACGCTTGCGATTGCTGCATTGGTGGTCATCATCGCCGGCATGAAGCTCGGTGCCGGCCTTATCGTGCCGCTGCTGCTGGCGTTTTTTATTGCGGTGGTATGTACCGAGCCTATCCAGTGGCTGAATCGTCGTGGCCTGCCGATGCGCGGTGCCGTGGTGCTGACCTTGCTGGTGCTGGTGGGGATGATGACGCTATTGGGCTTTTTGATAGTCAATAGCTTTAGCACCTTTGTTGATGCGTTACCGGATATTGAATCACGGCTTTATCAGGCGTACTGGCAGCTGTTGAACCGGCTTTCATCGCTGGGGCTGGCGATTGATCCTGAAGAGATCGAGGCTCTGTTTGGCAGCTCAGGGGATTCCACCTGGGTCCCCACACTGCTAGGCGAAGTGGGTAGTTTCTTCATGCAGAGCATGGTGGTTGCGTTGCTGGTGGTGTTCATGATGTTTGAGACGCTGAACTTTCGTGACAAGGTGTCGCTGGCGCTTGAAAACCCCGCCCCTAGCCTTAAGCGGTTTGGCGAATTCAGCTTGACGCTCAAGCGTTATCTGGCGGTCAAGACGACTATCAGCTTGGTGACAGGCATTCTGATCTGGCTTTCCTGCTTTTTGATAGGCGTCAAATTTGCGCTGCTGTGGGCAGTGCTGGCGTTTGCGCTGAACTTTATTCCCAACATCGGTTCGGCTATTGCCGCGGTACCGCCGGTGCTGTTGTTGCTGGTAAGCCAGAACGGCGGGGTGGGAGACGCCCTCTTACTCGCGTTGGCCTATCTGGGAGTCAATTTTGTGCTGGGCAACCTGCTGGAACCGCGCTTGATGGGGCGGGCGCTGGGGCTTTCTACGCTGGTGGCGTTTTTATCGCTGGTAGTATGGGGCTGGGTTTTTGGCGTGGCGGGGCTTTTGCTCTCGGTGCTTTTGACCATGACGCTCAAGATCGCACTGGATAGTCATCCGCAAACGCGCTGGATGGCGCACCTGCTGGGGCCTGGCTCGCATATACGCGCCGAAAAGGGAGTGCGCCAGCGTCAGGCAAGCCGCCCGCCTTCAAAGCGCCAAAAATAAACAATAAAACGATGAAGGCGGGCACCTGTGCATGGCCGCAAGCGCGGCCATGCACACAGCCAGTGTTAAGCGTTTTGTTCGATAAACTGGCTGAGCTGCGATTTGGACTGCGCACCCACCAGCGAGGCCACTTTGGTGCCGGATTTGAATAGCATGATCGTCGGCACGCCGCGAACGCCCTGTTCGGCGGCAATTTCCGGTGCGTCATCCACATTAACGCTGACGACTTTGATGCTGCCGTCGCGCTCGTCGGCGACTTCATCAACCACCGGTGCCATGACCTTGCAGGGGCCACACCATGGTGCCCAGAACTTCAGCAGTACCGGCTGTTCGGCGCTGAGGACTTCCTGTTCGAAATTGGCGTTGGTGATATCAATATTGGACATTCTTTTCTCCCGTTTGCGTTGCTCTTGCTATGCCGTTGCCGTGTCTAGAGCAACGGCTGTTAGGCGTATATAAAGCGCTCTTTTCACCGCGCCAAGCCGGCAAATGTTAGCGGTCGTGGAGAGGGCTGGCAAATCCGCGTGCTTCGACAGGGGTGTATTCGTCATCGCTACCGAGCAATATGGATGGTTAAGCGCTGGCATTATTTATGCTATAAAAGTATTATGAGGTTGTTTCTTATTCTATTTTGTTGATTATTTTGTCAGCCACTTTACCCGGCTGCCACCCAGGAAAAAGGCCAAGGAATGAAGCTACAACAACTGCGCTATATTTGGGAAGTGAGCCGGCACAACCTCAACGTGTCCGCGACGGCACAGAGCCTGTTTACGTCTCAGCCCGGCATTTCCAAACAAATCCGCTTGCTGGAAGACGAACTTGGCGTAGAGATTTTTGCGCGCAGCGGCAAGCACCTGACTCGGATAACCCCAGCGGGCGAGCCTATTGTCGAGCTTGCCGGCCAAGTGCTGCGCCTGACGGAAAATATCAAGGGCGTGGCGCAGGAACACAGCGACGAGCGCCGCGGTAGTTTGGCGATTGCCACTACCCACACCCAAGCTCGCTATGCGCTGCCGCCGATCATTACCGAGTTTACCCAAAAATACCCCGACGTGGCGTTGCATATGCAGCAGGGAACGCCCAAGCAAATTGCGCAGATGGTCAGCGAAGGCCAAGCCGATTTCGCCATTGCCACCGAATCGTTGGAGCTTTTTACTGATCTGGTGCTGCTGCCGTGCTACCGCTGGAACCGCTGCGTGCTGGTGCCCAAAGGCCATCCGCTGACTCAACGCGACGGCGCGCTGACCCTTGAGGCGCTGGCCGACTATGCGCTGGTGACCTACGTGTTCGGCTTTACCGGCCGTTCGCAGCTGGACGATGCCTTCAAGGCTAAAGGGCTTGCGCCCAACGTGGTGCTGACTGCGGCAGATGCTGACGTGATCAAGACTTACGTGCGCTTGGGCATGGGCGTGGGCATCGTTGCCGATATGGCGGTTGATGAGACCCTGGACGATGATTTGGTGGCGCTGAACGCAGACCACCTGTTTGCCAGTTCGACCACCAAGATTGGCATCCGTCGCGGTACCTTCATGCGCGGCTATATGTATGACTTTTTAGCCCGCTTTGCGCCGCACCTGAACCGCGACCTGGTCGATGCGGCGCTAAGCGCGGGGCCGCGCCATGAGCGGGCGCTTTTCGACAACATCACGCTGCCCGAATACTAGGCTCGCTTGCCACCCGCTTAATGCTGAAGGTGTAGCCCGCACTCGCGCTTTTCTTCCACCTTGGTGGGGTCGAAGTAGTCAAAGTTGTTGGGCAGGTCGTGCTCGATGAGATAGTCGTGCATCTGCTTAGCACTCCAGTGAAGCACCGGGGCGACTTTTAGCAGGCCGCCGTCGCCGAGACTTACCGGTTGCATTTTAGCGCGCTCGGCGGTGTCTTCGGCGCGCAGGGCGGTAAACCAGACGTCGGGGCGCATTTCACCCAGCGCGCGCTCGAACGGCTCTATTTTGACTTCCTGGGTAAACGCCGCGTGGTGCGGGTCGTCAATGCCGGGAAAGTCGCCTTCCAGTGCTTCGCGGTGCGCGCGGGTGCGCTGCGGTACAAAGCTTATAACGTTGAGATTCAGGCGCTTTATCAGGGCATCAGCAAACTGGTAAGTCGCCTGGGTATTGTAGCCGCTGTCCATCCATACAATAGGGATGTCGGGCTGCGCCTGGGTCACCATGTGCAGTATCACCGCTTCAAACGGGCGAAAATTGGTGGTGCAAACAGGCCGTTGGCCTTGGGCAATGGACCATTCAACAAGTGCTTGCGGGTGCTGCGCAAGCTCTCGATTTACCGTGTCTAACTCTAGAGAAGCCATGTTCTCTCCTGTCGCCGTGGCGGATATGCCGCAAGGCTAACAAAAAGGCCGGCAGGCGCCCCAATACCGTTTTGTTTTGCTTTTATATTCTTTTTAGTTTGCTTTGTTTTCTCTCTTATTCCAGCGCGCGGACTAAGTGGCGGATTTTATCCAGCGTTTCGGCATATTCGTCGTCGGGGCTGGAGTCAGCCACCAGCCCGCCGCCGCCCCAGACGTGCAGCGAATCGCCGTCGGCCAGCACCGTGCGAATGGTAATCGAGGTATCCATGTGCCCGCGCACGTCAACGTAACCGAGGCTTCCGCAGTAAAGGCTGCGCTGGCAAGGTTCTAGCTCGTCGATGATCTGCATGGCGCGGATTTTGGGCGCGCCGGTAATCGAGCCGCCGGGAAACGCCGCTTCCAACAGGGCTAGCGACGAGTTCGAGGCGTCTAACTCGCCCTGCACAACGCTGACTAAATGGTGCACGTTGGGGTAGCTTTCGAGCCCGCAAAGCGTGGGCACGCGCACGCTTCCTGGCCGGCACACGCGGCCCAGGTCGTTGCGCAGCAAATCAACGATCATCACGTTTTCGGCGCGGTCCTTAGCGCTGTGCAAAAGCGCCTGTGCCTGAGCGTGATCTTCGTCGGCGGTGTCGCCACGCCGGCGCGTGCCCTTGATTGGCCGGGTTTCTACTTGGCCGTCGCGCACGCGCAAAAATCGCTCGGGCGAAAGTGACAGCACGGCCTTGTCATCCCAGGCCATAAAGCCGGAAAACGGCGTGGGCGTGGCGCGGCGCAGCCGGCAGTAAGCGTCCCATTCGTCACCTTTATAGCGTGCCGTGAGGCGCTGGGCGAGGTTGATCTGGTAGCAGTCGCCGGCGCGAATGTAGCGCTGCACCTGGGCAAAACGCTCGGCGTATTCCTCCTGGCGCATTTCGGCGCTAAACGGCGCGGTGAGCTGAAAGGGCTCGCTGGCCGGCGGCGCCTGTTCTAGCCATTGGGTAACCTGATCAGCGCGCTGTGGCGTGGCGGCAAGCCAGGCTTCCTGGCGCTCGTGATCGATCATTATGGCCCAGTCATAAAGCCCCAGTCGTGCGGCGGGAAAGCGCGTGGCCGCGGGCTTGCCGCTTAAAACGCCCTGACGCTGGCGGCCAAAATCGTAGCCCCAGTAGCCGAGTAGCCCACCGAGAAAGGGCAGCTCGCTGGGCGCGTTGGGTACGGGCAGCTGCTCAAGCAGCCACGCTTGGGCGGCGAAGGCATCGGTAAGGCCGGCCGGCGGCGCGGCAAGCGCGTCATCGTGGCGCTCAATGCGCGTACGGCCCTGATCGTCCACGTCGAGCGTGGCCAGCGGGTCACTGACGATAATGTCGTAGCGGCCGGTGGCCGTCGGGCGGCCGCTGTCGAGCAGCACGGCGGCGTGGCGGTGGCGTAATCGCGCAAACAGCGTGAGCGGATCGCGGGCGTAGGGCAGTGAGGTCAGCGTAAGCGGTGTTGTCATGTCGGTATGATCATTGTGCAAGCTCCATTCAGAGCGCCACATTCTAGGGGCGCGTTAGCCACCTTGCCAGCTTGGGTGGTGCTGGGTCAGGGTTGTCGACAACGCTAGGCCGGGATTCAAGCTGACTGCCACCAAAGGGGGATAAATCGCCGCTTTACTGCGCTTGACGGCCAAAAAAACGAGCGCTAGGATGACGCCATCCTTTAATTGTTGACAATACCATGACGCTACCCGATGCCGATCAACGCGCTACCCCGTCGATACGCACTCTGGCCGAGCGCGTTTTCCACCAGCTGCAGGGCGCTATTGTGCGCGGCGAGCTGGTGCCGGGCAGCAAGATTACCGAGCCGGGGCTTGCCGCCACCTATGGTATTTCACGCGGGCCGCTGCGCGAGGCCATGCGCCGGCTGGAAGCGCATCGGCTGATCGAACGCGTCCCCCACGTGGGTGCGCGGGTCGTCAAGCTGACCATGCCCGAGCTGCTGGAGCTTTTTGACGTGCGCGAGGCGCTGGAAAGCATGGCCGCCAGGCTTGCCGCCACACACATGACGCCTGAGGAAATTGCCGGGCTGCGCGACGTGCTGGCGGTGCACGAAGGTCAGCACGATTTGCAGCGCGGTGAGGCCTACTACCAGCGCGAAGGCGATCTCGACTTTCACTACCGTATCGTCAAGGGCAGCCACAACAGGATGCTGATCAACCTGCTGTGCGATGACCTGTACTACCTGGTGCGTCTTTACCGCACCCAGTTCAGCGCCAGCGGTGCGCGCCCGCACAAAGCCTTTGTCGAACACCATCGCATTGTTGACGCCATCGAAGCCGGCGACGCCGAACTTGCCGAATTGCTGATGCGCCGCCATGTCGCGGCGTCGCGCGCCAACGTCGCCGAGCGCTACGCGGCGACGCTTTAGCCTTTTATTTAAATGCTTAGTCGCTCACTCACCGAGGATAAATCCCATGACAGCACTGACACCCGGCGCGCGTTTTCGCGCAGCGCTCAAGGGCAATCGCCCGCTGCCGATTCTTGGCACCGTCAACGCTTACACCGCGCTGATGGCAGAGCGCGTGGGCCATCAGGCGATTTATCTTTCCGGCGGCGGGGTGGCCAACGCCTCCTTCGGCCTGCCGGATTTGGGCATGACTACCATGAACGATGTGGTCGAAGACGCCCATCGTATTTGTGGCGCGACGGATTTGCCGCTGCTGGTGGACATTGATACCGGCTGGGGCGGGGCGTTCAACATTGCTCGCAGCGTCAAGGAAATGCAGCGCGCCGGTGTGGCGGCCGTGCATCTGGAAGATCAGGTCGCGCAGAAGCGCTGCGGCCACCGCCCCAACAAGGCAATTGTGTCGCAGGCAGAAATGGCCGACCGCATCAAGGCCGCAGCGGATGCGCGCATTGATCCGGACTTCTACCTGATTGCCCGCACCGATGCCTTCCAGAAAGACGGGCTGGATGCAGCCATCGAGCGCGCCCAGGCCTGCATCGAGGCGGGCGCCGACGCGATTTTTGCCGAAGCGGTGCACACCCTTGAAGATTACCGCGCCTTTTGCCAGCGCGTTGACGCGCCGATTCTGGCCAACATTACCGAGTTCGGTGCTACGCCGCTGTTTACTCAGGCCGAGCTTGGCGAGGCAGGCTGCGGCATGGTGCTCTACCCGCTGTCGGCGTTTCGCGCGATGAACGCCGCCGCGCTTAACGTGTACCAGAGCATCATGGACAACGGCCACCAGAAAGACGTGGTTGAGACCATGCAAACCCGCGAAGAACTTTACGATTTTCTCAACTACCACGACTTTGAACAAAAGCTGGACACGCTGTTTGCCGAACAGGGCGACAATACCTGAAGAGATTAGGCCTAAAGAGATTGGGTCTGAAGCGGCTAACGGCGGCTAACAGCGGCTAACAGCGGCTACCGCAATGGCGTATGGCACGGCTCGCGCGCCTGCGTCACACATCGTTTAGGAGCAGAATAATGGCGGAAAAAAAATCCAACGGCGCAGGCCTGCGCGGCCAGAGCGCTGGCGAAACCGCACTTTGTACCGTGGGCGAAACCGGCTCGGGGCTGACCTTCCGCGGCTTTGATATCCAGACGCTCGCCGACAACGCCAAATTTGAAGAAGTGGCCTATCTGCTGCTCAAAGGCAAGCTGCCCAATCAGGCCGAGCTCGATGCCTATATCACCCGGCTGAAAAGCCTGCGCGGGCTACCCGAGGCGCTGAAAACCGTGCTCGAGCAGATTCCTGCTGACGCGCACCCGATGGACGTGATGCGCACCGGCGCTTCGATGCTGGGGAACCTGGAAACCGAACAGAGCTTCGATGCCCAGCAGGACGTCGCCGACCGTTTCGTGGCCGCGCTGCCGTCGATCATCGGCTACTGGTACCGCTTCAGCCACGACGGCGTGCGCATCGAGCCGCACACTGACGATGATTCCACCGGCGCGCACTTTCTCCACCTGCTGCACGGCAAAGCGCCGAGCCAGCTGCACGCCGATGCCATGAACGTCTCGCTGATCCTCTACGCCGAGCACGAGTTCAACGCCTCGACGTTTACCGCGCGGGTGTGCGCCTCGACGCTTTCCGACCTGCACTCGTGCGTCACCGGCGCGATTGGCACGCTGCGTGGCCCGCTGCACGGCGGCGCCAACGAGGCCGCCATGGAGATGATTTCGGGCTTTGACTCGCCGGACGATGCCGAGCGCGGCATGCTGGGTAAGCTCGAGCGTAAAGAAAAGATCATGGGCTTTGGCCACGCCATTTATCGCGAGTCTGACCCGCGCAACGCGATTATCAAGAAGTGGGCCAAAAAGCTCGCCGACGACGTGGGCGACAGCGTGCTGTACCCGATCTCGGTGCGCTGCGAAGAGGTCATGTGGCGCGAGAAAAAACTGTTCTGCAACGCTGATTTCTTCCACGCCAGCGCCTACCACTTCATGGATATTCCGACCAAGCTGTTTACCCCGATCTTTGTCATGTCGCGGGTCACCGGCTGGTGCGCGCACGTGTTTGAGCAGCGCGCCAACAACCGCATCATTCGCCCCAGCGCCGACTACATCGGCCCGGAAAAAAGCGAATGGGTGCCGATCGAGCAGCGCGACTGATACGCCGCGCGCGCTATGAACGCGCTTGATAAAACGCTCCTTTACTAAGCGTCTTTCCGGCACGTTGCGCTGCCGGGAAGACGCCTGCCCAGCCTTCTGACTTCCTGCCGTGAGCCTTGCCATGACGACCCGATACCGCCACTCGCTGCCCGGCACCGAGTTTGCCTACTTTGATGCCCGCGAGGCCGTCGAGGCGATCACGCCGGGCGCCTACAAAAAGCTGCCCTATACCTCGCGCATTCTGGCCGAGCAGCTGGTGCGCCGCTGCGCGCCGGAGGCGCTGACCGACTCGCTTATCCAGCTGATCGAGCGGCGCAGCGACTTGGATTTCCCTTGGTACCCTGCACGGGTGGTGTGCCACGACATCCTCGGCCAGACGGCGCTGGTGGATCTGGCCGGCCTGCGCGACACCATCGCCGAGCAGGGCGGCGATCCGTCGAGCGTCAATCCGGTGGTGCCGACCCAGCTGATCGTTGACCATTCGCTGGCCGTCGAGCACGCGGGGGATGAAAAAGACGCCTTTGCCAAAAACCGCGCGGTGGAAGACCGGCGCAACGACGACCGCTTTCACTTCATCGACTGGACCAAGGTGGCCTTTGACAACGTCGACGTGATTCCGCCGGGCAACGGCATCATGCACCAGATTAATCTGGAGAAGATGTCGCCGGTAGTGCAGCAGCAAAACGGCGTGGTCTTCCCCGATACCTGCGTGGGTACCGACAGCCACACGCCGATGGTCGACGCGCTGGGCGTGATTGCCGTCGGGGTGGGCGGCCTGGAGGCCGAAAGCGTGATGCTCGGGCGGCCGTCGATGATGCGCCTGCCAGATATTGTCGGCGTCAAACTGAGCGGCAAGCTCATGCCCGGGATCACCAGTACCGACATGGTGCTGGCGATTACCGAGTTTCTGCGCGGTGCCAAGGTGGTCGGCGCGTATCTGGAGTTTTTCGGCGAGGGCGCGGATAGTCTGACCGTGGGCGACCGGGCGACGATTTCCAACATGACGCCGGAATACGGCGCCAGCGCGGCGATGTTTTTTATCGATGAGCAAACCATCGATTACCTCACGCTGACCGGCCGCGACGACGAGCAGGTGGCGCTGGTTGAGCGCTACGCCAAGCATACCGGCCTGTGGGCGAGCGACTTGGCCACCGCCGAGTACGAACGGGTGCTCGAGTTTGATCTTTCAAGCGTCTCGCGCACTCTGGCGGGGCCGTCAAAACCCCATGCCCAGTTGCCCACCGCCGAGCTTGCCGAGCGCGGCATCGCCGTGGGGCTTGAGCAGGCGCGCGCCGAAGAAAAAGCGGGAAAGATGCCCGACGGCGCGGTGATTATCGCCGCGATTACCAGCTGCACCAACACCTCCAACCCGCGCAACATGGTGGCGGCGGGGCTGATTGCGCGCAACGCCAACCGCTTGGGGCTGACGCGCAAGCCGTGGGTCAAGTCGTCGCTGGCGCCGGGGTCAAAAACGGTCAAGATGTACCTGCAAGAAGCCGGGCTGATGGGCGAGCTTGAGGGTTTGGGTTTTGGCGTGGTGGGCTACGCCTGCACCACCTGCAACGGCATGTCCGGCGCGCTCGACCCGCAGATTGAACAGGAAATCATCGACCGCGACCTGTATTCCACCGCGGTACTGTCGGGCAACCGCAACTTTGACGGGCGCATTCATCCCCACGCCAAGCAGGCATTTTTGGCCTCGCCGCCGCTGGTGGTGGCCTACGCCATTGCCGGCACCATCCGCTTTGATATCGAAAAAGACGCGCTGGGCGTGGACGCCGACGGCAAGCCGGTAACGCTCAAGGATATCTGGCCGGACGACGCGGAAATCGATGCGCTGGTCAAAACCTCGGTCAAGCCCGAGCAGTTTCGAGCGACTTATATCCCTATGTTCAACGTGGATAAAAGCGCCAAGGCGCAAGTCAGCCCGCTGTACGACTGGCGCGAAAAAAGCACCTATATTCGCCGCCCGCCGTACTGGGAAGGAAAAATGTCGGCGGTGCGCGAGCTCAAGAACATGCGCCCGCTGGCGCTGTTGCCGGATAACATCACCACCGATCACCTGTCGCCGTCGAACGCGATTTTGCTCGACAGCGCCGCCGGCGAATATCTGGCCAAAATGGGCCTGCCCGAAGAAGACTTCAATTCCTACGCGACCCACCGCGGCGACCATTTGACTGCCCAGCGCGCCACGCTTGCCAATCCTAAGCTATTCAACGAAATGGTGCGCAATGCCGCGGGCGAAGTGCGTCAAGGCTCGCTTGCGCGCATTGAGCCCGAGGGCAAGGTCACGCGGATGTGGGAGGCGATTGAAACCTACATGACGCGTCAGCAGCCGCTGATCATCATTGCCGGTGCCGACTACGGCCAGGGCAGCTCGCGGGACTGGGCGGCCAAGGGCGTCGCACTCGCCGGCGTCGAAGCGATTGTGGCCGAAGGGTTTGAGCGGATTCACCGCACCAACCTGATCGGCATGGGCGTGATGCCGCTGGAGTTTGAAGCCGGCACCACGCGCCATACGCTTGAGCTAAACGGCACCGAAGTGTTCGACGTCGAAGGCACGCCCGCCGCCGGCGGCAAGCTGACGCTGGTGATTCACCGGGCAGAAGGCCGAAACGAAGGCAAGACTGAGGAAAAAGCCGAGCGCGTGGCGGTGTTCTGCCGGCTGGATACCGCCGACGAGCTGACCACCTACACCGCCGGCGGCGTGCTGCAGCGCTTCGCCCAGGATTTTATGGCCGAAAATGTTGGCCGCCAAGGAGTGCAGGCGCTATGACCCAGCAGAGAATCCCCGCGGCCTATATGCGCGGCGGCACCAGTAAGGGCGTGTTTTTCAATTTGGTTGATCTGCCCGAGGCCGCGCAGACGCCGGGGGAGGCGCGCGACGCGCTGCTGCTGCGCGTGATCGGCAGCCCCGACCCTTATCAAAAGCACACCGACGGCATGGGTGGCGCCACCTCAAGTACCAGCAAGGTGGTGATTATCGCCCCCAGCGCCTCGGCGAATCACGACGTGGACTACCTGTTTGGGCAGGTGTCGATCGATCAGCCGTTTATCGACTGGAGCGGCAACTGTGGCAACTTGTCGGCCGCGGTGGGGCCGTTTGCCGTGGCTAATGAGTTGATTGATGCCGCGCGGTTGTCCCACAACGGTGCGGCTGAGGTGCGTATCTGGCAGGCCAATATTCATAAAACCATCGTTGCTCAGGTGCCTATGGCTAGCGGTGAGGTGCAAGAAACCGGCGACTTTATGCTCGACGGCGTGGCCTTTCCCGGCGCCGAAATTCCCGTGGCGTTTATGGATCCGGCCGCTGGCGACGGCGCAATTTTCCCCACCGGCAACCGCGTGGATACGCTCGACGTGCCGGGCGTTGGCCCGCTTGACGCCACGTTGATCAACGCCGGTATTCCTACCGTGTTTATCAACGCAGCAGCGCTTGGCTATACGGGCACCGAGCTGCAGGAGGACATCAACCCAAGCGCTGAGGCGCTGGCCACGCTTGAGCGCATTCGGGCTCAAGGCGCGCTGGCGATGGGGCTGATTGCCGAACTCGACGAGGCTGCCCAGCGCCAGCACACGCCCAAGGTGGCCTTTGTCGCGCCGCCGGCCAGCTACACTGCGTCCAGCGGCAAGGCCATTAGCGCAGATGACGTCGATCTTTTGGTACGCGCGGTGTCGATGGGCAAGCTTCACCACGCCATGATGGGCACCGCCGCAGTGGCGATTGGTGCCGCTGCGGCCATTGAGGGTACGCTGGTTCATCAGGCCGCCGGCGGCGGCGAGCGCGAGGCGGTGACGTTTGGCCACCCGTCCGGCACGCTGCAGGTGGGTGCCACGGCGCGCCGGGTCAACGACCGCTGGCAGATAGAACAGGCGGTGATGAGCCGCAGCGCCCGCGTGCTGATGGAAGGCGTCGTCCGCGTGCCTGCTGCCTATTAATAGCGCGCTTGCTTGAGAGCTAACCGAGGAGGTTTGTATGTCCGCTACGTCTAACGTGAATCTGCGTCCCGACTATGACGCTGAGCTGCAGCGCATTGCCGACTATGTGCTGAACTTTTCTGCGCCGTCTGAGGAGGCGCTGGAAACCGCCCGCTACTGCCTGATGGATACGCTGGGCTGCGGGCTTCTGGCGCTGCGTTTTCCGGAATGCACCAAGCACCTAGGACCGATGGTGGCGGGTACCACAGTGCCTTTTGGCGCGCGTGTACCGGGCACGTCGTTCTGCCTGGACCCTGTCAAAGCGGCCTTTGATATCGGCGCGACGATCCGCTGGCTGGACTACAATGACACCTGGCTTGCCGCCGAGTGGGGGCATCCGTCCGACAACTTAGGGGCGATTCTGGCCGTGGCCGATCACCTGTCGCAACAGTGCGCCGCCCGTGGCGAGCCACCGCTGATGATGGGCGACGTTCTGAACGCGATGATCATGGCCCACGAAATTCAGGGCGTGCTGGCGCTGGAAAATAGCTTCAACCGCGTGGGGCTCGACCACGTGGTGTTGGTCAAAGTGGCCTCGACCGCGGTGTCGGCATGGCTGATGGGCGCGAATCGCGAGCAGCTGCTGTCCGCGCTCTCGCACGCCTTTGTCGACGGCCAGAGCCTGCGCACCTATCGCCACGCGCCCAACGCCGGGTCGCGCAAAAGCTGGGCGGCGGGAGACGCGACCGCGCGGGCGGTGCGTCTGGCCGATATCGCCATGCGCGGCGAGATGGGTATCCCCAGCGCGCTGAGCGCACCGCAGTGGGGCTTTTACGACGTGCTGTTCAGCCATACCAATCAAGACTTGGCGATCAAGCCGGAAAACCAGCGCCGGCTGCACTTTCAGCGCGAGCTGGGCTGCTACGTGATGGAAAACGTGCTGTTCAAGATTGCTTTTCCTGCGGAGTTTCACGCCCAGACCGCCTGCGAAGCGGCCATGACGCTGCATCCGCAAGTAGAAGGCCGGCTGGACGAGATTGAGCGCATCGAGCTTACCACCCACGAATCGGCGATTCGTATTATTGCCAAGACCGGGCCTCTGGCCAACCCCGCCGACCGCGACCACTGTCTGCAGTATATGGTGGCCGTGCCGCTAATGTTTGGTGCGCTGACCGCCGAACACTACGAAGACGCCTTTCACGCGGGGCATCCGCAGATCGACCGGCTGCGGGATAAAATGCACGTTGTTGAAGAGCCGCGTTATACCGAGGACTATCTTGACCCCGACAAGCGCTCGATCGCCAACGCCGTGCAGGTGTTTTTTAGCGACGGTAGCCATACCGACAAGATTGCAGTGGAATATCCCATCGGACATCGTCGCCGGCGTGAAGAAGGGATGCCCCAGCTGGCCGAGAAGTTTGCCCGCCACTTGGCGACGCGTTTTCCGCCCCAGCAGGCGGCGGCCATTCTTTCTCACTGCGAAAGCACCGGCGTGCTCGAGCGCATGCCGGTGCATCGGTTTATGGATGAATGGCTGATTTAAACGACGGGTTAAACGCGCGCGGTTAAAACTCGATTTCGTCGCGAATAGTGTCGACCGTTGCCTCGCCGATGCCACTGATGCGGGTCAGGTCGTCGGCATTTTCAAACGCCCCGTTGGCTTCGCGCTCTTTGATCAGCGCCTCGGCACGGCTGGGGCCAATACCCGGCAGCTCTTCCAGAAGCTCGACATCGGCGGTGTTAACGTTGATGGGAGCCACCTGCTGTGCCATGGCGCCGCTTGAAAGGCCAAGGCTCAAGCTGATCAGTAGCGCTGCTGCGAATCCTTTAAGTGCCATACATGTTCTCCATGGACCTTAGCGTTATTAAGAGTTGTGTTATACGCGTCGTGCTCGCTCTGGATACTGACTTGCTCTTTCAACGTAGTCTTTGCGTGAAAGCCGAACGTAAGCAAGGAGAGGCAAGTGGTGTAAGAAAACGGCCTCTTCTGTGTAAGAAAAGTCTTACGGCGCTCATGGGGCGGCTCGGGCTGGTATACTTTTCGTCAGACCGAAATAACCGTTGGGAGCCGTAACGTGACGACGCAATCTCCGCTAATTATCGCGCTGGACTATCCGTCGCTAGACGCCGCGCTGTGCATGGCTGACCAGCTCGACCCCGATCGCTGCCGGCTAAAAGTTGGCAAAGAGCTTTTCACCCGTAGCGGCCCGGCCGTGCTGGAGGCACTTCACGGGCGCGGCTTTGAGGTGTTTCTGGATCTGAAATTCCACGATATTCCTAATACCGTGGCCAGCGCCGTGCAGGCGGCCGCGGAGCAGGGCGTGTGGATGGTCAACGTGCACGCCGGCGGCGGACGCAAGATGATGGAAACCGCGGCGGCGCGCCTGCAGGCACACGAGTTGAAAACGCACCTCATTGCAGTGACGGTGTTGACCAGCTTTGAGGCCGGAGATCTGGCTGAAGTGGGCGTTGAGGCGCCGCTCGCCGGGCAGGTCAAGCGGCTGGCCCTGCTGGCCAAAGACAGCGGGATGAGCGGCGTGGTGTGTTCAGCGCAGGAAGCTGAGGCGCTGAAATTCTGCTGCGGCGCAGATTTTTTGAAGGTTACGCCGGGTATCCGCCCGAGCTTTGCCGCCGCCAACGATCAGCAGCGCATCATGACGCCAAGTGCCGCCATGCAGGCGGGCAGCACGCATCTGGTGGTGGGGCGCCCCGTGACCCAGGCCGAGAATCCCATGGCCGCACTTGAGGCGATTGAAGCCGAGCTTGCCGGCGGCTGAGGCTATTCGCCTTCGACCCCGGTAATCGGTTTGACGCTGCCCCAGTGGCGGCAGCTGGGGCACTGCCAGGTGAGCGTGTCGCCGCTCAGGCCGCAGCGCTGGCAGCGGTAGCGGGGGCGGTTTTCCAGCAGGGCGGAGGTGTGGTGCTTGAGCAGGAAAAGGCGCGTATCGGGGGATGCGCGCCCGCTCAAACGCTGGCTTTCAATGTACAGATCAATCAAATAGTCCAGGCCGCCAAGGCTTGGCGACACGCTCAGGTGCTCGCCGGTTAGCTCAATGGCGGTATCCACGCCGTCACGCTGATGCGTCAGCTTGCCCAGGCTTACGATCACGCTGGTATAGGGGGCAGTTTCCAGCAGGGTCAGCAGGTGGCGTTCGAAGCCCGGTTCGTCGTCGGCGCGCCAATAGGCATGCCGGAGTGCTGGCAGCATGGTAGGAATGTGGGCTTTTTCCTGTCCGGGAATCTGGTCAAGCCGGGCGATGGCGTTCCGATAGTGGCCATTATCCAGCGCGAGCTCGGCCAGCAGCAGGTTGGCGCGCACGCATTGTGGGTCAAGCTGCAGGGCTTTTTTCAAGCGGCGTTTGGCCAGCGTCCGGCTGGCCTGAACGATATCCCGCTCGGCAAGCTCGCATTGCCAGTGGGCGGCAGGGCGCTGCATGTCCGGCTGCTGCGCTAGCAGCGGCTGCATGACCTCAAGGGCACTTGGCCAATCCTTTTCGCGCTCGAACAAGTCGACCAGCAGCCTGGTGGCCGTTAGCCGATGATCCTCGTGCAGGCTGTGTTCGTCGACCTGGCGTAACAGCCGCTGGGCACGGTCGTGCACGCCCAGCGCCATGAAATCGCGCGCCAGCTCAAGCTGAACCTGCTCGTTTTGCCGTACCGTCAGTGTCGGGCGGGCCAGCAGGTTCTGATGAATATTAACGGCTTTATCGGCCTCGCCACGCGTACGAAAGAGCTTGCCCAGGGCGATGTGGGTATCCACCGTGTCGCTGTTGACGTCAAGCGCGTGGATAAAGGTGTTGATGGCCTCATCGGGCTGCTCGTTGAGCAGATAGTTAAGCCCGACGAAATAGTCCCGGGAAAGCGTCGGAGAGGATGCCGGTGGCGCTTGGTCATCGCGGCGTAACGCCTGGCGATACCCCAAGCCAAAGCCTATGGCGATGGCGGCCACCAGCACGCCTAGCAGCACGGCATCGAGCATTTAAGCGAGTTCCTTAAACTCCTGGGTGCGCAGGCGGTCAAGCTCCTTGCGCTGCTGCTTGTTATTGCGCTGGGCGCGAGCCAGCCGGGCCTTGAGGCGCACGTAGACACCCAGCATGGCCAGCATGCCGACAATAACGCCGCAGGTGAGCGCTGCCAAAAGCCATACCGAGAGTGATACGGGCGGCAGCTCTAACCAAATGAGGTTGAGCGCAATGGTCTGTTGATTGTTGACGGCGAAAAGAATGCCGATCAGCAATACCACCAGCAGAATGGCGGCAAGTAATAGCCCTTTAATCCAACGCATGTGAGTTTCCTGATTGATAGCGTATCAAGCGCTCTATTGTGTATGACTCTTGGCGTGGCGTCATCCCGCAGAAGGTCGCAGGGGAGCAAAAATCTAGTAGCCCTGGGTGCGGCTGTTATCGACCTGCTCACGCAGCTCCTTGCCGGGTTTGAAATGCGGCACGTATTTGCCGTCGAGTTCCACCGGGTCGCCGGTTTTGGGGTTACGGCCGGTGCGGGGCTCACGATAATGCAGCGAGAAGCTGCCAAAACCGCGTATTTCCACGCGCCCGCCGTCGGCCAGGGTATCGGTAATATCGTCGAGAATCAGGCGAACGGAAGTTTCCACCTCTTTTACCGATAGCTCTGGCTTGCGCATTGCAATTTGTTCGATCAGCTCTGACTTGGTCATCGTTTGGCTCCATGCGAACGGTAGAGATGAACGCCGGTGGCGGTCGCCGCGCGGTTTCGCCTGAGCGGCGTGGTGTTCAGCATACTGCGCCATTGTGGATAAAACAATTTAGATAAAACAAGGTACTAGGCCAGTATCGGGTACACTTACAGCATAGGCCAGACGCGGCGCTGGCGCGACTCGATCACTGCGTTATACTGACGACTCCCTTCATCAACGCAAAGAGGCCGACGTTGAACGACGACACTTCTTTTGAAGCTATCCAGCGTAAACGGCTTTACTGGCACTCTCGCCGGGGCATGTGGGAGCTGGATATGCTGCTGATCCCGTTTCTGGAGCAGCGCTACGACAGCCTGAACGCTGACGATCAGGCTACTTTTCGGCAGCTGATTGCCGAAGAAGACCAAGATCTCTTTGGCTGGCTGATGCGCCGCAATTGGCCCGCGGATGAAGCCCGTCGGCGCATCGTCAAAATGATTGTGACTCATGCTGAAACCGTCGATAGCGCTGTCTATCGCGCCCTCTGACTGGCAGCTGGCCAGTCATGGACTGCTGTTGGGCGTGGGCGTTGTGATAACCGGCGCCTGCCTGGGCGCGCTGGTGGCGAGCATCGGGTGCTTGGTGGGTGGTGCCTGGCTGTGGCATGAACGCGTCCATGCCCTCTGCGGCACGCTTGAAATCAATGTAGTTCAGGCCGGTATTCAAGGGCGTTTTCGCCCAACGCACGGGTCTGCGGTGGAGGCGTGGGCACTGCTGCGCTGTGACTACCTCGGGCCGTGGCTGATCGGCCTGCGGCTAGGTAAAAGGCGGCTATGGCTATGGCCGGATAGTGCTTCTGCTGAGGTGCTGCGCCGCGTGCGCTGTTTATTCCATCACCCCGGACAGGGGTAGATCATTCAGATATAGCGTGGACGGCACCGCGCGGGCCGCTGGTTCGGGCCAGTCGGTGCTGAAGTGCAGGCCGCGTGATTCGTGGCGCTTTCCGGCGGCTTTCACCGTCAGCTGTGCTAGGCGCAGCGCATGCCAGAGCCGGTGGCTTTCCGGATGGTTAAGCGTGGGATTGAGTGCCAGCAGAGCGGCAAGTGTCTCATCGAGCGCGGCGGCCGCACGGTTGAGTCCAGCCTGATTGCGCACGATTGATACGTCGCGGCTCATGGCCGCGCGCATGGCGTGGCGCAGCCGGGCTAGCTCGCTTAAATCAACTGACGCGTCGGGATCAAGCGGCAGCGCGGCTGTCGGTGTGTCAGGGTTTGCGACAGGGCTTGAGACAGGATCCGACGCTGGCGCGTCAAGAATGCGCTGCGCACAGCTGCGGGCAAATACCAAGCATTCCAACAGCGAATTGCTGGCCATGCGGTTGGCGCCGTGAAGCCCTGTGCACGCCGTTTCGCCCACGGCGTAAAGGCCGGCAACGCCAGTGGCGCCGGCAAGATCGGTGGCGATACCGCCACAGCTATAGTGGGCGGCGGGCACCACGGGAATCGGCTGGCGGATAATATCCATGCCGCGTGCGGCGCAGTGGGCAACGATCGTCGGGAAATGATGACGAATGGCGCCGGCGCCAAGGTGGCGAATATCCAGCCAGACGTGGCCGCTGGTGCCGCGCTTGATCTCGGCATCAATGGCGCGGGCGACCACGTCACGCGGGGCAAGCTCAGCGCGGGCATCAACAGCTAGCATGAAACGCTCGCCGGCGTCGTTGAACAGGTGCCCGTCTTCACCGCGTACCGCTTCGCTGATCAAGAAAGCCGGGCCATCCGGATCATACAGGCAAGTCGGGTGAAACTGCTGAAACTCCAGATTGGCAAGCCTTGCGCCTAGCACGGCGGCCATCATCATGCCTTCGCCACTGGCAGGGGTAGGCGTTGTTGTATGCTCATAAAGCCCGCTAGCACCGCCGGTGGCAAGCACAGTATGCTTGGCAACGATGCGGTGAACCCTGCCCGCATCGTCAACGCCGCAGGCGCCCAGACAGGCGCCGCCGCCTCCACGAACTAAATCAGTGACGCTAAGGTCGGTCAGCGTGTGAATGTTGGCATGGCGGGCCACGCGGTGGCTAAGCGCTTCTACCACGGCGCGCCCGGTGGCGTCGTCGGCGTGGATGATACGCCGGGCACTGTGACCGCCTTCGCGGGT
>Ga0208135_100482_pt1 | contig 23816 bp, 11 predicted proteins | sample AntDeeMetag02WF5_FD_184757 | JGI IMG/M metagenome (GOLD analysis project Ga0208135, IMG submission 184757) | Saline lake microbial communities from Deep Lake, Antarctica - Antarctic Deep Lake Metagenome 02WF5 (SPAdes) (version 2) | ecosystem: Environmental > Aquatic > Non-marine Saline and...
CTACACTCTAAGTATAGCAACCTGTTCAACTGACCAACTCATGATTGCTCTTGTGTCTCGGTTCTATTCTCCTTCTCTCAGAGATTGGTTCCTCGAACTTTGGACTCTCTGTATAGACTCCAAAGTTAGGTGGGTGGAATCGGATGGTTAGTATATAAAGAGAGTTAGACCAAGTGGCTCAAAATCTAGATTCCAAAGTTCGCGCAAAAGTGTGGCTCACTCCCGGCCAAGTCGACGATCTTCGGTCGGCGTGCTACTTGACTGGTTCCGACTACCTCCAGCAGCGCAACGAGGCGATCATCGGCCTCATGTACGACACCGGGCTCCGGGTCGGCGAACTGGTGGCTGTCGACGTGGACATGCTCAGGGAGGGAAACAGCGCGCTGTATGTACCAACCGAGATCCAGAAGGACTACCCAAACGACAACGAGCCTGCACCGGCGACGTTGGAGCTGTCGGCTGACGTGTCGCGGCTGCTGTCATCGTATCTGAATAGCAGGTGGAAAGATTCGCTCGCGCTGTTTCCGTCGCGGTCGAGCGACCGGATCACTACCCAGGGAGTTCGCAACGCGATCTCGAAGGTCGCCCAGGAGGCCGATATCGAGCCGTACCTGGTCGACGGCACTCGCGGTGATCCGGGTGACGTGACCCCCCATGCGCTTCGGCACAGTGTCGCCTACCGGATGATGAACGCCGAGGAGGGAAACACACTGTACGACGTACGGAACCGACTGCGCCACCGGAGTATCCAGACGACTGAGCAAGTGTACGACCATATCATCCGAGTATGACCGACGAAGGAGATGTCGACCCCGAGAACCCACGTCCCGAAGTTCATTACCCCCGTTCAGGGACAACGAATGGCACTACGTTCCCGACGAGCTCGCCCGGACGATCTCGCTGGGTCCAGGAGGCGACGGTGAGGAGGGACAAGATTGGGTGCTCACGTACACGCCTAAAAAGCGAGACTCAGACGACTGCGAGACAATTCTCGTCCGGTTGACGCCCCATGCGCTCCACGAGCTCTATATTGAGGTGAAGGATCTTGATGTCGAGACGAGACAGATGGGCCACCGGGTCGAGTGCGATCTCTGCGGTGAGATGGTCGACCTCGACCGGGCGATTCCGAACGCCCGTGGCGAGGCCTGTCACAAGCGGTGTTGGGCAGAGTATACTGGTGCACCGGACTGGTTCAGTGACTACGTGTGATCGCGTTCTGTGGGTGAGGTTCGTGCATTATTTAGGTTAACTAAACTAGAGATGCACTCAATGCACGAACTAACTGGCTTTCAGCGGGATCTGTTATATTGTGTCGCCGCACTCGACGAGCCATCTGGCTTGGAAATCGGTCGTGAGTTGTCAGAGTATTCTTCGACTGAAGTAAACCATGGACGCCTCTACCCCAATCTCAACGATCTCATTGGGGAAGGGCTGCTCAGCAAGGAGAAAAAAGATGGGCGAACGAATCTGTATGCACTCACACCACTGGGGATAGAACTCATCGAAGAGCGTCAGCAGTGGGAAGCCGATAAACTCCGAGAGGCTGGGATCGACCTCGACTGACTCAGGTGTTGACCGAGTTGTGGAACAAGGCGGTTACTATTTCTAGGAGTTCCACCACACTCAGTGGATCATTCCCGCGGGGTGGTTCTAAAGTTCGTGCCAACTATCTACTGTCGTCGGCTATTGTTCATCACAACTCAGTTTCTACTTCTTCGATTGCTGTATCAAGTATGTCATTAATTACAGTCGCAACCTCAATATGCTCTCTTGTTGCCTGCTGCAACGTTTCGTAGTAGCTCTCAGGAAGACCAGATTTCACAACAGGGTAGGTTTTACCGGTGAGCCTCGGATTTGAGTAGTCCATTCCCGGCCCTTTGTCAATATCATATCTTCCAAGAAGTGGATCTAATTCGTTGCTAAACTGTTCGCTCATAAAGAGTTTCTGAAATCGCTTACGATATGGGCCTCCGTTTGGCATCCTCAATTGAAATGTGAGTTTACCGTCTGTGAATGAGTCTTTATTTCGTATGAGATGAACAAAATGGAGTTTGATCTCTGTATTATCTACTGCTAGTCCTCCGTCCTGTCGCCACTTTGTATGATAAATTTGTCCATACTGATTTGGGTTCGTATGCCATTCCTCTCCCCAGTTATCAGGAAGATATCCCTCTACAAATCGACGACGCCAATTCTGAACTTCGTATTCATACACTGTATTTAGTCCTTCTTCGGCTTCACGAATCGCGTCTTCGTGATCAAAGTACAATTGCATCTTCTCCTGCGCGGTCTGGATGTGCTCGTCTTGAGTCATGTCTTGTTGAATCGTATCAAGGAAGTCGGTCAGCTGTGCTGTTGTTCTGGTGGGATAACGGCCTTGGTTATTGAACAGTAGCGGTTCGAACCACTCTCTGATTTGATGCCAAGTGACGTCTACAAACTCGTCAGCCTTTGCTCCGGGCCGGTCCGGACGCCTAATGTAGACGTAGTGTTGATCTCCTTCAGGGAATCTAGATTTGTGAGTTGACCCAATATAGGGATCATTTACATAACGGTGTGTCTGTTCATCGCCTTCTGACGAATAGAGCTTCAGTTCACAACAGAGGAAGAACTCTTCAGAGTCTCTAATTACAATGTCGGGGATGTTCCCGTTTGGTGACCCTACTTCATCATCTACACTAACATTTTCAGAGATTCGTGTGGGCACCGCTTGATTGGACACACTATTTATACCACGGAGGAACTGTACAAGCGCATCAGTCCCCAGTCCGTGATTTGCATCTGGGTTCAGAAAATACTGAAGGTAGTTTTGCCATGCACCTTCTATATCAGCTTGGTTCTGGATTTGTAGTGTCGTCTTTGGTGGAGGTGCTGGTGAAGGAATTCTGTTGATCGCTGTTTGGAGGTTTTCAAGCCTGTTCTTTGTTTCCGTTACTACTTTTTCTTTTACAGCTGTTTCCAACTGTGTCAACTCATCTGACATCTGAGAATTTTGTTGCTTAACCTGTGCTCTAAGCTCCGAGAGGGAATCTGCAACGTTAGGGAAGTCTGTGTCTCCATCCACTATTCAAGGATTTGAGTAATGACAATAAGAAACTAACGCTGATAGGAAAGTAAGAACAGAAGTTGCTAATTTGCGAGCGGTGATTGTAATTTCACATAACATATACTGACAAATAACGGGGGTGTAACAGCATATTCTGAGCGTGTTATTGTATAACTCGGTTGCGTGAGATCATACACGACAATCTCCGGATCTAACACATACTATCTGTTGTAGTGATAGAAGATTGTAGCACATCTCTCACTTCCCCTTCCAAATGCCGGGCAAATGCATCTGAAGAATTACAATCAACAGCAGTAGAGAGCTCGGTCAAAGTAAGCGGGTACTGATTTGCGACTTCCGCTTCGGTCGCATTCATACCGTCACAATCCGGATAGACCAACACGCCAGGCGTATCACGAGCGAGCATATATGAACTCATCTGATAAAAATCATCATTCGATGGTGTGTCAGTCTTCCACTTTGCGTCCGCAACAAGCCGGACGCTGTTTGTGTCATCATACACAGTCACGTCCGGTTTGAGCGTAACTTGGTGTTTTCCCCCTGTAAGAAGTGAACGAGTCTTGTCTTGTGGTTCCATGTCCCATCCCTCACGTTCGTCGACAACCGTTCCAAAAGCACGTTCAACAGCCTTCTCGAAGACTGTATTCATATTCACCAACATGGCGAAGGATGCGCTTGACCCTGCCTCGAGTTCACCAACAAATGAGTTGCTGATTACTATACGGGCAAGTCTAAGAATATCCTCATAATGTTCGGACAGCCGGTTGAGTTGTATCGCGTTTACCTCCGATACAGTGACCGGTGTAAGTGTCACTCGCCGCCGTAGTGATTGGTGATGCTGTCGAAGGGATCGAGCGATCGAACGATCCGAAACGATACCCAAAAGGATTGATGTAGCATACAGGATTGCGCGATTTACCGGGGTATCGGAGGTGAGTTCATCATAGGTACACTCAAATTCAGTCGGCGTTGGTGGCTGTCGTTGAAGTTGGCGCTGAAGGTTGATTCGACCTCGAACACGATTCTCGGTACTACTCTGACGCTGGTAATCTGTCTGTAATCCACGATTGAGGACGCGGCGGAGTTCTGCTTCATACAGAGTTCCGAACGCATCGAAGAACGTTCGTCCCTGTTGGAAAGGGGTCTCTGATTCAAATGTGGTGGCTGTCGTATCCTGAGCGTATTGAAGTAGATAGAGTAAGTTTGTTCCAGCAGCCTTGGGCTGTATCTGAATCGTCGGCCCATTCCGTAACGAGACCACCCCAACATACTGGGTGGCCGTAAGGATTGCTTGTCCATTCCGGTCGTATCGAAGTTTGATCCGGTCTCCCTTTCGTGAATCTCCTCCATTTACTTCCTGTTCGAGCATTTTAGCAGCAGATTCACTCAGATCAAACGGATCGGAAGAATCGTACTCGTCGAGCTCGATATCCGCCTCGAATCCGCCCTCATCTACAGCCATCGGAGTACTCATTACTAGGACTCACCGACGGTACTGGGATCAAACGACTCGACGAATGTATCGAGCTCACCAGAGAGTGTTTCAGCATCGAACCGTTTGATTTCTTGTCGATCCCAATCGAACAACCCTGAACCATCCCCGTTGAATAGAGAGTCTCGAATCCGTTCGTACTGGCCGAAGAGATACTCCTCAAGGAGTGGGAGGATTTCGAATCGCCACGTATCAACGATCTTCTCGTCTGAGTTGAGACCAATTAAGAACGAATGTCCGATCTGTTTACCACGGCCGAGATCAGGTTCGGACCTAATCCGAGTGTTGAGTTCGGAAATCGCGATGAGTGATTTCGCGATCAATTGGTTATCCGCTCCAGGTGTGGTTGCAGTCGACTGAACGTCAGTCCATGTGCCAAGATCGTACTCTTCTTTGAGCACTGCAAGCTTGGGTGGGAACGAAAGAAAGCGGAATCGCCGTCTGAGGGCAGCATCAACCAGTGCGATTGAACGATCAGCCGTGTTCATCGTCCCGATTAGATACAGGTTCGGCGGGATGGTAAACTGCTTCCCGGAGTGAGCTAATGAAACTGGAGTCTCGTTCTCAGCATCAAGTCGTTTATCAGCTTCAAGTGCGGTAATTGTCTCGCCGAATATTTGTGCGAGATTGCCGCGGTTGATCTCGTCTATAATCAGTACGTATCGAGGGGCCGTCTCATCGGGTTCGGTTGCATAATACTGCTGGCGGGCTCGCTCAGCAAACTCCAGAAAGACACCTGGTTCTTCATCGTACGTCACCGTCCCCTCTTCGTCGGCGTTAACGTCTAAGCCCTCAATGAAGTCTTCATATGTGAATGAGGGATGGAAGGTAACCATCTCTAACTGACCGCTGTGTGGGTCGACGCCGTCCTGGTCGTTGAGCCACCAATGAGCAAACCGTTTTGCAGTATACGTTTTGCCCGTTCCAGGAGGCCCGTAAAAGACCATCTGTCCGACATCCGTTAGTTGACGAGCGATTTCATCGCCATCCTGTGGCCGCTCACGTGATTCTAATGGGCCTGCCTCATCGTCAATCGAAACGGTCGGTGTCGGTGATTCAATCTCATAATTTTCGTTTAAGATGGTTTTCGCTTTCACCTGATTCATATTCGGCGAGACACCCACCCGTGACTGGAGTTCACGGAACAAAACGAAAAATAGGGTTTCGGCCGGTCCAACCTGATTCGTTCGGGCGATCGAGAGTCGCTGTGCTGTCTCGGTAAATAGCTCTTCTCGATCCGTGTAGAGCCCTTCGATGAGCTGACAGTGTATTGCTTCTGTTTTTGTGAGTTCAGCATTGGGCTGAACGCTAGACAGAGAGTCGGTGAAGGCCCCGATGACGGTCTCGGCAAACGCATCGAGAAACCAAGATCGGTCGATATCTGCGAAGGGCAATCGCATTCGAACGTCGACGACGGCCTCCGTTACCGATTCATACTGCTCGACGACAGGTGGCCGATTAACTGTCCAATACCACCGTTTGGCATCCCCAAGCAGTTCAGGGAGTTCTGCCAAGAAGACATAAAACAGCTCACGCGGGCATTCCGTAAAATAAGCTCCTTGGGCAAGATGGAAATTCTTGTCATACACCAATCCGTCGTGGGAATCATAGATTGCTTGGAGATGCTCCCGATACTCTTCGTTGCCAAGGAAATCATCATCGATATCTATCGGTTCATCAAACGAACGATAGTGGGCAAGCGGAAGGAAATATCCCTCACCACGCGCTTCAGGTTCCCATGAATCGTCAGGTGGCCCCTCAAAGTTCGTTCGGAGCTCCGATGTGACAGTTGAGATTCCCTGAAGTTTGCGAGTGTCCTTTAGGACGTGTAACACGAGGTCCCCGACCTCCGCCTCTCGAAGTTTAGCGTATATGTCGTGGCCGTTTTTTGACTCGCTTCGTGAGAACGCTGAGGTCCCGAGTTCGTACTTCCCTCCCGGTTGTTTGTACGGTTTGTCCTCTGTTGAGGTGAGTTCTATGTATACAGAAGGTTCCTTCCGGGCCGTTTGAAGCATCTTATTGACAGACCCATACTCGTCGTAGATCGCTTGGATTGACTCCGATTGTGGAACAACGGTTCGCGTAAGTGCGTCCTGGTCAATCCCCAGCAGGTCATGAAGACGGTAGCTTTCCAAGTCGATTGGAACTGGAATATCAAGCCAGAGGATTGTGTCACTGAACTCTTGATCCGGGTTTATGTTTGGTGTTCCTATTGGAACCGCTCCATCGATCAATTCCTCACTTAGTTCCTGTGACGAATCGATTCCTTGGACTTGAGTAGCCCAAGTGTATCGATTACTACCCCGATAAAATAGGATGACGTCGCCTTTTTCAATAGCAGTTGGATCAACATGATCGGCCTCAGGAACCGGCCAAGCATGGACGATAGAATCGTCCGCTGGAACCCGTAACGATGGGAGAGAATCGCGCTCGATCCCTCGATGAACAAGAGTATCAAAAACTGCCTGTTCGGTAGGACTCGTGGCAGAGGCGAGAACTATCCCTGATGGCATATGTCACTCGGTGTACGCCATACACATAATTTGATAGGATAATCTGATATGAATCCGTGCATAGCAGTTGATTAGGACTGTCTCCGAATTCAGGATTTGGGATATTGAAAAAGACTTTTGAGTGCTTCAGTACGTTGATTTCGACCTCAATGGGTTTTACCCCAAGGTGACAATTGTTAAGTGGTTGTATAGAAATTTGAGAATATTCATGCATTGTAAGCTCGGGCACGAAGATTTTTATCTTATATATGAGTATTGATACATCACAACTTCTCCCAGGGACAGTTATTCGCAACCGAAACCGCCTCTGGCGTGTTGATGCCATTGACGGCGATGAAATCACTGCGACTGCGCTTGATGGGCCAACCACGACACATCGCTTCTATGCACCAATCGAATCGATCACCGAAGGGAGTCTCCCCACACCGGATACTAGCAAAATGGGGAACCCGCAGTTCCAGGATCTTCTAATCAGGTCGAACCGGCTGTCGATGCTTCACGGGACGGCACCGCTGATGAGCTTACAGCGGTCGCGGGTGATTCCAACCGAATATCAGCTAACACCTGTCGTAATGGGCCTGGATATGCCGGCCGTACGGCTCCTCCTCGCAGACGACGTTGGACTCGGAAAAACCATCGAGGCGGGCTTGATCACGAGTGAACTTCTTGCTCGTGATCGAGCGGATCAGATCCTGGTCATTACACCTGCTAATCTCCGTGATCAATGGCGACAGGCATTCGAGCACTTCTTTCATATTGACACCCAGATAACGAGCCGGCGTAACCGACGGACAATGGAGAAAGATGTGCCGCCTGGAACGAGCATCTGGGAGTACTACTCTAAGCATATCGTCTCAATCGATTACGCTAAACAGTCCCACATCCGTGGACAGATTTTGAGCCAAGATTGGGATCTCGTCATCATCGACGAAGCACATCAGGCAGCCCGGCCCCACACATCATCTCCCGGCCAGTCGCCGTCCAAACAGCGTTGGGAGTTTGCACAAGATATCACAGATACAGCGACCCACGCTCTGTTGCTGACAGCGACGCCACACAACGGTTACACAGATAGTTATGCGAGTCTCCTAAGGATGGTGAACGCCGATATCGTCAGCGGCGATGAACACAACCCATCGATTCACCGTGATATCGCTAAACGCCACGTCGTCCAACGGCGTCGCGAAGATGTCGAGCAGTGGTTCGGTGACGAGGATGACAATCCCTTCCCAGACCGCGATCAGCAGACCGTTGAGGTCTCACCTACGGAATATGAAAAAGATGCTTACGATGCGGTTCGGGCTTATGGTGATACACTCGTCGAAGCTGCGAAAAAATCCAACAACCGGACACTCGCCCAATGGACTGTTGTCCACTTCTTGAAACGTGCCCTCTCCAGCCCAGAGGCCCTTCGACAGTCACTAAAGAACCGACAGGACAAGATCCAAAGTCGACTTGAAGAGCTAAAATCGGATGAAGACGATCTTGATGAAAACGCGGGGATTTCAGAGGGACTGGCGCAGGCAAATGCGCTTGATAACGATCCCGGCGAAGATTACTCAGAAGCCGAACTTGGAGATCGAGTCGAACGTGTCGTCTCTGGAGATCGGGCGGCCATCGAGATGGAACTCGAAACGCTAGAGGAGACTCTTGAGGCTGCAAATAAGGTGACACAGTCTCGGGACAGCAAACTCAAGCAGTTGTTGACTCAGACACTCCCTGCCAGATTCACTAGCGGTGGAACGATCATCTTCACCAAGTACGTAGATACACTCGAATATCTTGAAGAACAGATCGGGGAGATGCTCGAATCGGAGTACCCAGATGTCGAGCTGTATACTCTCTACGGTGAACTCAATGAGGCTGAACGCCACGAACGCTTTCAGGAGTTTGCCGATGCAGATCGCGGCGTGTTGGTCGCCACGGACGTCATCAGCGAGGGGATGAACCTCCAGTACGCCGCCAATCAAGTGATCCACTACGAGCTCCCATGGAACCCCAATCGGCTTGAACAGCGGAACGGTCGTGTCGACCGGTACGGCCAACACGAGGATACGGTGTATATCCGGACGATGGTTGTCGACGATCCGATGGATCGGACCGTTCTCACAAAGCTCATCAAAAAGGCCGAAGAGATCCGCTCGGAGTACGGCTTTTCGCCACCATATCTCGGCGATGATGGTGGGATTTTGCAGTTACTGGATCCCGACGAACTGGATACGATCATGCCACAGCGACGGTTGGGTGATTACGGGTCCGACGAGACGGATCAAAGTGAGGATGGGGCCTTCGATGACGATGTCTTAGAGCGAATCAAAGATGAATCCTTCTACAACCACAGTGAAGTCGACCTGTCGGAAGTCAAGCAGCGAATGGAAGAAACACAGGAGCTCCTGGGCGGACCTGATGCCGTCGAGGAATTCGTCAAGAGTGGTCTCGATCTGTTCGGCTGTTCGATCGAGATGAAATCGGATGCCACATACTCGATTAAAATCACGAGCGAGGACCTCCGTGGCCCTGACATCAAAGATGAGTACGCACGCGTTTCGTTCGATCCCGAACGAACCGCCGAAGAGGGTGATCTGGATATGCTGGATATCGCCCACCCGCTTGTTCAACAGCTCATCGACGCAGTCAAAGAAGTCGCGTTGACCAGCGAGGATCGATATGGACGGACCGCCATGCGTGGGACGACGGCCGTCGACGAGCCAGTGGCGCTCTATACGGTGAAAGTGCGGTACTTTGCCCATACTGGAGAGGACCCAACCATTATGGAAGAACTCCTGCAGCTTGCGCTGCCGTTGTATGGGGATGAGCCCCTTTCGGAAAGCGAGCTTGCGGAGCTGCTCGAAGCCGAGTCGACAGCTGCGAACCGAACGAAACAGGAGTGGCAACGAGATATTGAACACGCGATTGAGCACGACGAACGTGAGATGGCTGTCAAACGTCGGGCTGACGAGAGACGAGCGGAAATCGAAGCAGATCGCAGCCAGATGCGGGCGAAACTGAAAGATGCCGGGTATGGTGAGTCCATGGCTGGCATTGATAATCTCTCAGTGGCGAGTACTGACCTGTTGACTATCGGCCTCTACTACCCAGCACAATGAGTTCCCAATCATCCATGACACGTTCGACCCCCGGACACCGAGAAACATCGTTCATCGAATCAAGCGGCGGGCTGCTCACAGAGCAGCTCATCTACAAGCTACGCGATGAATCGTGTAGTGAAGATGCAGTCAAACCATCGACGTTTGCACACCCCGGCGAGGAAACACCGACTACTGATACAGCACTCGAATCTCGTATTGGTGAAATATGGGCGGATCTCGAGGAGCGCTGGGACGAGGTCACCCGAGGATACGAACTCTATGCGATGGATGTCTCGGAGGCACGCACCCAGTGGATGCTCAAGCTCTTCGAAGCACTTGGCTTCGACCCAGCGTACCAGCAGTCGAATTTAGTAGCCGGCGGAATTGAAGCGAATCTCTCACATCGCGGTTGGGAACCCCGTGAGTCAGTTACTGCAGCTGTAGAGGGGCCGAATCCTACGCCACCTGTGCTGCACACCGTTCGCCCGGATGAAGACCATCCACTCGATGATGGGAATCACAGCGGTGCAGCGGGACGGCAGCAGAGCCCCCACGACGAACTACAGCGATATCTCAATTCGAACGAGGATATTCAGTGGAGTATTGTCACTGATGGGTTGAAACTACGACTGGTTCGTGACTATTACCATACGTATACCCGGGGATATGTTGAGTTCGACCTCGAGAACATCTTTACAGAGCGGAACTACGATGATTTCCGTGCCCTCTATCGACTTTGTCACGCTTCACGGTTCACGCTCGCTGAAGACGATGATGTGGCTGACTCCCCAATTGAGCAGCTCTACCAAGTTGCGCTATCGACGGGTGTGAAAATAGGGCAAGATCTTCAGGAGAATGTCGTCAAAGCGCTTGAAACACTCGGGAATGGATTTCTTAATTCTGAGATTCAAACCGCTTTGGAGCAGGGTGGACAAGACGCAGCTGAGGACTATTATCAGGATCTGCTCTACGTAGTCTATCGGTTGCTATTTTTGATGTTTGCCGAGCAGCGCGGTATGATGTCCCAACGTGATAGCCTCTATACCGATGAATACAGCATCACAAAGCTCCGTGAACGGGCCGAGCAGCGTGAGAAGGGGGACCGAAATTCCGACCTCTGGGAAGGACTGAAATCTACTTTTCAGTTAGTTGGGGAGGGTGACAATCGGATCGGAGTCTCAGGTTACAATGGGGACTTGTTTGACAACAGTAATTTAGAATATATATTGGATTCCGAGTGCTCAAATGCGAAACTTCTGAGTGCTGTAGATGACTTAACTTACATCGAACAGGAAGGCTACCGGCAGCGGATCTCATACGCTGACTTGGGTGTCGAAGAAATCGGTGCTGTGTATGAGAGTCTTCTTGAGTTCATGCCACAGATCGCTGAAACGACTATCGAACTCGAAGACAGGACGATTTCTCCAGATTCGTTCTATCTTGATGACCGTGGAATGGAGCGAAAAGATACAGGAAGCTACTATACCGACCCTGGTCTTGTTGATGAACTTATTCAAAGTGCGCTCAGACCGGTAGTGGAAGATCGAGTTGCAGAGGATGCCTCACCTGAGGTCCAAGAAAAACAGTTGCTAGATATTACAGTATGCGACCCTGCCTGTGGGAGTGGAGCGTTTCTTATTGCTGCTAATAACTTTCTTGCTCAAAAACTTGCAGAGATCCGATCTGACTCCTTTTATCCAGACGAGCGAACCATTCGACAGGCGCGTCGGTCGGTGGTGCAACATTGCCTCTATGGAGTTGATTTGAATCCAATGGCTGTCGAATTGGCCAAAGTCAGTCTCTGGATCAATTCTGCGGTCGAAAATAAACCTTTGAGTTTTCTTGATCACCGAATTAAGCAGGGGAACTCGCTTATTGGAACAACTTCCGAACTAGTTAACAGTGGGCTTCCTGTAGATGCATATGAAACATCGAGTGGGCGGGAATGGCACGTTGGAAACGAACTCCGAAAACGGGTTCGAAAAGAGAACAAAAAGCGAAGAAAAACCAATAGCCAATCTCTTGCTTCGTTTGGTCAAGGTATCAAAGACTACGTTGGTTTGGCCGAAGAACTTGATTCCCTAGAAGAGGACACCAAGGCGGATATCCATAAGAAAGAGCAGCTGTATAAAAGGTTCAGGGAAAGCGAAGCCTATCAAAAACAAAAGGCTGCCTATGATCTGTGGACTGCGGCTTTCTTTTGGCCTATGAAGGAAGGCGTCGCTGAAGAGTATCCAACTCCGAAGACTATCGATCAAATACGCCGAAATGAGGACCTTTCAGATGACTTGATCGGGATGGTTGATCGTGCATCTAAGATTGCTGAAAAGAACAATTTTTTCCACTGGCCTATTGAGTATCCGAGTGTCTATCAAGAGGGAGGTTTTGACTGTATATTAGGGAATCCTCCTTGGGACCGGGTGTCTCTTGAAGCAGTTGAGTTCTTTGCCGTGTCTGCACCTGAAATTGCAAATGCAGAAACAAAATCGAAGCGGCTAAAACTGATAGACGAGCTTGAGGAAGAAAATCCAGAACTCCATGAAGAATGGGAGATGGAAGTTCAGAGGATCGATCAACAAACTAAATTTTTCAAAAAAAGTGGCCGATACCCCAAATCAAGTAAGGGCTATGTTAATACATATGCTATCTTTGCTGGATTTGTTACCGATAACATCTCTCCCCGAGGGAGAACTGGACTTATAACTCCTACGGGTATTGCTACTGATTCGTCTACTCAGGACTTCTTTAGAAAGTTGGTCGAGAGCCAACGACTGGACTCTCTATTCGGGTTTGAGAATAAGAATCGAATATTCCAAGACGTGCATGGGCAATTCAATTTCTGCCTGCTAGTTATTGCTGGCACCGAACTTCCTCAAAATCATTTTGATCTTTCCTTCAATCTAACCGAGATAGAACAATTACATGACTCAAAGAGAAAATATCAGTTATCTAAAGAGGATATTAGTCTGATTAATCCGAACACCAAAAACTGCCCAACATTTGATAATGGACATGACGCAGAGCTTACTATTGAAATATATCGTAATACTGGGGCACTTAAAATTGAAGATGATGATCAAGGGAATCCATGGAATTTAAGCCTGAGTGTCATGTTTAACAAATCTAACGACTCTGGACTCTTCGAGACGTATAAAGAACTGTCCGATGAGGACCTGGAGTTGGATAGTCAGAATCGGTTTATTGGGGACTCTGTTGAATACTTCCCGATATATGAATCGAAGTTCTTCCACCAATATGATCACCGGTTTGCGACACATGATATAGCAGATGGAGATGATCCAAAACAGGTTACTATCGACGAAAAAGATCAAGCCTCATTTTCTGTTTTACCCCGTTATTGGTTGAAAAAAGGGGTGTATGAAGATAAGTTCCGATCTCCATGGCATATTGCGCTTAGAGATGTTACAAATTCTACCAATGAGCGCACAGCGATTTGCTCTCTTTTACCTGATGTGCCGACGGTGCATACTATGAATCATATCCTTGGATTAGATGCTGAAGAAGCCGCATTAATGATGGCTTGTATGAACTCGTATGCATTAGATTATGTAGCACGTCAAAAAGTAGGAAGCACACATTTGAGTCAATTTATAATAAAACAGCTTCCAGTACCAGATCCCGACCGATTTGACGAAGTTCTCTTAAACGGAAACCCAATTCGTAATCGAGTGGTTGAACTCTCTACAAAATTGTCCTGTAACTCGAATGACCTGACGGCATATATGGAGGAAGTTGAACTATCATCTGCTTATGTATTCTCGAGTCCAGCAGGTGAGGATAGAGAACAGATTCGTATGGAATTAGAAGCGATCATGTGTCATTTGTACGGCCTCTCATCAGAGAAAATTGATCAAATATTCAATTCTTTTGATCAAGTACGGAGAAAAGATAAAAAAGAACATGGCTACTACCGTACTCGTGACGAAATAAAAAGCAGGTTCGAAGAGATAGCACCGAGAATCAGAGACACATCTGAGGAAGACCAATGAGTACACGTCTTAACCCTTTCAGAGCACTCGACAGCGTACAATCATCCTACCGTTCCTACGTCGAAACCTTCCAGAACGTCGACGATGACACCATCGACGCCTGGATCGAGAACCGAATCGAGACTGGGAAAGTCCTGTGGAAAGAACCATTCGTCCAGCTGAATCAACGCTTCGAGTACGGCGATACTCTCCACGATCTAGTTGCGGACGATACCCTTCACGAGTCTGTACTCGATGTATTCACTGGTACGGACGGCGATCCTATCGAACCGTACAAACACCAGACAGAGGCCATCCAATCGATTCAGGCGGGCAATAACACAATTGTCTCAACTGGGACGGGTTCGGGAAAGAGCTTCGCGTTCGGAATCCCGATCGTCAGCCACAGTCTCGACGCCCTCGAGCGCGATGCCGATGGCATCAAAGCGGTCATTGTCTATCCGATGAATGCCTTGGCGAACTCCCAGTACGAGGAGTTTGCCGAACGACTCGATGGCTCCGGCCTTCGGCTGGGCCTCTACACCGGCGATACCCCAACGAACCCCGATAGCGAAGCCGAATTCCTCCAGCAGTTTGGGCGAAAGGAGGCCTACGATTGTGAGGTCGTTTCTCGTGAGGAACTCCGTGAGGACCCACCCGATATCCTCATGACAAATTACGTAATGTTGGATTACATCCTAACACGGCACCAGGATTCGGAGCTGTTTCCAGCCGAACACGCTGGCGTGTTAAACTATCTCGTTCTCGACGAGATCCACACCTATACAGGCCAGCAAGGAGCCGATGTCGCGGCTCTCATTCGACGTCTCCGTGAACACTCCGGTGCAGGCGAGGATCTCACCTGTATCGGCACCTCTGCGACAGTCCAAAGTGAAGAAGGGATGGATGCAGAACAGGAAATCGCGGAGTTTTCAGAGCAGATCTTCGGATTGGATGTCGACTCCGACCACGTGATTGGCGAAACCCACTACTCGTTGGGCTTCACCGAATCAGGCCAACTTCCTGACACCGTTGAAATCACCGATACAGATATCTCGCATTTCGATGGATCGGCGGACGAAGCAACGAAACTCGCCGAAAAACTCACGAAGCGCTCACTAAGTAAAGAAGAGACCAAAACTGCCGCAGCACTCGGAAACGTCCTACTCGATCACCCGACAGTCGCATTTCTTGATGATGAATTAGGCGACCGAAGCCAACAGGTCGCACCTGGGGACGGGATAGACGATGAAGACGATTCGCTCGTGGCCAAATACTGTTCGGAGCACCGACCAAACGCTACGCCTGAAGAAGCCCGACGAGAACTCGAAGGGGCATTACTCGCTGGGACGATCGCCACAACCGATGTCCAGGGCGAACAACAGCCGATTTTCGTCCCAAAACTCCACTCATTTTTCAGCCAAGGTTCCGGGCTTGTAGCCTGTCTCACTCCGGAAACGCTGGAAGACGACGACCCACACCTTAGCGATGCGGGTGATATTCAGTGTCGACAGTGTGCAGACGAGTACGACCGCAACCGCGAAGCGTTCCCGCTTTCGTTCTGTCGAGCCTGCGGACAGGATTACTATACTGTTGTTCGCACCGATGACGGTCATCTTGTACCTCGAGAAGTCAGCGATCTCAGCGTCGAGGACAACGAGACAGCTGGCTACATTATGCGCGGGCAGTGGGATCGAGATGAAGTAACGCTGCCGGCCGACTGGTTCGATGATGACGGTGTACTCCGTGATACATGGGTCGACGCCGTACCTCAAGCTGCAACCTATTGTCCACAACACAACCGCCTGACCGACGGCCACCACGACAGTGGTCAACTCCAATGTGGATGCTTTGCGACACAAGGGATTGAGGTCATGTGGTCCGAAGCTGAATTCCTCTTCTGCGGGAACTGTGGCGTCAGCCACACCCGGATGGGGCGTTCAATGGAGCTCTCGAAAATGTTCAAGTTTGGGACTGTCGGCCGGTCGACGGCGACAGACGCACTCATCGGCTCCACGATGCAGGAGTTACCCGAGGCACAGCAGAAGACCATTGCCTTCAGTGATAATCGACAGGACACAGCACTGCAAGCGGCCCACCTCAATAATCTCTATCAACGGGTCAAGTTTCGTCGTGCACTGTATGAGGCACTCAAATCGAACGACCGTGTCAGCCTAGCAGATATCGGTAACCGAACATTCGACGCTCTCGCAGACAACGACACACTACCGAACAAGCTCCAGACGACTCGCTTTGGAGTCCCCGACGACGAAAAAGCACGCTACAGTGAGTATCTCCAGTTCCACGTGTTGCTGGAACTGCGCAAGAGCCAGCAGCGGGGCCAACAGAGCCTTGAGGATGTCGGCTTACTCGACGTAGAGTACGAACACCTTAACGATCTAGCACAGATCGATGAGGTCTGGGAGGACATCCCAGAACTAGCGGATGCCGATACTGATCTTCGACATGAGTACTGTAAGGCATTCCTTGACCTGTTCCGTCGGACGGCTGCAATTGATCACGATATCTTCACCAATTTCGGTGACTTCAGGCGAAACACGATCAACAACCTCCACGAGGAAACCAAGTTCCACAAACAGCAGTACTTCCGGTTCCCCGAGGGATTCAGCGACACCGCTGATACAAGCGGGACCGAACAGATTCACCGGCTCACCGATTGGCGGTCCCGGCACGTCAAGTGGACGACTCGCGCCTTGGATGTCGACACGGATCAAGCTGCAGAGATCATCGAAGACGTCGTAGATCTACTGAGTGATGAGGACGAGCTCCCACTATTAACGGAGGATTCCGTGTATCGTGGGCGGAAAGCCTACATGCTTAATCCAGGCTTCGTTAAACTCACAGCTCACGATCCCAGTGATGTGTCTGTCTGTCCGAAATGCAAAACAGTAGTTACGCGCGACCGGCTCCGGCTCTGTCTCAATAGTAGCTGTGGGAATGTGGTTCCCGAACAAACGGACCTTCGAGATTCGTACTTCTATGACCTCTATTCGTTGCCGTTTGATGAGGCCGTAGACATCCTTGCGGCCGAACACAGCGGGCAGATCGAAGGTGACCTGCGCAAGGAACTCGAAACACGGTTTCGGGATGACGACGAGCTCAACACAATCGTCTGTACGCCGACGATGGAGCTGGGGATCGATATCGGCGATCTCTCAAACGTCTTCATGCGGAACGTCCCGCCGAACCCGAGTAACTACGCTCAACGGTCCGGGCGAGCTGGCCGCCAAAACCAGCCCTCGCTTGTTACCACATTCTGTGGCAGTGGCTTTGGCCGTGCCTCCCACGACCAGTATTTCTACCAACGGCCAGAGCGTATCATTGCCGGGGAAATCTCACCACCGACCTTCCTGCTAAACAACCAGGAACTCATCAAGGCCCACATCAACGCCTTAGTTCTCGAAGTGACAGATTTCAAGCTCGAAGGTGATATCGACGACATTCTCGATATCCAGCCTGGGGACGGCTACGAGATTTACGACAGTTACCGGGAGGAGCTCGAAAATAAAATCGATCAGAACTACGATCGAATCGTTAAGACGGTCAAAACCGCCTTCGGTAGGGAGCGTCAACAGACTGAGTTCGACGAGTGGTTTACTGATTCGTTCATTCAACAGCAAATCGAGGACTTCGTCGGCAATTTCGATACGGCCTTCGACCCCTGGCGGATCGAGTATACCCGACTCACTCGTGAACGCCGTCGACTGAACAAGAAACTCGGTGCCGAACGCGGGGAGTATCTCGAACGGCAGGAACGAGACGCTATTGAGCGTCGGCTCGACGATATGCGAAACGGTGGGAAGCGATTCTACTCGTATCAGTACCTTCGATCACAGGGCTTTCTGCCGAACTATGGGTTCCCCCGCTCGAACTGTACACTCGGCTTCACGACGAAGGAAGACGATATCCAGCGTGACGAGGCACAAGCGATTCGGGAATTCGCACCGGGCAATCACGTCTACTACCGAGGCGAGCGCCACGCCGTTCGGTACGCCCGCCCGAAGACACGGGATGCCGAACCCGTAACTCGTCACAAAATCGTGTGTCCGGAGTGTGAGACGATTCTAATGGGTGATGACGCACAGGAGGCTGCGGGCTGTCCTGGCTGTGGTGCCTCATTCAGTGGCGTACACACCAACCCGAACACCATGGAACTTCCTGACCAACGTGCGTACCCTGAGGAAAACATTACCAGCGACGACGAGGAGCGCCAGCGGGAAGGCTACAATATCTCGCATTATTATGAGCGTCGTGATCCGGTTGAATACGCTCTCAATGGGGATGGTGTCTCGGCGAACGTCACCTACGAGCCTAATGCCCGAATCGTGACTATAAACAGCGGCATCCGTGGCCGTGATGACGATGAACTCCAGGGCTTTGCACTCTGTACTGAGTGTAACCGATGGCTCACCAGTTATGCACAGATCGATACCCACGTCGACGATGGCTGTTATGCGAATGCTGACGAGGAAGCAATTCGCAAGGATATCGAGCTGTATACTGAGGGCGGCCACGATACAATCACCGTTACGACGCCACTGCCCGGTCATGTCGACCCTGACGATGCCGAATCATTCTATAGGACATTCAAAGAGGCACTCTACCAAGGGATACTGGTCGAGTTCGATCTCGACGATCAGGGGCTCTCGACGTTCCTCAAACCGGCCCCCGGACCGCACGGCGATTTGACGGTTGTTATTCATGAAACGAGCGAAGGCGGCTCTGGGGCTCTCTACGATCTCACCAATCCTGATAAAAATCGCTTCGAGCGAGCCATCCAGGAGGCACTCGACGTACTGCACGTCAACGACACAGATGGCTGTGAACGAGCCTGCTATGAGTGTCTGATGTCGTACTACAACCAAAGCGAACATCCGCTGTTCGACCGCAATCTAGCCATCCCGTGGCTCCGTGCAACCCAGACAATGTCGCTTGATCAGATCGAAAGCAATGGGGATTCCGAACAATTTGAACAGCTCCTTGAGAAATGTGAATCTTCACTTGAACGGGAGGTGCTTGAGACCGTTCGAAAGGAAGGTTTCCAGCTCCCGGACGCAGCTCAGAAAACAATCTATGACGGTGATGAGCCAGTCGTCGAAGCTGACTTCTATTTCGAAGCAGAGGGACGGGCCCAGCCTCTTGTGGTGTTCATAGATGGGCCGGTTCACGAGAAAGAACACGTCAAGCAGAATGACGAGAAGAAACGGCGTCGACTACTGAAGATGAATTACCGCTATGTTGCTATCTCTGATCCCGAGGAGGTCACTGACGTGTGGCAGGGGCTGTAATGATTGCTCCGTGTCAGGGTCGGATTCAATTAAAATACCAATGATGTATCTTTGTTAAATGCGGTGGTCTGTTTTCGGGAATCCAATAGTGAGTATCACTTGAACCGATAAATAAATCACAGCCCATTGACCACATCTATCCCGTGATAGAGAATCTGGAGTCTGAAATCTCTGAAGCAGTCAAATACTATTGGGCTACGCTATCAGGACAAGCAGAAGCTCAACGAGAATCGGAAGACAGCACACGTGGTCGACGAGCAGAGGTACTTGGGGGACAACAGATGGACGGATTTGCTGGGCTTATTGAAGATATATTGGTTGATGCAGGAATACCCCGTGACTCAGTAAAACACGACTACCATGCAACGATTCCGGGTTACTTCCGCCATGAGAAAGAATGGGATACTGCCGTTGTGCATGACGATGAACTGCTAGCGGCGATCGAGTACAAATCACTAGCCAGCAGTTTTGGCAACAATCTGAATAACAGAGTCGAAGAGGCACTCGGTAACAGCACTGACTTGTTACAGGCCTATGAAGAAGGCGTATTTGAACCATCGCCCGCACCATGGATTGGGTATCTAATGCTCATGGCGGATACCGAAAAGTCCCGAAAAACCCCACGACTCAGAGAGCCGAATTTTGATGCTGACGAGGCGTTTAAAGGTGCGTCATATGTAGATCGGATGGAATTGCTGTGTCTCCGAATGGTCAGGCAACGATTAGTGAATAATGCAGCCTTCATCCTCAGTGACGAAGAACGTGGTCTCGAAGGTGAATTTTGGGAACCAAACGAAGAGCTTCAATTCCGACGATTCCTCCGTTCACTTGTTGCTCATGTCAAAGGGAATATCGATATACAGCAAGATACGTTTGATGTGTAGAGATGATTTTACGCACATTGAAGTGTGCGTATAGATATTCAAGTGTGTAATGAAAGGCCACGTTCCAACACCCGACGATTTGGCTGAAAAAATGGTCCGTCGGTTGTTCCGTGATAACCCTCCAGAACGTACCGATAGGATACTCTATCCGGGGTGTGGGGACGGACCCTTCGCGGCTGCAGTACAACGGGTTTGTGAATCAGAAGACTGGTCAATTCCGACTGGATTTGCCGTTGACACGAATCCAGAACATCTAAGCAAAGCACGAGACAGAAATCTCGAGAATATTGAGTTTCGGGAACTGGATTTCCTCTCTGCTGAAATGCTTGAGAAAGGCTCGTTTGACTATATTGTTGGTAATCCACCCTATGTTCCAATCGAGGGACTTGACGAAGACGAAAAACAGCAATACAAACGTGAGTTCACAACTGCAATCGAGCGGTTCGATCTGTATCTCTTATTCTTCGAGCGGTCGCTGAGCCTCCTTGCAGATGGTGGGGTGATGTCCTTTGTTACTCCTGAGAAATTCGAATATGTCGATACTGCGGCCCCACTACGGCGGCTACTAACTAACGGGGTCCATATTGAAGAAATCGAGCATCTCGATGAAGACTCATTCACAGGGTTAGTGACGTTTCCCTGTATCACAACCCTTCGATGCGACAGTGGTAGTTCTGAGGAGACAATTGTCACACTTCGAGATGGGTCGACACACGAAACAATGCTCCCAACAGATGGCTCTAGTTGGGCACCGAATATCCGTGGCGCAGACGTAGCAGATCTTGAAACGGGAGCAACACTCGATGATGTGACCGTTCGGATATCCTGTGGGATAGCTACGGGGGCAGACCGAGTATTTGTATTCGATCAGAACGAGCTGCCAGAAGACATTGATTCGAAATGGGTTCGTCGAACCGTGTCTGGTCGACAGTTGCAGGAGCTTGACAGCCCCTACACTGACAAAATGTTTGTCTGCCCATACCGAGATGATGGGTCGCTACCCGATGAAGATGAACTTGGAACGTTCGGCGACTGGGCTACAGGGCATCGAGAACGTTTAGAGGATCGGTCTTGCGTAAAAAAGCAGGGAAAGAAATGGTACGCCTGGCACGAAAATCCACCACTGCAGGATATCCTCCAGCCGAAGATTGTTTGGAGAGATATCGCCAAGGAACCCAAATTTTGGGCAGAAAAAGAGGGTGATGTCGTTCCAAAACATTCCGTGTACTATGCAGTGCCGAGAGACGGCGTTTCAATTGATGCTATCGTCGAGTACCTCAACAGTCCAGAAGCAAGGATGTGGCTGGAAGCTCACTGTCAAAAGGCGGCCAACGGCTACTATCGCTTGCAATCTCGTGTCTTGAAAGATCTACCTGTTCCAAAAGAATGGGCTGAAACATTTCAAGCAACATTATGATCGAGTTATGTCTCAACTCGATTAGAATCTTCTAAGAACGGCTGGAATAAGGGTTCAGACCTACCTAGAGTATTCCACATTATAATCGCCTTTCCTGAATAGTCCGCTTGTGATTACCGAGTTAATCAATTTCCTTGACGACATAGCCTAACTGAGCACAGCGCATACATTTTGCGTGGAAATGCTCAGACAAGGTTTCATTGAGAACGATCACACACCGGGGTCGATAACTGCAGTTGGATTGTGCAGCGACTGTTTGTCAGATATACGCTGGACCTTTAATTACGGTTCCAGGCGATACGAGGCCCTCACGGACATACTCAGCAGCCATATCCGCATACTCGATCGGGATCGGAAGACGTGGACTACGAACAGGACTACCCACATGAACTTCAGACAACCAATATGCCTGCCGAGTCAACGTCTCAATATCTGATGGTCCAGAATGTTTCACCAAACAGAACGTTCGCGGAGTTCCCACAGGATTATCATCCCGAATCTCCGGCTTTCCAAACGCATGAACAATCGACTGATTCCGTGCCTCATCAACAAATGCAACACCCTTCTCAGCAATCTGGAAACGCGTCCCATTAAATTCAGCCACGCGCGGCTGATCACGTTTTCTCACACCTACGATATCAATCTCAGCATCTAACTCTGAAAGACCCTCACGGACAGCATCGACATCCTCCTGAACTTTTCCATCACGCATAACACACAGTCGATTAATCTCTCGACCTTGTTCAGCGGCAAAGTCCACAACTAAGTCTCGAATAAACTGTTCAACATGCTTTGCAGCAAACTTCTCACCTTCTTGTTGAGTTGTCGACTCCGCAGCAAATGTCGTACCATCCGCCAACACTACACTTGCGCTCGCACCAGAATGCTGCCCCGACTTGTTATCACGGGTAACATCTAACCCCATGAATGCATCCGTCTCTCCAGGAAGTGAATCAATCTGCCATGGGGTGCCACCGGCTTTGGCCACAACCGCGCTCAAGATATTGAGGAACTTATTATTCTCTTTACCTGCTCGTTGCTCAAGAATTCCTTCTACAGTAGACTTCTGCATCATCTGTGTCGGAATACCCTTCCTGAGAAGGGTGCGTTTCAATTCATGATGTGGATCGTCAATACCAGGGAAACTATCTGCTGCTTCTTCATCTGGAACAACCGCAACAACCGCATCGGTCTCTTCATGCAAATCGTGGGCTACAGGGGTGTAATTTGAAACATTACCCAACTCATATTCATACGCGCTGACCCCGGCAGGAGCAGAAATACTGTTCAGAGCTTTCACCAGTGACGGAGTAAATTGATCAGTCAACTCATTCCAACGTTCTGGTGCGAGCACCCCCACTCGGTAGGGTGTAGGAGACTTGTAAACTCCGTAGTTGCGTAATCCCTGTGACGGGTTGCGTGCATGGTGATCTCCATCAAAAATCAACCGTTTGTTCTCATCCCGTATTTGAATCGGATTATAGGGCTCATTAGTTGGTCCTGGCTCAATGTCTAGATCGATAACCGGTAACGTACTTAGATTCTCAATAAATTCCTTTGCGTATTTGAACCGTTCTCCCGGCATCATCGCTTTTCGAGAATTGAATCGGCTGAAGAAGTCGTAGTCTTGATCTTTCACTTGATCTAACCGTGGGGATAACCGAAGAAAATGAGCTGCTTGGTTCCCAACATTGCCCCCGTATTTTACTTCCATAAGCCGCGGATTCTCTTTTTGAAGTCGTTTTCGCCATTTTTCGTCAGCAACTCCTTCATGCATATCGGCGACTGAGGAACCCGCTTCGTCGATCAAGTCGTTGTACCGGTATTCGCTCCAGCCTTGGAGCCAGCCTTGGCCCTGTGTACTGTATCGTTTAGCGTCGTGCGCCACTTTTTTATTTGGAAGATCATCACCCTCAGAATATATTTTGTGTAGTTGGATAGCAGTTCCATGCCGAGACGATTTCGTAGCAGTCTCATAGATCGTTCACCAGTGCTGAACTACTGTGTCGCTGGGGAGTCGCGGATCAACGGAATCGGCAGATTCCGTGATCCGCAC
>Ga0208135_100483_pt1 | contig 23656 bp, 23 predicted proteins | sample AntDeeMetag02WF5_FD_184757 | JGI IMG/M metagenome (GOLD analysis project Ga0208135, IMG submission 184757) | Saline lake microbial communities from Deep Lake, Antarctica - Antarctic Deep Lake Metagenome 02WF5 (SPAdes) (version 2) | ecosystem: Environmental > Aquatic > Non-marine Saline and...
CGACTGGGTACCGGTCGAACTCACAGTCACCGTCTTGGTGAAGACTAGTCAGCCACCGCAGACATAGATTCAGCACCTACTGGAGGAGATCGAGAGGTTTTGGATGTGATCGACTGAGTATAGCAATCTGTCCTGCTGATCTCGTTCTCCTTTTGTTGGTGATGTTCTGTGCGTCGACCTCAACTGATAATTTCGGGTATCGACAGCCGTGATGGTGCGACAAAATAACCAACAAACCAGCCAAGAAGGGGCTAATCTTGGTCAAGATAGTAGAGACATCTTTGGTATATCACCAATCTGCCTACCAATTTTATCTCCCTCAGAGCGGTGCGAGGTCGATCAAAGAGCCTCGTATAGATCGTATGTCCAACTCGAAACACCCCGCAACTGATGGCACAGAATCGTCGACAACCCAATCCCAGCCAGACCATACAGAGTTCGTCGAGCCGAGCGACGTCGGTGTCTCCCTTACTGTGCAACTCACCCGCGGACTGGGACCCGAGACCAAGACAAGATAACGGCGAAGGTGAAAGCGAAGACCCTAGAGGATGCTCGAACCGACATGGAGGCCCTTCGAGCATACATCGACGACCTTGCAGAGTCGACACGGGAGATCCAACCCCCAGAGGGACCCCAGTAGCGAGTCGACCTGATTTTTTCATCGCCTCACCAGGGGTGGAGGCGAATTCCATTGAGCAACTCAGCAGATCAACCCACAGAATCGAGTGGCCTCACCCCACAGCAGCGTCTCGAATCGTCGAACACACGGCTCGTCGACGCCGGCATAGCGACGATCAAGGATATAGAGACGCTGCGGGCGTGTGTCGCCTACGAAAATGCGAACAAACGCCGAGTTCTGATTTTGCAGCGTCTCAAGCGACGAGCGGACGAGATCCGCTCCGAAGGCGAATAGAAGAGCACTCACTGATTCCTTATAGACTCAGCCTTGTTAACCAACAAAAAGTGGTAACTACAAATACCGTTGGTTAAGGCTCTGCTAATGACGATTTTTGAAAACTGGTGTTGGGAGACCATCAGGTGTGCTCAGAGAGCACGTCCGCAGCCAACTGGTGAGATGTCGGTGGGTCGCGAGGCTCGTCGTTGTCGTAGATGAGCCACTCGGCGTTGATATCATGTGCTGCTTCTGCTACGGCGTCGATATCGAGATCGCCTTCGCCAAGTTCCGGGACATCCTCGGAGTCGGTGTAGACGTCTTTCATGTGGACCATCGAGATACGGTCTGCATACCGTTCGAGCAGGTCAACCGGGTCGACACCACCTGCCAGTGCCCAACCGACATCGACTTGGAGCATAATATCAGGTGCACGGTCAGCGAGGACATGATAGGCAAGACCCTCCTCCGTCTGTACAAAGGATTGATCATGATTGTGGTAGTGGAGCGTGATTTCGGCTTCTGCGAGCTTGTTCGCAATCTCTAAGAGTCGATTCGCGAACTCCTCGATACTGTCGACTGATTCGAAAAACTCTGGTTCACCCCACGGGACGACAATGTCATCGTATCCGAGCGTTTGTGCGTCCTCGATGGCACCTTCGATATCGTTTTCGAGGGTCTCCAGTTTGACGTGACCGGCAGGAACTTCGACTCCGGCATCGTCGACGGCTTCTCGAACGGCTACTTTGTCCGTTTCGTGGACCCGGTATGCGAACTCCACCCCATCAAGTGACGTTTCACCTACGTCAGTAATGATCTCTGTGAGCGGTCTGTCGACGTTTCGAATCGCAAAGAACTGCATCCCTGTCTTCATATACGGGTAATCAAATATCTGCTTCAAATAACCCGACGAATCACATCCGACGTTGTCGCAACATCCCTTAGCAATGTTCACCTTTGTAGGTCGAGGTCTAATCGTCGACTTCCCACCAGCCTAACCGCAGTCTTTTTTCGCGCCCCAAGGGGGTGCGGCGCGTTCTGAAGAATCAGAACTCGTCGTGTGAAAATCATGGCTACACAGAGTAAGACATCGGTTTCCTTCGAGGAGAGCGACACCCGACACGATGAGATGCACAGTACGATTGAACACTGGATCGACGAGCTCGTCGACCACGTCGATGATGCACAGGAAAGCAAAGAATTCCAGGAGTGGCTTGATGTCCAGAGTCGCTTCCATGACTACTCGCATCGAAATACGCTGTTGATCAAGCACCAGTGTCCCGAGGCAACGAGAGTCGCAGGCTATCACACCTGGCGGAACGACTTCGACCGACATGTCCAGAAAGGAGAACAGGCGATCTGGATCTGGGCTCCGATCATCACCCAGCGCTGTCCGAAGTGCAAGAATGCACCCAGCTACCACGACCAGATTGACTGTGAATACGACGAGACCCCTCCAGGAGAGTGGTTGAAAGGGCTTGTTGGGTTCAGACCTACAACTGTCTTCGACGTCTCTCAGACCGAGGGTGAGCCCCTTCCCGAGTTGGAGACCGCGGCCACTGGGAACGCTGGCGATCTCGTGGTGAGGCTCACAGAGGTAGCCGAAGACCTCCGTGTAACCGTTCGCATTGTTGAGGCCGAGGAGTGGGAGTACGGAGAGGCGATGGGTGTCTGCAAGTACCGATGCATCCACTCGTTTCACCCTGTTGTTGAAGCAAAGGCCCGATCAAATCAGGCCGATCTCGCCGTGACGTTAATTCACGAGTACGCTCATGCGTTGTTGCATTTCGATGTCGACAGTGAACCCGAACGAGCGAAACGTGAGGTCGAAGCTGAGGCCGTTGCCTACATTGTGGGTCGGTTTTTCGACTTGGATACGAGTGGCTCTGCATTCTACTTGGCAGCGTGGGAGAACGAGGATTCAGAGGTGATCCAGGATCGCCTGGGTAGGATTAGCTCAACGGCTCAGGAGATCATCAAGGCTCTTAATTGAATGTAGTACGGTATGCCTTCAGAAAGCAATTGACTCTACTTCGTACGATTAGCTCGCTATGATTTGTCCATTGATTTCATCAAGTGCCACAGTCGCAACGTCGCCTACCTCACCAGCTTCAATGGGTGAATATCGTTCGTGGAACATCGCCTCTGAATTGTCGAGATACCGCGCTGCGACCGTGTAGCCGAATGCCCACACAAGGACGTCTTTTAATTTACCTACAACAATACACCATCTAATACTACGACCCTAAAGCATTCCCTGCGACAACCCATCCCAATTACCCCTAAGCTAGACAGAGAACCAGAATGTCTTAGCGCCGAAGTCGCGTGGCGCGATATTCTCTCGTTGCCTAAGTTCATCAAGTGCCTAGTCTTAGTCCAGCTCGAATGTCTCCGCCACCTTGGCAGTAGTGACCGGTTCGTGATCGGCGACGAACTGAGGAATCATTCTCCCCATCAGCTCGGGCTGAATACCCTCGTCAACCATGCGGCCGAAGACCTGACCGAATTCAATGTTCCCATAGTAATTTAAGACAAATATTTACCAATAAGATACGCCCAGATGTTTGGCTCGTTGATTGCGCTCAGTCCTCGTAGAATGTACTCTTTTAGCGTTGAGAGGCCAGGAACGAGCCGATAGTTAAACCACTCTTGCAGTTGATCCCAGCACTCTCCGACGGCGTTCAATTTAGGGAGTTTCGACGGGAAGCACCAGACTTCGAGATCATCTCCACGTATGCATGAGATCGAACAGTCTCCGATAGTTTCGGTCTCGCGATAATCGCTGACGTGTACTCAGATATCTCTCGCGTAGAAGTATCCCGCTCGGTCCAGAAATACCACTAACTCCTCTCCAAACTTGTCTGTTAACGCCTCTAATAGACGAATCCGTGTTTCCGGGTGAGATTCTCTTCTGTCGAACAGAAGAAGTTGTCACCGTCGTCGGTGACAGCACCTATCACTGTCACCGACTTCTAGGACGTTGCAGTCTCTATGGTCGGGTTTGAACCGATCGAGTACCAACCATGCCGCTGGACGGTTCCGACGTGCTTGGTGAACTGATCGACACCAACGACGGTTTTCTCGCTTAGTTCGGGTCGTTTCTTTCGACTGTCCGCTGAAAATCTCCTTTCTATTCGGGATCGGCCTCATAGTATTGAGGCCGTGCTGACCTTGCGGACAGCCCGGCTTCTCTCAACAACTCGTATGCGTAATTTTCGTGGTATTCGACGCCGTACTCCTCTTTGACGTGGTGAATTAGGAGCTTGGCTGACCACGCTTGCTGTTCGTAGCCAAGCTCGGTTGGCGGCCGTTGTAACCGTTCGAATAGCTGCTCGCGGTCTTGTCCCTCGATCTTTGCTGGGCCTCCTGGTCGAGGAGCATCGTAAGGAGCTTGCTCGATCGGTTCTCCCACAAACCGATCGAGCCAGTTGCGGATCGTTTTTTCGGCGACTCCATGGCGTTCTGCCAACGTCTCCAGTTGATCGCCCTGCTTGCGCCCGATCGCCGCGAGAACACGTTCTCGCGGCTTCCCCTCGTCGATTTGCTCTTTTAGCTCGTAGAGTTCCTCAAGGGTAACGTCGTCAAGTCGACCCATTATCGAATCTACTATGCCTACCGGTAAATAACTTTCTTAAATACTATCACTCTCTATCGCTTCAGTAGCAAGTTGGGACTCGTTTGCTGGGGTTCCCAACTGAGAACACCGGAGTGAGTTTATATTCGACATATCCATCCAATGGCTATTCGAACAACAAATAATCTGGAGCATGAATTATTGTTCTTAAAAGAAAATACGGATTGTTTTAGTAAATTTTATACTTTGAATACGGTCTTCGATGGCATTCGAGTCGTACTGATTCGGTATCGACAAACGATCCAAATTGGGACGGGAATAGTGGTGTCCCAACTAAGGATTCAGACGAACTCACTGTTACAGTGGGTCGGTAGTCGAACCGGGCTGGAGTGCTCCTCGCGGCGTTGACTGGGTACCTCAAGCAGGCTGGTCGACGCGATCCGAAACGACGTCCCAGTCGTCCGGTGAGAGCACGTGTCCATCGAACTCGCCAGCCTCGGGGTACGCAGTCGTCACGAGGTAGTCCGTTCGGACTTCGAGATAATCAACGAGCGTGTGAACGTGTTCGCTGGCCAGCCCGCCGAGATCATCTAGCAGAATGCACGAAACCTGATCAGCAACGTCGAACGCTTCGTAGCCAGCCAGTATTGCGATGAGTCCGATCAACTCGACTTCGCCTTCGGAGAGTGCGTCGACGGAAATCTCGCGGCCGTCCCGAGCGATGACCAATTCCAGCTGTTCGGTTCGCCCCGAGGTAGGATCGACGTGGTTTTTCAGTCGCGCACGCTCGAAGCTCGGATTGAACTTGTCGACGACGTCTTCGAGCGCCTCGTCGAAGGCTGTACGTGCGGTTCGAATCACCCGCTCGCGGCGCGAGCGCAGTTCTTCGATCTCCTCGGAGAGCGAATCGTAGCGCTCCTGGAGCTGTTCGCGCTGCTGTGCACGCGACTCCAGTTCCGTCTGTTGGTCCCGATGACGCTCCAGTTTCGTCTCCGTTCGCGCGATCTCCTGTTCGAGTGACTTCCGCCGGTCGTCGCTTTCCTGTACTTGATCTTCAAGTGTTTCGATGCGCTCGGTGTGTTCTGCCAGCTCCGCTTTGGCATCGCTGAGTTCTTCCTGAGAGTCCACCAGATTTGTCTGAAGCGTGTTGAGGCTGTTTTCGAGTGACTGTTTCCGTCGACGCGTTTGGTCGATCTTGCGCTGTTTGTCCTGGAGATCGGACACCGTCGACTGAAGATCGGAGCGCCGGTCCCGACGGTCGGCGATCGCATCGCTCAATCCATCCAGTTGCACTTCGATATCGTCCCGAGTGGTATCACTGCCACAGATCCAACAGGAGAGATGGTCACTGTCGATCCGTCTGTCGACATCCGTGACGAGATCGAGATGCCCTTCGTCAAGCATCTTATTCGTAGCGTTGTACAACGCCTCTAGGGTTTCGATCTCTTGGTCTACTTCTCTGAGCGCAGTCTGTTTGTTATCCAACTCCTCGGATAGGTTAGGTGCCGTCGAGACAGTCAACGCTTCGAGTTCGCTCTCTTTGTCCTCAATCTGCGATTCCAGCGATTCGATTTTCCCCTCGAGTCGGTTGACCCGTTGGTTGACTTGCTCCCGCTCGCGCCGAGCCTGTGTGAGTTCGTCGCGCAGTTCCTCCTGCTCACCACTATCCGTAGAATCGCCTTCGAGATCATTGATTTCGGTCTCTAGCTCTGCGAGCTCTGTTTCGAGTTTACGGACCGATTCCACTTTCGCCGGTAGCTCTTCGGCTGCCTGTTGGGCACGGTTGAGCTCGGACTCGACCGTCTCTCGTTCGGATTTGAGACGGTTGATCTGGCCTTCGATGTCTTCTCGTTCTAATGGTTCGATGAGATGTGGTGTGAGGTCCTCGCCCTCACGAACGGCGGTTCGAATCCGGTTGTGCTCATCGAAAAAGGCAAACAGTTCGGCAGTTGCCTGTTGTTGCTCGGTATCGAGATACGGCTCTCCATCGGCTGTAACGGTCTCTCCAGTCCGTTTGAGGCGGCGCTCATAGGTTTGGTTTGGAGTCTGTAGCCGGACGTACCCAGCGTCTGTACCGTCTGTGAGTGTCGCAGACGTCACTGATCCACCCAGCACTGTCCTGATGGCCGTTACCAGCGATGTTTTCCCCTGCCAATTGCTCGCTTGGACGGCGTTGATTCCGGGTTTGATCGTTGGTTCTCCGTCACGGATTCCTGCAATATTCGAAACGTCAAGCCTCCACATATAACCTAACACTGTAGAGAGATGACTTAAATTGGTCGCCCTATCCGTAGCGATCCCGTCTATGCCGAGTCTTTATTATGGTCAGCACAGACATATCCCTGCTCGTAGGCCTGTTCGACGGAGACACGAGTTGGACATTCCGGACAAGAGAGGTAAGACTGGACCTGCAGCGTTGCCTCATCGACACCGGCAATCCTGTTTTTGTTGCCAAGTGATTGAAGTGCTGATTCCAGATGAGAGCGATACGTGTTCGTCGCGACGCGAACCCGATCGATCTCCCATTCGGTCTCCGAGTTCGGAGCCTCCTTGGTCGCATCCAAACACTCTTTCAAGTGACGTGACAGTGTACTTTTGCCAATGAACTCTTTCGTTATGGCTTCACCGTCGATGCCATCGTCAGCGAGTTCTGAAATGATCTCGGCTCGTTCGTGTTCGGGAATCCCACTCCCCTGAAGCGCCTCGTAATCCGAATCGATTCGGACAGTCGAGTCGGATCGACCGTGTTCACGGTATCTCGTCTTGAGGACTGCTTTATTGAACCATTCTGTGAGTGTTCGAACACCGGCCGGCTCAGTTTTGCCTTTGCCGGTCCATCTGGCAACGAGATATGTGTCAAGATCATCATCCACACGGCCTGGGGGTGAAATACCGTGAGTAGCACGAATTCGGTCGACTTTGCAACAGTGCTTTGATTTCATTGTCTTCTATATTTACAGTTGGTTTTCTAAGCGTTGTGGTCTTGGTGGACTACTCATCAACACAGTAATTGGGACGGGGATAGTGGTGTCCCAATATATGATCACAACATAGATGTGATTCTCTCCAGAATCAACTGAGCAGATAGTTTGGCCGATAAGTCTCGGTCATCTTGCTTTTTGAGGTGTGAGACCACTTTTCGATGAGGTTTCGCTCAACGTTGTCGATTCGACCGCTTAATTCCAGATGTCGGCCGCACATTCATCGCCGCGTCGTGTCCACTCTTACAGCGTTCATGATACAAGAACGATCACGTCTCGATCCGATTGCAAATATGTATTATAGATCCCAAGTTGTAATCTGAGACCATCGACGTATCACAGCCGCCCACCCAATGCAGGTAGAACGGATTGCGTTCAGTTCCAAATTAGGGGAATAGGATTTCGGAAACAGTTCGCGGCCGAATCGTTCTCACATAGAGAACGACTACTGCGAGAGGAGTTTGTTCTCGAACGACTTCGCGGCGCTGATGACCAGACCAGTCACGTCCTCTTCGAGGTGTTTTCCAGACATGTGCTGGATGTTGCCGGTGACGCTGACGGCACCGATAGATTTGCCGTTTTGATCGATGACAGGCGAGGCGACGCACTGGTAGCCAGATATGAACTCTTCGCGGTCGAAAGCAATACGCTGGTCGCGGACGGAGCTTAGTTCACGCTCGAGTTCCTGACGGTCGGTAATTGTTTTCTTTGTGTGCGCGTGGAGGCCGACGCTGTCGAGGATGTCGGTCCGCTTCTCCTTCGAGAAGAAGGCGAGAATCGCCTTCCCGCCAGCGGTAGCGTGCAAAGACGCAACGTCCCCCTCGACAACGGGTTCATTGGAGTCGACGCCTTCAGGGTTGACCCGGAGGGCGTAGACACCGCGACCATTCTCGTGGGCCATGAAGCTCGTTATATGGCCAGTCGTCTCGGCGAGGTCGCTGACGATCTTGCTGGCCAATTCCAGCGGTAGCTGGTCGCGGGCGCGGTTTCCGAGGCTGAGAAATCGGTTGCTCAGGTAGTACGAGTCGCCCTCACGGACGAGATAACCGATATCGATCAATGTCTGGACGTGCTTGTGGACGGCGGACTTCGAGAGGTCTACTATCCGGCCGAGTTCGCTCACGCCAGCGCCAGGATTATCCCGTAACGCCTCGATGATTCGAAAGCTCGTTTGGGTCGTTTTGACCCGCGCCCCATCATCCATAGATCATTATTCAGTTTGGGAAGTACAAAAACGGTTCGCATATCATGAACACCGATGGTCGGCACTGACGGACAGCGGTGACACAACAACTATATTGAGCGTTCACGAACTGTAGGAAAGTGAGGGAACAACGTCACTGGCTCGTCGTTGGTCAGTCCAGCGTCGGTCCACCGGCGACAGTGGCGTCACGCAGATCCCATGCGCCAGATTGACCGACCACTATGAGTTCGAATACTACCAACTCCGACAGCACCCCTAAGAACCGAATCGTAGACTATGAACTGTTTGAGGTGCCACCCCGATGGCTCCTCCTCCGCATTGAGACGGCTGACGGCACTGTCGGGTGGGGCGAACCAGTTGTCGAGGGCCGCGCACACACCGTGCGTGCCGCTGTTGAGGAACTATTGGACAATTACCTACTCGGGAAGAACCCCGAGAATATCGAGGACCACTGGCAGACGATGTACCGCGGCGGCTTCTATCGCGGCGGCCCGGTGCTGATGAGCGCCATCGCCGGAATCGACCAAGCGCTGTGGGACATCAAGGGCAAGCAGTTTGGTGCGCCGGTCCACCAACTGCTCGGCGGGGCCGCACGAAACCGTATCCGCGTGTATCAATGGATTGGCGGCGACCGACCCTCCGAGGTAGCTGACCAAGCTGAACAGAAGGTCGACGCCGGATTCTCGGCGCTAAAGATGAATGCTACCGCCGAGATAGAACGCGTCGACAACCCGGCGGCCGTCGAGGCGGCTGCGACTCGCCTATGCGAGGTTCGTGAGGCCGTCGGCGACGAGATCGACATCGGCGTTGACTTCCACGGCCGTGTCTCCAAGCCGATGGCGAAACGGCTGGCGAAGGCTCTAGAGCCCCATGAACCGATGTTCATTGAGGAACCCGTCCTACCCGATCATAACGACGCGCTACCGACAATAGCCGAGCACACGACGACACCGATTGCGACCGGTGAGCGTATGTATTCGCGATGGGATTTCAAGGAGGTGTTCGAGAACGGCGCCGTCGACGTGATACAACCGGACCTCTCGCACGCGGGCGGGATAACCGAGGTGCGGAAGATCGCTGCGATGGCCGAGGCGTACGACGTTGCGCTGGCGCCTCACTGTCCGCTGGGACCGATCGCGCTCGCCTCGTGTCTGCAGGTGGATGCCTGCTCGCCGAACGCTCTCATCCAAGAACAGAGCCTGAACATCCACTACAATGAGACAAGCGACGTGCTCGACTACCTCGACGACTCCTCCGTCTTCGACTACGAGGATGGGTACGTACAGATCCCAGATACGCCCGGTCTCGGGGTCGAGATCAACGAGGAGCACGTGCGTGAACAATCGAAGAAGACGGTGAACTGGCATAATCCAGTGTGGCGGCACGGTGACGGAAGCGTCGCCGAGTGGTAAGCAGTTGATAGCGGTATCCCCGCAAGCGGTGATTATTTGACTGGGGGGCCCGCCAGTAAGAGGTATGCCACCGAATAACTTGACCGAGAACTCTGTCGCGAACAGATATGCGGACACCGTCGCCATCGTCACCGGATCGACCCGGGGTATCGGCGAGGGCGTCGCCCGTCGCTTCGCCGCCGAGGGCGCCTCCGTCGTAGTGAATGGGCTCTCCGTAGACACCGGTCAAGCCGTAGTCGACGATATCGAGTCGGCAGGCGGTGACGCGACGTTCGTTCGAGCGGATATGCGCGAACCCGCGGAGATCGAGGCGCTCATCGACCACACTGTTGCGGAGCACGGACGGATCGACGTGTTGGTGAACAACGCGGGTGTTCAGACGGAGACGACCGCCCGTGAGGCGACGATAGACGACTGGAAGTTCGTCGCCGAAACCGACTTCCGGTCGTTCTGGTTGTGTGCGAAACACGCCGCCGACCATATGCCCGCCGGCGGAACGATCCTCAACACCTCCTCGAACCACGCGTTTCTCACGATGCCGGGGCTGTTCCCCTACAACGCGGTCAAAGCCGGAATCAACGGAATGACCCGTGCGCTGGCGCTGGAGCTCGGGCCGGAGGGAATTACGGTAAATACGATCAACCCCGGCTGGATCGAGATCGACCGCACCAAAGAGGAGCTGGGTGACGACTACGAGTACACACAGGACATCCACCCGGTCGGGAGACTCGGGAAGCCGTCCGACGTGGCCGGACTCGCGGCGTTCCTCGCGAGCGATGACGCGAGCTTCATCACCGGCGAAAGCATTCTGATCGACGGGGGCCGCTCACAGGTGATGCAAGACGAGCTCTATCTAGACTACCGGCGCAAGGCGTGATTGAGCGGCGTTTGCACCCACCCCATTGGTGAAGCCACGGCTTGTATGGGCGAAAACGGGGCCGCTATCGACCGCTACCCATGAGAGGTTGAGAGAGACACTGATTGCAACCCGTCCCATTTATTACGGATACCATCCGGAATAGCTGTATGTACGCAGAACGAGCCGATCAGATTTGTGAGAGAGGCGTAGTTGCAATTCTTCGCGGTGTGGATCCGGAATCAGCGATCGACGTGGCGACTGCCGTGGTCGAGGGCGGCGTCACGGCCCTCGAAGTGACCGCAGACACGCCGAAGATTACGGAAACGATTGACACACTTTCCGATCAGTTCGACGACGTGCTCGTCGGCGCCGGGACAGTTCTTGACGCCGAGACGGCCCGGGCGGTACAGCTCGCCGGTGCCGAGTTCCTCGTCACACCCTCGGTTGACGACGGCGTTATCGAGACCGCAAACCGCTACGGGACACCGGTTGCGACCGGTGCGTTCACCCCGACGGAGGCTGTCCGCGCATACGAGGCTGGCGCCGACTTCGTGAAGGTGTTCCCGGCCGCCACGGGCGGTCCGGACCACGTCGCTGCCCTCGGCGGTCCGCTCCCGCAGATTCCACTCATCCCGACCGGTGGGGTCGGCCCCTCGAACGCCGGTGAGTACATCGAGGTGGGAGCCGCAGCGGTTGGCGTCGGGAGCGCCATTGTCGATGGCGACGCCGTCGCCAACGAGGATTACGAGGTTATTACCGAGAACGCGCGCCGAACGGTCAATGCGGTTGCGGCCGCCAGGAACCGCTAACCCGGCGACTAATTACGCTGTATGAGACCGGAACTCGGGGACTCATTCGGTCGACAGCCGCTCGATCCGACCAGTAGATGCGTGTGATTAAATATGAACCCGTAGAACGGACGGACGAAGCATGCCAGAACTTGTTACGTTCGGCGAGACGATGTTACGACTCTCGCCACCACGCGGCGATCGAATTGAGATAGCCACGGAACTGGACTTCCGGGCAGCCGGAGCAGAGAGTAACGTAGCTGTGGCGGCGGCTCGGCTCGGAATCGATGCGTGCTGGGTTTCGAAGCTTCCGGATTCGCCCCTTGGACGCCGGTGCCTTCGTGAATTAGGTGCGCATGGTGTCGAAACCGAAATCAGCTGGAGCGATGATGGGCGGATGGGGACGTACTATATCGAACAGGGCGGCTCACCACGGGGAACGAGTGTTGTGTACGATAGATCTGAGGCAGCAATTCAAACTGCACGGCCCGAAGAGTTTCCGTTCTCAGATCTGTTCACGGAAGCTGAGGCGTTCTACACGAGTGGAATCACGCCAGCCCTCTCAGACCAGTTGGCCGACACAGTTAGCTCGCTGTTGACACGAGCTACTGATAGTGGCCTCACGACCGTCCTCGACGTGAACTATCGAAGCAAGCTCTGGACACCATCGGAAGCGGCCGGAACGCTTGCAGATCTGTTACCGCTCGTCGACATCTGTATCGTCGCGGAACGCGATGCGCGGATGGTCTTTGACGAGGACGGCTCCGCAGAGGAAATTGCCCGCGAGATGTACGAACGGTCCGATCACGAGGTCCTTATTTTGACCCAAGGTAGTAAGGGTGTGATCGCTTGCGATGAGGACGGTATCCACGAGCAAGCAGCCTACGAATCTGAGACGCGTGATCCGGTCGGTACCGGTGACGCGTTCGTCGGTGGATTCCTCGCGTGGTATCTCGAGGGAGCTGATACGAAGACCGCGCTCTCTGCGGGGGCGGCAACAGCGGCGTTGAAACGAACGCTCGACGGAGACCTTGCCATTCTCACTCGACAGGAGGTCGAGCAGCTCCGTGACGGACCTGATGACGGAATTAATAGGTGATCGTCTCACTGGCGCTGTCTAGTGTTGCTTCAGTTCTCGCTGCGCAACCCAACCATCGACGACGCCAGTAGCGTCCCGAAAATCAATACCAATCAGTATCGTACCCACGAGGTTCAACTCCTACCGGCAAACGTTTTTAATAGAATGTAATGAACGAACGTACGTGAATCACAGAACACTCGGTACGGTCGACTCGGTGAGTGAAATCGGGTACGGCTCGTGGCAGATCGGCGGTGACTGGGGCGACGTATCGGTCGACGAGGCACAGCGAGCAGTCGAGACCGCGCGCGAGAGCGGCATCGACTTTTTTGACACCGCGGATGTGTACGGTGACGGCCAATCCGAGCGCATTCTCGGCGACGTGCTTGGTGAGGCTATCGATCGCTCCGAGGTCACTGTGGCGACGAAAGCAGGTCGACGGCTCGATCCGCACACGACCGAGGGATACACCGAAGCGAACCTTCGGCAGTTCGTCGACCGCTCGCGGGAGAACCTCGGCGTCGACGCACTCGATCTCGTGCAGCTCCACTGCCCACCGACCGATGTTTATTATCGGCCTTCAGTCTTCGATGCGCTCGAAACGCTCCGTGACGAAGGGCGGATCGAACGCTATGGCGTTAGTGTCGAACGCGTCGAAGAGGGTCTGAAGGCGATCGGTTACCCCGGTGTGGAGACTGTGCAGATCATTTTCAATCCATTTCGACAGCGCCCCGCCGAGTTGTTCTTCGAGGAGGCGGCGGCCAGAGACGTCGGTGTGATCGTCCGGGTGCCGCTTGCCTCGGGACTGCTCACTGGGACGCTCTCACGGGAGACCGAGTTCCCCAAAACCGACCACCGCAACTACAACCGCGAGGGTGAGGCCTTCGACGTCGGTGAGACGTTCGCTGGTGTCCCCTACGAGGTCGGCCTCGACGCTGTCGACGCGCTGACCGAGCACGTCCCGGCAGATCTCTCGCTGGCGCAGTTCTCGCTCCGGTGGATTCTCGATCACGAGGCCGTCTCGACAGTTATTCCAGGATCGACGACGCCCGAGCATATCCGCGCGAACGCTGCAGTCTCCGATCTCGACCCGCTTAGGGTCGACACCCACGAGGCGGTCGAAGGGGTGTACGACGAGTACGTCCGCGAGTACGTCCACCATCGGTGGTGAGCCCCGTTGTCGGCTGTAGTGGTCGCGCACTAGCTGGAAGACTTGTCGCTGAAATCGTTCGCGGCTATGACGGTTCAGGGTAGGTCGACCGGCCCACCGCGTCCGGCGCTCTCGTAGAGCGCGTCGATCACTCGCATATTGGCAATTGCTTCCACGCCATCGGTTCGGGGCCGTCGACCCGCCGCTGCGCAGTCGGCGAAGTGGTCCACTTCCAACCGATACTGATCAACCGGCTCGAACGTCTCGCGGCCGTACTGGCCGTCGATCTCGTAGGTCAGTTCGAGCTGTTCGTCGAGCGGTGCGTCGAAAGCGTCGGTGACCTCGATCCAGCCGTTCGATCCCTCGACGCGGTATCGTTGGACCTTCGGCGTATCGAAGCCCGAGGCGATCCGTGCCGACGCTCCGGTTTCGTACTCCAGAATCGCCGCGAACTCGGTGTCGACACCCGTCTGTCGTGAATCATCCATGTGTGCGTAGACTCGCTTGGGCTCGCCCAGGAACTGACGCGCAGCCGAAACAGCATAACAGCCGACGTCCATCAGGCTTCCACCGGCGAGCGCCGGATCGAGCCGAATGTCCTCGGGAGCACCGTACAGCGAGAATTTGAACGACGAGGAGACTGACCGCACTTCTCCGAGAGACGTATCTGCGAGTTCGAGGGCTCTCTCCGTCCGCGGATGGAACCGGTACATAAACGCCTCCATGAGCGTAACTCCCCGCTCCTCACAGTACGCGTCAACTGCTCGGGCTTCGTCGGCGTCGACGGTGAGCGGCTTTTCACAGAGGACGTGAAGACCGGCGTCGGCAGCCCGACGGATCCACTCGGCGTGAAGCCCGTTCGGAAGTGGAATGTAGACCGCATCGATACTGTCGTCGTCGACGAGGGCTTCGTAGGTTCCGTAGTGGCGTGGAATCGAGAACTCGTCTGCGACCGATCGCGCTCGGTTGGGAGTGCGAGACGCAATCGCACCGACTCGGTGATCACTTGCCTCGATTGCTGGAATCACGGATTTCTGCGCGATCCCTGCCGTGCTGAGGATTCCGAACTCCATAGCGCTACCAGACACCACCCCTATAAAAAGATCTTGTGCGTACGATGGTCGACGGTTGTTTCTACATAACACGCGTGGACCGAGTACTACAGCAGGAGATTGAAATCAATCGTCGTCGTTGAGTTAGTTGAAAATATGTTGTTCCTAGATACATCATGAATAATCAACCAGTATAATTTCCGGAACATTTAAGTCATGGTAATTCACGATTATAAATTGGGAACTATGACGGAAAAGCAGCTGCAATCACGACGAGCCGTATTGAAAACTGCCGGAGTTACAGGTGCCGCCCTGGCACTGTCAGGATGTCTGAGCGGGGACAGCGGTGGTGATGGCGGAGGCAATACGCTCGAAGTGCTCCACGGCTGGACCGGCGGAGACGGTGCCAAGGCAGCGGAGGCCTTTTTCGGTGGATTTACCGATGAATATCCGGACATCGAGCTCGACGAGCGCCCCATTGGCGGCGGCGGAAATGCGAGTCTCGACCAGACCGTAGCGAACCGGCTTCAGAGCAACGATGCAATGAGTTCGTTCGCTGGCTGGCCAGGTGCGAACCTCGAACAGTATGACGGGGTGCTCGGTGATGTCAGCGAAGTTTGGGAGGAAGGTGGACTCGCCGACAGTCACGTCCAGGAGGCAGTCGATGCCTGTCAGTTCAACGGCGGCTACGCCGCCGTCCCCATCGGTTCACACCGAATGAACGACCTCTTTTACAACGTCGAGGTAGTCGAAAACGCGGGCGTCGACCCCAGCTCGCTGACTGATATCGACTCGTTGATCACCGCGCTGGACACAGTCGCATCAGAGACCGACGCCGTCCCGCTGGTCATGTCGCTCGCACCGTGGTCGATCCTCCAGACGTGGGCAGTCGTTATGCTCAGTACACAGGGATTCGACGAGTACATGAACTTCATCGAAGGCAACGGCAACGAAGCGGCAGTCCGGTCGACGTTCGAGACGCTCGAAGAGATCATGAGCAATTACATCAGCGATGATGCCGCCTCCAGCGATTTCACCGAACTAAACCAGGATCTGATGAACGGCGACGCGGCGTTCATCCACCAAGGAAACTGGGTGGCTGGCTCGTACATCGGCGAAGAACTCGAATACGGGACCGACTGGGGTGCAGTCCGGTTCCCGGGTACCGAGGGCATGTACGGGCTTCACATCGACTCGTTCATCTATCCCGCCGACAATCCGAGCCCCGAAGAGACGGCCTCGTTCCTTCAGTACACCGGTAGCGAAGCGGGGCAGGTCGCGTTCAACCAGTACAAAGGTTCGATTCCGACCCGGGAAGGCGTCCCGACAGATAACTTCAACCAGTACCTGACAGAGACCATTGAGGACTTCGAGAACGCGTCGATGAAACCACCGACACTGGCCCACGGACTGGCAGTCGACCAGAGCACGCAGTCTGACCTTCAAGGCGTCCTCAACGGGAACTTCGCCGATCCCTACGACGTCGACGCCGCGACGAGCGGCTTCATGGACGCAGTGTAAGCCCTTCGACCACAATGAAACGCATATTATCGTATGTACGCGAGAGACGTCGGAAGCGACGGGTTAGAGCCGATGGAGGGACCGTCGACCGGTCGTCTACGGTCCGTCGGTGGCTAGATCGCGACATCGTCCGGTCGGCACCGTTCTGGGGGCCACCGTTCCTCCTGATGGGCTTTTTCGTGTACGCCGCGATCGGATGGAACTTCACGCTCTCGCTGACGGACTTTTCGGGATACGGCGAACCTGATTACACCGACTTGGGGCTGGGCAACTACTGGACGATGCTCCAAGATCCCGCCTTCTGGGAGGCAACGTGGCACACGGTCGTTCTCCTCGTTGTGTTCACCGTCGCGTGTCTGGGAATCGGCCTCGCCTTGGCGATACTTCTCGACCGGGAGATCCGCTTCAAGCGGACGTTCAGGACGATCTATCTCCTCCCGTTCAGCCTGTCGTTCATCGTGACCGCACAGTTCTGGCGCTGGATGTACAACGTCGAAAACGGAATCGTCAACCAGTTCGTTGGCCTGTTCGGTCTCGGCCCCTACAGCTGGTTGGGAGATCCAGACCTTGTTCTCGGCGCAGTGATTTTCGGACTGGTCTGGCAGTTCAGCGGCTACACGATGATCATATACTTGGCCGCGCTTCGCTCGATCCCGAAAGACCAGTACGAGGCGGCGAGAGTCGACGGTGCGAACACGTTCAAGATGTACCGTCGTGTGATCGTTCCGCAGTTACGTCCTGCGATGGTCAGCGCGTCGGTTGTCTTAATGCTGTTCGCGCTGAAAGCCTTCGACTTCCTGTATGCGGTGTTCGGCGGCTATCGGCCGAGACAGGGCAGCGACATCCTCGCGACGCTGATGATGCGCGAGGCGTTCGGTAACTCCGAGTGGGCCTACAGTTCGTCGATCGCACTGACACTGTTCGTCCTCTCGCTTGCGGTCATCGCACCATATCTGTACACCCAATATAACAGAGGGAACCTATGAGCAACTCCAACGCAGTAGCAGAAGGCCGAAGCGACGTCCGAGCAGTCATCAACCAGATCACACTCCGTCACGTAGGACTGTATGGATCGCTACTCGCACTGCTGGTGTTTTATCTCATCCCGCTTGAGTCGGGGCTTGTTACATCGATCAAAACCTCGGAGTCGCTTATCAGTACACAGCCATTCGCCCCGCCGGGTCCAGATGGTATCACGACCGAAAAATGGACCTACGCGTTCAACGCGCTCGGCGGCGGCATGGTCAACAGTCTCCTGTTTACCATTCCGTCGACGATTCTGTGTGCGATCTTCGGGAGCATGGCCGCCTACGGCCTGACGCTCGTCAAGTGGCGGGGACAGCTGCTGGTCTTTGTCCTGTTCATCGCGGGCATCTTCATCCCGTACCAGTCTGTCGTCATCCCGCTTACGCAGTTCTGGTCGCAGTACGCGATGCTCGAAGCACGGTTCGGGTTGATACTCAGCTCTCGGTCCGCGACGATTCTGGAACTCATCATCACTCACACGGCTTACGGGATTCCGATCTGCGCGCTGTTGTTCCGCTCGCAGTACAAAGCGATGCCGTGGGAGATGATCGAGGCGGCCAAACTCGACGGCGCGTCGCTCTGGGCGATCTACAAACGAATCGTGCTGCCGCTGTCAGTTCCGATGTTCGCAGTCGTCTTCATCTTCCAGTTCACGCAGATTTGGAACGAGTTCCTGTTCTCGTTGACCCTCATTGGAAGCGTCAGCGATCCTGCAGCGTCTGCAACGTTGATCCTCTCAGGTCTCGGCCAGGCGCTCGAAGGAACCGATTATCCGCTGCGAATGGCCGGTGCGTTCATTACAGCTCTTCCGACGCTTGTCGTCTACGTACTGTTCGCCGACAAGTTCGCAGAAGGAGTTGAAGTATAATGAAATACAACAATGATCATCCGCAGACAATCCTGACTCGGAGACCCTAACCATGGCTCAAACATCACTCACCAACGTACAGAAAATCTTCACCGAAGACAATGGCAACGAGATCGTTGCGGTCGACGATGTCTCACTAGAGATCGACGACGGCGAGTTCCTCGTGCTTGTCGGCCCCTCGGGCTGCGGCAAGTCGACGACCTTGCGGATGCTCGCGGGTCTCGAATCGATCAGTTCTGGCGAGATCGCGCTGGGTGACCGCGTCATCAACGACGTCTCGGCACAGGACAGGGATATCGCGATGGTATTCCAGTCCTACGCGCTCTATCCGCACATGACGGTTCGAGAGAACATGTCGTTCGGTCTCGAGGAGTCGACGTCGATGTCCGACGACGAGATCAGCGCACAGGTCGAAAACGCCGCCGAGGTGCTCGGCATTACTGAACTGCTCGAACGAACGCCCAGCGAACTCTCGGGCGGACAGCAACAGCGCGTCGCCCTCGGGCGGGCGATCGTCCGCGAGCCATCGGTCTTTCTGATGGACGAACCGCTCTCGAATCTCGATGCGAAGCTTCGGGCCGAAATGCGGTTCGAACTCCAGCGTCTCCAAGAGCAGCTGGGGACGACGACGATCTACGTCACACACGATCAAACCGAGGCGATGACGATGGGCGACCGGATTGCCATCCTCAACGACGGACGGCTCCAACAGGTGGGGACGCCCCTCGAATGCTACCACCAGCCAGCGAACGAATTCGTCGCCGGATTTATCGGCGAGCCGTCGATGAACCTGTTCGACGTCGACGTGATTCGAGACGGAGAGGCCACGACGCTCCGAAGCGATTTGTTCGAGTATCCCCTCTCCGATTCGATTGCAGACAGCCTCGAAGACGCCTCGGATCTCGTCTTCGGTATTCGTCCAGAGGATATCGTCGTCGATCCGAGTACTGGCTCGGCTCGGCATACGTACGACGCGACAATCAATGTCGTTGAGCCGATGGGTGACGAGAACGTCGTCTACCTCCGGTTCGATAAGGCGTCGCGCGATGCGCCGACCGACCAGACGGTTATTGCGACCGTCGGCGGTATGCACCACCACGAGAGCGGAGAGACCGTCAGCGTGTGGATCGACGAGGAGGCCATCCACCTCTTCGACAGCCAGACCGGCGAGGCGGTACGCAACCGTCGGCTTGACCCGGTTGAATCGGCGTCGACGCTCCACTGATCCCGGTCGGCTTTTTTCATCCTGTCGCTACCGAACCATTCGCTTCAATCGACGCTGTAACCGCCCATCCGTGGTTGTCCCTTTGCGATGACGTGTGTTCCTGCGATAAGCAGATAGGCCCCCGCGAACAAGCCAAGCACGCCGAGCAGGTCCCCCGAGGCGACGGCGAGCGCGAGAGGCGCGATACCGAGACCGAGGATCGAAACACCGGTCGTCCACGCCGAGAGGTACTGAACGCTTGAAATTGGCGGCCCAACAGCCGCACTGTCGACCGCGCTTCGTAGGCTGTTCGTTTCCATCACGGCTGCGATCGACGCCGGTAACACGTAGGCAACGGCAACAAAGAATACGATGGCTGCGGTCGAACTCACGAGAAACATCAGTGAGCCACTCGTAATACCGTCGGCGCTCGGCCCGGTCGGCCAGAGTACGGTCGAAAGCAATAGGGCGACCGGAACCGTGAGGAAACAGCCCGCCACCACTGCCGAGACGAAACCGGTCCGGAGCGAAGAACCGACCGAGAACGCCGGGGGTACTGACTCCTTACTCACGAGCACTCGTGAGAGGTAACCGACGACAACGAGAAGCGACACGAGCGCAATCGTTCCGGGGAGAAGTGCGCTAAGGGTCGGAGAGAGTGCAGCCGCATATCGGTAGCTGAGCGCAAACACGACGAGTGTGCCGACCACAGGGACGAACGATGCCGCATGCAGCGGATACACCAGCGTTTCACGCATCGTATCTGCCGCCTAAATTCGTTCGGTGGAGGCTTTGGTTTCGCTCACCGCGTCTTGGTAGCGAACGGTTACTGTCCATCTCTGTACTCAATATCACTCCCCGGTATTAATCACCTGCTGATGTGTTCGACCTACAACAGCCACTCCTGAGACATGAGGCGTCTCAGGTGTAATATAGACTAGTAATGTGTGATTTCTAATAAACACGTGAATGCTTTCGGGCCGATTCGTAACTAAACTCACCGGTACTGTCTAGTTAAGCCAATTTGAGAAGTGAGCAGTTTATGGTTTGAACTGTTGATGCTATTTCCAGAACTGCTCAGAGAGTCGTTAGACACGGAAAATCTTGAATGTTGAGAGCGTGAGCGGACGGCGACGCCCCTGTAGCGTCACATTTACTTGCGGTTCAAAGAATCGACCTCGTTGAGAGCTTCTGTAGCAACATCACCTAACTCCCCTGCCTCGATATGTGAATACCGCTCACGGACCATCTCCTCCGAATTGTCGAGATATCGGGCAGCGACTGTATACCCGAATGCGCGAACGAGGACCTCACCCATCCCACGCCGGCCACCGTGGGGCGCGAGATAGTCGTGTTTCGGATGGTCGATGTCGATCTCTGCGGCCCCTGAGAGTCGCTGGAGAATCGACCGTGCGCCGTCTGTCGTGATTGACGGCGGTCGAATATCCTCATCAAGTGCCAGCAGTAGGTCGCGAGCGTACTCCTCACGACGTTCAGAAATTGCTTCCGGGCGTTCCCCTCGGTCGGTTAGCTCATCCTGGACGAGCTCTGCGAGCGTTCGTTGGTCGAACGTCGGGAACACCGGCCATCGCTCCGTCTGTGGATCCATCAGCTGGCGGTAGCTCCGCAGCGGTGAGATCACCGGGTCGGGGAGACTGGCGGCGTCCCACTGCTGTTTCTTCCGGTAGACGTCCATACTCCCATCGTCAAGCGAGAGGTCCTCCCAGCGTACCCCCCGTCGACGTGGATCGTTCGGGTCCCGGAGGAGTTCACCGACGCGGACCGCAGTGTATGCGAGAACGAACACGAGCGCCCGGTCACGCGCCGCCTTCAGAGCTGTGTAGCGTGCTTGCTGTCTGCCAATGGGGTCGGTGTCCTCTGGGAGTGTCGTGTACGTCTCGATGGCATTGAGAGCCTGTTCGTCGACGTGACGGGTCAGGGCGTGGCGCTGCTCTGACGTCCAGGCCTGCTGGTCGCCGGGTTTACGGCCGTCATCGTCAGGAAGCGGTGCCATCGCACTCGCCCGCTGAGCGTAGTGTGCTTCGAGGTAGCCTTCGTTGACACACCAGCCACACCATGCAGAGATATAGCGGTAATAGGTTTGTACCGTATTCTGTTTGAGTCCTCGATCTCCGGCAAGGTGACGTGCATACTCACGGAACACTCGTTCGTCGAGATCTTCGAACATTGGCTCCCGGTCGACATCAGGGGCGATTCCGGTCCACTCGTCGTTACCACGGCCGCCAGCAGCCCATTCAGCAAATCGATTGAGCTCACGCGCCGCGTTCCGTCGGTAGTTCCCTCCGTCGCCACCACGGCCTTTCCCTTTGTCCTGGAGGTAGCGCTCAAACGTATCCGTGAGAGGGGTAGATTGCGTTCGTCCTGTGGGTGTGTTTCGATCCATATTGAGTCCTCAAAAGGTTTGATAGAGTCCGTTAGTCACACAAACACACCCCGCCTTCTCGGATCTGACTAACTGAAAACTGATGTACAGCGGTAGCTAGGTCAGTCATTGCGCTCGCTTGTTCTTCGGTTGGACGGCCACCACCGTAATAACTCTCAGTCCGATTCTCGCTGTAGAGGTCCTTCATCTCCTCTGCAGTGTTTCTTTCGAACAATCCGATCTGGTGTGCACGCTCATAGCTGAACTGGTGGTCTTGGAAGTCTTGGAGTGTATCGTTTGACATCGAGAGAGCATAGGCTTCTATTGATCGTTCGATAGCCCCGAAACAGACCTCGATAACGGCTGTATAGTACCCGTCCTGGGATTGCAATGTTTCAACGACTTCAAGCAATCTGCAGGCTTTCGTTAGTTGTGTCTTCCAGTCTGCATCTGCGCTAATTCCCTCCTCGAACTGTGTTCGACCTCTCCCAACGATCTCGAAGGCATCTTGAGCACGCTCAAGGGCTGTGAGAACAGCCTTTGGATCTGAGCTGTTACTCATTATCGCCTCCTTCCTCCAGTAGGAGATTTTCCACGGTTTCGAAATCACTTGTCTTGTAGACTGGAATCCCCGAGACGACGATTTCCCGGATGTCCTCAGTGTAGGTTGGAATCGCCTGAACAGCCTCAACGTCGATATCGTACGCGTATCGATTCCCATCGAATTCGGCATCTTCTAGGTCACGAGCGATGGCGTTGGCTTCTCGTTGACTTTCGGCCCGCCCGGATCGAGTGAGGACCCAGAGATCGATATCGCTCCGTCGATCAGCTTCTCCCCGGGCAATACTCCCATACAGAATAATACCGACCACCTCTGTAATATTCTCACGGAGCTTCTCTACGGCTGTTTTCACAGGCTGGTGATACTCTGGTTGTGGAATCCGAAGAATTGGATCGTCTGGGACAGAGAGTCGACGCCGGTTAATCTGAATGAGGCGCTGGTTACTTTTTGGCGATTCGAGAACTAGTCTGTTTGAACTGAGGACGTTTACAGCTCGTCGCACCGATTGGTGTGAGTGGCCTATCTGGTTCGCAATCTCTCGAAGGGAAAAGTCGCTAAATCGATGCTTGGTTAAAAAGAGAAGGACATCACTTGTCGCTTTGTGCTTGAACAAATCTGGATCTTGAAGGGGTATAGGAAGCGAAATAGAAGACCCATGAGAATTTTCATTCTCCGCTTCGCGGTTCATATGCCGTGTTACGGACTACTACTATAAAAGTATTATATGCTAACGGAGGGCTACCTAAATATGAGATCATCTCATGACCACGCATTAGGGTGCGAGGAAGCTGATCGATCGGACGATATGACGAGTCTTTATCCAACGATTAGGCTTCGGTTCTCCTCGTCGACGCAGTCAGTTTGCTTGAAGAGCGTGAGGATGCTATGATTAGCGGTCTTTTCCCGGGGTAGACGGCCTCTTCTGGCAGTTGCACGATTCATGCTTACCCGACAGCGTCGAGGTACATCAAAGTGATCGTGATTATTGGGGTAATCATGACCAACTGGCCAACTGAACTTATCGTCGATATTTGGGAGATAGAAGACCCCACAACCCAATATACGCCCTTATGTGAAAATATGTATCGTATGTCGCTATACG
>Ga0208135_100491_pt1 | contig 23434 bp, 26 predicted proteins | sample AntDeeMetag02WF5_FD_184757 | JGI IMG/M metagenome (GOLD analysis project Ga0208135, IMG submission 184757) | Saline lake microbial communities from Deep Lake, Antarctica - Antarctic Deep Lake Metagenome 02WF5 (SPAdes) (version 2) | ecosystem: Environmental > Aquatic > Non-marine Saline and...
TCGCCGAGTTCCTCCGAGCCGAAGCAGCCGACGGCGAGACGTATTTCAAAGCGAAGTTCATCGCCGACGACGTCGGGCTCTCCCCGAAGGAGATCGGCGCGTTGATCGTCCAGCTTCAAGACTCGATACAGGATGTTGAGATCGAAAAGTGGTCATACACCGGCGCGACCACGTGGCGCATCGCCCCGACGTAACGGGCCGTAGCGTCGCTCAGATTTCTCGTCTCTGTTGGAGGGGTCCCGTTCGATCGGAGCCAAATACTTTCAGTTCGCCCGGAGAACTGGCACGTATGAGGTCCCTCCCCACCGATCCCCTCCATCGTGCGTGTACTCGATATGGACCTGGACGACTTCCCGGTGCAGACCGACCGGACGTCGGTGCAGGCTATGCGGCTGCAAGTGCTGCACTCGCCGCATCGTTTCTGTTCGCTGCCGCCGCGATCGGTGGCGAGACTGTCGGTTTGTTGTCGTCGAACGACGGCCTCGTGTGGTTTGCGTTCGCCGGGCTCGCGGTCCCGGTCGTGGTTCCGACTGCGCTCGTGACCGGTATCGCCGTTTGGCGACCCCTCCCGTCGGACATCCCGTTTTTCGGACCGGTCGCCGGTCTACTCGGCACGCTTGGGACGTATATTGGCAGTCTGATTGCCGTCACGCTCATCTTGACAGTGGCCGCAGCACTCGGTCTATCCAGTACCGATCCCGTGAGTGCGGCAACGACCTCGCTCGGCGCTGTCGCCCTCGGGTTCATGATTACGTGGTGGGTAGCGTTCCCAGTCGGAGCCGTAAGTGGGGCAGTGTATACTGCCGTCGTCGAAAAGCCCGAGTGAGACGATCGCGATGGGTTCGCCCTCACTCCGAACGCTCCTTGTCGCGGCGATCAGTGGAGTTGCCCATCTCGGCATTGTCGAGTTCCTGTTCCGCCAGCTCGATCACGTTCCCAACTCCTTGTGGCCGCTCGCCTCGGTCACCAGCGCAGCGGCCGCCTTCGCGTTCGGATTTCTTGTCGCCCTTCTCTCTGCGCACACACGGTTGCTCTCACCAATCGTCGGACTCCCTGCGCTGCTCACGTGGGCGACGTATCGAGACATCGCTGCTCCAGCGCCGGAGTGGTCGGAACTCGGCGGGCACCTCGTCGTCGATGGTCCCGTCTACCTCACGAGCTACGTGGGGACGTGGTACGTGTGGCTTGCGACCTTTATCGTTCTCGCCGCCGTCGAGTACGGATTGCGTCAGCACTACAGGATCGGTAACGGGCGACTCCGAAACCTGCCTCCGGTGCCGTTGAGTCGGCGGGCGATCGTCCTCGTGGCTGTGACGTTCGGGGGTACGTTCGGCGTCGCCGTCGGGGCGTGGATGGCGAGGATCGACGTGAACCCACCCGAAATCGTTCCTGTTCTTGTCGTGACTACCGCGCTCGCTGCGGCAGTCCCTGTCGGTGCCGCCGTCGCTCGCGGACTTATCGCACCGATCGTGTGTTTCTTCGCGCTCGTCGTGCCAGTCCTCCTGAATCAGGCGTTCGTCGGCGGCGAAGGCGGACCGGTGTTTCTCCTCCTGCTCGGGCCGATCGCCGTCGGCTTCGCGATCGTCGGCCTCCTTGAGAGCGCTCTCCGATCGCGGCTTTTGGGGCAGTTCGACGATGTCAGTGAGACAGACAGATGACCCGAACGCCTCTCTCACCGTCGGTTCGTCGACAGACGAGGGAACCGGCACTCGCCGTACTCACCGTGATCTTGACCCTCGTCTGGGTGACGGAACCGGGGTTCGTGTTTGACACCGGTATCGTTGCGAGGATCGTCGATCCCGTGTTCGTTCCTGCAACGCTTCTCGTCCCGGGACTCCTCGCGGTCTCGGTACTCGCTCGCGTGGTGCGGTATAGTGTGCGACTCGTGTTGGTGTACGTCGGCTACGGTGACCGAGCGCAACGCAACGAGACGATCCTCCGACGGATCGGGATGTCGCTCGTCTTCGGTGCACTTGCCGGGTACACACTCTGGTGGGTGGTCGTGAGTGTCTACGTCCTCGCCGTCGCTAACACCGGCGGCGTGATGCTCGCCCCGCTGGTCGCACTCGTCGCCGGCAGCGTGCTTGGCGTGCTTCTTCTCGGGCGAACCGTATTGGAGTGGCTTCAGGTCAACAGAGACGGCGCTCACGTACAGAGTGGCACAGGGTGAAATCAGTTTTAAGAAAAGAGCAAGTAACATTCGTAGATGCGATTCCGTCACTCTATCTCGCTTGCCGTTCGCGCCCTTCTCGCGGTGGGATTATTGTCGGTCGCCCTTCTCGCCGTCATCTTCACGGTGGCCGCTCTCCCAACCGCACTTATCCTCGAAGTGCTGGGCGATAGCGGAGCGGCGACCACAACGGAACTCAACCGCGCCGTCCTCATCGGCACCGCGATCGCCCTGGTAATCGCTGGTCCTGGTGTCGCGTGGACCCTCGTTCGCGGCGTACACCGGGAGCGGCAGGCGCTACTCACGAACTCCCGACCGGCATCATCGGAGAATGGCGAAGACGCCGTCTCCGCAGCCTGCCGTCGCCTCTCCGCGCTCTTCGACGTCCCGGAGCCAAGTGTCCGCATCCGGTCAACAGCGACCCCGCTTGCGTACACCACCTGCCGCCCGGAGGATCCGCTGGTCTCTATCAGCGGCGGCAAGCCGACGATCGTCGTGAGTGAGGGCCTCCTCGCCGCGCTGTCGTCCACAGAGCGCGACGCGGTGCTCGCACACGAACTCGCCCATCTTGCCAACGGTGACCTCGATCTCGCGACGGGGTTGCTCGTGCCCGTCTACGCGGCCGCAGAGCTGTACGAGGGTCCGGACTCAGCCGGCTTCGATCCGGTCGGTCGAGGCTTTGCGGCGACCGCCGCCGTCGGATTCGGCGTCTTCTCGCGCGGCCGAGAACTAGCGGCCGACCGCGCAGCGGCCACGGCGACGGGAGATCCGGCCGCACTCGCGACCGCGCTCGAACGACTCGACGACACGAACGGAAGGACGCGACCGACGGCCGACCTCCGCGATCACATCGTGGCGACGGGTGCGGTGAACGTGCTCCCGATCGAGAGGGACTCAGTGGCCGGTCGACTCGGCGCAACACATCCCTCGACTGCGACCCGCGTAGAGCGACTCCGCCGACTGGTCGCTGCCGAGTGAGAATCGGGCCGAAGCCGTGCGAAACTGTCTGAAAAATAGGAATTCAACAGAGCCTAGTCTGTATTCACCGGAAAGACGGTGCGTTCGACCCGTGAAACCGCCAAAGACTTACATTAAGGCCGATTAAAATATATTTGAAAGGAACACAGTCACACGCTCCTTCCACCTCTTTCATGAATCCTGACGAATCGTCCCTCGGTCGCTGTCCGGAATGTGGTGAGGACATCTCGGAAGCGTGGATTCTTGTTGAGTACGAGAAGGACGACGGCACCGAGGGCGTGTGGACCGAGTGTCCGGCGTGTGAGAACGTCGTAGCTCCAGAGTAGTCACAGACGGCTCTGTTGAGATGCGCAGTCAGTGACAGGTTTCAGCGGGCTTGCTGAATACAGGGCACTAGTCGATTACCATGAACGGGTCAGGAACCCTCCGACTGAATCGTACGATGTCGGGTATCTATCACTCGATTCGGAGCCTCGTTACTACTGGTGCATGATCGCTGGCGTGCAGAGCGTTTGGGGACTCTAACTCACCGTTCCAGAGTGTACACGTCTCCACATCGAACTGCTGTGAAACGAGCACGTGATCTAACCGTTTCCGTGCAGGGGTTCCGTTCGGGAGGATATGGGTGTAGTCCTCTACACTCGATGTCTTTGCACTCTCTTCGGCAGCCCAGTAGACATCTTCCATCCCCCAGTCACCTACGTCTGGATCGAACATGCGGGCTTCTGCAAATTGCCACCGCTGCTTGAACTCCAATTCGCCCACGTCGTCAGTGGAGTCTCGAAAGTGATGTGGCTCTCCATAGTCCGGGTAGGCCGTGTACTGACTAGCATTCTCACCATGTGGAACAATCGATCCCTCGGCTTCTTCGCGTTTCGGTGCGTTGAAATCGCCTCCCAAGAGGACTGGAATATCGGTTTTCGAGGTTTGGAGGTAGATTCGTCCGTAGATGGTTTCGAGCATATTGAGCTTCTCCTCACCCCAGTTTGCCCCGTTGATGATACCCACGTTCCAGAGTTCAAGTGTATTGGTTGCGAACGCAGGAGACGCCGAAACATCAACTTCTGCAACTAACATCTTCTCCGGGAAGTGTGAATAGTAGTAATTGAGACTGCGAGGTTTTCGATTGCCCTGATTCCGGAGAGTCAGCGGGCGACGCTCGATGGGCCACCGACTGGCAATAAGATTACAGCGGTTGTGCGCTCCCACGATCTCGGTGTGTGGCTGGACATTCGATGTTGCGAGTTCCTCGGCCCAATCTCCTGTGTGGACGATTGAATAGTCGTGTTCTGCCAGATAGTCACAGAGCGTTCCGAGCTGACCACCCCAGTCATCGTCTTCCGTCCACTCATAGTTTACTGCCTGAAGCAGGAGAAGATCAATATCTGACGCGTGTGCTTCGAGAAACCTGAGTTGCCGTTGCATTCGCGTGTCGCTAATCCCAATCTCTCCTTGAACATTCCAAGACATTACTCTCATTAGTTGATCGAGTCGCTACTCTCCCGCGTCTTTGAAATCACTTAGGGCAGAATCTGTCAAGGAATTCAACCGGGATTATGGGTCAGTATCGGATTACGATCCGGTACTGCACACAGCCTCTGTACTGACCGCGACTGGGTCAAAATATATCACTTTCTGATGATTTCAACAGAGCCGACTATTGGGAAGACAATCATAGCAAACCGAACTTACTACTGTCTCTCAAACTATCGGGAACCCATGCCCTCTCGACGGTGGTCGCTTCCCGTTCAGATGACCGTTACAATTGTTGGTATGGTGGCTGTCACAATCGCGTTTCTCTGTGGGATTTGGGCTGTTCTCTACGGTGTACTTTCGTTTCTTGATGTCTCAGCAGCGTCATCGATCGCCGGAGGACTCACTGCGTTGATCGTGGTGACGATTGGCTACCTCGAATACAAACAGATCGACACGATCGAACGGCTCGCTGACGCCGACCGCATCGACGAGGAGGCCGAGCCCGAGCTGTACGAGTTGGTGACCCGCGTCGCAGCACAACTCGACGTCCCCGTTCCGACAATCGCACTTTCAGACCGACAGGCACCTGAAGCACTCGCCGTCGGATTCCGTCCGGACAACATCCATCTCGTCCTCTCCCGTGGGACGCTCGACACGATCGACGGACGTGCCGAACTTGAAGCGGTCGTCGCCCACGAACTCGCTCACGTGAAAAATCGGGATGCGATGGTGATGACGGCCGTCTCACTCCCCGTGATCCTCGCTCGCGGACTCGGGACGCGACTTGCGGATATCGAAAATCCGGGGGGAGCTGCGATCCTCATCGTTCCACTTGGTTTCATTTCGACGCTCATCTGGGGAACGGGGAAAGCGATGACTGCTCGACTCTCCCGGGCGCGAGAACAAGCCGCAGATCGAGCCGCCGTTGCGGTGACTGGCTCACCTGCGGTGCTTGCGACTTCGCTCACGAAACTCGACCGGAGCATTTCAGATACGCCGAATCGGGACTTACGCGAGGTGTCGGGGATTTCGTCGCTCTCGATTCTCCCGCTCGAACCTGAAGAGTTGGAGAAAGTGATGCTCGGTCTGGACGGGAACAGAGAGCCGTCGTACTGGTGGCTTCGAAAACGCCTGTATCGGTTCGAACGCTGGCTGTTCCGGACGCATCCGCTAACAGATGACCGGATCGAACAGCTCGCAGAATACGAGCGACAACAGGACCGACGTTCACCGTCTTAGCGATAGCCGTGACCGTCCGATCCCGGTTTAATGTGGATTCCACAGTCAGTCCACGTCAAGCCGATTAAACATTAATGGCTTCGTTGAAGTCCTTGGTCACTGATAGTTCTTCGAGGCCGTGCTACATACAGAGCGCGTATCGGTTACCAGTTCCCGAGGGTTGCTTTTGTTACCGCCCTCTGAGTAACATATGAATATATCTTTACCCGATGCCGGCGGAAATCAGGCACTGAAACCGCGGATCCAGTGCCGAATGCTCGAGTACTGGCTCACCCGGTTGATCCCTGAACTGAGAGAACGACCTTCCAGATCAGTAGTGCTTTGAAATTCGGTTACGGCGTTGGAGTATGAACGACGAGACGGTCGGAATCGCACTCGTGGTCGCCTCCGCGGTTGGATTCGGGACCCTAGGGATTTTCGGCGTCATCGCCGCCGAAGAGGGGCTATCGATACCCACAGTGCTCTCGCTCCGATTCGCACTCGCTTCAGTGATCATTTGGACTATCCTGTGGTCGCGCGGGCGACTACAAATTCCGAGCAGACGGATCGTCGCGATCGCCTTCGTGCTCGGTGCAGGCGGGTACACGACTCAGAGCGCGCTGTATTTCTTTGGCCTCGAGTTTATGACCGCCGGGATGGTCGCGATCGTGCTCTACACGTATCCGGCGTTCGTCGTCGTCCTCACCGCAGTCGTCCATCCCGATCGCGTGACACTGCCGCTGATCGCCGCATTAGCGCTCTCGATCGGCGGCGTCGCACTCATCACTGGTGCCGATCCGGCCGGTGTGGACCCGCGCGGCGTCGTCGTCGTACTCGGTTCGGCGTGTGCGTATTCCGTTTACATCCTCGTCAGCCAGCGTGCGCTCACGACGGTACCCGCAGAGACGCTGACAGCCTTTGTGTTGCCGGCGGCCGCCCTCAGCTTCCTCGTGTTCGGTACCGGAACAGGATCGTTGACGATACCGGCCACCCCAACAGCATGGGGGGCGATCTTTGGGATCGCGATTCTGGCCACTGTAGTCCCAGTACTCACGTTCTTCGCTGGCATCGCAAAGATCGGTGCGAGTCGAGCGAGCGTCATCAGTACCGCCGAACCGGGTGTGACCGTCGGTTTGGGGGCGTTGGTGTTGGGAGAGCCCGTTTCAGTCGCCATGGTCGTCGGCGGCACGCTCGTCGTAGTTGGCGTGCTGTTAATTCAACGCGAAGAGACAGTGTGAGCGACCGGCCACAGAGTCGCGTTGGCCGCTCACGAGGTCACTCGACCGTCTTGAGGAATCTGCTCCGTCGCAACACGGTTTGGGAGAATACCGACTCTGTTGGAATCATCAGTCGCTGATAGTTTGTTTGTGCCGTGCTGAATACAGAGCGCGAGTCGGTCATGAGTGGTGTCAGCCAACATAATCGGGCGTCGAATCTTTATGTCTGAGTGGCCGCAACTGGTCGTTGATCGGAACATGAGCGACTATCTGGGGCTGTCCCGACGTGATGCCGGGGCGGGCCTCGCCGCCGGCGGGTCGGCACTCCTCGGTGCCGTTCTGATTAATCTCTGGAACTTTTTTCAGACGTTCAGGGCCCGAGGATTCGACTCCGCTAGCATAGCGGAGTATCGGCGAGGAAGTGAGATCATCTTCCTTGGGATGATTGTCACACCGGTCATCGCTCTCATCGTAGCGACCGTTGTCTGGCGTGTGGTGATGTCGGATAAGCCGGATCCGCTCTACGGCGCTGTAGCAGGCGTCGTTACAGCGGTCGGGTCGCTCTTCATATTCGCAGCTTTGATAGGCTTCATGTTCTCTCTGAGTCAGGTTTCCGCTGGCGGACTCGCTGGTGCGCTCTCCGAGTTCGTGTTCCTCACTGCTCTCATCGCTGTCTTCGGGGGTATGATTACTCTCCCCGTTATCGCCCCAATAGGGGCTATTGTAGGATACGGATACGAATGGTACTTGGCCCGAAGGTAGAACTAATCATTTGCTCATGATTCCTGGTCATTCCGTTTTCCTCGTACTGTACGAAGCTAAACGGCTCGACCACCACGTCGTCGATTGCTGAATCTATACTCTGTATCTTGCACGGTGTTCTTGTCAGTTTTTGAGGATTCCAACAGAATCTCGCAGACAGAAAATAGTTTTATAATTCAGGCCACCACAGTGTAGAATTGTCCACTGGTCCCCACAGCCGAATTCAACACAGCCCTCAGGAGAATCAACCGATACGCCCACCCCTGCGGCGCAAATCACCTCACACCGTCCGGCCGATGCCCTCCAACCCCTCACGACGTCAGTTTCTCGCCCAGTCCGCAATCGCTGGCGCCGGCACCGCCGTCGCTGCAAGCGGTCTTGCTAGTGGTGTGCCCGGCCAAACACAGACGGCTAGTGTAGATGCGCTCATCGACGATGCGGCCAATCGTGCATTGGCGGAACACAACGCGGGCGGACTGACGGTCGCCGTCGTCGACGGCGACGAGGTCCACACGAGCGGCTACGGCCACGCATTTCGGAGCGAGAATGTGTCGGTTCAAGCCGACGAGACGCTCTTTCGCGCCGGGTCCGTCTCGAAGGTACTCACGTGGATGGCTGCGATGCAGATCGTCGATCGCGGTCAGATCGCACCAGACGCACCGGTCAATACCCAGCTCGACGCGCTCGAAATTCCCGAAACATACGACGAGCCGATCACACTCGAGCATCTTGCCACCCACACGGCGGGATTCGAAGTCCGAGGACGTGGAGATTCAGTAGATGAGCCGAAGTACGTTCGGCCCCTTGCTGAATCGGTCTCGACACACGTTCCCGCGCGGATCCGCCCACCGGGCGAGCTCTTCCAGTACACCAACTATGCTGCTGCTCTGACCGGGCAAGTGATCGCAGATACTGCCGATCAAGAATTTTCGTCAGTCATCACAGAGAACATTTTCGAGCCGCTAGAGATGTCAAACAGCACGTTCCACCCCGCACCTCCCGATCTCGTTCCTTCCGATGAGACCAATGTTGCAGACAGCGTGACCTTCTATTCTGACGTCGCGCCGGCATCCGGGCTCCACACGACCGGCGCAGATATGGCACGGCTCCTGCAAGCGCACCTGAATGGGGGCGTCGTCGACGGCGACCGGATCCTCTCGGAGGGAGCTATCGAGAAGATGCACCAGCAGTGGTTCACCCCTCACGAGCGAATGGACGGAATGGCGTTCGGCCTCTTCGAGGAGTCACGAGGCGACACTCGCTTAGTCCGCCACGGTGGGGGCGTCCCACAGTTTGCCGCCGAATTTACACTAATACCCGAGGAGGAGGTAGGACTGTTCGTCGCTACCCACGGCGAGGAGGCGTCCGCTGCAACACAGGACGTCGTGGACGCACTGCTCAACCGATTTGCGCCTGTTGAGACAGGCAGCCAGCAGCGTACTCCGAGCGGGCAGCCCACACGCGCCGACGAACTCACGGGTCGATACCGTTCGGTGACCACGACCGACTCCGCCAGCTCAGAGAAGCTCATCTTCGGGCTTCTCACAGGCGCTCCCATCGATGTTCGAGTTGCCGACGACGGACGGCTCTTAACCGAACAAGGCGATAGTACCGAGGAGTGGGTCGAAGTCGATCCACTCGTCTTTGAACACGTTGAGGAGGACGCAACACTCTTGTTTCGGGAAACAGACGGAGAGGTGGTCCATCTACTGGACGGGCTCGGAGCCTACGAGCGGATCGGGTACCACGAGCGGCTATCGGTCCAAGGGCAACTGTCTGTGGTCGCAACGGTGATCGCACTTACCGGAGTAGTTGGTTGGCCAGCAGCATACGGCTGGCGTCGCTATCGTGGCGGCGACTCGCCACCGACAACGGTGACCCGTGCTCGGTGGGTTGTCGGCATGGGCATCGCCGGCCTTTTGCTGTTCATACTCGCGTTCGTCGGCGCCGGTGCCATCGTCTCAGCGATGGATCGGCCGACGCTGTTTAACCGTCCACCCCTCTGGATAGAAGGTGTATTCGTGATCCCAACAGTGGGTGCTGTCGCGACGACGGGTGCTGTCGGCTACGCTGTCCGGGTATGGCTTCAAGGAGAGGGATCACTCACCACACGTGTCCACTACACATTAATTGTCGTCGCAGCAGCCGTGCTGTATGCGATTTTGCAGTACTGGAACCTGCTGTGGCCGTGGACGGGTTGATTTACATAACAGGTGAGATGTTTTTCGAGCGAGAGCAGTCAGAACAGGGGATTCATCTACCGCACCGAGCGGAGAGGTACGGGTTGCTTCTCCGTGCGGGATTCCAGAGGAGGCACGATTCGGGAGGGGGCACAAGAATTGTATGCGGGTGTAGAGAAGGGTTGGCATGCCCTCCCGTCGAAAAGTTATCATCGGTTGCAGCGCCGGTATGTGGCTAACACCCGGCTGTCTGGGCGACAGATCCCCACCCGATATCCCCCGTGAGACGCAGATCCTCGACGAAGAAGCGACGATTGAGCCGGGTGCCTACCAGGCGTGGTCTCTCACCGAGCGTATCGATAGCACTTCGTTCACCTCCAACGACGAGACGCCGACCTTTAGTTACGAATTCGTCGTCAATGAAGGACCTGCTGTGTCACTCGCTGCAACTACCACCGAGGATCTCGACCGCCGCAGAGAGGGAGGCGAATCCAGGATATGGGGAGGGACTCGGACCGAGGGCAAGCGAGGCGGAACAAGCGAGCGAATTCCCACAGGGTACCTCGAAGTTCTCGTGGCCGACAATCAAGACCTGGATTCTCAAACACAAACTTCAGACCGTGATCCAGCAACGGTTCACGTCCAAGCGTACCTCAGTCGCACCGAGCAGAACTGACCTGCATTAAATGTCTCAGGCAGAGACCAACTCGATAGAAACAGGAAACCCATCACCAGAAGTCACAGACTTCTGGTTAGCAGTCAAAACCCTCCGAGTTCTGACCACATCCTCAAGTGTGAGCTGTTAGGCGAGCAATAGGGCGTAGTTCACACTCGACACTCGGGGTGTGTGGTGTAGCTCACAGAAGTATTCGAGTTTGCCTAAGTTGACAGCCAGTGGTCACGCTCGCCGACTTCGACGACTACACTGTGGAGGAAGGGAGGGCAAATGTGACCAAAGTCCGCTCGCAGTATAATGGACCAGTCGAGTCCGACAGCGAAAGCTGATCACGAGTATTCTGCTTCGGCGCCGGTTTTCAGGGCGATAGTTGTGACCTGCCAAGATTGTGGAACACGACGTTACCTAAGCAGCCCCCACCCCCGGGGATGTCCGCAATTGCACGGGACGTAGTGACAGAGCATGCCATTGGACCTGTATCTCGGCAACCGTGTCTGCGATCGGTTGCTCCCTCGCCAACGAAAAAGAGATCTTGGGGTTGTCAGTAATTCGGTCATCACTACTCGTCAGATGACCCTCAGCGGCCATCTGCTAACAACAAGAAGACGTTGGATACCCTATTTCCGAGTAGAAAGTATAGGGAGAACAGCGTCAAGATTAGCCAAGAAACGAGCTACGACGGCTAGGACACTACCGACAATGGTAGTCGATCAGCTCAACTCGACAGCACCCCACCCCCGGGGTTGTCTGAGGTATCAACGGGCGGAGAGTCAGTATTTTGTCACTCACCCCCGGGTGTGTCCGCAATAGAGAAGAGATCCGCTGGCGATCTCTACCACCTATTCGGGGAGACGACGGAAACGAGGGGTGTCAAAAATTACGACGGAAACGAGGGGTTCGATGGGTCCGACAGAAACGACAGGTCGTTGGTGTGCCCGAATAAACCCAACAGGATGTTTTCTAGCGCTGCGAATTCCCGCTGGATAGGCGCCCCCCAGCCAAGCAGTGACAATACGCTCTTGACAGCGCCGACGAGTTGGACCTCGGAGTACGAGGCGCGGTAGATCTCGAACTCTCCGTGGCGAGAGCAACACGGTCTCGCGAAGATTTCTCGTCGTCGACGGCCACGGACTCCGGGATGGACAGCGAGGTCTCGATAGACTTCGACGACCCGAGAGTCCGAAGGAACGACTCGCTCTCGGTGGCCGTCGCGATCCATGTAGCCGACTCACTTCTCAACGACGTCCGCGACGACACAGAACTCAACACCATCGCCTTAACCAACAGAGCTATCGAGTAGCGATCCGTGTTGGTTAACACGAGAACAGTCGATGTCCGACGAGCCACCGACCCCACCGACGAGCCTCTCGACAGAGGTAGCCAACGCGCTCAACGATCTCCCACCGGAACACCTGCGGGACATTGCGCGCTACGCTGAGAAACTGGCCGAACACAAAGAGCGCGAAGATCGTCTTGAGGAAGAGTCGAACGAAGACGAGAGTGAGGGACGGCCAGACGAGCTTCCAGACGATGTCCCGTCGAGAGCCACGATCACGATCAAGGAGATCAACGACAACCGCTATTACTACTGGCAGTGGCGAGAAGGCGACAAAATCCGCTCGCAGTACAAGGGCCCAGTCGACCCAGACGAGTAGCAGGCCCCTTTTTCGAAAGAATCGTACCGCAATGTCTACCGATAGTGTGAAACCGGGTTTTAGCGCTCATTATGCCCGATTTGACCAAGTTAACACATCGATAACGGGGTGTGTATCAGTTCGGGATGATCGAAGAAGAAGGCACCAACCCACGCTTGTGGGGTGTCAATAGATACACTCGTTATTATCTACAGAATGAAGATCGGTTCCGAACCACCTATCAGCTTCACCACCATCAGACTACAACGAGCACTACGGCGAAAGATATCTTGAGGAGCGAACACGGCGTGGAATATCCTTTCTCGTGGTACCACGAAGCGATTAGGAGCGGGACGCTCCGAATCAACGCCTGTGGAGACTGCGCTCCCTGTGGATACGTCCGTATCTGCAAAGTGCGTCGCGGAAACAGGAAGTCCCACCCTCAAGGAGCGAACGGCGCAAGCGGTGAGCGATTAGGGCGGGGTAGTTCACGCTCCTTCTTCGTCGATTCGGAACGTCGCACGAACTGGCTCTGGAAGAGGTGGTCGCGGAGCCGTTTCATGCCGCTCGATCTTCTCGGGCTTCCGTGTTTTTTGATGCACTGCTCGCGCTATTGGGACCCCGTTAAGATAATTGAAATCACCGAGAATGTCTGCACCACGCTCGGTGAAGCCGTAGAATTTCCACGGCAACCCGCGCGTGTCCTTGTTCGGTGGGTAGTCGTAGATTCCAAGGATCTCCGCCTCAACGAGGACCTCCAGTTGCTCTTGAACTGTCTTTCTCGATTTGTTCGGGATGAAGTGGGTAATTTCATCAGCTGACGCGAGGACTGCTGGATGCCCCAGGAGTGCCTAAATGATGCTGTGTCGAGTCTCCTGTGACAGCAACTCCATCAACTCTCGCTGCCGTTCTAGGGGATTTTCCTCCCTGTTAGCGTTGGAGTGTGCGGAGATTTCAGTCATTATGTCAAAACGTACAGTGGCAGTCTGCGTGACATCCTCTCACGACTAAAGTTGTGGGTTTTCTCGCCTTAATTTGTATAAGAATCCGAGCCAGTGATATTTCGAAAGTCTGCATCCATCTCTTGACGCCCGAGATGCGTGATTTTGTAGAACGTCTGTCGTCCATCACCATCTTCGGGCGCACCTGTCCGGGCGACCAGACCAACATTGACGAGTTCTCCAAGGTGGTGACTAATGTCGAAGCTGTCATCGTTGATAGCAGCAGCGAGCTCTTTGCGAGCCACTTCCTCTCGCTCCCAGAGTAGGAACAAGATCGCGTATCGTCGCTTATCACTGAGCGCTGCCTTGCGGGCAGTATGGTCCGCGAGCGTGCCCATACTATCGTCGAACAGTCGCTGGTCAACATACTGTTCGAGATCCTCCCCATCCGGATCTGGCGTTGTGTGGGCAGTTTCAGCGGCCATCGTTGCCTCAATGTACGGTGGGCTTCTATATGAGACTGGCGGTTACAAAGAATATATTCTTTGTTTCTAACCGTCATTTTATGGACGTGGTTTCCGCACTCGATGGACACCTCTTTGATAGCCCAACGCAGTACAGAAGATAATGTTTGACGGCGAAACGAATTTCCAGTACAACGAATACTCTATCTCCGACATTCTTACGGAACAGGCTCCTGCTCCTCCGAAATTTAGCACGCACAACGACTTCACCGTCTACGTCATGGGCCCATACACCGCGTTCAATGCCGAAGTTGCCTACGATGACGCCAACAAACTTCGAACTCCGTTTCAGAACGATCCACTCTTCGATCCAGACCGGCACATTACCAACGACGACAAGGGCGATATGGAACAGGCCCTTCGGGACTTCTGTACGGACCTCCGCGAGAACCTCAATTGTCGCGCATTCATCGCTACCGATATCGATATCCCGACACACGAACAAGCCGAGAAACAGAACGAAGCCCGTAGCGATGACGAACCTGTTGTAAAAGGGATGGACCCGCTCGCTCAATCAGTCGCGTTCGCTGCCCACAGCGACGCCATCATATTCCTGTTCACACGAGGTGGTCTCACAACCGGTGTCGGTGCTGAAACCGGCGGTATCCTCGGTGAATTCCACCTCCGTCGGGGGAATCCTGCACTCACGCACAAGCCCGGTCAGCGAATCGGTCTCTATATAGATGAGAGTTTCAGCAGTGCCACTATCGACGAACTCCCGAAAGGTTACGACATTCAATACGACTCGTTCTCTACAAAGAGCGACCTCCACAAGAAAATCCGCAATTGGTTCGATGGTCTCGATCGGGAAACCCGCGATACGGACCTCCCAGTATTCATCCCCGGTGAAACCTACTCGTCTGACATAGACAAATGAGAACAATCTGATCAAAAAGGTAGGCGATAGGGACCTCGATACGATCGGCCGGAACGAAAGACTGAGTGGACGTCAGACACATCGCGATCGACGAGACGAGCCGCCTCGTGCATGCTCTCAGGCACGTCTGCGATCGACCGGATGAGCGCTAAGCGAAGTGGGAGGTAGTGTTCGATCGGTACGATCGGGGTTGGTCACCGTCGACGGTGTCCCTGTTCGCCGCGATCGACGTCGCCCACTCTGAGTCTTAACCAACAAATGTCTAGAGAGGTGTTCTGTGTTGGTTAACAACTTAGCTCGGATGCCGGACCGAAGACACGGCGGAGTTGGTGCTGTTGCACTCTCCACATCGATCGCGACGACTACCGCGGCGACACCGACGGCCAAAATCGAGTAGTTCGCGATCAGATTGGTCACTCGGGCGATTCAAACTCCTAGCCGGAAGCCCGTCATCAGGACGATGATCCCGAGCATCGTCGCGGCCTCGAACAGCCCGACGACGAGATTTTTCTTTTCGATCGCTTCGAGCCGCGAGGTATCCGGACTCGGTGAGAGCGTCTCGTAGTACGCACTGAGCTGAAGCCGGTGTGGGATCGCGAGTCCAAACGCGAACAACCCCCAGCCGAGCCCGAGCGCAGCCGACGACCACCGACTTTCGAACCCGTATCCGAACCCGATATCGGGCATCAACAGGAAAGTTCCCGAGAGGATGGTCGTGAGCGAGAAACCGACCAGAAAGAAGACAGCCTTCGGAACGAGTGTGGTCGTCACCGCGGCCGACGCCTCCTCACCGAGCCCGCCAAGCGTCGGCCCAATGATGGCGGGGAAAATCAACGCGAAGCCGAACCAGACTGCACCGGCCGCGACGTGCGTATAAAAGAGCAGTTCCGTGCTCGAAAGCAGGAGGCTGGCGCCGAGAAACGCTAACGGAACGAGAAGGCTCCCGGCCGCGAACGCCGGGTTCGCAGCGTTTGCGAGGTGTTGAACGCGCTTCACGATGTTGACCTCTGTGACGTGACTGGTCTCGTGACTGACAGCCATGGGACGTCGATCGGTGAATTTTTTGATAAAATTGGGATCACCGCAATCGTCGAAACAAGATGGCTGGGCAAGATCAACGTCTGTGGAGTACGTCGGGGTCAAGCAGCGAGGTCGCCTTGTTTCCTCTGTAGAGATTGCACTCCATATCCACGATCGAGGGTGCAAAACGCGCCGTGGAAGCAGGGAGCCTCGGGGCTTGGCCCCGAGACGATTCACGATCGGTGCGAGGAGCTAGAGTTCGACCGACTGCGACGCGTCGATCGGCTCCGGTGTTGACCGGTTGGGACGATCTCGGTCATCACGCAGTTGGAGGTACGCCGATGCGATCACTGCGTAGTACGGCAGGAAGAACACCGCCGTGAGAACAACCGTCACGACGTCTCCAGCGACTGGCACGCCGGCAAGATCCAGCAGCGGTGCGACGACGCCGATGACACCGCCAAACAACCCGGACACAAAAACGAGCAATGCGAGCTTGAGCCGGGATCCGCGTGCGAGCCCCCAGCTCCGCTTGAGGCTACTGAGGATACCCCGATCCTCGACGGCCACAGCGAAGATGAAAAACAAGAACGAGGCCGCAAGGAACAGCCCTGGGAAAAACAAGAGGACGAAGCCAATCATCACCGTGATGCTCACGAGCAGTCCGCCGACCAGCGCGGTTACCGTGGCTCGCCCGAGTCGGTGCGTCGACGTCGCAGGGAACGTCGACATCTCGCTCAGTGGTTGAGCAAACGTTCGAGAGAGAATCACAAAGTACACCGAGCTCAGAACGAGGAGCACACCAAACAGCGCAAGCCCGACGTTGCCGGGCATTGGGAGTGCGAGCCCAGCGTTTCGGCTAAACTGCGCTGCAGCTTCGGGCGGGAGATACCCGAGAACAGTACTGTTGACAATTGTTTGCATCCCGAACTGGATAGCGAGGAACCCAAGAAAGAGGATTCCACCAGTACGAGTGAGTGTGCGCCGAATACCGTCGCTAACCGCATGGCTGAGTTGGAGGGCCATACGCTCCAAATTCCTTAATCCGATCTAATAAAATGCTCGATATGATCGCGATATTCACATTCTGAGAGGTAACGGTGCGAGATCGTCTCTTTGTCTCACCGTCACCAGTGAGACATGTAACAGCATTCACGGCTCTGTTGAAATCCTTAGGAAATGATATATTCTGGCTAGGGTGTTATCAGTACAGGTTTTGTAGATTCGGCAGAATCACCCACTTTGCGACTGCTCTTTGTGCCCTAGACAGTCAATAACTGGACTCTAATACATTCCAAACACCGTACACGAATAAGCTGGCTCCGATACCGAATAGCGAGATTCCGATGAGATACTTGTCGTCAAGAAACGCAAAACCAGCATACAGAACGAACTGAATCGCTACGCCGATCGCTACACCAGCTTTTCCGACCAGATCGTATAGTACAGTCTCCGGTTTAGGATCGATCCATCCACTCACTCTATGATGTTCAAAGATCAGATAATTTGATTCTTTGTCATATATCAGCGGTCAGTTCATATCTCTCATCAATCGGCGATTTCAGTCAAGTATATGTCTGAAGAATAGGATTTCAACAGAGCCGCATTCACCTATATTTCGGTTCTTTCGTATCAGAATATCTGTTAGTGATGGTATTCGAACCAGATCATATATTCAGGAGTCATCTCAATTACCGATATCCCGTACCCGAGTATGCACGCGTCGCCCTCTACCCCGCCACTCCGTTCGCTCGCCAGCCTCATCCTCATCGGTGCAAATCTCGTGCCGCTTGTCGGCGTCGTTGCTGGGGGATGGGACCTCTGGGCGCTGCTTGTAATCTATTGGATCGAAGCATTCAGCACGGTTCTGTTGGGAGTGATTAAAGCGCTCTTTGCTGAGCGTGGCTCACCCAACGTTGTCGGCCAGATCGAACCGTTACATGAGCTCCGCGAGAAGCGGGGCGGGTGGTGTCCTCGACCAGGATGGCCTCCGATCTATCCACGAAATATCCCGTTTGGGCTCTCAATGCTTGGCACATGGACGCTCTCAATTGTCCCACCAAGCGCGTTGTACTGGCTGTCAATCGATCGTCCAATAGGGCTGTCCCTCAACCTCTTACTTGGAATTGGCGCGTTGGTGTTCGCACACGGTGCCGAGTTCGTGGTAGAATATCTTGGACAGGAAGAGTATACCGACGTCTCTGCGCGGGAACTACTCCGAACGCCAGCTCAGTTGACGCTCATCGTCATGCTGCTTGCGATGATCGGGGCAGGAGGCGGACAAGAGATGGGGTTCGCACTGCTTGTCGGCTTCATCGGAGCGAAAACCGCGATCGCTATCTCTGAAGTTTCTACTGGCCGTCTCGGAGCCGCAATTAGTCGGCTGGGTGACGATGCGGATCTCAGCCGACCACAACCGGAACTTGACCTCCCAGACGAGACGGTACAAGCAAGCGTAACCGTGAGTCCCAAATCGGTTCTACTTGGGAGTCTCTCGGCAATCGGACTTGGATTCGCAAATCGTGTCGGTATTCTCGTTGTCTTCGGATTCATTGCCGCTGTCGCTGCCGGAAACATCATTTGGATCGCTGCCGGACTGGGTGGAATACTCCTCATCGTTGCTGTGCGGGTCCTGAGCTATTATCTTCGATACGGCACCATCGAGTATCAGCGACGTGGCGACACGCTTGTCGCCTACGATACGCTGCTTGAAGCACCACAGTGGGTTGTCCCGATCCGATCTCGAGCCCGATTCTCAATACGGAATGCGATCCCAGATCGAATCCTCGGAACGGGAACGCTCACCATTTCCGGGGTCGACACAGCAGCGAGTGATGAGGTGCAGTTCGGTCCTGTAACTGACCTCGATGAGGCGATTAAGACGCTTGCTCTCCCGGTACGGCGCGAAGAGCGCCCCGCACGTGATCCTGCCGTGATTGCTGCGTCGATCGGACTAATCCTGTGTTTTGCTGTTGTTCCTCTCGGGTTATTGTTCACCTCACAGGTCAGCCAGACCGAGGCATTCGGAATTTTCGCTGCATTTGGGCCATTCTTTCTCATCCCGATTGGTGCGCTGTTGTGGGCTGCGCTCTCACGAGTCTGAGGAGGCTCAATCCAAAGTGCTATGAAACAACCGTAGAAATGCCTGCTATTCAGCCCGGTGAGAGTATCAATCAATGATGTGTGCACGCAACAAGTTCGATTTGGGCTTAGTTACCGGCATGAGAATCACTTGATTATGGGTGCTCTCCGCTCAATTCGCCTTACTCTCTCGATTCTTGTGCACTTCACAGCACTCACTCTCGGTGCTGGTCCCCTGGTAATAAACCCAGTTCGTGCTCTTCTCGTCGTGCCAATCCTGACTGGTGTCGTGCTTCTCGGTCACGCTGTAAAAACGAGCCATCTAGATGAGCTTGGATATGGAATAGTGTGGCTGTGGGTCGCTCTACTCGCTCTCACTGTCGGTGGGGTCGCGATTGAGGCCATTATTTTGCGCCAAGATATGCCGCCATTAGTCGAGATTCCGGTAGCCCGAGTTCTCGGGACGATCGGACTCATCATCATTCTCGTCACAACCTACATACGCGGTGTACAGAGTTCAAGATGAGTCGAGGAACACACGGAACCAAACGACTTATGCTCGTCGTCGAACGGCTCAAGGGCCCTTTTGCTCCCACTGTGAACCCACTGCTCTCTCGTCCCTTCGGGCGCGTACTCAGACATCTCCCGAGCGTGGCGCTTGCGTTCGTAATGGTTGACAATTTTGGATCCAGTTCCAGTCAATACAGCAAACTATTGCTCAACTTCTTGCTGAAGATCGATTAGCTGGTGCTGAATTGTCCATATCTCCTCTGTCAGTTCCTCAATTTGATGGCTTTCGGTGTTATCTGGTAGCTCAGAGGCAGTATTCCAGAGAACATCTTGTGCCTCGTCGAGATACCCATCTGCAAGTTCGAGCGCTTGAAGTGCCCGTTTGGATGGGGTCTGTTGATCTGACATAGAGGTTAGATCGTCCCGGTCATACTAATATTTATTAATTCTGAATATTTCATTGTCCCACCCTTTTTTCAGCCGGAGATAGTAAACTCGGGGATCGCTCAGTACAGGGAACGGACTCACCTGAATTGAGGCGCTAAGGCCCCTTCCTCAACGAGCGACCGAAGGGAGCGAGTAGGGAGGGCACGAAGCGATTAGGAGCGGGACGCTCCAAATCAACGCCTGTGGAGACTGCGCTCACTGTGTCCTCGGTTATGGGTGCAAAGTGCGTCGTGGAAGCAGGAAGACCCATCCTCAAGCGCAAGTCGTCAGGCGATCGGGAGGGTGAGATAGGTCACTGCACGACGGACCAGTCGTAGGTCAGGCGGAACGTGGCGACATTCTCGCGGAGTGGTTCGACCGGCGTTCACCGTGCTTATGCTCTCGGCCGATCGTTGCGGAAACGACGACGGATGCCCTCCATCGCTCACCGCGATCGCCAGAGCCCCTCCGAAGCTGTCGGGTTCCTCCCCGTCCTACTCGCCAACCTGATCCCACTCATCGGTGTGCTCCGCCTCGGCTGGGATCCCGCGACGCTCGCCGCTGTGTACGCGATCGAAGTGGTACTGTCGATCCTGCTCGCGGGTGTTAAGGCACTGTTCGCAGCCCGACCGCCGCCCGAAGACCGCGAGGCGGGCGTAATAAGCGTCACAGAGGCGCCCCTGTCGAGCAAGCGCGGTGCGATCCGCCTGGTTTCGTGGCTGCCCCCCATTCACCTGCGGAACGTCCCGTTCGCGGCGGCCGTTTGGGGTGCGGCTGCATGGATCGCGCTGGTCGTTGGAGTCGCGCTCTCGCAGGCATTCGACGTGCCGACTCTGCTCTCTCGCCCGGCAGTGCTCGCGTCGGCGCTCGCGCTGATCGCGGGCGAGATGATCGACGTCGCCCGAGACTACCTCGGACGGCAGCGGTACGCGGAGACCTCGCCATACGCGGTCGTCGAGACCCCGGTGAGGCGGGCGTTCTCCCTCGTGTTTGTCCTGTTCATGCTCCCGCTGCTTGATGCGGCCGGAGGTGGGGTCGCCGTGCTCGCCGCGTTCGTCGGCGTTAAGCTGTTCGTCGAGTGGTCAGCGTTCGGGGCGACTCATGGAGACGAGGATTCTGATGGCGGTCGGATCACCGGCTGGCTCTCCGGTCCAACCGACTCGCCGGAGCCGCCAGAACCAATTGCGGTCCCCGACTCTGAGCCCGACGCCCAGGCTTCGGTCCACCGCCGAGCCGCCGTCGCCACCGCGGTCCTCAAGACGCTCACCGGCGTCGCTCCCATCTACGCGACCGCCTTTTTGGTCGTGTGGATCGCCGCTCTCGGGCTATTCGTCGGCGACGCCTCCGGCACAGTCGTCGTCGGGTCCGCGGTCGCCGTGATCGTGTTGTATCTCGGTGCACTCGCCGTGAACGCCACGGAGTTTGTGCTCACTTACGCGCCGATCGAGTACCGGCGGTACGAGAACCGGTTGGTCGCGTACGATGTGTGGCTCGACGAGCCGCAGTGGACGGCCTCCGTCGACCGCCTCCGCAATGTGAGCGTGGTCCACACTCGACTTCCGGACCGCGTGTTTGGCGCACGGACCGTCGAGCTTACCGCCGGCGTCGGCGACAACGAGACAGAGCGGTTCGTCGGCCCAGTCGCCGACGGTGAGGCGCTCGTCTCAGTGTTCGACCTACCGATTCGGTCTACCGATCTGCCGCCAATGAACCGACGAATCGCCGCGGTCGCGGTCGGTGGCGGGATCGCCGTCGGTGTCAGTGCGATCGCGTGGATCGCCGGGGCGTGGGGATCATCTAGCGATCTCGTGCAGGGTCTCGTTCTGTTGCCGTTCCTCGTCTGGCCAACGTGGTTGTTGTGGCGGCAGGCGTACACTGAGCCAGAGTGAGCGGTTCTGTTCGGATTATCAAACAGTAACAGATTCTCCCCGGTTGCGGTCAATACATGTGAAGGACACATCGCTCAATCCAACAGGTGTCGGGAAACCAACTGGGACACTCCTATGGCTACCACGATCAAAAATACAAGCACAGCCACAACCACCGAAATACCGCCTTCACCCTGTGTGCTGAGTACTAGCATGCCTCCTCCAGCGATAGCCATAGCTACAGTGGTCAAGATGATTTGTGTATCTGATTCACCAGAACTTCCCATATATCAGCATCATAGTGAATACGGAAACCTCTTGTTCGGTCGGCTCTGTTGAAACCCTATTCTTTAGACACATTATCGGCTGAAACAGCTGTTCACTGAAAACTGCAAATGTATCGAAGTACGGCAATCAGTCTTGATTGCGGTAATGGGCAGCGAACAGTTCTGTAAAGATACCGATAGCTGGGATGAGTTTAGCGATCGTTCCGGTAAGTTCGTCCATTGAGATGAGTAAGTACGAAGCATAGGTGAATCCGCCGAGTATCAACAGACAGCCTGCAGCCAAGGACAGAGGGTCTTCTACTCCATAGAGATAGAGCCGAGACGCGCCCCAGAGAAGGAAAGACACCGGAATAGCCCACCTGACCACGGGTAGAATCTGCGGATACATCGTCAGCGCTCCAGCTACGAGAACCCCACCAACGAGAAGGGTCAAGAGTCGCCCAATCGGATTGTTCCAGACCTTATCGGCCGATTGACCAACGCTCATTACTCTACTGTCACTACAGCATACAATAAGTATTCCCTCCGTTTAAAGTGATAGGTGGCTTCCCCCTATACTGAGCGGAACCGGGGCAAATATATGTCACTTATACAGGATTTCAACAGAGCCGTTCGGCCTTGCTCTCTCCTAGTCATTCGCTTTGCTCGTTCTTTGAGTGAGGGACATCAGCGTCTTGACGGGCGTTGTGCGCCCTGTTTCACGGTGTCACGATTAGCCCAAACCGATAGGTTGTATCTTGATACTCGGCGACGATATTTCGAAAATCGACCCGGTCGTCGTAGCTATCGATCGGTTCAAGATCGCCGGCAATGTCAAGCGCTTCTAAGACTTCAACGAACTCATCGGAAGGTGGTGCCCCTTCTTCGTAGCGCCGCGGATCGTCGCTGATCGCGTCGTCAATCACGTTCCGTGCGGACTCCGAGAGGTTGCTGGAGTTGAGGTCGTGTTCCACGATCTCATCGCTTGCATACTCGTTGAACTCGCTGCGTGACTGTGCGATCTCGTTGACCGTGTACGTCCACTCTGGGACCTGAACGGTGCGTTTCTCTGTGATCGGTTGGAAATACTCGTCACTATGCTCGACGAACTCAAATGGCGGCGATGGGATGAGGTCGCTGGCGTCGACGTCGAGTCCGTGATGGAACTCAACAGTTTGTAGCTCGTCGAACTCAGGATCACCGAGAAATCCGTCATGACCTGCATAGACTGCGTCAAGCGCTGCTTCAAGCACTCGTTCGTCTTGTGTTGAAAGATCGAAAGGGGGACTTTCAATCGTTGCCTCATCAGGTGGTATTTCGTCAGTCCGATCGACCGCAAAATGCCATCGCTCTCGCTCAAGCTGACGCTCGTTGGTAACCTGAGCTTCATAGAAAGTGCCGTTTTGTTGGAGAAATGTAGGGCGTGGTTTCGTGGTTCGTCCCCATTGTGATCGTCCAACGAGCGGCCACTGTTTGACCGTCACACTGCCTTGGTCAAACAGTTCCGAAATGTACTGCGTCTTCATTTCGGTAGTGAAAACAACTCGCGTCACAGCCTTGATCTCCGTTGGATCCGGCCATAGATATGGTCGACCAACCGACGAAAGATC
>Ga0208135_100492_pt1 | contig 23428 bp, 18 predicted proteins | sample AntDeeMetag02WF5_FD_184757 | JGI IMG/M metagenome (GOLD analysis project Ga0208135, IMG submission 184757) | Saline lake microbial communities from Deep Lake, Antarctica - Antarctic Deep Lake Metagenome 02WF5 (SPAdes) (version 2) | ecosystem: Environmental > Aquatic > Non-marine Saline and...
GCCCACATGAATTACCTGATCAACTTGTTAAAGAGCGGTTCGCAGGGTTAAGACTAAAACATTAACCTGAAACAACGTGCCGCCGTAGCTGCTAGCGTTGCTGCGAAGAAGGCGTATTCTACGCACTTCTCGGTGTTTGTCAAGGGCGTTATTAAAACCGGTTATCGAAAAAATAAACTCAAACCGAAACGCTAACTGCCTGACAAACAAGGGCTTTTAAGACCCTGTCACCGCCGGTGACGCGAGGCGTCGTCGGCAGCGAGTGCTTACTCTACGATCTCGCGGCGGCGTTGGCAAGGGGTGCGGGGAAATAAACTCAATCAGCCGTAGCGCCCGGAGATATAGTCTTCGGTCTTTTTGTTCGCCGGGGTCGAAAACATGACCCGGGTATCGTTGTATTCGACAATTTCACCTAAGTGAAAAAAGGCCGTGTAATCGGCAACGCGTGCGGCCTGCTGCATATTGTGCGTAACGGTGATGATGGTGAACTGGTTTTTCAGGCGATCCATGAGATCTTCAATCGTTGCCGTCGAAATAGGGTCAAGCGCCGAGGTAGGCTCATCCATCAGGATGACATCAGGTTGCACAGCAATAGCACGTGCAATACACAGGCGTTGCTGTTGGCCTCCGGACAACGAGGTGCCCGGCGCCTGCAGCTTATCCTTGACCTCTTCCCATAGTCCGGCATCCCGCAATGCCTGCTCAACCAACTCATCCTGATCAACTTTCCGACTGACCAAATCGTGCATCCGCGGCGCGTAAGCGACATTTTCATAAATCGACTTGGGAAACGGATTGGGCTTTTGAAATACCATTCCAACGCGGCGGCGCAGCGCAATTTCATCCATCTTGGATGAATTGACATCTCGCCCATCCATTTCAACCAGCCCGCTAAGGCTTACGCTGGGAATCAGATCATTCATACGGTTCAAACAACGCAAAAAGGTCGATTTACCGCATCCCGACGGCCCGATAAGCGCGGTAATGTTTTTCTGGAACAGGTCGATATTGAGGCTCTTCAGCGCTTGGTTTGTGCCATACCATAAGTCTAGGTCACGCACGCGGATACTTAGCTCATGACACGCCTGCTCATTAATGGTCAGAGGCTGGCCAACGGCTTGCGTGCCCGGCAGAGGTGTACCCAGCCACGGATTGTTTTTGACGGGATTATTCATAGTGGATTCCTTGGTCACGGCTGCTTACCAGCGGCGTTCAAATTTTTTGCGCAATACCACGGCAAACGCATTCAACGAAATAAGCACAGCAAGAAGCACCAGAATGGCGCCAGCGGTTTTTTCAACAAATGCTTTTTCCGGCTCGCCGGCCCAGGTAAATATCTGCGCCGGCATAACGGTCGCGGCATTGGTGAACGAAGCACCCACGTCGGGGATAAAAGCCACCATCCCCACAATAATCAACGGCGCGGTTTCACCCATCGCCTGGGCAAGACCAATGATGGACCCCGTCATGATGCCCGGCATTGCCAGAGGCAAGACATGATCGCGAACCACTTGCCACTGAGAACAACCAACGCCGAAGGCCGCGTGACGAATCGAATCCGGCACGCTGCGTAAGGCCGTGCGGGTGGAAATAATAATAATGGGCAGCGTCATCAGCGCCAGAGTCATCCCACCGGCCAGAGGCGAGGAACGTGGCACACCGAAGAAATTAATAAAAATGGCCAGCCCCAGCAGACCAAATAGAATGGATGGGATAGCGGCTAGATTATTGATATTTATTTCAATAATTTGAGTGAACCAGTTATCAGGCGCAAATTCTTCAAGATATATCGCCGTCATGACACCAATCGGAAAAGCGATTGATAGAGTCACAATCATTGTCATCACAGTGCCGACAACAGCTGATAGCAGGCCCGCACTTTCGGCAATCCTTGAGTCCCCTTGAGTAAAAAATGCGGCATTGAAGCGCAAAGCGATTTGCCCTGAATCCACCCGGCGCTGAATATCTGCCTGCTCCTGTGCGTTGAGCGTATGCCGGTGTCCTTTGAGGTATTGATCCACCTCACTCTTCGTCAGCAGCCAACGAAACTCTTGTGTTCCCACCCTGGCAGGTTGGTTGCGTAATAACCGGGGTATTCCTCGCACTTCAGTACGGCTGACAAGCGGCACAAGCGCCTGATCAATCGCTTTCCGACCGTCTTGGGAGGCCTGCTGTGAATACTGGATAGTTGTTTTGATGTAGGCCTGCTGAAACGCAGGCAAGCCTTTACCCAACATATCGCTGAAAAACCACAGCAAAAACAGGCCAGCCAGCCCCAATGCCGACATGGAAATCCATTTTAATCGTGCCGAGCGGCGATGGCGACGACCCAGCTGCCGGCTTATGTCATCAAATGTTTGACTCATTGGCGTATGCCTCGGACGTTACAGATTATTAACCCGGTATTTTTCACGGAAGCGTCGGATCATCAGTACCGACACTAGGTTCAGCGACAGCGTCACGACAAAAAGAACCAGTCCCAGCGCAAACGCTGACAGAGTTTCAGCACTGGCAAACGCCTGATCTCCCGTTAGCGCGGCCACAATACGCACTGTGACGGTCGTCATGTCTTCAAACGGATTAGCCGTCAGGTTAGGCCGCATGCCCGCCGCCATGACCACGATCATGGTTTCGCCCAGCGCGCGTGACATGCCCAGAAGCGAGGCGGAAATAATACCCGGCAACGCGGCAGGGACAACAACGTCACGAATGGTTTCACCACGCGTCATGCCAAGCGCCAATGCCCCCTGACGCATGCTGTCGGGAACCGCATTGATCACATCGTCGGAAAGCGAAGAAATAAACGGAATAATCATGATGCCCATGACTACCCCCGGCGCGACAGCGTTGTTGTAGGAGGCGTCCAGCCCTACCCAGCCGGCCATGGCCACGATAACGGGAGCCACCGTAATCGCGGCAAAAAAACCGTACACCACGGTAGGAATACCGGCCAGCACCTCAAGCATCGGCTTGGCAAACGTACGCACACGCCCCGGCGCGTACTCCGACATATAGATGGCCGAGAGCAAGCCAATGGGTACGGCAACCAGCATGGCAATTAACGTGATCATGAAGGTGCCGGCAAACAGCGGCACTGAACCGAACTCGGCACCGCCACCATCACCACGCCCGGCCGACGCCAGAAAGCTGGCTCCGGGACTCCATGTGGTACCGGTTAAAAACGCCCAGAGGCTATGCAGCTGAAAGAAGCGCAGCGCTTCTGAAATAATCGAGAATAAAATACCGAAGGTGGCCGCAATTGAGATCAGCGCTGCCAGTGCCAGAATTCCACGTATCACTCGCTCAATGGCTTTACGCGCATGAAAAGCGGGCCGTACCTGGGCGATCCCCAGTGCAAGCCCGGCGCCGGCTACGGCCAAGCTTACTGCCAGCCAGTAAAACGTGGGAACAGATACGTCCAGCAGCAACAGGAAAAAAGCGCCTAGCGCCCCGACAAATATCGCTGGCCCCGCCGTAGACAGTACCGCGAACCAGGCATATTGATCCGGCTGCGCATACATTGATGCTCCGGCACGGCGCACACGCACTGCCTTATAGCGGCCGGCAAAGAAGGCCAACAGCCCCAGCAGTACAAGCGCCGCGCAAAAAATAAGAAAACCCGATTGGCTTTGCATCGTCTGTTTCTCGCGTTACCCGTGAAACCGTCGTTGCCATTGCTCAGACAATGGCAACGGGCCGGCAGCATCGGCTCCCGGCCGCTTGATGTGACGTGCCACAAGGTTTACTTCAGGTCAGCAAGCGTCAGTGCTTCATGCCCAGCTACCTGCTTGCGTGCTTGGGTACGCTCGGCATCGGGGAGCGGAATCAGCCCCAGATCCATCAGGTAGCCAGCTTTGCCAATCATCTGCTCTTCCATGAACATGTTGGCGTACTCATAAAGCGGTGCAACATCATCGGCGTGCTGGTTTTTCACGTAGAACCACAGCGAACGAGCCACCGGATAGTCTCCCGAACTGATCGCTTCGGATTCAGGCTTAACACCTTCAATACTTGCGCCCTGAATGATGCCGGGGTTTTCCACCAGGAAAGAATAGCCAAAGATGCCGAACGCATCGGTATCTTTAGCAAGACGCTTGACGATCAGGTTGTCGTTCTCGCCTGCATCAATATAAACGCCGTCGGAACGGATACCGGCATAGCCTTCACCGCCGTAGGCTTCCATCTCTTCCGAGGCAGCCTCCATCACCAGTTCTTCAAAGGCATCGCGCGTGCCGGATGTAGTAGGCGGCCCGTAGATGGAAATTTCACGATCCGGCAGTGTCGCATCGATATCACTCCACTTTTTGTTGGGATTATCGACCAGCTCGCCGTCTGCCGGCACTTTGGCGGCTACCGCAAGAAACAGCTGACTGAGGCTCAGGTCAATGGCTTCATTGTCGGCCGACTGACCTAGCACAATGCCATCGGAGCCGATTTTGGCTTCAGTAATATCGGTCACGCCATTTTTCTCACAGCGCTCAAACTCAGAAATTTTCATGCGCCGCGAAGCATTGGTGATGTCGGGCGTGCCCTCTCCAATGCCGTTACAGAAAAGTCGCAGCCCGCCGCCTGAACCGGTTGATTCAATAACCGGCGTCGGATAATTGGTAAGGGCGCCGAACTCTTCGGTGACGTAGCTAGCAAAGGGGTAAACGGTGCTTGAACCCACAATGCGGATTTGATCACGCGCCTGTGCCGCGCCGGCAGCGCTCATGACTGCCGCAGCAATAAGGCTGGTAGTGAGGATGCGTTTCATGGGTGTCTCTCCTGTTCGACAAAGTGTCTGACCGTTGCGAGACACACTTTGCCGCTATCAGGTGACAGCCTGATGACAAAAATACGGTGAATGAATACTGCGAGCCGATTGTTAACGCCGTATGGGCGAGCACAGGCGCTTTTCAGACCAGGATTCACAAGGAAAAGCCTAGAGCAGAAGCCCCAGCGCAGAAAGCGCACAAAGTGAAAGCGATACACCTTGCAGCCAGCGCCTATCCAGCCGTGACGCAATGCGGTTAGCCAGCGCATTGCCCAGCAGCACGGCAGGCAAAAGTGTGACGGCAACGCCAAAGTGCCAAGCGCTTACCTGCCCGGCAAGCGCCAGCGTGAAAAGTGTCAGAGTGGAGGTCAGAATGAAAAAGGCGGCGAGGTTGCCGCGCAACCGATCCGGCGGAAAACCGTGCATTAGCAGCACGATCGGAGGGCCGCTAATGGAAGCTACGGTGCCAAAAATCCCCGACAACACGCCTGCGCTAAATAGCGTCACACGGTTAACCGGCAGCCGGAAGCGAAACAGCGTTACCAGCACGGCAAACAACACAATGGCGGCAATCAGCTTTTCCATTACAACCATGGGCGCGGCGAGCAGCAGCCAAACACCCAGCGCATTGCCGGGTAACCGCCCGACAAGCGCCATGCTGATCGAGCCCAGGCTCACCTCATGCCAGTAGTGGCGCACCATCATCAGCGAAACCGTCAGCCCGAACAGTACCAGAACCACCGGCACCAGCCGTGGCTCGAGCATCAGCAGAAGCGGCGCGCTGACCACGGCCAGGCCGAACCCCGTAGCGCGCTGTACAAAAGCACCAACAACCAGTACACCTGCGGCTCCCCACCAGACACCAGGCGTCATATCCAGCCATGTCAGTAGGCTATGCATGCGTATCGGTAAAGGATTCAGGCTCTGACGTTGGCGTCAGCCAGCGTACGCCTATATTGCCCACAAGCGACGCCCCCAGCATCGTCAACACCATCGGCCACATGTTTTCGACTTCAAAGTACCCGACCATCATGCCGGCAAGCGCACCGCAGCTAAACTGAATGCCGCCGAGCAGTGCCGTCGCAGTCGCGCTGATATGGCCAAAGTGATCCAGTAGCGAAGAAATCGAGTTGGGCGTAATCAAGCCGATCATGCCGGTAAAGCACATCACCAGCACTACCACCACCGGCAAACTGTGAACACCCAGCATGACCGCTAACACCAATGCACTGGCCGCCAACAGCTGAACAAACAGTCCTAAGCGCAGGTTTTTCTGCGGCGTGCGATTTTTCAGCAGATAAATATTGACGCGGTTGGACAGCGCAATCACCACCACGTTGGCGCCAAACACAAACGGGTAAAGCGCCGGTGACAGCGAGAAATACTGTAGATACAAAAACGGCGAGGCGGTGATAAAGGCAAAAAGTCCGGCAAACGATGACGCCACCGCACAGATATACCCCATGCCCTCACGGTGCTTCAAAATGCTGGCATAGTTTCGCAGCACTTGGCGAGGAGACGCCACGGGCAACGACATATCGCGGGTCTCGGGTAGCTTGGTGCCCAACAGCCAAAGTAAAAATAGCGCATAGACGGCTAAAAAAACAAAAATGAGCCACCAATCCACCACGTGCAGTAACACGCTGCCGACGCTTGGCGCGACCAGTGGCGCCAGCATCATAATCATTGCCATTGTTGACATGACCTTAGCTGCCTCACGGCCATGAAAGCAGTCACGCACGATAGCGGCCGAATTCACCACGCAGGCACCGCCCCCCAGCGCCTGTACAAAGCGCCACAGCAACAGCGTGGTCAGGCTATCCACTTGGGTGAGCGCAAGGCTCGCTACCGCGAACACGGTAAGACCGCCGGTCAGCACGGGCTTGCGCCCGAGGCGGTCGGAGAGCGGCCCGAAAAACAGCTGTCCCAACGCAAAACCCAAGAGAAAGATACTGATTGAAAGCTCGGTGCGATGAATGCTGGCCTGAATCGTGTCGGCCAGTGCCGCCATCGCCGGTAAATAGGCATCAATGGCAAACGGGGCTAAAGCCGTGTTGGCAGCTACCAGTAACGCCACGCGGCGAGGGTTAAGTTCCATGCAATTCCTTACGCATTGCGTATGCGATAACGACTCGTAAGATGGCTGAAAGTAAAAGTGGGCTAGTAAGGGTGCTAATGATAGACGATTTAATGCCCGATAGGTGCGCTGTTCGCCGCGAGCCTGCCTTGCTAGAGTAACGCAACGACACCAAAGGAGCGCCACATGGCCACAAGCCTGCTATCTCAACTCAAACAAATGACCACCGTCGTGGCTGACACGGGAAACCTTGACGCGATTCGCCGCTTCCGGCCTCAAGACGCTACGACTAATCCCTCGCTAATCCTGCAGGCCGCACAGCAAGAAGACCGGCGCGAGCGGCTGGCGCGCATCGCTCGGGATAGTCGCGACATCAACGCCGCCGTCGACCGCGTGGCTGTGGATATCGGCAGTGAAATCAGTGCCCTGGTTCCGGGCTATGTATCCACGGAGGTCAGTGCGCGCCTGTCGTTTGACCGCGACGCTACCGTTGCCCGCGCCCACTCGTTGATCGAGCGTTACCAGCAGGCCGGTGTGAGCGCCGAGCGCATTCTGATCAAAATGGCCGCGACGTGGGAAGGTATCCAGGCCGCCTCGCAGCTGGAGCGTGAAGGCATTCACACCAACCTGACACTGCTGTTTGGTTTTACCCAAGCCAAGGCCTGCGCCGATGCCGGCGCGACGCTGATCTCCCCGTTTGTGGGCCGCATCCTTGACTGGCACAAAGCGCACAGTCCTCAGGCTGACTTCAACGGCCCTAACGATCCTGGCGTTATCTCGGTCACGCGTATTTATGACTACTTCAAGGCACACCGCTACCCGACGATCGTAATGGGCGCCAGCTTTCGTAATATCTCGGAGATCAAGGCACTGGCCGGCTGCGACAGGCTGACCATTTCGCCTAAGTTGCTCGACGAGCTGGATAACGAACAGGGGACGCTTTCGCGCCAACTTGACGGCACTCTCGCCACCGCGGATGCTGAGCTCGACGCCCCTTTGGATCAGGCGGCGTTTCGCTGGCAGATGAACGAAGATGCAATGACGAGCGAAAAGCTCGCGGAAGGGATTCGTAAATTCATGGCGGATCAGCGCCAGCTAGAAACGCTGCTGGACGAACTCGCCAAGCGCCGCTAAGCGCCGCTAAGCGCCGAGCAGCGAACACAACTAATTAATGCCCCGTGGTGTTTTCCTGAGCTTCGAGCATTTCCACCAGCGGCTGGAACTGCTCGCGGTTGTGCTCGTTCATGTGCATTAAAATGCGGTGGGCTTCAAGAATACGCTCACGCAGACCGTTTTCATCCGCCTGCACCTCAGGAAGGTCTTCGGTAGCATCAGCAAGCCCGAGGCACAGCGGCGCGCCAAGCAGGGTAAAGAAGCGGGCAAACCCCATCACATCGAGCATCTGACGCACATCGGGGTTATCCACAATAATGGTAGGGGGCTGTTCCAGGCGGTTTTTCACCGCCATGGCCACCTTCGCCAGAAATCCCAGTGCGGTGGAGTCGACGTTGGTGGCTTCGCGCAGGTCTATCATGACCGCGCTAAGACCCGGCGTCTGTGCTAACCGCTGCGCCTGAGTATCAAGCGTTGCACAAAGCGTCAGGCGAACATCCCCGATCAGCTTGAGTACAAACACCCCGGAATCGAACGCCGCCTTGATGCGACCTTCCTCAATCAACATGGCCAAATCCGCTCACCATCATGATGGTTAAATCGTCGGGCAGTGCTTGTCGGTCGTCATTGGTCTCATCCGGCCGCTGCGCCTGAACAAGGTCAACGGACGTACTGACGCAGGCGAGCCGGTCGCGCAGCTGCTCAAGTGTGGTACTTTCACGCAGTAGTTGCTCAAGCTCCTTGAGCCGCGTGTCGAGCGTTTCGCCCGGCAGGCATTCCAATACGCCGTCTGAACACAGCCATAGCACGAAGTCAGGCGGCAGCGTACAGCTCAGAACAGGATAAGACGCATCCGGAAACAACCCCACCGGCATGCCCTCACCGGCCAGGCGCTCAAGCGTCGTACCGGCCTTCAGCATCGGCATCGGCAGCTGCGCGCCAAGCGAATAGTGCAGCGTTCGCGTGTCATGGTCAATAACCCCAACGAACAGCGTCGCATGCTTGCCAATATCGGTATCCTGCAGCTCGCGGTTAAGCTCTGCGAGCCAGTCAGCCGGCAAATGCTCTGGGTGCTCACCATCCCAGAATTGCAGCCAGCGCGTGAACAGATATTTCAACAGTACTGTGACAAACGCGGAAGAGGCACCGTGACCAGAGACGTCGGCGAAATAAAAAGCACTGTAGCGCGCGCTGTAACGCTGATACCCCAGAAAATCCCCCGAGAGGTACAGCGACGGCGCCAGCCAATAGTCAAAACAGATGCCATTAAACGTGCGCGGATGCACCGGCAGCAGCCGGCGCTGGATATGCCCGCCGCTTTGCTGATCCATACGCAGCAGTCCCAGCTGGGTTTCCAGACTCTCGTTCTGCTCGGCCAAGCGCGCACAGCGCTGCCGGCAAGCCTGAAGCTTGATCCGCGCTTGGGCATCCCGCTTTTTATCGTGCCTCATCAAAAGCCTCAATCAGCGGCATTTTCGTCGCTGAAGTCCGCATCATCAAACTCGAAATTATCTGCGGCGAACGGATCTTCACCTAGCTCGCCATCGTTAATTTTAAACGCACGGCTCTGCAAGTAGGCGTCGCGCAGGAAACGATAGCGATCTCCCTGAATGAGATCTTCCTGATCAAGCAACGCCGCCCGTTGATCAATCAGCCGGAGTACACTCAAAGGAATTCGCGTTTTATCATCGTCAACGTAGGTTAGCGGATACGCGGCCATATTCACCGGCAGGCCGGCTGTATCGCGCAGCGTGCTGGGACCCAAGAACGGCAGCACCAGATAGCGCGAATCCGTCCACCCCCAGGTCGCCAGCGTCTGGCCGAAATCTTCTTCCTGCTGCTGGATATCCATCCTCGTGGCAACGTCAAACAGCCCGCCCACGCCAGCGGTCGTGTTGATCAGCAAGCGCGAGGTGGCTCGGCTGGCGTTCTCAACTTTACCCTGCAGCAAGCTGTTGAGCAGCGTACGCGCTTCCCCGAGGTTGGAGAAAAAATTACCCACGCTGTCTTCTACTGGCTGTGGCGTAATGGCGTGATACCCCTTGGCTACCGGGCGCAGCGCATAGCGGTCGAGCACGTCGTTAAACGCAAATACGTTACGGTTAAAGCCTTCCCACGGATCTTCCGGAGGCGGCTGGGTATTCACCGCTGAGCTTGCACACCCGCCAAGCGTAGCGACAAGCATCAACGCTAGCGGCAGTGAAGTCGCGCGTTTAAACCCCGGCGCAACGCGTAGTCGAACGTCGTTTAACATAACGGTCTCTTTTCTCCTCAAGGTAATAAAACAGGGTATCGCTATCTTCTACACCCGCTGCAGGACGACGCTACCCGCGCTATAGCCGGCGCCAAACGAACAAATAACGCCGATGTCACCGCTGTTTAGCGCCTCACGGTGCAGATGGAACGCAATAATGGAGCCTGCCGAGCTGGTATTGGCATAGCGGTCAAGAATGACCGGCGCCTGCTCAAGCGTCGGTGGCGCCCCCAGCACCTTGCGCGCAATCAAGTCGTTCATATGCTGATTGGCCTGATGCAGCCATAGCCGGCGCACATCGCTACCGCCGAGCTCCAGAGACGCTAGATGATCACTAATCAACCGTGCCACCAGCGGACACACCTCTTTGAAAACGCGCCGCCCCTCCTGCACAAACAGCTTGTCGAGGGCATTGGGATCGCTATCGGTGACGCGATTTAAAAAACCGGCGTTGTTACGTATGGCGTTGGAAAACTGCGTTACCAGACGCGTGCCGAGTACCGTGTAGCGCTCTTGCGCCCGAGCGACAACGTCGTGTTCCAGCACGATGGCCGTGCAGGCGTCACCAAAAATAAAGTGGCTGTCACGGTCGCGGAAATTCAGGTGCGCCGAGCAGATTTCCGGGTTGACGATCAGCGCACGCTTGACGCTGCCCGAGGCAATGGCGTTGGCCGCCGTTTCTAACGCGAAGGTAGCCGAGCTGCACGCCACGTTCATATCGAACCCATAGCCCCGGGTGCCTAGTGCCTGCTGCAACTCTACCGCCATGGCCGGATAGGCACGCTCAAGATTGGAGCAGGCCACGATCACAAGCTCGATATCTTCAGCGTTAATACCTGCGCTGGTGAGCGCTTGCTGCGCGGCGGAAAGCGCCATTTCGCACTGGATCGACGGCTCGTCGTTACCGCGCTCAGGCAAATGCGGGCGCATCCGCTCGGGATCCAGAATGCCGTCGGCGTCCAGCACATAGCGACTTTTGATCCCCGACGCCTTTTCAATAAACGCACTGCTGGAAAACGCCAGCGGCTTATGCTCACCCGCGGCAATAGCCTCGGCGTGACGCGCGTTGTCACGCTCTACCCAAGTATTGAACGTCGCGACCAGCGCGTCGTTGTCAACGGCGTGCTCGGGTGTATAAAGCCCGGTTCCGGTTATCACCACCTGTATCATGCAACTCTCCTCTCGGCGGCACGCCGCCCTGCTCTATTTTACGCGCCGCGGCTATACGCGGGTAATATCCTGCCAATGTTTTTCCAACCGTTTGACCGATACCGGCATGGCCGTACCCAGCTGTTGGGCAAACAGTGAAACACGCAGCTCTTGCAGCCACCAGCCAAACGCCACCAGCTCGGGCGCCTCCACACGGCCACGGCGCTCGCTTTCCCGTCGCGCATCAAACCGGGCTTCAAGTGCCTGCACTTCGCCCATCAGCATCTGGTCGCGCCCGCGTTCGCGCGGGGCTTTTTTCAAGCGAATCAGCGCGGCCTGCATATAGCGCGGGTAGTGGGCAAGCCATTCGCCGGCATCACACAGGAAACCGGGGTACACCAGCCGCTGCATCTGCGCCTTGATATCACTGTAGACCAGCGCCAGCGCGAAGTTGAGCCGGCCTTTCAGCACCTTGGTTACGTCCAGGTGTTCTTTAAGCGCCGCATGCGCCTGTTCTAGCAGCGCTTCAGCGTGGGGAATAACCGCTTCTTCAGCATCAACCAAGCGCTGCTCAAGCGCCGCCGCCGAACGCGGCAGCGGATCCACCGCCACCACCTGGGTGAAAACGGCCAGCACTAAATCTTCGACAAACGCCTGTTTGCTGCCCACCTTGGCGAACAGCAGCGCGCAGCGGGTGACGCTGGAAAGCTGCCTGATCGCCTTAACCCAGCCCGGGCGCTGCGCCATGGCCATTCCGGCGACGCCTTCGCGGTGAGCGGCCTCAGCTTTGGTCGGATGGTCCAGCAGCGCCACACTGAAGGCGTCACCGTCTTTGACCAAAGCCGGATAGGCCTCCACGCGAATCCCCGCCTGCTCAGTCACGCGGGATTCCGGCAGCGCCTTGTCAGGCAATCCCTCAAGCTTCGGCTCCTGACTGACCTGTGCCGCCAGCGCCTGTGCGCCCTGGCTGGCCGCCTCTTCAAAGTGCTTCTCCAGCGCGCGCGCATCGCGCCCTTGGCCCAGCGTCTGGCCGTCATGACCAATCACGCGCAGGTTCATCACCAGATGCGGCTCTAGTTGATCAAAGCGCCAGTCGTCAGGGCTGACCCGCGTACCGGTCCGCCGGCGAATGAACTCGCCCAGCGCCTCGGTCAACGGGCGTTCATTGGGCACGAATGTCTCAAGCGCTGCATCAACCCGATCAGGAATCGGCACGACTTGGCGCCGCAGGCTCTTGGGTAGCGATTTTAATAGCGCAATGCATTTGTCGCGCAGAAGCCCTGGCACCAGCCATTCAAGCGCGTGTACCGGCAGCTGCGACAGCATCGCGGCCGGCACGGTCAGCGTTACACCGTCATCCTCGGCGCCGGGCGCAAAATGGTAGCTGACCGGATAGCTCACCCCGGCAAGCGTCAGGTAATCGGGGTACTGCAACCGCGTCACGTCCTCGGCATCGCGCGCCTTGAGCGCATCCAGATCAAACTTGAGCAGATCCGGCTCGTGTTTTTCGGCGTTTTTACGCCAGTGCTCAAAGCCCTTGCCGTTGACGATATCCGCCGGAATACGCGCGTCATAAAACTCGAACAGCGTGTCTTCATCGACCAGAATATCGCGGCGGCGGGCGCGATCTTCAAGCGCCTCGACCTCATCAATCAGCGCGCGATTGTAGGCGAAAAATTCGCCCTGAGTACGAAACTCGCCCTCTACCAGCGCGCGACGAATAAACAGCTCGCGAGATTCCTGCGGATCAATAGCACCAAAGTGCACGCTTCGCCCGCTCACAATCGGCAACCCAAATAGCGTGACCTGTTCCTTGGCCACCACCTGGGCACGCTTCATTTCCCAATGCGGGTCGCTATGGCTGCGCTTAACTAAATGCTGCGCCTGCGGCTCGATCCATGCCGGATCAATTTGCGCCACCATGCGGGCAAACAGGCGTGAGGTTTCGATAAGCTCAAAGGCTATCAGCCACTTGGGTGATTTTTTGGCCAGCCCCGAGCCTGGATGAATCACGAACTTACTGTTGCGCGCGCCCAGATATTCGCGGTTTTCGGTGAGCAAACCAAGGTTGGATAAAAGCCCCGAGAGCAGCGCCTGATGCAGCTTGCCGGAAGTTTTTCGCCGCAGTTGACGCGCCTCCTCTTCGCTTTGTTCGGGGTCGCTGGGCGCCGGCGGCGGCACTTCGATGTCCATATCACGCAGCAGCTGGCGCAGCTGGCGGAAGGTATCGTGCCATTCGCGTACCCGCAGATAGTTGATGTAATGCTCGCGACACCAACGCCTAAGCTGGTTGCCGGACAGCGCCTCACGGGCGTTTTCCACGCCGTGCCACAGGTTGATCAGCGCGACAAAGTCTGACTCCGGTGAATGCCAGCGCTGGTGCGCCTGATCCGCCGCTTGGCGTTTATCCGCCGGGCGGTCGCGCGGGTCCTGAATCGACAGCGCCGACACCACCACCAGCACGTCGCGCAGGCTACCGCGCTCGGCACCGGCCAGCACCATACGCGCCAGCCGCGGGTCGACCGGCAAGCGCGCAATTTGGCGACCTAGCTGGGTCAGCGCGTTTTTCTCACTCACCGCACCCAGCTCGAACAGCAGCCGGAAACCGTCTTTAACAAAGCGGCTGTCCGGCGGGTCGACAAACGGAAACGCCTCGATATCGCCCAGTTTTAGCGCCAGCATGGACAAAATGACCGAGGCTAAATTCGTCCGCTGGATTTCCGGATCGGTGAACTCGGGGCGCGCGAGAAAATCGTCTTCGTCGTAAAGGCGCAGACACACGCCTTCGGCGATACGTCCACAGCGGCCTTTGCGCTGATTGGCGCTGGCCTGGCTTACCGGCTCTACCGGCAGGCGCTGAATCTTGGCGCGATAGCTATAGCGGCTAATGCGCACCAGCCCCGGATCAATCACATAGCGAATGCCGGGAACGGTCAGCGACGTCTCCGCTACGTTGGTAGCGAGCACAATACGCCGCCCTCGGTGCGGGGCAAACACGCGGTTTTGCTCGGCGTTGGAGAGCCGCGCATAGAGCGGCAGAATCTCGGTACCCCTGAAGTCGGCACGGCGCAGAGTGTCGGCGGTTTCGCGGATTTCACGCTCGCCGGGCAAAAACACCAGCACATCGCGCGGGCCGTGCAGCCAATGCTTGTCGCGTTCAATCTGCTCGATTTCCTCCACCGCCTGCACGATACCTTCTTGCAGGGTGAGGTCGTCTTCATCGTCGGCATCGCGAACCAGCGGCCGATAGTGGACATCGACCGGATACGTACGCCCCGTCACCTCTACCACCGGCGCGGGTCGATTCGGCGTGCCGAAGTGGGCGGAAAAGCGCTCCACGTCGATCGTCGCCGAGGTAATAATCACTTTGAGATCGGGGCGCTTGGGCAACAATCGCTTGAGGTAGCCGAGCAGAAAATCGATGTTCAGGCTGCGCTCGTGCGCCTCGTCGATAATGATCGTGTCGTAGCGCCACAGCAGCGGGTCGTGCCGGGTCTCGGCCAGCAGGATACCGTCGGTCATCAGCTTGACCAGCGTGGTATCGCGGCTCTGGTCGGTAAAGCGAACTTGATAACCCACCTGATCTCCGAGCGGCGTTTGCAGCTCCTCAGCCAGTCGTGTAGCCACACTGCGCGCCGCTAGCCGGCGCGGCTGAGTGTGACCGATAAGCCCCCGCCGACCACGCCCCAGCTCGAGGCATATTTTGGGCAGCTGGGTGGTTTTACCCGACCCTGTTTCACCGGCCACAATCACGACCTGGTGTTCATCGAGCGCCTTGAGAATATCGTCACGTCGCTCGACCACCGGCAGTTCTGGGGGGTAGTTCAGGGCAACACGCTGCCCTCGGCGCGCCTGCACCAAGCGCCCGGCGCGCTCCACCTCGCGGGTGATTTCATCAAGGCCGCGATCAACCGGCTTACCGTCGCGCAGGCGGCGCTCAATCCCGGCAAGGCGGCGTTCCACTCCCTGGGTATCGCGCAGCATCAATGCGGCGGCGGCCTTGCGCAACCCCTTCAGGCGTTCGGCATGGCTGGCCCTAGCATCAGCCAGAGGCGGGGTTACGGTGGACGTATCTGAGGTATCGGCAGTCACGGTCGGATCAATTCCATCAGCAGGTGCAGGCACGCTTGTTTATAAACACTTGTTCTTAAACAACAGCTCTTAATAAGGTATTCATAAACAGCCAGCCCGCTCGTTTGAGCGGGCTGGCCAGTGTAACGCTTTCGGGCAAGCGGCACCTACCCCAGGTGCGCTAACGCGAACTTAAGACGGCTTATCGGCGCGGCGTTTAGCAACGGATTCGCCGGCAACGCCAAAGTCCTGCACCTCAACATCAGAGAGCAGAATGCGTACGCTTTCCGGCGTGCAGTCGACCGACTCAACGCAGGCGTCGGTGACGTTTTTGATCAGGGTTTCTTTCTGCTCGGCGGTGCGGCCTTCAATGAGCTGGATATTGACGATCGGCATGATGGTCTCCGGGTTGCTGGAAGAGATAATGGAAATAGTTTTCATAAATACTGACACCGCGATGATTCCAGCTTCACGCCGCGCTGTAAAGACCGACGCTAGTCGGCACTTTTACCGAGCTCCTCCGCGGCCTTGACGTCTTCATCGCGCAGTTGGCGGCGCAACACCTTGCCCACGTTGGTCTTGGGCAGTTCGTCGCGAAACGCCACGTGCTTGGGCACCTTATAGCCCGCCAGCTCTTTTTTGCACCAGCGTCGCAGAGTCTCGGCATCAAGCCCTTCGCCCTTGGCAACGACATACAGCTTAATGGCCTCGCCGCTTTCATCATCGGGAATCCCCACGGCGGCAGCTTCCAGCACGTCGGGGTGGGCGGTCACCACGTCCTCGATTTCATTCGGATAGACGTTAAAGCCGGAAACCAAAATCATGTCCTTTTTGCGGTCCACGATGCGGGCATAGCCATCAGTCTGCAGTACGCCAATATCACCGGTGGCAAACCATCCGTCTTTTACCGCATGCTGCGTTTCTTCTTCACACTGCCAGTAGCCTTTCATTACCTGTGGGCCTTTGACGCACAGCTCGCCTGGCTCACCAAACGTGACTGATTGGCCATCAGGGTCAACCACCTTGACCGCCGTACCCGCGACCGGTTTGCCAATGCTGCCCAGCTGAATGGCATCGCTTGGGTTAAAGGTGACAATCGGCGAGGTTTCGGTCAGCCCGTAGCCCTCGGCAACGGGGCAGCCGGTCACGTCATGCCAGCGTTTGGCGACCGTGCTGGTCAGTGCCATACCGCCGGAAATGGTCAGGTGCAGCGAGGAAAAATCCAGCTGCTTGAAGTCATCTCGGTTGCACAGCGCGTTGAACAGCGTATTCAGGCCGATAAAGCCGGTAAAGGGCAAGCCTTTGAGTTCTTTGACAAAGCCCTCGAGGTCACGGGGATTGGGAATCAGCAGCGAGTGGTTGCCGGTATCGACCAGAAACAGGCAGTTCACGGTGAACGTATAGATGTGATACACCGGCAGCGGCGCGATGATCAGCTCCTCCCCTTCCCTGATGTTGTCACCAATGGCCGTGCGCGCTTGCACCATGTTGGCCACCAAATTGCGGTGGGTCAGCATCGCGCCTTTGGGTTTGCCGGTGGTACCGCCGGTATACTGCAGCGCCGCCACGTCATCGAGCTCGCGGGAAACATCCTCCTGGCTAAGCGTGCTCCCCTTACGCAGCGCCTGACGAAAAGGCGTCGCGCCCGGCAGCGAATACGCCGGCACCATTTTCTTCACGTGCTTGACTACGGCGTTGATCACCCAGCGCTTGGGGGCATCGTGCAAATCGGCAAGCTCGGTAACCAATACGTGGCGGATATCGGTTTGCTCCAGCACCCGCTCAAGCTTGGCAGCCATGTTGGCAAGAATCACGATCGCCTTGGCGCCGGCGTCCTTGAATTGGTGCGCCATTTCACGCTCGGTATAAAGCGGGTTGGTATTGACCACCACCATCCCCGCACGCAGCGCGCCGAAGACCGCCACGGGAAACTGCAGCACGTTGGGCAACTGAATAGCGACACGGTCGCCGGGTTCAAGATCGGTTTCATGGGTCAGCCAAGCAGCAAAGCTCGCCGACAGGCGTTCCAGCTCGTTGAAGCTTAGCGTTTTCCCCATACAGGTAAAGGCGGGCTTAGCACCAAAGCGTTCGACGGCTTTATACAACACGTCGGTAATCGAGCTATACCGCTCAAGCCCTTCAAGCGCGGGCCCGTAGAGCACCGATTCGACGGGCACCGAACCATTGGTATCTTCGCCCTCAGGCGCTGGGGAAGAGATATGTTCGCTCATCGGCAGTCTCCGCTATCCATGTCGATCTAGTAACCGACTTTGTTGTTGTTTCAAGCATTACGGCTATCGATTCACCATATACGATTCACCATATACAACCCGCCATACGCTGTAAAACGACCGCTTGAAACTTTTGTTTCATTTACATCCTTTGTCTAATCCGCCCCGTCGTCTGGTCGCTTTGCGTCAATGGCTGACGCTTACCAAGCCCTTTTCAGCCCCGCGCCGATGACATGGCAGCGGCCGTGTAGCGCGCCTGAATCTCGCCGTCTTGCCACACCAGAAGCTCGCCCGGCGCCATGCGCTGCCACTTTTCGTTATGCGTCAGCGGTTCGGTGGCAATCACCGAGACAATATCGTCGGGCGTGGTGTGCTCGACAAAGTTGACCGTCATCTCGGCGTCGGAAAGCTCGGCCTCGCCGAACGGCGCACGCCGGGTAATATGAGCAAGCTTAGTCGAGCAAAACGTATACAGGTAGTCGCCGTCGGACAGTAGCAGGTTGAAAACGCCCAGCGCCCGCAGACGCTCGCATAGCGCGTGCAAATGCTGCCAGAGCCGTTGCGGCTCGTCCGGCGGCGTAGGAAACTCGCGGCGTAGCTCGCCGAGCAAAAAGCAGCAGGCGTGTTCGCTGTCGGTTTTACCCACCGGGGTATAGCTGCCCAGCGGCAGGTCTTGCCAGCCTTCCAGCTGGCCGTTGTGTGCATAGCACCATGGCCGCCCCCACATTTCCCGGGTGAACGGGTGGGTATTGGCAAGCGTCACCTCGCCCACGTTGGCCTGGCGGATATGACTGATTACGACATGGGACTTAATCGGATAGTCGCAGATCAGCCGCGCGATGGGTGAATCAACCGACGGGTGCGGATCCCGAAAATCGCGGTAGCCACCCTGCTCGTAAAACGCGATGCCCCAGCCGTCACGGTGCGGGCCGGTGCCGCCGCCGCGGTGCAAAAAGCCGGCAAAACTAAAGCAAATATCCGTCGGCACGTTGGCGCTCATGCCCAAAAGCTCACACATCGCTGACTCCTTTCATTGACTCACGCTCATTGAATGGCGCTGACGCTTAACCGACCACCGGCTCGCGACGACGAGGGCTGTGCTCGGCGGACTTGGGGTCAGCGGCCGTTGACGGCGTATGATCGTCTCCCTGACGATACGGGCGGCGCCACCACCAAAGGGCGATGCCTATGAGCGAGCCCAGCACCACACCCGCGAGCAACCACAACAGGCCGCCAACCGCCGATGAGTCTTTTTCCAGAACGCCCACCGCCGCGACCATCGCCGACGGCGCCCAGCCGGTATAGAACTCGCCTTCTTCCACTAGCGGCAATACAAAACTCGCCGGCATCCACATCGCGCCGCCAATCGCCCAGGTCAATAATAGCCGCGGCAGGCGCGGCAAGAAGGCAAAGGCCAGATACACGGCGCCCAGCACCAAAATCGAGATCCCGTAATAGGTCAACCAAAGCAGTGACATTGAATCTGCAAACAGCATAATACTCCTCTTGTGGATGTCAGCATCCACGCTACATTTTCCGTTATGGTACCCGTCAATTGAGAAAAGCACAGCCAGACAATGCCGAGCTTTCGCCAGTGGAACGCGACTTTCGCCCTAATGACCCCGAGTGGCACTGGCTTGAACACAGCGACGCGCCCGAGGTCGAGGCCTTTCTTGACGCCGCCAACGCACAGCACGCGGCGTGGTTTAAACCTCTAAAACCGCTGGCCGACGCGCTTTATCACGGCCACCTTGCGCGGCGCGAGCTTGCTCTCTCAAGCCTTGAGACCGCGCTTGACCACTATACGTTCTATAGTGAAACCGCCGCCGATGCCGACTACTCGCGCTGGTGGCGCTACCCGAACGACAATCCCGAGGCGCGCGAATGCTTTTTTGACGTTCCAGCGCGCGCTACCGGCCATGATTTTTACGATATCGGCGACATGGCGCTGACACCCGACGAGCAGTGGCTGGCGTGGACCGAAGATACCCAGGGCGACGAGCGTTTTACGCTGTGGATCAAGGCGCTGCCCAACGGCGACGCCCAGCGCGTGCTGGATGATATTGGCCCCGCACTGTGCTGGGCTGAAGACCAACACGATGCCCGGGCAACGCTGTTGTTCACCCACTTTGATGCCACCCAACGCCCCGATAGCCTGTGGCGCTTGTCGCTAACGCTTGAGGATCAAATCGGCACCGACACGCCTCAGCTAATATGGCGCGAAGACGACCCCGAGTTCTGGGTGGGTATGGACAAAACCCGCTCGCGGCGCTGGATCATGCTGGAAAGCGCCTCCAAGGACACCAGCGAAACCCATCTGATCCCGGCAGATGAGCCCGGCGCCGCACCACGCTGCCTGCACCCGCGCGAGGCCGGCGTTGAAGCCAGCATTGATCACCGGCCGGGCTTTTTCTACCGCCTTCACAACCGCGCAGGGGCGCACTTTCAGCTGGACGTCACGCCCGAAGACGCCGCGCTAAAAAGCCCCGATCAGGCCGACTGGAAACCGCTGGTGGCGCACCGCGAAAGCGTAACGATTGAAGGCATCGACGTCTTTTCTTGGGGGCTGGTGCTAGCCGAGCGCGACCACGCCCAAGCGCAGGTCACGTTGCGTCGGCTGGTATTCGACGCGGCTCACCGCCCTATTGGCGACAGCGTACTAGCGCTGCCGGAAACGCCCTGTTCGCAGATGCTTGAAGACGCGCCGCACTTTGCCACCCAAACGCTGCGACTACGCGAAGAATCCTTCACCCAGCCGCCGCGCTGGATCGAGCTCGACCTTGAAAGCGGCGAGCGCCGCGTGATCAAAACGCTGCCGCTTTACGGCGACTTGACGCCGGATAGGCTGACCAGCCGGCGGCTGTGGGCCAAAAGCGCCGACGGCGAAGCCGTGCCCGTCTCCATCGTCATGCGGGCGGATCTTGCCGGCCAGCCGCTGCCCACGCTGCTTTACGGCTACGGCGCCTATGGCGACCCGCAGGATCCGTGGTTCTCGATCGCCCGGCTGGAGCTGCTCAACCGCGGAGTGGCCTTTGCCGTAGCGCATGTGCGCGGCGGCGGCGAGCGCGGCGAGCCGTGGTATCTCAACGGCAAAATGGAACACAAGGAAAACAGCTTCAACGATTTTCTGGCCGCCCGGGACGCGCTGGTGGCCGAAGGCGCCAGCCTGCCCGAGCGCATCGTCGCCTATGGCGCCAGCGCCGGCGGCCTGCTGGTGGGTACCTGCGTCAACCGCGCGCCGCAATCCTTCTGCGCGGCTGTGCTCGACGTGCCCTTTGTGGACGTGCTGCGCACCATGCAAAACCCCGACCTGCCGCTGACCACCGCCGAATACAGCGAGTGGGGTAATCCCGACGCGCCCGAGGTTGCCGCGCGCATCGGCGGCTATTCGCCGGTAGATAACGTCACGGCACAAACCTACCCCGCGCTGTGGATCGAAGGCAGCTGGTTTGATACCCGCGTGGCCTACTGGGAGCCGGCCAAATACTATGCCAAAGTTACCCGAGCCCGGGTAACGCAGTGCCAGCAGGGCGACTCGCCGGTACTGCTGTATACCGATATGAGCAGCGGCCACGGCGGCGCTTCGGGCCGATTTAAAGCCTGGCGCGACGCCGCCCGGCAGGATGCGTTTATTCTCTGGGCGCTGGGGCTGTCCACCTCTCCGTGAGAGGTTTCCCAATCCTCTCATCTTCCTGAGAAGCGCATGAACTGATTTTCATGCCCCACCTGGCGCGTTTGAGCCTATATCGGCGATATCAGCGCCACGGTGTAAGTCGGCATGGAATGCGGTGGCACAAACAAGGCCACCAAGGATGCCCTTCTTTAGCCCAGTGAATAAACTGCAAAGCAATTCAACCGCAATGGATGCCAATACGCTATGGGTAGCACGTTTCCAGCACGGCGCGGCGCAATATGATAGAGCACAGCCTCCGCCCAAGCCTTCTCAAAGGCTTCGACCATCAGAAACGCGTCTCCAGCACATCAAGCACCTTCAGCTCGCTATCCACTAAACACATCTGTCGCCACTTATCGAAGGTCAGGCACGGATGCGAAGTGCCGAAGGCGAGCACATCGCCGACCGCCAATTCGGTATCGCGGGGAATCTCCAAAAAAGTATGTTGATCCATGATATGCATGGTCCGCCAGCGGCTGATGTCCACTGGTGTCGTGGCTGCCGCCGGGTGTGAGGCTAGCGGATAGAGTCGCAGCGGCAACGGAAGGTCCGGCTCGTGGCCAATGTCGCGCTTACCCAGAGCGACGATCGCCAGGCCGGGCTCGGGCAATGACTGAACATGCGCGAATACCTCGAGCGCCGGCTGCAGTTCGCCGATCAGCCCGGGATTACGGGCCTTTACGTCCGCCATGGCGCCGGCATAGAGCCGGTGGTCATGGACCACATAGCAGCCCGGACGAAGCACAGGCGTGTAATGCTCGCGCAGCTCCGCCTTATCGAATGCCTCAGCGATCAGGTCGAACCACTTAGAACCTGAGGCGGTAACGATCGGCGCCTCACGTCGGAGCGTGCCGCTCGCACGCAACGTCTTGATGGTCTCCACCAGCCGCTCGCCGTAGGCGCTCACTGCGGCGACCTCGTCGCCCCCCGCGATCATCCCCTCGTAGCCTTCGATCCCGACCAGCGCCAATGCCGGCTGCTCGGCGATTGCCCCCACCAGTGCCTCGACCTGGGCACTATCGCGGCAGCCGCAGCGCCCCTCGGCAACACCCAGCTCGACCAACACACTGAGGATTTGGCCGCGTGCGGCGAAGTAGCGGCCCAGCGCGGCGACGTTAGTTGCGGAATCGACCACGCAGTAGAACTCGGCACCCGCCTCGATGAGTTCGGCGACGATCGCCATGTTGGGCTCGCCAACAAGCTGGTTGGCCATCAGCAGGCGCGTCACGCCCCCGGCGAAGGCCGCACGACACTGCGGTGCGGTAGCCAGCGTGATGCCCCAAGCGCCGGCCTCGAGCTGACGGCGGAACAAGGCCGGCGTCATGGTGGTCTTGCCATGCGGCGAGAGCTGCGCACCGTGGGATTCGGCAAAACGCTGCATCCACGCGATATTTTCCGCTAGAGGCGACTCGAAAACCGCCGCCGCCGGCAGGCTGACTCCCGTCAATAACGAGGCATCGGCTTGTGGGGTGCCTTTGTCAACAGAGTCTGGTGTCCAGCTGGATGAAACGGAAACGGTCATACCTATCTCCTGTCGTTGAAAGCTTAGTCGTCAGTCGCTCATCGATAGCACCTGTGCAGCATCCTTCACCTATCAGTCACATATGGAGCAAGCCGATATCACTAGAGCACTGGAACTGCCTGATGGGGCTCGCCAGTATGGCGCACGCACAGTGGCGATTACTGCCAACGGCTCACCGCTTGCCGAGACCGCCGACGTGGCGGTGACAATCGCCAACCTTTGGGAGATTAACCATGCACTTAGATATCTTAATCCGTGACGTACCGGTGATCGATGGCGCTGACGCCTCCGTCTATCCCGCCGACATCGGTAAGCTAGCAGACGCCGAGGCGGACAACGTCATTGAAGGCCACGGCAACTACCTGGCGCCGGGCTTCGTTGATGTGCGCACCCCGACGACACCAGCTCATTCGCACGTCGGAGATGCTGCCAAAGCTATCTCAAGGCGTGTGACCCTATTCATTGCCGCTGCGCCCGGCAAGCTATCCGAGGTCAAACATTTCCAACGTCGCATCGCCGGCGCCGATACCAACGTAGCCACCGGCCTGGTCCGGTTGGGCTTCCATGTCGGCTCGCTGAGTC
>Ga0208135_100501_pt1 | contig 23010 bp, 22 predicted proteins | sample AntDeeMetag02WF5_FD_184757 | JGI IMG/M metagenome (GOLD analysis project Ga0208135, IMG submission 184757) | Saline lake microbial communities from Deep Lake, Antarctica - Antarctic Deep Lake Metagenome 02WF5 (SPAdes) (version 2) | ecosystem: Environmental > Aquatic > Non-marine Saline and...
CCACGCACGAGCACAAGTGTTCCTCGCGCTGTGCCTTCGTCTCGTTATTGCGATCACCAACGACGAACGCGGAGACAATCCAGGAAGCACCGTCATCACGCTATGAGAACTATTCTATGACACCCTCTACGCCGTTGGGAATATTCTCCAATGTTGGGAGCACCAAGGCTCCCAAGACGCCATCCTCTCGTACGATGCGTATGTCGACGAGTTCATCGAGACCGCCGCGAAGATGATCGCCGACCAGACCTTCGAGCGGCTTTACTTTGATGCCGCCGCCGAACAACGCTACTACATCGAAATCTGGTCGGAGAAATCCAGTGTCATTCCCGAGGACCTCGCCGAAGACTACGGTGCGACCATCCGAGAATCAGGGAAAGGTGAGTTCTCGCTGTCGATGTGTGAGGCCGCTATCGAGATTGCCGACGCACGCAATCAGGAGCTGGCTATCTGTATCGTCTCAGATTTTGACGGTAAGGGTGCGGACATGCCAATCAGTGCCGCCCGGAAGCTAGAAGTTCTGGGCGCGATCCACGACGTCGACGTCGAACTCGTCCATGGTGCAGTCACAAAACAACAAGTCGAGGAGTACGGCATCCCCGGTGATCCGGGCAAGATCCCTGATGGGTTAGAGGAGGGCGTTCGTGGAGCGAAAGGCTACGAGACCCAAAAAGAGGTCTTCCGAGAGTATGCAGGCCAGTACCCAGTCGAGATACAGGCCTTCGAAACACGGTATCCCGATGCCTTTGCCGACGAACTGGCCGCAACTATCGATCCCTATTACGACGCTGAGTTAGACGAGCGTATCACCACGAACCTTACCGAAGCCCGAGAGCAGGCCCGACAAGCATTGATCGAAGCCTTCGAGACCCACCAAGCAGAGATCGGGGACGCGCTTTCGGAACTCCAGTCGGGGATCGACGACTATCGCGAGGATCTCCAGGGGAACGTCGACGCCGCGCTTCAAGGATTGGAGATGCTTCGAGACCAAGAACTACAGACCCGACAGCAACAGCGGTTGGGTGAACGTCGGGATGGACTCACCGACTCGATTCAGGCCGTCGACTACCGTGGTGTCGTGCGTGCGGTCGACGTCGATCTCCCAGAGTCGCTTTCGGGTGGCGTCGAGGAAGCTGCTACTCGATACCCAGCGGTCGTTCATGCGTCAGTTGGCCGCCTACCGTGAGTTCAACGTCCGGTATGGCGATTGATCGGAGCCTCTCTAACCTATCGCACCTAGTTATTCTCTCTTAGCTATCTTCGCTGTCTTATCCGCCCTATCCCGTGCAGTCGTGCGGTTATGCTGTCTTATCCGGGTTTGATGTGGTGTCGGTCGACGTCGATCTCGTTGTGAGTGCCTCAGTGGGTGATTGTGTGGCCGCCGACCCGACAATAACAGAACGAACATCGTGGTATCCGCCGAACATTCTCTATTCCAAATTACGCGCGTACTCTAATGTATAGTGCGTACCTCTGTCGCGCACGCAACACGCCAACAATCGGGAGCAATCAACAGACGACGCCGGGGTTCGGGTCGGTTATGGACTCAACAATGTTCCGACCGAGTTCCTCACAGTTCAGCATCGAGTTTGGCCCAGTCGACATCCAGAGCCTTCTGTCCGATAGCCGTGGTTCGGTACTGGCCTTTCTCTTTGGTGACACAGTTGTTGAACGCGGCGTTTTCTGTATTCCAGTTGGCAATCGTCCCGCGTGGGATGTCTGTCGCATCGGCGAGATCCTGTTGGGTTGTGATCTCGTTACGATGATCTTCGGCCAGCACTTGGCAGATACGCAGGATTTTCTGCCGTTGTTCTCGGTCGGTTGTGCCGACCCACGACTCCAATGTGGGCGGTACGTTGTGTTGGTCGAGAATGGCCTGTCGACGCTTGTCGTCGGCCTCCTCGCCCGATTGGAACGATAGACTCCGGTGAGTGGTTTTTTCGGCCCGCTGGAGGCTCAGATCACTCGGGATATCGTACTCACGCCGGGCTTCGAGAGTCGCTGCTACCAGTTCGATGTCGACCTTCTCTGGCGGCTGCATATCCTCGTCTGTCAGTGTCGTTGGGACGTTCGCGAAGATATCTGCCGGAAAGAGATACCACTCACCGAGATCCGGCAGTTTCGAGCTCTCGATGTCGACTGGTTTCACCCGGCCAGTCCGGGCGTTGATGTAGATCTCCCGATCAGCGTGTTCGTGTTCCCACTCGGCTTCTTGATCGAGATTCTTGATGACTCGCGCCCCCCACGCTTCGGCGTACCTGTCACGCCATGTCTCGTCGCCGAGACCGAGACCACAGCGTGCGCCGCGCCACTGGATCGGCCAGTGTGGTTCGTCGGCCATGAGCATCCCTTGCCCAACGTCGAAGTCTTTGAGTTGCTCTATCTGCCGTGGACTGAAATTGTACGAGCGGTCCAGCGACATAATCTCCTCCTCGCCGAGTTGGAGGAGGATCTTGACCGGCATATTGGTACGTACCGGCTTGTACACGTCGTTGGGCTTCTGCGTTGAGCCTAGCATCAAGATCCGACGAGACCCACCCCGAGTGGCGATCTCGTAGATGGTCGACTGGAGAGCTTTGACCTCTTTTTGGTAATTCGAGTTGCCCAGCACCGACGGTGCAATGTCCTTTAGCTCCCGAATTTCGAGGGCTGCTCGCGGCAGTCGTGGCGTCTCGTCTCTGGCGCGGAAGATCAGCCGGAGCCAGAGGTTCAAAATGATGTATTTCAGGCCCTCATTCCGTGGTTGCAGGAAGTTACAGTTCAGAACGGCGACCCGGCCTTGTTTCTTGAACTCCTCCTCGATATCGAGGTTGGTCTCGGCTCCGGGGTCGGCGATTAGTCCCTCGCCAGCCAGCATCAGCAGCGACTCGGCGACTTCTTCGAGGGCGTCTTCGGCATCCATCTCATATCGCACCTCTCTGACCGACGAGTCCTGTTCGACCTCCTCGGCATCGTCGACCATCTCGACGCCATCCTCCTCGGTGAACTCATCCTGTTTCAGTTCCCGAACGGTGATCGTCGCCTCCAGTTCCTCGCTGTATTCGTACAGCGTATCTCGCATTGGTTGGAGGTTCAGGCTGAGCACATCCGATCGGTCAGTACAGGGAACACACCGTCTAATCCGCCAAGGGGGTGAAACAGCTGGTAGGGTTCTTCAGCTTATTCCCCTTCTTCGAGGTTGTCCGAAGGGCTCACGAAGAGCCACGAGGCCGCAGCAAAGATTGCAATCGTCACCCCAACCACAGTTGCCAGATTGAAAATGGTCCCATCTATATATCCAGAGATTACGTATGCAGCCCGGGCAATTGTCGCAAGAGTTACGCCCAATAGGAACGTTATAGCTGAGAGCCATTGCCGAATCGAATGCAGCAAGACGGTCGTTTCAGAGGCCATTAGCCGGACTTCAATATCTTAGAAAAAAATTCACCGAACTGATCTCTTGACACACCAAACACAAGCTCGGTCTAGCGGCTGATTCTGCGAGACTCGCTTGGAAGAAAGTGCGTTGGTTTGCTGAATCCATCCTCTAAGTGTAGCATTGGGTCACGTAATCTCGTTCAGGCTCCGATATGCAAGACTGCGAGCGCAGGTCGATCACAATCAGTACCGGGTTCCCTACTATGAGCTCAGACGAATTCGAGTACCTGTACAAGTAAGATCCCAACTGTGCCCAACACGATAGCCCAGAACGCCACGTCTCCGATATCGAACTCCGACAGCGACCCTGTGAGAACCATATACACCGATGTGCCCAGTATTACGATTCCACCAATACCCTGGAAGACAGTTGGGACACTCTAAGCACCATATATCATCGTTGCGGCCGCGCTGAATACAACGACTGCACCGAAGATCGTCAAACACACGTGAAACATGTAGAATCGGTTCATCAACCAATAATAATTGATATTTTACAAGAGTGTTGGATGTCCGTGAGATACAAACTCTAAGAATAGCACCAGTGCATCTACCAAGAACTCAGTAGCCTTCAACGGCTGTGTTGGGGTCATCGGCAGCCGTCGACAGCACGCTACGATTCTACGATCCCGTCGACGAGTGTAACCGACACCGCGGCGTAGCCTTCGTAAAACGGCTGCAAACTCCCGTTGTTGCCGCCCGCTGCGATGGGTCCATCCGGGGTGTCGAACACGAGGCTGTTTTCGATGGGGAACTCGTTGGCCGGCTCGCCGACGAGATGCTGGCGAACGTCGACGACAGCCACATCCTCGTACGTTGATGTCTCCTCGGAGCCGACCTGTCGGATGGTCACGTCCGCACGAAGAGACTGGCCTGCCGCACGGTGGAGTGCCGCGTTTGTCACCGCGGTTCTGATGTGATCGTAGGTCGTGGGCAGCGGGTCGGGGGCTGCGACGTGTCGAAGCTCGCCCATCGGCCAGAAGTTGCTGACGGTATTGCCGAAAAACGCCCCCGCGATGTCGGGCTGCGAGAAGACGAGCGCGTATGCTGAGTCGTGTCGACCCGAAAGAATACTGTGGGCTCCCATCACCCCGGCCCGCTCGTCGGCAACGACAGTCACCGGCGGTGTCGCATCCCACGTCTTGACGACCGTCCCGTAGGAGTCCCAGTCGGTATCCACCGGGAATTTCTCCAGCGGGGCGACCAGTTGGAGATAGATCGTCACCCCGCGATCGCGGGCCTCCGCCAGCGCCATCCGAAGGTGTGTGAACTCGCTCGCCGGGAGGGTCGCCACCACCTCGTTTTCTGCCCGGTCGACCGTTCGAGCGATCCGCTTGCGGACCGTCGACCGCGAGTGGACGAGTTCGACGGCTGGGTCGCCGGGCTCGGCACGCCGATAGAGCTGATCGAGTTTGTCGCTCAGCAGGTCGAGGCGCTCGCTGAACGTCCCCAACGCATCCTCGGGCGGCCGTGCTCGCAACCGGGTCGGCGTCGTTGACTCATCAAGGGTCACGAGTCCACGATCGACTAACTCGCTGGCGATCTCGTAGACGTATCCCTGCGAGATATTGGCGGCCTGTGAGACCTCGCTCGTGGTCGACTGCCCTGACTGGAGAACGACGAGATAGGCGTCGGCCTCCTTCTCCGAGAGGCCAAACGCCACGAGATGATCGCGGAGCGTCTGTTTAGACATGGCCGAGAATTGTGTTACTATCTACAAAATACTTTTCCACCCGTGCCCAGTGGTGAGTGTATGGAAACAGTCTCGGAAGCCGAAACGAGGCGACACGTCGCCAGCCGTCGCTGGTGGACGCTGACGATTTTCGCCTTCGTCGCGCTCGAAGGGGCCGCCCTGCAGATGCAGGGGGCGATTATCCCTGTTCTCCGTGAGACCTTTAGCACACCGCAGTGGCAGTTAGGGTTGGTTGCCCCTGCTGGGACCGTCGGTTTTCTCGTCTTCGCCGCTGCCATCGGTGTCATCGCTGGCCGATTCGATACGCGTCGACTCCTCCTGTTCGGTATCGTCGGCACGGGTCTGAGTGTCTTTCTCATGGGGACCGTGCCGACCTTCGGGGTCTTTCTGGTCGCCCTCGTCGTCCGCGGCTCGTTCGCCGGGATCGCCCGCGGCAACGACCGGCCGTTACTGAGCCACCTCTACCCACACCGGCGCGGTCGACTGTTCGGCTACTACGATATGATGTGGGCCGTCGGCGCGACGCTCGGGCCGCTCGCCGTGACCGCTGCGCTCTGGGCCGGGAACTGGCGACTCGCCTACTACGCCCTCGGGATCTCGTTTCTGCCGGTGATCGCGCTGGTCTGGTACCTCCCGAAGCCGTCCGTCGACGGCGGCGATGAGCCACTGACTCTGGCAGGCGTTCGACGGATCGCTCGTAGTCCCGCCGTGGTGGTCATGGCTGCCGGAATTCTGTTTTCGTCGGGTATCGAGGGTGGCCTGTTCACGTGGTTGACGACGTACGCCGACGGTCGACTGCCCGCCTCGCTGGCGACCGCCTCGCTGAGCGTCCTGTTGGTCGCCTACATCCCCGGTCGCTTCGTCGCGGGGAGGCTGTCCGACCGGTTTGGCTACGTCCCGCTGGCGGCTGGTCTCGGGACGCTCTCCTTGCTGTCGGCCGTCTACACGTTCGTCTTCGCATCGGGCTACGGGCTCCTCGTCGGTGTGTTCGGTACCGGGCTCGGACTCTCGGGGCTCTACCCGACGTTCCTCGCCTACGCGACCGAGAGCACACCCGAACACAGCGCCCCGATCAACGCGCTGGCGCTTGTCATCTCCTCGTGTGGCATTGCGGGCGTCCCGACAGTGATGGGATTCGTCATCGGTGGAGCTGGCGTCAACGCGGCGATGCGACTGTTGTTCATCCCACTTGTCGGACTCCTTGTTGTGACAGTGCTGGCGTGGGTCCGTCTACCTTCCCCAAGCCTCTCCTCTCGGCGCTGAAGCGTTTCAGTGCGCTCGGACTGTTTCTTCGCACTCGCAAGGATGATCCGGCACCCCGGCCGAATCCCGAGACTGCCCACATCCGATAGTCGGAGCGTGAGGCTCGACCCGCCGATATTATCGATACACAAATTCAGAAGTCGGTTGGAGCCGTTGTGAATACGCCCTCTTAGTCGTTCAATTTTTGTTCACAAGCGTGTGAATACAGGTAACTTCTCGGGGAGCATATATGATAGAATCTTTGCACCTCCTGTTGTTTGTATAATCACTCTTTGGCGACACATAACTTAAAGAATCATTTTTTACTGACCCCCAAATCCCATATTTGTTAGGTTAACTGTTTATGAAGTTGTGTCCCCTACAGGGCAACAGAGGATAGAGTTACACTCATACCTCTCAGTGGTCTCCGTTCGACCCTGTCCCAGAGAACCTGTAATTTTCCCCCTCACAGGCTCTCATACTAAACTCCCCCAAGCGGAATGTATAGGACCCAATTGCCCCCACAACGGGTTCCTATATTTGCGGACGCACTTGCCCAGTTTCCCCTGTTGTGTCTCCGTTTTCCCCATAAAGTACTACGACACACAGTAGAATAGGCTCAAGGTTTCAGATCTGAGATTGCTTATATACGATCCTGAGATCAACCTTCTCACTTCTCAAACTTCCTTTTGAGAAGTTACTTGTGACCACGACGGAGTAGTACACTACAGGCTAACGCAGAAATATTGAGTTCAGTTGCAACATCACCGAGAGACGCATCTCGGGGTGTATTGAAATATCCCATTTCTAATGCAGTTTTGAGCCCGTGTTCTTGCTTGCTCGTGAGTAACGATTCGTCTTCCATTGATTGAAACTCCACTTCTTCAAAGAGAGATGTGAGTTCAAGATCAATTAAATCATCAGAAATATCAGTGAAAAACTGAGAGACGTTAGCACGGGTTGGAAACCGAAACTCAAATCTCCACATCAAACTATCTCCTCGTGCGAACAACAGAACACCGTCGTTACGTATAACACTGGAAATGAGTTTGTGTTCTTGTTCATCCCACTCTAATTTGTACAGTCTCCCATTGTCGAATTTTTCGACAATGGAGAGAGCTGTGACTTCAGGAAGTGACTTTGCAGTTTCTTCAAATAACTCATAGTTCGTACAGTTCCACACAAAGATATACGGGAATGTCCCTTCACGCATCGGTACAACTCGTTCGATCTCAATTTCGGCACCGGGCTGGTTTTCAATACATTGACCGATTGAAAGGCTGTTAGCCGGGGCAGAAAACGCAGCAATGATACTCATAGTAGATGGAGTACACTCTCTGCGAACGAAAGAGATGTTACCAGTTTGTTGGCTCCGTTGTATCCTTAGAACATCATCTAAGATACGCGTTCGCAGTCTTGCATATTGTGGTTTGATCAGGTTATCGTATAACTCGATTACAAGAGTTCATCTGAAGCTATACCACTTGGCTCGACGGCAGTTCAGTCGGCCTTAACTAGTCCGTGTTGAGACATCAGAGCGACGAGCCTTACCCTATTCGGAAGTGGACTCCGTCCCAACAGTCGCCCTAGGCGTCTCTCCCTCATCTCGCCAGGTTCACTGGCCGTAAACGAGTATCTCTCAGGACTCAAACGGTTCGTTCATGTAGATGTCGTCGAGGTCGACAGCCGTTTCTCGCTGGTCGGAATCTGCAGTGTCGTACTCAACCGGCGTTTTTGGGACGGCCCCGCGGGCCCGCTCCATCAGGCGCTCGTGTGCGATGGTGGTTTCAGTCTCTTCGGCGGGTCGCTGTTGGACGTAGCTTCCAGCGGTGTCCATCAGCCACCGTTTGCGATTGTCGGCGATCAGTGCGTCTAGGATGCCGTCCAACTCCTCTTGGAGTGCCGGGGTTTCGACCGGTTTGACATCCTCCCCGCCGTAAACGGCGAGGATTCCCGACCGCCGTTGGGATATTGTGGTTTACGACGTAGCCTGTTCTTGAGGTGCGAACGCACCAGTTTCCTTGTCAAACAAGAACGTCGATGGCTGTGCCAACCAGCCGTTACTCCTATCCTCTGAACGAGGACTCGGAGATACTTTCTGCCGAATGTTCTCAGCCCCATTCACATCCGCGTTCGCCACCGTCCCGCACTCATCGCACACGTACAACCCACGCTCAACACGGTTCTTCTTGCGTTTGCGACCACAACACGAACACGACTTCGACGTATCACGCTCGGACACTTGCTCAACCGTGATACCTTCCATCTCGGCTTTGTATTCAAGCATTGAGGTGAAGCGGTCGAACGCCCACGAATGCAAGTCAAGATTCCCGTGCTTACCCCAGTTCTTCGACTCCCCATTCTCCTCGTCTTCACGGATATCAGAGAGGTTGCCGACCACAATCATCCCAACACCCTCATCAACACACCGCTCAACGAAGTGTTTGGAAAGAGTGTGGAAGTAGTGGGTGCGGCGAGCCGATTTCTTCTGGTTCAATCGCGTGGATTTCACGGAGTCCGAATCGTCACAGCAAGCAATCCGCTTGCTGAAGTAGTAGTCGTCCTGTTTCAGGCAGTTCAGCGGATATAGTTCGCTGTGGTCGTCTTCGTAGGCAAGTGCGGCGAAGTTTTTGATACCGAGGTCAACACCAACGGTTTTCTCACCGGGCGATTCAGCAACCTCGATTTCAACCTTGCACACGAAGTGCAGTTCCCACTTGTCACCCGTCCAGACGGCTCGAACTTGTTGGACACTCTCTACGGTGGAGAGGTCAACGTCGGGGCGAGTCTGGTATTCGCAGAGGATGAAGTCCGACCAATACTCCTTGAGGTTCGATCCTTTGCTGAGTCGAACCCGGTTGTACTTGGTGTCGAGTTTGAATCCAGCGGCTTTGAACGTGACCGTGCTTCGCGGGTGTTCGTCGTTGTGTTTGCGGTACTTCGGTGGGTTTGCTCTCGCATCTCCGTTGCGACGTTTTCCGTACCAGCCGTTGAACGCTTCAGCGAGTTCTTGTAGGACTCGCTGACTTGACTGAGAATGCAGGTCATCGTAGCGTTCGTGCGACTTGAGGTACGAGGTGAGTTCGTTGTGACCGGGGATATGACCTATTTCAGACCATACGCGGTCACAAACCCACCGTCCGACGTTCCAGAGTTTCGAGGCTGAGAACCCAAGCGAATCAAGGTCGTCCTGTACCCGTGACTGGTTTTGAATAGAAGCAGTGTAGGTGCGGGTGACGACCTGTTTCGCCATACGTAACCTATGTAGTCAAATTTATTTGAAGGTATGGATTCGAGAGTGGAATATCCAACCTGCTATCGAACGATAGAATGCATAGGAGTTGTCGGGTTCATCCCCGCGCTAAAGCACGGGGCTTTCTCCTTGATTTTCCGTAACATTGTGATTGGATCTCGAAGATCGGCCGGGCAAGTTCGAGTGCTTGGACCCACTGCTGTTCGGGCGTTCGACCGTCGATGGTCCGTTCGGTCACGTCGGCGGCGATCTGTTGTTTGAGCCCCCCGATTCGTTTCATAAAGAACTCGTCCATATTCGTGGTCAAGATAGCCAAGAACTTCAGCCGCTCAAGCGGCGGGTTCTCAGCATCCAGTGCCTCATACAGCACGCGCCACTGGAACGAAAGCTCGCTGAACTCGCGGTTGAGATAGGCAACGGGGTTTGAGAGCTGGTCGGGCTGCTGGTCGCTGTCGGCACACAGTGTCTCCCAGTCGACTGCCGAACGCTGACTCTCAGTGAGCGGTCCACTTTCTTCGGGTCGGTCAGCTGTCGCATCGTCGGCGATCGGTGGGGTTCGTGGCGGGCGGGCAGTTGCCCACGTCGACGGTGGTTGTCGGTCCAGACGAGCGTCGGTCGGCGCTGACATCGAAGCGCAACCTACGCTGTCGGGACCGGCGTCGACTTTGGGTCGAGGAACTTCTCCTCGTTCCGGTCGACGACCGTCTCGTTGGCTGGCACGGCAATCAAATCGCCCGTTCGCCAGTTGTAGGCGGTCAGCTCGCCACCGTACACACAGCCGGTGTCAAGGCCGACCGCGTGCTCGCGAACAACTGGGCGTTCGAGCACGGTGTGGCCGAAAAAGACGCGCTCTGGGCCCTCGTACTGCTCGAACCAGTAGGGTGGATCGTAGCTCCCGCCGTCAACGAGCGACCGAGTGTTCTGGATGTCGTCGACATCGTGGTCGGTTCGTGGCTTTCGAGGGTCGATCCCGCCGTGGACGACGAGGGTCTCGGGCAGCGAGATCACCACGGGCAGCGAGGCAATCCACTCCAGATCATCATCGGTGAGCTCTGGTAGGGTTTTGTCGCCCCGCAGGAGTTTTTCTTCGTTGTTTCCTCTGACTGTTTGCATATTTGGCGCGCTGCGGACCCGGCCGACGACGCCCTTGCTGTCGGGGCCTTTGCGAACGAGATCGCCGACAAAGACGAGCAGGTCGTCGTCAGAAAGTCCGATGGCGTCACAGAGTTCATCAAGTTCTGCCCGGCAACCGTGTGGATCGCCAACGATGTAGATGTCGTCCCAGTTGGCAGCCTCAACATGTCGATGGTCAACTTCGATTGCCTCGCTGAACGATGTCATGCTCGGCAGAGTGTATCGCGGGACATACCTAAACAGTTAGTAAGAGTACTCTTGAGGTATATATAGGTCTAAATGGTGGTATGCCAACGGTCCCGACCGGTGGACCAGCTGGCGGATAACGTCTGTCACGACACTGATTCCATACCGGAATGAGAAACTCAACGAGAATAGGCGGAGATATCGACAGCCGGGACTGAGCTTCAAATCTATTGAGCAGTACATATTGAATAGAGACGTATTAACGTAGTAATAGCAGGACAGAGTTTACATACGTATTTATATCTCTATTATAAATTGCTTTAATAAAACCTGCAAAGTGGAAGTTGATGGCACAAGACGGAGCAAGTCAACCAAATTTCGTATCGCGGAGAAAATTCATCGTCGCATCGAGCGCGGCGGGCGTCGCGGGGCTCGCTGGCTGTACCGGCGGTGAGAGTGGCGACGGAAGCGAGGCGAGCGAGGGAGCCAACACAGCAGACGGCAGCGAAAGCGGCAGTATCGAACCGTTGACTGCCGACGGCTCTTCGACCGTCTACCCGATCACGAGTCGAGCCGGATCGCTCTGGAACGGGAATGCTCCGGCAGACGACGAGGAGTACTGGGGTCCTGGCCAGTACGATATCGATACCGATCAGAATATGGCCGACTACTGGGCGGGTCTCTACGGCTTCGAACCCAGCGGCGATGAGGGCACGCCGCCGTTCTTCACCAGCATCGGCCTAAACCACACCGGTGTCGGCCTCGAAAAGCTCGAAAACGGCCAAGTCGACATCGGCGACGCGAGTGCACCGGTCAGCGCGGAGTTCCCCGACCGAAGCGAGGAGGAGCTCTCTTCGTTCACCGACCATGTCGTCGCCGTCGACGCCCAGCCGATCGTCGTCAGTCAGGAGATCTACGACGCGGGCGTCACCGAACTCACACTCACAGATATTCAGGACATCTACCAGGGCCGAGTCACCAACTGGTCGGAGCTCGGCGGTCCGGACCGCGACATTCAGGCCATCGGCCGCGCCGAGGGCTCGGGGACCGACACCTCGTTCCGCGCCAACGTGCTCGGCGACCCCGATGCCCCGATGGACGGCGTCGACAGCCGACGCGGGCAGAACCAGCAGGTCAAAACCGACATCGACAACGCCGACAACGCGATCGCCTACATCGCGCTGGCGTTCGTCGACGACTCGACGCCAGCAATCGATCTCGAAATCGACGGCGATCTCTATGAGTACCCCGACGACTTCGGGACGCTCGACTACCCGCTGTCGCGTGCGCTCCACACCTACACGTGGGATGGCACCTCGAACAAGGAGGCGGCGTTCATTCACATGCTGTTGAGCGACTACGGCCAGCAGATGTTCGTCGAGACCGCCGACTACCTGCCGCTGGTTGACGAACGCCGTCAAGAAGAGATCGACAAACTCCCCGAACCGTCGAACTGAGTGACGTAGCCGATTGCGGCCCCTAAAGGTATTTATAATGGATTCAATACATGACTGAATTACCCCTGTATGACCCTAGAAAGCGGTTGAGACGGCTACTCAACGTCGACCGCGATATCGGCTTGCTGTTCGCCATCGGCGGTGGCTGTCTGCTCGGGACGTTCGTCTTGTTCCTGTTGAACTCGACGCTCGCGGTCGTCCCGCTGGCCGGCTTTCTGGCTGCCACCGGCTACGGCTGGTACACTCATCAGGCCGAGACCGCCCGCGCGCTAACGTTTCTTGCAACCGCCTCGACGATCTTCATCCTCGGACTGATCACCGTTTACGTGTTTGTCGAAGCCCTCCCCGTCTTACAGCGGATGGGCGTTCGATTGTTCGGGTTCACCGAGCCAGTCGAGATCTTCGGCGTGACGCTCATTCCGGGCGTCGACAGCTTCTGGAGCACCAGCCAGCACACCTACTCGCTGATCCCGATGATCTGGGGGACATTTGTGACAACTCTCATTGCTACGGCCATCGCCGCACCGCTGGGGATCGCCGCCGCGTTGTTTCTTGCCGAGATTGCCCCACCGTTCGTCCGCGAGACGGTCAAACCCGGCGTCGAAATCCTCGCCGGAATCCCCTCTATCGTCTACGGCTATCTCGGCTTCGTGGTGCTGAACACGTTCCTCTACGAGAACCTAGAGATGGCCAACCTCGGGAGTCTGTTTCTGGTCGGGCTCGTCATCGGCCTGATGGCGCTGCCGACTGTCGTCTCGGTTGCCGACGACGCGCTCACCAGCGTTCCCGACGCGATGCGAGACGGCGCGGTGGCGATGGGACTGACCGAGTGGCAGACAATGAAGTCCATTACTCTCCCGGCGGCGCTGTCGGGGGTTTCAGCGGCCGTCCTACTCGGGATCGGCCGGGCGGTCGGCGAGACGATGGCCGCAACTGTGATTCTCGGCCACAGTCAGGTACTGCCTGATCCACTCCAGGACGTCTTTGACAACACCGAGACGCTCACCAGTCTAATCGCCAGCCAGTACGGCAATGCTAACGGCCTGCATATGAACGCGCTGTTCACCGCCGGAGTTGTCTTGTTCATCACGGTGTTGATCCTCAGCATCGCTGCCCGCCGTATCGAGCTTCGGATGGACCACAAGCTCGGGGGTGGCCAATGAGCTACACGACCGAAACCGAACTGGTCGTCGACAACACCTCCACGGCCGAGCGACTCGCCTCGGCGGTCGTTGGTCTAGGCCTTGTGACGTTCACGTTCTCGTTGGTGAGCCTCGCCCGCGTGATTACCGAGGAAACAACGATCCTCGGCATCGGCCTCTACGATTTCCTCGCGGTCGGCCTCCTGTTGATGGGTGTCGGCACCGTCACGCTCGGTGTCGGCTCACGGGTTGGAGTGTTCAACACAAGTCCGGATGTGACTCCTGGACTCGTCACTGCGGCCCTATTCGGTATCGGTGCGTTCGCAATCGCCGGGTTTGTCGCATCCCAACTTCTCGGCCTCGGTACGCTCGGCTGGCTCCTGCTTGCCGCTCTTGTCGGTGGCGCGACGTTCGCCGGGGTCGCACTCGCACCCGAAGATCTCGGGTCGACGCTTCCGCCGGGCGTGGCCGCAATCGGTGTCGCTGGCCTCGTATTAGGCGGAATACTCACGCCTGCATTTGCGTGGGAACCGGAGGGCTTTTCGGCGACGCTCACCGGTTCGATGGCGATCCCGCTGGTTCTCAGCGTGACGACGCTCGTTACGATGTGGGCCGGAGCCAAAGCCTACGAGGGATACGGTAGCAAGGGTCGACAGACCGCTGCGTATCTTCTCGTTGGAATCAACGCGGTAAGCATCATCGCGGTGTTGGTCGCCCTACTGCTGTTTATCGCCTCGAAAGGCATCGGCCCGGCCTTCCAAGGCTTTTCGATCGTGCCCTTGGAGTGGCCCTTCGTCACTAACGGCTACTCGTTTCGGCCGGAGATCGTCAACGGCGTCTTCCCGGCGATCATGGGGACGATCTGGCTCGTGATCGGCGCGGTGATCACCGGCGTCCCGGTCGCGGTGGCGGCAGCGATCTTCCTCACCGAGTACGCCGAACAGGGCCGATTCGTCGGCGCGGTCGAAATCGCGACCAACGGGCTCTGGAGTACACCCAGCGTCGTCTACGGCCTCTTTGGCTACGCCTTCCTCATCCCCCGACTCGGCGGCACTACCTCGCTGATCTCGGGGATGCTCGTCCTCGGCTTCATGTTGATGCCGCTGTGTCTGATCACCTCCCGAGAAGCGATCAAAGCCGTCCCCGACGAGTACCGAGATGCGAGTGCGGCCCTCGGCGTGAGTCGATGGGAGACGATCCGGAGCGTCGTGCTCCCCGCCGCGATGCCGGGGATTCTTACCGGCGTGATTCTCGGCGTTGGACGCATTGCTGGCGAAACCGCACCGATATTGCTGGTGATGGCGGGCGGACTGCGTGATGACGCACCCGACGTTTTGGGCTCCTTCGAGTTCATCAGCAGCCCACCGTTCGTTGCCAACGAGGCACTGCTCGAAAGCGCACCAGCACTTCCCTACCAGCTGTATGCAACGATTACCGCAGGTGTTTCGGCGGAGAACGCCGCCGAGTTCGGCTGGGCAACTGCGTTCATCCTGCTCGTCGTCGTGCTGTCGTTCTACGCAATCGGAATCGCCTCGCGGATCTACTTCCGACGGAGACTCAACGCATGACAGAAACATCATCACTCAGTACGGACGAGACATCCGAACCGTCAGTCGAAGCGACTACCAACCACTCGCGAACCGGCCAGCGACACGAAGAGACCCCCGACGCGTGGGTCGACTACGAGTTCGAGGGCGAGCCGAAGATGGCCGTCAGCGGCCTCGATGTCTACTACGGCGACGACCAGGCACTCGACGACATCTCGATCAAGATCCCCGAAAAGAGCGTGACCGCGCTGATCGGTCCCTCCGGCTGTGGGAAGTCGACGTTCCTTCGGTGTCTCAATCGGATGAACGACCGGATTCGCTCCGCAAGCATCGATGGAACCGTGACGTTCGAAGGCCAGAACATCTACCAGGATGGCCTTGATCTCGTCGAACTCCGCAAGCGGGTCGGAATGGTGTTCCAGGCTCCCAATCCGTTCCCGAAATCGATTCGGGACAACATCGCATACGGCCCGCGGAAGCACGGCACGGTCCAGACCGATCTCCTGGCCAAACTCACCGGCCGTGACGACAGCGATCAAGAGGCCGAAATCGTTGAGCAGTCGCTGAAGCAGGCCGCAATTTGGGAGGAGGTCAACGACCGCCTCGACGACAACGCCCTCGGGCTGTCGGGCGGCCAACAGCAGCGACTCTGTATCGCCCGCTGTCTCGCGGTCGACCCCGAAGTCATCCTGATGGACGAACCGGCCTCAGCGCTCGATCCGATTGCGACCGCCAAGATCGAGGACCTCATCGAGGAACTTGCTAAGGAGTACACGGTCATCATCGTCACCCACAACATGCAGCAGGCCGCCCGTATCTCGGATCAGACAGCAGTGTTTCTCACTGGCGGGCAACTCGCGGAGTACGGCGAGACCGACCAGGTGTTCGAGAACCCGAAAAGCCAGCGCGTCGAGGACTACATCACCGGCAAGTTCGGGTGATCAACGTGCAGCCAGTTCGAGAACCGTCCAGAACAGCAGAAAAAGTACCGCAACAGGTATTCCGCGAGTGACCATGGATACACGCAAAATTCAGTCGGTCGGTGGGGGCACCTACACCGTCTCGCTACCGAAAGAGTGGGGCAAGGCTCAAGACGTTGCACCCGGAGATGTTGTCAACATCCACCAGCACCTCGACGGGATCCTCGCAGTGCAAACACAAGAGACCGAATCGAACAGTCCGATACGGTCAACGATACAGATCGCCCACGACGAGACCGAACGACTCGAACAGTCACTTCGGGCGGCCTACGCAGCCGGGGTGAAGGAACTCGTGCTCGTTGCGACCACCGAGTTTAGCACCGTCCAGCGACGGGTCGTCGACGATGTTGCAAAGAAACTGACCGGCGTCTCGGTCGACAAAACCTCCACGTCAGAGATCGCCGTACAAGTGCTGTTGAACAGGGACGAGGTCTCAGTTAGCCAGTCAGTTCGACAGCTCAAATTCATCGCGCTATCGATGCACGAGACCGCCATCAAGTCGCTGACAGCGGAATCGGCTGCAGCGCATCTGACGACGCGAGACGATCAGGCCGATAGGCTGTATGCAATGATCAACCGATCGTTTACCAGATCGCTTGCTCGACTTGATGAGGTCGACGCACTCGGCTACACCCGGCCCGAGCTATTCGAACTCTGGGAAACGACACGTGAATTAGAGCGCGTCGCCGACCACGCCGAAGGTATCGCAAAGACAGCTCCAGCGATCGATGACACGGTGCCACTGGCAGTCCTCGATGAAATTCAGCTGTTCGGCCGTGAGGCCCGTTCTCTCGTGGCCGATGGCGTCTCCGTTATCGTTGGTGATGCGGGTGCTGAAACTGCTCACGAGACGTTATTCGCTCGTGACGAACTCTGCAAGCAGATCAAAACGTATGCAGACACCGGTGGGGCGACCACCGAAAGCCCACAAGTGCGACCTGTGTTGCACAGGATCCAACGCACGGCTGAACACGGCGGGAATATCGCCGAGCTCGGCCTCCAGCACGCAGTGCGCCACAAAGAACTCACAGTACCGCAAACAGTCGACGAGAATGTTAGTTGATTGTTGTAAATTAACCCGTTTGATTTACTGGGCCTACACCATCTTTATTATCGACCGACCCACCTCGCAGTGCCGCAAGCAACGACCTGTTCTGAATTTAGTTAGTCAGAACTGCGCTCTTTCGGTTCGACCGGCGCGATATACTGACTGTAAAACTCGCCGTTGTGACTCCCTTTCAGATAGTAGTAGCCGCGCCCATCGATCACGTTCACCGTCATCGAACCCTTCCCACGCGGCACCTCAACTGCCTCGTAGGCCTCATCGAGTGCGTCGTCCCACTGTTGGTCGTCCCACTCGTCGGGCGTCTCGCCGGGATCGCGCCGCTCAGTGTCATCGGCTTCGAGTTTCGCCAGTGCCAGCTCGTCGGCAAAGCGGGCGATCTCCCGTAGCGTCTCTGGGTCTTGTTTCGTAAGGTCGTCTTTCAGATATTGCGGCCAGCCTTTCGGCGGGTTGGGTAGCTTCGATCCTATGTCACTAACCAAGTTTTGCACTCAGAAAGGCGTTTTGGGTGGGGTGTTTGGTTAGTGAGATTCAACCCACCAAACCGACAATCAGTGAAGGCTCCGGTCGTCTATACCGTCGTCCATCGAAGCGGTCGCCAGTTCTTCGGGATTTTCAAGACCCAAACCGACGCTCTCATTGACATTCAATATCGGGCGTCTCAACCTGTTATATTCAGTGAGAAAGCTACGGACTTCAGAACTGAATTCCCCCAGAGAAATGCCGCTGTAGGGATACAGTCGACGTTCGATGATGAATCCATCAAACGCGTCGACGCCTTCGCTTCTAGTCCGAAGAATGTCTACAGCAGATTCGACTTCTGACTGGGCCATTTTGATGTCGGAGATTGCCTCGTCGACTTCTGGACCTTCTAAACCGTCGACTCTCTGATCGGCGAGTGCCTGCTTTTCACGGAAGTAATCTTCATCTGTCGATGCAGTTTGTTCAAGGTGATCGTCTTCTTCGGGTGAAATATTGTCATAATATATGTCTGAAAGCCGAAGCATGGATGTTATAGTAAGATATCTTTTTGAGGGATATCCTTTGAGAGTAATCGAATCTCCTCTGGCTTGGAAGACAACTCCAGCTCCGGTATCTCGGTCTGAATTTACAATGCCTCCCTTTTCAATCGCATAGCCGTTCGCTAAGAGGTATCCAGTACACGTACCTAGCGCATCATATACATCGTCCATACCTACTGTCAGTGGTTCTGGTATAATAAAGACCTCCTGCTAACAAACGGCGTCTGTTTACACCCTCGTTTAGGAGTTGCCAGCGACCCCTTTTATCTAGTTTCTGCGTCAATTCTAACAGACGGATTTCACCGTCGACACGCCTTCGTATGCACTCCGAAACTACACTCCCAACACGGAATCGTCCACCCAACTACCCACGCCCGGAGGCCCGCCCGTGAGCGCCGTCGAACCCCACGAGTCGGCCTTCGCCTATGACCCGCGAACCGTTCTGTGTGGCCCGACCCACCGCTGGCAGATCCAGTGTCGCCTCTGGAACCTCGATGCGGGACCCACGCCCAAAGAGCGTCGACAGTACATCCTCGCCCGGAGCGATCCGGTCATGGCCGACACGATCACCCGGCACGTCACCGAAGCGACTGTCGACGCGAAATTCGAGATCATCGATACGCCACACGTCACTACTGACGCCGAGCGGTCGACAGCAGAGGGTCAGTCGTGAGCCGTCGACCAACCCTCCGAACCCTCGCGGTCCTCGTCGCCCCTGCTACCGCCGCGACCAACGGCACGGTCGACGAGGACTTCGAAGCCTACGACGTGGGCGATACCGCACCCGGCCCGTGGGAGATCACCCAGAACGGCGGGACCGCCTCGCAGATCACCGACACCTCAACACTCGGCACGCGCTCGCTGCTGGTCCAAGACTCGGGCGACGTAGCGACCCACACTGACTCGAATCTCAACACCTCGAACCTCCTCGTCGAAGCGACCATCCGCGGCGACGGACAGGGTGGGACCATCTCGGTCGGCTCACTCTCGCTCGAATACGACCCCAACGAGTTCTCTGATCGACTCGTACTCGACGACGGAACCACCGAGGTCATCGAAGACGCCCAAGGATTCAGCGAGGGCCAGTGGGTGAACCTCCGACTCCAGGGCGACGGCACCGACGTACAAGCGACTGTCTGGCCCGTCGGCGAGGCCGAACCCGACACGCCGAACATCCAACTGTCGGGAGCGGCGATCTCCGAGGGCCAACTCTCGGCCTCAACCAGCGGCAGTGGCGACCAGCTCTATATCGACCAGATCACCGCCGAACCACTCGCCGCACTCGACACCAGCGCCGACGATCTCGAATCTCAGGCCGAATCCCTCCTGTCGGAACTCGAAGACCCACTGCCGGAGTCCTTCGACCGCACGCTTGACCCAGTCGACACATTCCAAGAGGTCGATGACACCTACGCGGCAGTCCACACCCAGCGTGAGTGGACCGTCGACGGCACGGACATCCGAGACAAGACTGTCACCGTGGCCGTCACACCCGATCTCGGCGAGCCCGACGTAGTGCTCCCCGCAGGCCAACCACTCGTCATCTCTGTGTGGGACAGCGGCGACCGGTCGTTCGTCGAAGACGGCGTCGACGGCTCACTACCGGGTGCGACCACCTCTGGCACCATCGTCATGGACCAACTCGGACCCACAGGCGAGACGCTGTCGACCCAAGAACTCGAAACCGAACCCCGACTCGAATACACTGCCGCCGCGAATCTCGGCACCAAGACCCACCACGCCGCACTCGCCACCCCTTCGCCGGGCATCTATCGGGTCTACCCCGAGGACAACCAAGCGGCGGCCTATCTCATCTCCGTAGGCGACCCCGACGAGCAGGCCCGCGTGATTGAGTCGGATCTTCGAGACCGAGTCGACCAACTGACCACACGGGCCGACCGCGTGCGTGGGCTGGCGACAGACGGCGGGCTTACGACCGCCACGACGACGACTGACGCCGACGGGAACTACTCGGTCGAACTGAATAGAAACGTCCGTGCGGCCCATCTGACGGCCTACGACGCCCCGGACATCCGCGCGGGTGCCGAACCAACGCTGGCCGACATCCGAGACCGCTATGAGTCCGGCGCAATCGACACGCTCACGCTCGCCCGCGAGTCCGTGGTCGTCCAGCCGCCCGACAACGCTGTCGAGATCACCGTCACGACGACCGACGCGCCGCCGTGGGCCGACCCCGCCGCCTTCGAACAGCAGGCCGCCGACCAACTCGAATCGACGCTCGATGAATCACTCACGGGCCTCCAACGCGGGCTCGTTGATCGAACTGACGAACTCTCCGAAAGCGAAGTAGAGGAACTCCAGGCGCAACTCGATGGCCTTCGGGAGTCGAACGACCGGCTGGCCGACCGCCTCGACGACAGTGAGGCCGACCTTGAGGCGACCCTCGACGCGCTCGAATCCATCCAACAAACCGTCGACAGCAGCGACCCCGTGACCGAGATTAGTGAGGGGCTGTTGGACTACGAAGTTGAGTTTGTCGCGCCCATCCCCGACGACGCCGTGGCCGCGACGATCCGGTATGCCGACGGCTCTACGGAAGTCGTAGACAGCGAGTACGTCACCGTCGACCAGTCGGGCGGGCCACTCACCGATTCAACCACCGTCCGAATCGACGAGTACCCAATCCCCGACGGCGCGGTCGCTCCGCAGGTTCGCCTGCAGGTTGCCGGGAGTGAGGGTGTGGGCCAGTCGGTTGGTCGACTCTCGAACCCCGCCGTTGACGCGGATCTCCCCACCGTGAACGCCCTGTCTGTGTCGACGCTCCGGCCCGGTCCCGACGATCAGGTGTCGGTCGGCATCGAAGCCGAAGATGGGACGGGCTACGGTGGGCTGGTCAGCGGTGAGGTCTACGCGCCCGACGGCACAGCGTTGGATGCCACCGTCGACGCCGAGACTGACCGCCTGCGGTTTACCACGTCGGGTCAAGGCGTCCACTTCGTGCGGGCGATCTACGAGACGCAGGATGGTCGACAGATAGCCGAGTCGGTCAGAGTACGAGCTGGTGAATCGAGACAGTCGACGCCGCCGACCATCCGGTCGACCGAGGGCGTCGGTGGCCCACTTGCCGTCGTGGGTGGCGGCCTCCAGTCGGCTCAGATTGATGATAGCGACGGGCTGGGGATTGAAGCCGTGGTCGCAGGCGACGAACGGGTGCCGGGTGTCGTGCATCTCTATCCGCAGGATTCGACGCGTGGCTCAGTCGACGAGCTTTCATTGGCTGTGGTCCGTGGCCCAGATAGCGAGGAGTTGGCCGAACACGTCGGCGTACGCGTGCATCTCGACGAACTCGGCGAGGAGGCGTTAGTCTGGCGTGGCGACGATCCGATTACGGTCGACGGCGAGACTCGGTTCGGCGAAGTCTCTGATCGGGGTTTGAGTAAGTCGATTGTTCGGAGCTATACTGATTCGGATGGGACGGTCGATCTCCGGGTGAGCCATGAGGCGTCGACGCTTGAACGGGTGCGCCACTGGGTCGGCGTGAACAGTCCGGTGTCATTCGGAGGACTCGCGTGAACACGACACTCAATCTCTGGTTGTTCACCGCGCTTGGGAACCTCATAATCGGCGTTGGTGGGCTGGTCGACGCCGAGGTCGCAACCCACGCCATCGGCCCATGGCAGGTGTATCTGGCTCTCAGTGTAGTGTTGGTCGTACTCTTACCACACGTGGTTCAGACCGACTACCGGGCCTCAGTGATTCAGTGGTTTGACCACCGCTCGACGACGGTCGACGAGTGGGAACGCGAGAATCTGTAGAACAGTCGGCTAATTATTGCCACCGCCAGCTATTTTTATCGGCCACTGTCTACTACGGAGTGTGAACGTCGTGCCGCCGGTCTGGCTTCGATCCTATCACGTCAAACGATAAACGTGGGGTCTATGTCCGTAGTGGGCGGCGTTCTCACTTCTAAACCAGTGAGCGACGGCTACGGAATTGGAATGGTCGACAGTTTACCACGACGAGGTTTTGATACGGATATTATGATCTGTGGCCTGATCGGCCCTGTTTCTAATCGGAGCACTGAAACTGGAGAAGTCAAATGCCCATGTCTCACCAGCACGCAGATCAGTTACATTCGTCCAGTCATCACCGAGCACATGACCTGAGTCATTATAGATTGTTGCTATGACCTCAACGTAACTCTGATCTTCGTCGGTTTCGTTTTCTACTCTCCCCTCGACGATAACTTCTAGATCGCCGAGATCACCTTCCTCAACACTCATCGAACTCTCGACAAGTGAGACGCCCTCTGGTTCTTCATAAGCGTCTTCTGCATATTCGCCCTCAATTTCGTAGTCATCAATATCTTCAGCACCAGTACCAAGATGGTAGACGCGTGCCGCCCACGTCTCGCCCGCTCCAAGCGATGCAAGGCGTCCGGTATCATTATCTAGATAGTTGCCGTCCGAGTTGTACCAATCAGCTTGAAGTTCAATATCGCCACTCGGGACCTCACCAGTGTTTTCTACTGTGGCTTCGACATAGACATCTGTTGAGAAATCTCCTTCTTCGACGACTAATTCATGGTCGCCAATTTCGAGTTCTGCCGACTCAGACGAGCCTTCTGTGTTTTCTGGGTCATCCGATCCGTCATCTTCTCGTGACCCACCTTCTACGTCTGAGCTACCTGTGCAACCTGCAACAAGTGCAGTAAATGATGTGCCTACACCAACTAACAATGATCGTCGGTTCACAAACAGACAATGGGATGTAATATGATAAGTATGAGGGTGTCATAGAAAGCGTCACACACGAAGACGCAGGATGTTGGAACTGTGTCTACGAGCGCCAGCATCCTGCAAGAGGAGACTTCTATCGACGAGTTCTTCAATGTAATGGCGACCGAGACGCTC
>Ga0208135_100504_pt1 | contig 22876 bp, 25 predicted proteins | sample AntDeeMetag02WF5_FD_184757 | JGI IMG/M metagenome (GOLD analysis project Ga0208135, IMG submission 184757) | Saline lake microbial communities from Deep Lake, Antarctica - Antarctic Deep Lake Metagenome 02WF5 (SPAdes) (version 2) | ecosystem: Environmental > Aquatic > Non-marine Saline and...
CCCGAAAATCGGTCGTGGGGTGGTTCAGTAATTCGTCTGCCGTCGCTAACCAAACATTCAAAATTCCTTCAAATAATTCTCCAAATCTTGGTTAGTCGGTTTAGTCTAACCCCAGCGCCGCCATCCCCGCCTTTCGAAATCGAACCGTTCGATCACCGCGCCACACCTTAACGCCGATTGTCTCCCGAAGTAACGCGGCGACGGCATCGAGATAGCGGTCGGACCGCTCTTCCCGAATCTGCATGAAATCACGATCGCGCCGGTCGGTTGCCCGATTCGCTACATACACACGCGCGAACTCTCGTTGGGTCGCTTCGGGATGGCGATACAGATACGACGGCAACCGCTCGACCACTCCGGCCTTCTCGCCAGCGGGCGCACCGAGAGCCACCAAAACCCGGCCCAACACGCTGGCGTCTGATTCCGGCCGTATCTCCTCGACGTTGCCAGAGTTCGAGAGGGCGACCCGACTCCCAACACCCAGCGTTTCGAGATCGCTTCGGAGCTGGCTGTCGACGAGATCGTCGGGGGCTGAATAACTCGGCTCATACGTCTCGACGCTAATCGAGCCACCAGAGAACACACCGGCGACCAGCCGATTCAACGCCCCAAACATTTCGTCATCGACCCGACATTCGAGCCATCCGTGGTCACGGGCGGTTTCGATCCCGTTGACGACATCTGGTCGACTGCCGTCTTCCCACGACCGAATCCGACCACGGGGCAACTCCATACGTGTCGAGACGGCATGTGACCCGAGTTGCGTATCGGCCCACTCACGTTGGTACTGCCGATAATCTTCGACAGCCTCCATCGGATCGGCATACGCAGGGGTGTTGTAGGTCGCAGCGAGGTCCTCAACACTTGGCAGTCGCTCCATGCTACTATGTACAAGACCACTATCAGATATGAGGCTGTCGAACAAACGTATTTATATGACTACCAGCCTAGTGACATACACCACAGCACAACAGTCGCTCGACAGTGACTGTCGACAAAGGACGGCGGAGCAGGACGATGATGCTCCAAGCGTGTCGACGGCCTGTACTGAGATAACCGTTGTGCCATGTGGAGGTATACCAAAAATGTTCAAAGAACTATTCGCAGACGACAACGAACGTGGTGTGTCCCCTGTTATAGGGGTCATCCTCATGGTGGCGATAACAGTCATTCTGGCCGCCGTGATCGGCGCGTTCGTGCTCGGGCTCGGCGATCAAGTGAGCGAAACCGCACCGACAGCAACGATTGATTATGAGTTCGATAATGCTGATGGTGTGACGCTCTCTCACGAGGGCGGGGCAGAACTCGATAACAGTACAATCAGCATTAACATCAATGGAAGCGTAGCACCCACAACGGGTTGGGATGGTAATGACGATGATATGATATCTGCGGGAGATACTATCACACTAGAGTCAGATACTATCACACTAGAGTCAAGTAGTGCCCCATACGGTGACGTTGAAAGTGATGACTTTGCTTCAGGAAATACTGTGCGAGTAATCTGGCAAGGCGATAGTGGATCCTCAAGCACGATTGCAAGCAGAGACTTCCCCTAACTAATCTGGTCGCTGCCACCGATACTTCTTTTATTCGACTGCTACACTCCAGCAGTATGCGCTGCCGCCGACCCGCTATCGCCGCCCTCCTCGCGTGCACGGCCATCCTCACCCTCGCCTGGGTCGCGGCCACACCGTCGACGACCATCCCCGTAGGCCTCGCCGACACGGGTGGGATCTCGATGGGCGACGAGCAAGCCAACGACGTAGTACTCTACGTCGACCAGGGCGAACCGGAGATCGGCCAACAGGTCGTCTACTGGGCCGACTCAGAACAAACGTATATTCGCCATCGAGTCGTCAACGAGACACCACAGGGGTATGTCACCCAAGGCGACGCGCTCCCGAGGACCGACGCCGAGTACTGGGGCGAGTACGTCACCGACGAGAACTACGTCGGCACGGTCGTCTTGCGGCTCTAACCGAACTAACCAAAACCCGGGATAGAGTTCAAACAATGTTCCAAATTTTGGTTAGTAGATCGTTCTGTTCTGTAACCAATCGAAACCGCTGAGACGGCCATATGTCCTAGTCTCAACGCCTCTACTCCCGTTGCCAACACAACTTATATTAGGGTGACTGTTGTGTTTTCTAACAACCACGCCGCAGGCGTCCACGCACTCGCGTGGATAGACGGCCGCCAGAGTACAGGAAATCTTGACAGATTTCGCTGGTGGTAACGGAAGCCATTGGACCCCGGATCTTTCCGGCGCGGCGATGCAGGAACAGCCGTAGCTCCCTGCATCGCCCGGTCTAACACGCGGCCGACTCCCACTCGATCCATCATGTCTCAATCAGCATCCAGCAGCGCCGTAGCCGAAGCACTGTCCAGCGACCACCAGCTCGGCAGCCGTGAGGATTGGTGGTACGACGATTTGCATGGCGACACCGATATCGATACCGAACCCCTCGCCATCGGCGAGGTTGACCGCCCAGACCCCAACAATCCAGCCGGAATTATCGCCCATGCGATTCTCCGAGAGACGGCAACGATCCTCTGTGGCGAATCTCTCGATGGCGAGCCGTATTTGGATAACGTCGGCGACCTCGCCCACGACCAGCGAAAAGTCGCAGAAGCCTTCGCCGCACTTGATGGCGAGCGGTATGGAGAGTATGCTACCCACGACGAAAACGAAGAAGTCGAACTCACCGATCCGACGATCAGGCTCGGAAACACGGCCCCGGAGTCAACGCTCGTCGGCGAGTGGGGTGTCGAACGCTATCGCAAACGCATCAACCCACAGACGGGCTATATCACAGGCAACGAGACAACCTATGTCGCCATCAAAAAACGCCCACTCCCGAAGATCATGGCTGTCATCGAGGGGTGGCTCCGTGGGGTGGCCGCGCGCGATGACAGCGGACTCACGGAATCCGAGATCCAAGACCTTCTCGATCTCGCCAGGAGCCTGAAAAAGAACCAACACCAGAACAAAAAAGACGACTTCGATATCGTCGAGAAAGTTGTTGAGCGAGTCCGACAGTAGCCAACCCACACCGAGACACGCTGTTTTCCAGACCCGATCGCAAGCCGGTTTCAGTACACAATGACTCGACACACCGCACCGACACCGACAGCCAGCCGCACCGCCCGCCGACCACCACGGAGGAGCTAACCCATGTCCATACTCAAACGCAACCAGTGGCGAGCCGTAGCCATGGCGCTGTTGATCGTCACGGGGGCGTTGGTGTTGCCCAGTATGCCGTTACCAACCCGTAGCGATTCTGGGATTGCATCAGCGCAAACTAATGTTTCTGATGAAGAGTATTTACAATCTTTTGATTATGCAGTAGTGAATCAAACAAAAAATGGGGATTACTATTTAGAGCCGTCTAATTCCAATGACCGGCCTCGACTCTCGTATACTAGTGACCCTAGACAAGATGAGCCTTACACATCTTCACAAGGCAGTTTCCAACCTTCTCCAACATGGGGGGCGGATAGCTGGAGGATTTCATTCTATGAGGCCACTTCTGGAGGCGATGTAGTTGCTATCAGAGGGAATAGCACTCATTTCTGGTTGTATTCGGCGGATGGTTATGGGAGCAGCAGTGAATCGGAGAAGCTGAGTTATGACAGTAACGAATGGACAACATTCGATTTTGATGTCTCATCTGGAAAAATAACATACACAGGTAGTGCTGGTGGTCTTGAATTATCGCCTAGCTTTGACCCCAGCGCGTCTGAATTCGATAGCAGATCTGTGTCTGTAAAGTACTCTCCCAATCAGTTAGCCAGCACTACTTCTGGCGACATCACCGGCCAAGTCGTCGACCAACTGGGTAACCCAGTCTCGGGAGCCACTGTCGAAGCCTACGGCGTCCCAACCGATAAACTCCCAGATGGCAAAACTGTCGAGGATATCTTCAACGAGGCATCCAACTTGGAACCACCGACGTTCGAGCAAGGAAAGGATTTCAGTTCCTTTACATCCGATGCCGACGCGACCTATCCATTGGTCCACACAAGGTCCGATTGGGGGAAGACTGGTTGGACGGACGGCGTCGATCTCCAAGAACCACTCACAGTCCATGATGCGGGCGAACCGCTTGTGGTCTCAGCGTGGGACCCATCCGAGGGCGGTGTTCTAGATACCTTTGACGGCGTTCGTTCGGAGTGGCCCGGCCGTCCGATGGTGGGTGAGACGATTTCCATCTACGAGATTGGTCCTTCCGGTTCGATCCTCTCGAATGATCCAGTGCGGTCTGTTGAGACAACTGCTGATAGCCGTCAATCGCTCTTAGGTAGCGACCACGGCAACGCAGAGATAAACAGTCTGCCAGCTGGCTTCTATCTTGTCGAAGTCGAGTCCAGTGGCGTCTCGTACCCGATTGCCGTCGCCACAGATGGCGACCTCGACAATATTTTAGAACGGTGGCAAACTGAGGCTCGTGAGGATCTCGATAAGGTCCCCTCGAACGTCGAGGAGGTCCAAAATCTCACCGAAGACGGCACCCTCGGTCGCTACGTCACGACCGCCAATCAGGAAGGTGAGTTCTCAATCAACGTCGACTCGAGCGTCGAGCGCGTCGCCTTGCAGGCCACGAAGGCCGAAACACCAGTCGACCTTGAATCCGACACCGACATCATCACCCAGACGTACAATCAAATCGACTCCAAAGAGGACTTCGAGTACGGCGTGGCGTTCACAACCACACCCACCCAAACGCGCGTGCCCGGCCGCGTCACACTCGAAACCCAACGTCTTTCGACACGCCAGCTCAAGACCTGCGACCCAGAGACCTTCGGCGAGGAAATCTGCAATGCCGCCGATAACATCCCCTTCGGCGACGAGATCGAGGAGACGATCACCGAAGCCGAAGACGCACTCGGCGAGCTGGCCGACTACCTGCTGGAACTAATCACGGATCTCGAATCGGCCGATCAAGCGGCGATCGACGCCTACCTCGAAGACTCCCAATTCAGCACCATCCCCGACGAATCAGACATCCAAGACCTCTCGCGGAAAGAGATTCGCGACGAGATCCGCTATGCAACCCAAGCACTGCTCGTCGACGGTCCAATCAGCAATCTCGATCCGATCAGTGACGAACTCGTCGGGACGGTCCTCAATCTTGTCACCGCTGTCGAAGACCAAAACGCCGTCTCGGAGTACCTCTCGAACTCACAGTTCGATACCCTCCCAGACCGATCGGACCTCCAAGACCTCTCCCGAAGCGAACTCATCGCCGAGACTAACGCCGCCAACACGGCCCTCGGGGCATCCGCACTCCCGGACCCACCGACCGAACCCTCACTTGATCCGTACCGCGAGCGACTTGTGAACCTCTTGCGGACGGTCGGCGGGTCAGACGACATTCGGGATGCCTACCTCGACAACTCTCGCTTCGATACAATCCCCGACCGTGAGCAAATCAACGACACCAGCGAAGCCGTGCTTCTTGAAGAACTCAACGCTGCCAACCGCGCGATCAACAACGCTGATCGCATCGAAGCCCCGGAACCACCGAGCGAGCCTGAGCTCGCCGACGGGAACCTGAGCGTCGAGATCCCGATCCCACCGGGCGTCGATCCCGGCGATATCGCCGCCGAAATCGAATGGGACGATGGCTCAGTCGACGTCATCGACGACGAGTACCTCAACATCGACGAGTCGTTGCTCGGCACGAGCACCGTCACCGTCGTCGACTACCCGCTCGAAGCCAACGCCGACGGCCGTGCACTGGCCGACGTGGTGGTCCGAACCAGCAACAATGAGGGCCGCAACGAACAACGGGTCGGCGTCGAGAACCCAGCCTTCGGCGGCGACATCCCGGCGATTCAGGCGGTCGACGTCTCCTCAACACGCCCTGGTCCCGATCAGTGGGTCTCAGTCCAACTGCGCCCGCGCGCCGATGAAGGCTACCAGTCCTTGCACTCACTCGACGTGTACGACCCAGAGGGCAACCTCTTGGATGTTCGGCGCAGTGGCGAAGAGGCCCGGTTCCTCACCGACGGTCCCGGCACCTACCGCATCCGCGCGAACTACGACTCACAGACTGGCGAGCGATTCTCGAAGACGATCGCCATTCGTGCGGGCGAGACCAGCCTTTCGACCCCACCGACGATCCGCATGGAGCAGTCGGTCGGCGGGCCGTTCGCCATTGCCGGTGATGGCTTCGCCGACGTGGAAGTCGAAGGCGACGCATCGAACCTCGAACTCTCCGGTGTGTTGCCCGGCGACGCCCAAGCACCCGGTGAGATCCGGCTGAATCCCGGCAACGTACAGGCAGGCGACGAGACGAGCCTGTCGCTGGCGGTCCTACGCGGCGACTCCCAAACCCAGGTCCGGGAGCACATGGGCGTCGTGGTCAACAGTCCCGATCACACCGAGGAATCGATCTACTACCGCAACGACGATGAGCCGATCACCGTCGAGGGCGAGACACGCTACGGCGAGGTCGCCACCAGCGAGGACGGCCCAACGCGGATCCAATCCTACACGAATGCCGACGGCGTAATCGAAGTCTCGGCGAATCACGCGCCCGGCATCATCGACAACACCTGGCACTGGATTCGGATCAACTCGCCGCTGAACACTGACTTCAACATCTTACAGACGGCTGGCCTTGCTGGCGGTCCAACGGGGGCAACACCATGACAGATCACACACGCACACGTGAGGACGATACCGACGAGCCGACACACACCCGCCGACAGTACCTCGGCGGGCTGTCGACTGGCGTGGCCGCCGCGCTCACGCCTGCGGTGACGGCCACTCTCCCGTTCGGATTGAGCGACCCCGAGGCTATGTCCGAACTCGCCACCACCTACGGCGGGTTATTCGGTGGTGAGGCCACCGAGATCGCCATCGAGCACGGCACCGCCCGCAATCCGTCGTGGCCGGTGGTCTACGAGGCGGGTAAACGCGAGTCCCTAGAGACGTGGCTCACCGAATCCGACGACCGCGAGCTGCTGTCGGAACACCAGCCGAGCCGATCGGCGACGGTGATTGCTCCACCCAGCCATATTAGACCGCTGGCAGCCAACGACTGGATTGAGGGCGTCGATATCAACTTCGAAGCCAGCCGCGTCGAACCAGTCGAGAATCTCGACACGCGCATCGACGGCAGCGGACTCGGCTTTTCGGATCTCCAACGCCGATTGGTCGGTGTGCTCTCGGCGGTGCCATCCACGTCGGGCCTGGCGACCGCCACCGACGCCGAGGAAGTCACGCCCGCGCAAGTCCGCCAGCTCATCAACGCCGACACCGATACCGTCACATCGCTCGACACATCGGGTGTCACGGTTGCCGTCGTCGATACGGGTTTTAACCCTGGCAGCGGCGACATCCTCGGTGACCGCCCCGCCGACGCCGACTACTCGCCGCGACTACTCCCGGAATCGAAGTCGATCATCGACGACGAGACGGTCGCCGACGTGGGCCTATCGGCCCTTAGCGACCCCGACGGTCATGGATCGTTCGTGGCCTCCCAAATTCTCGCTAATCCGAACACTGACTACCAGGGCCTCCTCCCGAACGGCGACCTACCGGCGGTCAAAGTACTCGGCGAGGACGGCGGCGGGACAATGGCCGATATCGCCGAAGGGATACGGTATGCGGCTGAACAAGGCGCGGACGTGATTTGTCTCTCGCTCGGGAGCCCGCAGTACGGAACCGATATCGACGCCGCGCTGGAATACGCCGTCGAAGAGGGCGCGATCCCCGTGGCCGCCGTCGGCAACGACCGCCAAGGAACCCGGTGGGTGGCGACACCCGCATCGAGCGAGTACGCCATCGGCGTGGCTGCAACGACCGGCAACCCCGCCGCAGACGCCCAGAGTGCGTACTTTTCCAACCTCGGCCCTCACCCCGGAACTACCGACCTCTCGAACGGCGAGACCAACGGCGCGATGCCCGACGTGGCCGCGCCGGGGATGAAGATCCGCGCATTGGTCGGCCGCCCAAATGGTTCGACGACCGAGCGCGTCCTGTCGGGCACGTCGATGGCCGCCCCGATCGTTGCGGGCGTCGTCGGGCTACTCATCGCCGCCGACTCGGATCTCCGCGGCGACTACGAGGCTGTCCGGTCACGCCTAAAAGACCACGCCCGACCCATCCCAGCGGCCGGGACCACGGAGGTCGGCGCGGGGATGGTCGATGCCGACGCCGCCATCACCGAGACCGAAACCGACGACCAGGACGACACAATGAGCGACGAAGCCTTCGGGCGGAACGAAGCCTATCGGCAGGTGAGCCGCTATCAGGGCGGCATTTTCGCGCGGTTCCTATAGGAGTGATTCAGATATGCCACCAACACGCCGCCGATTCCTTCGAGCCGCAGGACTCGCCACGACAGTCGGCCTGTCGTCGCTGTTGTCGCAACCGACGAGCGCGCAAGTCGATACCGGCGAGTGGGAATACAAACCCGACGACGTGACGCTTTCATACGACCGAACGGAACTCGAAGCCTACCAACCCAAGCTCGAAACCAGCCGGGCGGCCCGCCGACAGCTCGTCGGGATCTATGGGTTCAAAGCCGAACACGACGACCGCGAGTTAACGGCGTACTACTACTGGCTGCGCTACAGTTTTCAGGACTCGGCGACTGACTCACTCGGGACGCTTAGCCGACTCCTCTCAGGTGGGCCTGATGGGCACTTTTTGGACCACGAGCCGATCATCGTATTTTCGCGGGACGACGGCACGCCCGACCGCCTCGTAACCTCGGGCTATCACCACTTCGCCCTCGAAGTACCATCCGGCACCGACGACACCGTGTGGACCGAAGACCGACTCCCTGGCGTCCAATCGCACGCTCACCTCAACGTGGTCGATCCGTGGCACCATTACAAAACGGTCCCGCCACCCGCCGACGACAGCACGGCGACGTTCCTCCAGTCAGTGACTGACGTGCAAAACTGGCTGGCGGTACGGGATGCCTGGATGGACAACGGCTTTTACAGCAAATCACACGGCCCAGCCATCGAGAACCCATACACGATGTTAGAGCGGGATACATGGTGGGCCGACGGCACAATCGACAAGCAATTTGCACCACTGTGGATTCGCTTCGGCCTTGGCGGCGCACGCGAGTCAGACGAACTCCGAATCGAAGACTAACAACTCAATGAGGAACACCTAACGATGTTTTGGCAGTACGAATCGAGCGACGAAAACGGGTGGGAGTACCACACCGGCGACGGCGGCGGCAACGTCCGCATCCTGAACGGCGAGACGCCGAACACCCAGTGGGGCAACGGCGCGGTGTCGTTCGGCCCACTCAGAATCTCACCGTGGGAGTCGACGACCGTAGTGATCGACGACCTCAGTTTCGACGTACTCGACGAGGATTCGGTGATCCCGTTCTTGCAGTCGGCAAGCGGGATGCCCACACAGTCGACCGCGGCTGCTGGCACACTCGCCTTGCCCTTCCTCGCCGAAGTCGAAGACGAAGACTCTGAAACCCAAACACCGCTCACCCGACGCGATATGATGATCGCAACCGGCGTTGGCGTCACGGCGGCCACACTTGGCACCGGAACGGCGACCGCCCAAGACGACGATTCGGGCGAGGACCAACCACTCGACAGTACGCGGTATGTCGCCGAGTTCGAGCTGGCCGAATCGACTCGGGGCATCCAGATCGGCATCGACGACCGCGTCGACCAGTTCCTGCCGGTCGGTGAGAAGTACTACGTCGAACTCGATGGCTCAGTGGTCGACTCGTTCAAAACCGGCGAGAACGACTCGGCACGATTCACTATCGGGCCGGGAATCACGGGCCGTGTTCGCGTCGTCGCCGAAGACGGCGTGAGTCTCTGGCGCAAGATTCTAGCCGACTTTTCGAGTGGCGAACCACTGACTTACACGTTCAACCTCGAACAGCCAGTCGCCGCCCGCGACCGTGGCACAGAGATCACAATCACCGACCAGCCGATTGTCGTTGACGCCCTGCGGGATGCAGGCGAGGACGAAACAGTCCTCAAGATCAACGACACGACGATCTCGAATCTCAAAGACGGCTCATCCTCGCGAGGAAACTGGTACCTCCGCGACGAAACCGCACTCGTCTACGAGGTCGGCGTCGACGCGCCGGATTCCAGTGTGGTCGAACTGACGATCAACGCTGGCTGGCGCGACAGTATCGACGCGCGCATCGACGAACTGCTGTGACGTATCGCCTACTGACCACACCTGATAACACACACTCACACACTCATGTCAGAACCATCAATGACTGCCGTCACCGCCGACGGCGAACCGACCACTGGATACATCAACAGCCTCGGGATCACGCCCGACGGCGAACTCGAAACAAGCGCGACTGGCGGTGGCGGCGACGGCCTCTCGGCCGCTCAAATCGCGGTCATGTCGCCGAACGCCACGCCGATCAGCGCGGGCACGCTCGAAGACCAAGCATCCCTAGAGATCACACACCCCTTGCAGGCAGGCGAGACGCTCGAAGTGTATGCGTGGGGGACGTATCTCTCCGATGGGACTCGGCCGGGAGGGTTGGGCTGTCGACTCCTTGATGGCAGTGATACGATCCGCGGCGAAGAAGCGACGACCTACAATAGCTCAACAGACACGCCGGTCGCGTCCTACGAAAACAGCGGCAGTAGCATCGAGATCGTCAAACTACAGGCCTTCAACGACACTGGCGGCCCACTCGCCGAAGCCGACGGCGACAGTGTGGGGGCGACGTTCAGCTACGTGGTGGTCTAAATGCGGGGGCCAACAGTAGGCGGCCGTGGGCCGACGGTGAGCGCGCGGGGCGTAGACTACGCTGCTATACCCGACGCGGCAGTCTATCGTTGGACACTGGATGACGTTTCAAGCGGTACTGTGACTGACTCAATCCGAAATGCCGATGGAACTGTAAACGGCGTCACCTCTGTTTCTGGAAATTACCAAGGAGGATCTGCGGGACAGGGAGACGGTTCGTCGGCAGATATTGTGATCCCTGCGGCTGATGTCGACTCGGACGGGGCTGTGTTCAACGCAGGTATATCAATCGGTTTTACTATAGATGGCTATTCGGCACCCTCAAATACCGAGGCGGCTGTTGGGAATCTAACAAGCGTCAACAACCAAGAAGGCATATCATGCCAATTTAACCGCAACACTGCCGGAGACATTGAATTTGCCCGCGGGGATGCGTCAAACGGTGGTCCGTTTGTTGCTTCACAATCCGCAGTTATCACAGATATCTCAAAATATCGTATATTTATGGGTATTGGATCGGGCGGGTCAGAATCCGATGTCCGACTATTTGCTGATTCGTCGGAATTGTCGACAACAACCACGTTATCAGGGACAGCCAGTAATTTCACTGGTTTTACCGATGATTTGAGATTGTTCGCAACCACAGATGAAACAGGATCGGGGGATAGTTATGCAAACGCCATTATTGATGATGTTATCTTTTATGCAGCTGAGCCTACACCGACTCTCGCACAATCCGATTATGATCTCCAACCGTGGACGGCGTGATTCGGTCTCGCAGTATAGCAACTCAAATTACTGATACATAATCAAACTATGAAACACAAACCAATCCTCGTAGCCGTCGCGCTGGCGATTGCACTCCTCGCAGCAAGCGGGCCAGCCGCAGCCGATCACGGCTCAACACACGACATCGAACTGTACGGCACCGCAACCTACGTCGACGGCACTGCCGCCGCCAATCAACCAATCGCGCTCGTCGTCCCTGATGGCGATGGGACCTACACAACACTCGATTCGACGACGACCACTGCCGACGGCGAGATCGCCAACCAGTCGACGGGCGTCGGCACGCCACTGACGGCGACGGTCGCCAATGGCACCGATCTCCGCCTGCATCTCGCAGGGGATGATTCGACTGGTGAGTTCCCCGATGGCGAGCTCTACCGGATCACCAACCAGACGGGGACCTACCGCGTTGAGGCAGTCTTCGACACCGGCCAATCGATCTCACAGTACCACTCGGCGACACTCGAAACCGACACTGGTAGCGAACTCGCTCGCTGGGATGGGTCGGACTACGTGACGATCGAGCCCGAGCCGACACCCGAGCCCGAACCGGAACCCGAACCCGTAGAGTACTGGAATTACCCCAACGAGACCAGCGAGGACCAACTCGAAAACGGGACGGTCGACGAGGCCGACCAGAGCTGGTTTGATCGGATCTTCGGTAGCAGCGACGACCCCGATCAACCGAGCTGGTTCGACTTCGATAGTCTCTGGGACCGACTCCGCGGAGCGGCCTAAACCATTCATGCGCCACCACACCAACACCCTCAGATACACGGGCGGAGGCGTCCCACCGCCGCCCACCGCCCCGACTGACGCACCGCTCGCTAACCAACCCGTTCTCAAACCAACAACACACTATGAGTCGTAACTACACCCGACTACTGATTGTCTTCCTCGTCGCCGCCGTCGCAGTCCCGATGGCGATGGCCGGCGGGGTCGCCGCACTCGAAACCACCCAACCTGCCGACAGTAATGTCGGACCATCGGACCTCAACGACACTGCAACCATCGATGGGTTCAGTGCCTCCGACAGCGATTACTCCATCCTCGAACTGAAAACGCCAAGCGCGAACACGACCGATGCACTAACGGTCGACATCATCGCTGAGAACAACACGCACGCGAGCTACGACACCCTTGATGACGCATACACGCTCACCGAAGGCGTCGACACGAATGGCGATTCGACCACAGACTCGGATCTCCATACGTTCAACGTCTCGCACGCGGATCTCGAAACCGTGCCTGTAGAGGCCAACGGTCAGACCACGATCACGGTCGAGGTGTCCTACGAGTACACCGACGGCTCCTCGAACACCGGCACGGCTGACCTTTCGTTCGACGCCACACTCAACGCTACTGGTGAGCGAACCGTCCTCTACATCACCGACTCGAACATCGACGACGACTCGATGGGCGGCACAGTCTCGACGACCGACGTTGAACCGGCGTGGTACGACTACAACGGCGAGACGACCACCCAGTACGACCTCGACGACGAGTTGGCCGTCGACGGCGCAAACACCACGATTACCGCCTACTTCAACGGCGACGTGGCGAGTGCGTTTGAAGACCAACTCGATGAGGATGCCGAAAGCGGCGATCTCGTCCTGGGCCACACGCTGGCGACCGGCGAAGATGGCGACCTCCGCATGGAATTCCTCGATGAGACCAACGAGGATCTCGTCAACGACTCGGCGACCTACGGCGTCTACGACGATAGTTCGGACTCGCTGACTGTCGAGGTCGGTGACGAGCATTCGGATGCCAGCACGGTGTCTGTCCGTGCCGTGAGCGACGCGCCCAAGAACGTCGATGACGGGGACGCCTTCGAGAGCGCGGCCTACGCCGAGGCCTTCGCCGATGCCAACTTCGGCTTCGGCGATCTCGGCGTCATGTCGAGTTCCTTCGGCTGGGGTGGCGCACTGAGCGTCTTGACCTCGGACCTGCCGCTGATCGGATCGAGCGCACTGCTCATCTTCGGCGGCCGACGAATCAGTAGGGAGTAAACCATGCCTGTCACTGAATCAGTCGGCAAGAACCGTGTCTCGGCATTCTACCGCGTCGCGGCGTTTTTGCTGTGGATGTTCGTTCTCAGTTGGTCGACACTCACGATCGCGTTCGTGATCTCGGGCGTGTGGGCGGTGCTGAACTTCGCCTATATGCTGGTGCTCAACGACCAACTGATGTGGGGCAAAGCGTGGGCCAAGTCGACGCTCGCGTGGAATTACCAGTTCCTGTACTACGGCCTCGGACTCGATGAGTTCCCTGGCTGGATGGGCTGGATGCCCTAACCAGGAGCATCGTTCGCTAACTGACCGCCGTCGATAGATCGGCAACTCCCTCAGGAGTGTGGGTTCGACCCCCACCGACGGCCTTGCGCCCGGTACCGGGGCGTCTCGAAATACCGGACACAACGGCCCTCCGACGGCTGTCGGCTTTTCTCCGGCAGTCGTTGGATAGCTCACTGCACGCCCCTCTCTGCCACCCTTTTCGATACACAACATTATGACACCAAACAGACCAGACCGCGACCGCCGAGGCCGGTTTAAGTCTCGAACCAAATCTGACGCCGGGCATCAGGCCCACGAGTCGTTGTTCGGCACGCTATGGCGTCGATGCTACTGGTTCCTATACGACTCCTGGAGGTGGCTTCGGCCATGGTAGCTCTAAAACCACCACCGACGATCCGCCGACTCTCGAAGATCCTGGTGGCTGGCGTCGTCGGCTTCGTCGCCTTCCCCGGCACGCTGACGGCGACGACTGCCACCGTAGTCAGTACACAGTCGACCAGTCATCTTCTCACACCTGGCCCATACGCAGTCGTAGTTACACTCACGATCGCCCTGGCGGCCGCTGTCGCCGCCGTAGCCTACTACACGACCCAATCATAATGACACGTCACATCCCACGACTCACGACCCTCGCTGTAGCGACACTACTCCTGGTGGCGGCCTTCTCGACAGGGGCCGCCGCCCAGAGTAGCGACCAAAACCCAGTCGGCGAGCTGTTCACTGACGACGATGGTGATTCGGTCTCGCCGGTCGATGATCCACAAGCCTTCGTCACCACACTCCTGGATGGTGTCACGGGGGCTGGCAACGGACTCGCCGACCGGCTCTCCTACGAGACCGAACGACTCACCGGCACGGGCGAGACCACGGCGCTCGATACAGAAGCCAACGAGACGGTCGCCACGCTCAACGACAACGCCGGGGAGCTCACCGACCACCTCACGAATCAGACGACACTCGAATCGTCGCAACTTCATGTAATCGAGCTCACCGACGAGAACAGCGACGACCAAGCGACGTTCTACGTTGAGCTCACGTACAACGAGACGAGTGACTCCTTCGAGGATCTAGAAGCCACGGCTGACCAACCAGCCGGAGCGACCGTCGATGAGGAACACCGATTCGAAGGCCAACTCGCCCGGAATCTCAACGAGGAGACGACCTACTACATCGACAACTACGCTGAATCGGGCGAGACCGTGCTGGGCGACGGCAACTACATCTCCAGGATGGCTGCCCAGTACGGCGGCATCTTCGGGTCTAATCAGTTCCAGTCAACGCTGATCGACGGCGGCTGGGGCGGCCTCGAAGACGACGGCGAGGATGGTGACTAGTAGTGGGGAGAATACGATCTGGCCTTCAATATCTCTACACCACCACTCGACAGTGGCTTAGTAACATCTGGGACGTACTGACCGCGGCCACACCCGAAGACGTGATCCCACCGTGGATCTGGGAGTGGTTCTGGTCGACATGGAACTGGATGCGAATGCAGTTCCCACGGGCCGCAGGCTACGACGCAACCCCCTACGAGCAGATGACTGCGAGTATCGTCCTCGCAGTCGCCATGATTCTCGTCTCGATCGGGACGCTCACGTGGGTCGCACCGATCATGATTTTCCCGTTCTTGATCGGCCTCGCCCGCCTCCATCCGTGGGTCGATCGGGCGTGGGTGCTGTCCGACACAACGGGGGCGGTCTAATGCTCCCAGATGAACTCTCACCCCGACGCTTCCGGCGGTGGCTTCGATCCGGCGGGCGACTGTCGTTCAAAGCGGCTTCGATCACGCTGTTTGTCGTCCTACTCGGGCTGCTGGCGTTTCTCACGGCCACGTCGTCGTCGATTATCGGGGTCGCAATTGCGACGTTCGTGCTGTTCTATATGCTGCGCAGTCTGCTCCCGGCCGATGCAATCGACCAGCTCACGACCGACTTGATGACCGGCGAACTCGGCGAGCGACAGTGGGATCGACTCACCACGTTTTTCGCCGCACTCCGCCGCCGACTCCCCTTCTGACCAATCATGTACCGCACCACACACACCCGACTCCTGGCGGTCGCTCTCGTCGCACTGTTGGTCACCACACTCCTCGGCCCGGCAGTGCTGTCGTCGCCTGCGGCCGCCCAATCCGACCAGCAGTGTAGTCCCGAACTCACCGTCACCTACGATGAGTTCCGTACCGATCAACAAACCATTGACCGCGCCAACACGAGCGACGGCGCGGCAGTCACCAAACAGAACACCCAAGCGACGGTCTCGGAAGGCGAAGGCTTCGTGCGGGCTGGCTTCGAGAATCCGAACTCCTACTGTGTGGAGTTCACCGCCGAACTCTCCGAAGATGTAACCACGCCCTCAACACTCGGCACGGTCTCGGCGACCGACAGCGACGTGGACGCAACATGGGAAGCGACCCACGACTTCGAGGCCGACGAGACTTACACGACTGTCACGGCCGTTGTCCCCGCCGAGACGACGGTGCTGTTTACACCGTCGAAACTCCGCGTTGAATCGCTGTCCTGGGCCTCACAAACAAAAGACACCGCCGATACGTTCCGCGAGCAGCTCACCGAACAACTGAATCTCACACCAAAATTAGAGAGTCGACACTACACGCTCGACGGCGAGAGTGGCGAGATGGTCACTGTCGATCTCGAAGGCCCGAACGGCCAGACAGTCGAGGATTGGCAGGCGACCTACCAACTCCGCGGCGACAGCGACCGGACGCCGCTTTCGGAGGGTTCGGGGTCGCCGGTGTTCTACCGCTCGCTATCGGACGACAACGGCGAATCGACGGCGATTCAGATCACATTCAACGAGGCCGGAGAGGTCCACTTTACGGCCGAACCGACCGTCCGCGACCGGGCAGAGTATGATATCACGTCGTATCTATCGAGCCTGCGGGAGTGGACCTCCACCGACTCGCTGCTCACCACACCGCTTCCAGGAGGCATCCGATGAGTAACGTCGATATCGTCCTCTGGATCGTCGCCGCGATTGCCGTGCTGATCTCGCTGGCGAACCCCGGCGGCCTCCTGGTCGGCGCACTGATCGCCTTTGTGCTCCTCGGTGGTCGCTACGGCCTACCGTTCCTGGGCGATTTGGTCCGGCAGCGACAGTCGGGCGTCGGTCGCGCGAAGGTCGGCCAGAAGGCACGCAATAAACTCCGCGGCGACGGGAGAGACGACAAATGAGTACGCTCAACACGTTGTTGATGGTGCTGATTCCAGTCGGCGTCGCAATCGCAATGGGCCGACTGCTTCATGCACAAGCCGGTGGCCCATCGGTCGCTATCTGGGCGGCCGTGGGCACGCTGTCGACGACGTTCTGGATCGTCGCAGGCGTCTTTATGATCGTCGGGGGGTTCACCCTCGGCGGCGTGATCGTGGTAATCGTCGGCGTCTACCTGGCGACCGGCAACTATCAACGCTACAAAGAGGAGCGAAGCCGCAGCCTGCGGGTTTGGCTCACGGGTTCGCGGTGAGCGTTATTTTTACCCAGCGGATTTTAAAAATGCTTGAAACACTGTTGAAAAGGCGGTAGCGTCGTGCTATGCCACGAATACACCGCTCCCGAGAGTTGCATCGCTCACAAATCAAGGAGGGTCGCTGAATGGCCCTCCAATGTTCCGGCACAGTCAACGGCGTCAATCGTGCCCTACAGTTCTACATTGACGTGCTCACAGCGGGCGACTCGCAGTTCCCGCTGTGTCCTGGCGACGACTACGTGGTCCGTGTCGTCGACGAGGCGGTCGTGATCACGCCGCCGGACTACGACCCCGACAGCATCGACCTTCCAGCAATCGACCCCGACGTTCTCTCAGATCCAAACCAATGACCACACAGACAGACTCCAATCAGACCAACACTGAATCAGAATCGACGAGCCACGGCGAGGAAAGCCTCCAGTGGCTTCGTGGCGCACTGCGGGACCGCGTCGACTACATCGAAGATCCCGAACTGAAACAGCGAACGATCTCCTGGATACAAGCGTCGTTCAACATCCCGGCGGGCGATATCGACCAACACATCGAAGCGAGACTCGCCGATCTCGAAGCCGAGTACAAGATGTACGCCCACGATGGCGTCGAGGAGGGGACCGATGCCTTCCCCGACGCCTGCGAGGGCTGTATTCACTACGGCGGTGGGTGCCCAATTGTCACCCAGTCGGTACCACAGGACAAACTCAAACAGATAGCCGACGATGCTGAGAGGCAAGCAGAGTTCAAACGCGACATACGAAAGCTCGCCCGGCGCTACGGGTGCCACCGCATTCCCGAATGGATGAGCGAATGGAACACGCGGTATGAATCAACCATCGTCGAGGGGTGGGATATCTACCACGCCCTCGGCATCGATATCGGCGAGACCGACGGTTCTGAGATTGAGCCAAAACTCGATCTCAAAGGCGACACCGAAGATGGAGGAACCTACTGATGGAGATCCAAACGATTCTTATTGCGGTCCTGGTCGTCGCGGTCGTCGTCTTCGGGGCGTGGTACATCTGGCGGTCGATGCGCGAAGACCGAACCGAAGCGACCGAGCAGATCGGCGACGACTCGCAGGTCAAAGGCGGGGCTTCAATCCCGATCGCAGCCCGCGCCAAGGGACTGTCCCGACCGGCGAAAGTCATGTTCGGGTCGATCGGCCTGCTGTTTGTCGTCCTGGCTATTTTCATCTACCAGACACTCTCGACAGGCTCGCCCGCCGAGATCCTGTTTGCCGACCAACTACGGACGGCCGGGGTCGCACTCGTGGGCGTGGTCGGGGGCGTGATAATCTCCAACGTCGCCAGCCGCAACGAGGGCTATCTCTACAATATCTACGAGACCAACTCCGGCGAGACCAGAACCGAGGTTGTCCCCATCGATACCAGCGGGATCGAAGCCGACTCCGAGGGCCACGAAATCGTCTCTGAGTATAATCGCCGTCGAATCATGGGGCTATTCAGGCGCTACAAACACGTCGGCGAAGACGCCGAACTCGATGGCTCACACCGCGCTCCTGGAAAGATCATCAAACACCAGATTGCCGACCACGCCGTCGAAGTCGATGATGGCGAGTGGGTCCAACGCACCTCCGGGCGGAACGCGACAACCTCGCCGAGTGTCGAACCCGACTATATCTACGACGCGCCGATCGAACTGAGCTACGACCGATACTTGAAAATGAAAGAAAGCGTCCGCCGCATGGAAAAACGACTCCACGGAGCACAGGCGACAATCGCGGTCATCGAAGACGAGTTCGAGAAACTTCGAGACCGACTCGAAATGGGCGAGTACGACGCCGAGGAAACCATCCTGGACAAATTCGAGCGCATGGCTGATATCCTCCAACAGCAAGACGACACTGACCCAGCGAACCGGGATGCTCGGTCGACACACGTCAGTATGACTGGGCAGGCCGACAGTCGACAGACACCGCCACAGCAGATGGCAAACGGGGATGGAGGTGGAAAATGATTCCCACCCGACGCACCGCGGTTGTATTGCTCGCGCTGCTGCTCGCAGTGGTCGCGCTCCCGTCGGTCGCCGCTGCCGACATTGGTGACACACCACAGCTACAAGTCGACGACACCGGAACCAACGAGACGTCGACCAACGAGACACCCGAGCTCGGGACGGCCGACCGACTCCGCGTCTCACCGATCACTTTCGGCGAAGACTGGATTGAGACCCGGACGACCGAAGCCGACGCCGAGTACAACACCTCCGGGCCGTTCGCTGTCTTCGCGCTCTCCGAGCCAGCCCAGAACGTTCGGATCGCACAATCGGGCGCGGAGGCACGCCTGCTTGAAGGCGACCAGACCGTACGGATCGACTACCAGGACGACGCCGCCGAAAGCGGCTCGACGTACTTCCAGCTCGAATTGTTCTTCCAGGATGGCTCATCAACCACGATCGATCTCACGGCGACACAGACGAGCGTGAGCGTCGCCTCAACGGAGTATGCCGCCTACAGCGGGCTCATCGAGAACATGAAAGAAGACGCCGAAGCACGCGGCTACGGAACGTCGCCGGACGCAATGATCGAGTACCACGGGTTTCTGATGGACCGCGCCGAGTTGGTCGAATCGTTCGTAGTCGAACGGGCCAAGCAGTTGTTCTCGACGTTCATCCTGATCATTCAGAATCCCCTGGCGTGGGTCGTCGGCCTCCTGTCGATCTTCCTTGTCGCCTACCGGCATGAATCCGAACACAGTCAGATGCTCAATATCATCGAGAACGCCGCCAGTGCGACCGCACGGAAACAACAGCAACTCGAAGCGTTCTACCAGCGGGATATCGAGACTGCCAATGAGGAACCGATCTCGGAACTCCCGGAAATCAACGAGCAACAGGAGGTCTACTGGCAGAATGCCTTTGACGTGTACAGCGTCCAGCAGCTCTGTAATCTCGCCCGTGACGGCCCGCACACTGACGGCGACAAAGTAGTGGCGGACGGCGGCGAACAGTCGACGGCAATCGCCGATATCGACGCCGAGAACATTCACGACAGTTGGCTCGCCGAAGCCTTCTCGACGAACCGACTCACGGGGCCACAGGAGACGCTCTCGGGGATGTTGGCAGCCCTCCGGCGGAGCGAAGCCAAATACGGGCTCGGCCATATCTACGGTGAGACTCGCGGCGACGTAGAGGATCTCCTCAAAGAGATCCAGCAAACGGAGGGTGGGTACTGATGGCTGACGATCACTCCGACGCCGACGAGGCGACGGACGACGAACCACTCACGGACGCTCCAGGAGAGCCACCAGAAGCCACCGACACCGACCAACCGTCTCGACGTGCTCGACTCCGCGGGTGGTTGCCGCTGATCGGTGGCGGCGAGACAGACGCTCAATCAGACACCGACGCCGACGACACACAGTCGGCGAGTCGCCTGAGCAGACTACCACTGATCGGCCGCCGCTTTGAATCCGACGCCGAACGTGAATCGGGAACCGGCCCCAAGTTCGACCCTCAGGCGACTGAGGCCACCGAAACGGGAGGGTTCGGCCGACTCGGTGCATGGCTCGGCCGGAAGCAAACGACGATCGGGGCGTTACTCCCGTCGTTCGGCTCGATCCGTCCGATCCGCGGGCTTCCTGGACGTATCGTCAACTGGGTCAAACTCTTGTTACTCGGCCCGTCGGACACCGTCGGCACACGGATCGGCCTTATTGGAGCGGCCTTCGCGGGACTGGTCACGCTGATCGGCGTCTTCTCAACACTCGGAAGCGGCGTCGAGACCGGCAGCGACTCGTCGTGGTTCGTGACGACGGTGCTGGGCGTGGCTACCTCACTGTGGACTTACGCACTGCTGGCGGTCGTCCTCGTGGCAGTCTTCCTGTATGCCCGCCGGAAGCGGAGTGCCCAACGCGCCGCCGAGCTCACTGGCTTCTCCGTGCGGTCTGTCCGCCGACTCGCCACCGAAGCCCGAACGGCCGATGGTACTTCAACGATCATTGCCTCGCCGTCGGATACCGTCCACTCGTCGGCCAGCCGCATTATCACGGCCCTCGAAAGCCATCATTCGGTCCTCGACCCCAACGACCGGGATGTGATCGACGAGGATATCGTCGATGCCGCCGAGACATCCGCCGAGGCCGCCGACGAGACTGATCTGGTCGTCCACGACCGGGCGAACGCGAGTGTGGACGAACGCACCCGTCGGAAGCGACTCGAACTCGCTTCGACGCTGAATCTCTCGGATCTATTCTGGAGCTTTGGCCTGCCGACGATGGCGACGTTCGTGGCGCTGCTGATCGCCGTTCGGTTCTGGGTCGCCGTGTGGGTCTACCCGGCCATGATGGTGGTGTCGGTGATGGTCGGCGCACTCTGGTATGTCGCTGTCCACCGACGCCGCCGGACCCGAGCGAAGGACGCCCGGCAACCCGAGACCCAACCACGACACAGCGATATCGCCGTGTTGGTGAAAAAGGTCGCCGTCCCCGAGACGACGATCTACATGGGCTGGTGTGGCGGGACTGTGTATGCCGACTACGACGAGCTCCGGTTGGCCTGGACGCTCTCGGAGGTCGCCCACGCCCACATCGAAGGCGAGCCCATCCCACCGACGCTCCAACAGAAGTTCTGGCGGGAACTCACCCAGTACCGCCCGAACCTGAAAGGCCGCGAGGAACTCGAACGCGGAGAGATAATCGACGATCTCGTTCGGACGGTCGCCGACACGGATGCCAATATGCTGCCGAAGAACAAACTCTGTGATCGGGTGATTCGACGGGACAAACAGCACGTCGGCGGCGTTGGCTACGACCCGCGACTGATCGGCGACGCCTACGCGGAACTCAACCCGACGACACTCGTCGAGGATACCGTCAAGGTCGAAAGCTCGACAGGTGATCTCAAACCGCTGTCGATCGTCCGGCTCCGAACGAAGCCACTACCCAGAAAAGTCGCTCACATGGAGGCTGATTTCTCCGTGGACTACCAGCCCGACTTCGAGCCGGACTTCTCGCTGCCCGATATCGACTCAACTGCTGGTATCGCCGACGCATAGCCCGCCAACCACCCGTTTCAACCATTCATACTGACCCATGAGTAGCGACTACAGCGCACCCAGTGTCCAGCCCGAAGACTCCAGGAGTATCGACGAAGCCGTCACCACGCGGATCACCAAACACGTCAAAGATCGGATCGAGGAAGACAACAACTCGATCGAGGCACTGGTCCGGGAGCTGATCGCCGAAGCAGACGACGCCCTGGCCGGTGACAGCCCGTTCGACGTATCGGACGTACTCAACGACATCCATTATTACCTCCGGCATGACGATCGACTCTCGGCCGTGCTCGCGCCGACCAACGACAAGGTCGACCACGACACGAAGGTCAAGTTTCGGAACCATATGCGACTCCGGGATGCCGGGAAGACGCCGCCGCCGGACGCCGAGTTCAAAACCGCCGTCAAGGTCGCCAAATCGCTGGAATACATCTACTCGTATGCCGACAAAACGCGGTACGTCCCGGTGCGGATGGAAAAACTCGATCTAGAGGGAGCCACGTCGTCAGTCACGGGCGACCCGACGCCGATCGGCCGCAAACGCATCGGGAAATCACAGACGGTCG
>Ga0208135_100505_pt1 | contig 22876 bp, 11 predicted proteins | sample AntDeeMetag02WF5_FD_184757 | JGI IMG/M metagenome (GOLD analysis project Ga0208135, IMG submission 184757) | Saline lake microbial communities from Deep Lake, Antarctica - Antarctic Deep Lake Metagenome 02WF5 (SPAdes) (version 2) | ecosystem: Environmental > Aquatic > Non-marine Saline and...
CCGCCGACAGCGACAGCTCTCCGTCGATCCGTCCGTAATTCTCTCGTCGAGACCGTCAGTACAACCGCTTCGACACAGAACTCAGGCCGCAGAAACAGCTAGCCGAGGATGCTTTGTGAGGTACTGAGGATAGCTCAGCGTAGCAACTTTGATTCTCCCGGATACATCCCGGTAAATCCACTGTTCAGTCCGTTGCTCATGGTGCGAGAAGGTTTATTACCAGTCGATGTAGCTGAATTAGCGTGACTGAAATGCCGACTGATGGTCAAGACGACCCAAGGAATGAGGAGATTGAAACTGAAATCAAAACCGAGGTTTCTCAGGAAGGTAAAGCAACTGTCTATGCTGTTCAGATTGTGAAAGAAGGAAATCGTCGAGTTGACTGGAAAATAGGACACATTGATGGAACCTTCGCAGAGGGGACAGACTACTACTACAAAGGCGAGTTATTCCACAGCGAGGGGCTTCAGAAGATACCTGAAAATGGCCCTCTTGGAAAATATAAGGACCAAAGATTCCATGAGCTTCTAGATTCGGACATTTCTATGGACGATGGGAAACTGACAGAAAAGAACGTATATGACCTCGATGGTGTAGATGCAGGCGAATGGGCAACTGGGTATTTAGACGGGAACATGCTTCCAGAAACAATTCTTGATGAATGGTGGGAAGATGTGAAGTCGCGCCATGATGAGGGTGAATTAGAGTAAAGAGTGTGTACGCCGCGCAATTTAGATAAACGCATTCTCGTGACTTCTTCTCGGTTTATACGCGCTCTGTATTCAGCACGGCCTCAGCTAACTATCAGCAGATGATGGTTTCAAAAGAGCCTGAGAAACGTGAGTTTACTCGGCGTACTCGTCGGCCGCGTCAATCAGTTGCTCGAAGAGGTCTTTCGATTCGAGTGTCGTTCTATTCCCGACAAGAGTTAGATCCTGCCCGCTGGACAAGAGCGGATAGAGCACATCTGGCTCATCTAGCGGCGGTCGAACGATACCGTCCGAGTTCGATGTTGCGAGACTGGCGACCGCATGGCCGTATATCTCCCCATCTAGTTCTTCAGGTCGTCGTACGGGAACGTCGATATCGGTATCATTGAGTCGGCGTTTGATTCGTGTTGCGTGACGCTCAAACGGTGTGACGACTACGTCGGGGTCCTCGTTCGATACGACCGTTGTGACAATCTGTTCAGCGATCCGATTCGACAGGAGAGCGCGGCTGAACTGAGACAATTCCGAGGAGATCGTCTGAATCACCACTTCATGATGTGATGGATTCTCGCCGTCAAGCGGTTCTATCGACTTCAAATAGAGACTTTCCTCGTCAATGACTGCGATAGCCTTCTCACGAAGTACGGTTGCATCAAGTTCTATCCGATCCTCGAAGAGTTCATGCGCTTCCATGGGCGACACAGGTGTGTCGGTGACATCAAAGACGAGTCGACGACCGGTCCCCGTTGTGGCAGGCACCCGTGACTTCAGTTCGACTGTTTCGACCGCTGTCTCCTCGTCTCCCTCGATATTCAGGAATTTCAGGTCGCCATCAATGGACTGCCACGGCCCCTCACGGTAGAACGTCTGGAGTGCCGGTGACGCCTCGCCTTCGACCTGTAGGCTCGCGGTATCTTCTGTTGGGAAGGACCGGTATCGCTCGAACTCTTGCTGGAAAAAGACATCGAGACTCGATTCCACGGCTGCCGTGCTGAGCATTCGAGGACCGCTTCGGCGGGTGTCGCCCACTGCGACAACGCGATCAGCGACATCCGACAGAAAGTGGTATTCAGGTTCAGTAAGGCGCTCTGACCCGAGCACGACTAGCAAATCGAAGAAATTGTCTGAGTGGTCCCGTGCCCCGAACTGGCCTTCAACTAGTCGGTGGAAGAACTCTCGAAGACCACCGGGGCCCACCGTACTTGTCGCCTGCTGGACCGTCGAGACGAGCGACTGCGCATCTAGAAGGCGAGATTGGATATCGTGATAGCCATCGTCGTTCTGTATCGCTTTTGGCCCCCCGGTGCCGTCAAGTCGATAGTGATCACCGTCAGGTTGGGCGGTGGCGGCGACCTCGGTGAGTTGTGGCGTCGTTCCGAGAACGAGTGCACGCTGTGCATCTTCTGGAACAGTATCCTCACCGCTGGGATCAGGGTACTTTGCGGTGACAAGGCTCCGAACCAGCGTTGCGATTGTCTTGTTCCGTATCGTACTGACAGGGAGATCGACGAACAGTCGTTCTCTATCGAGAAACGATGTGACCTCTGCCGGTTCAACTATATCGGGAACGGAAGTATCCGCGCTGGCCGTAGAGCTGACATCGAATGGTTGGCCATTGTTGCGACGCTGTGAGAAGTCAAGATATGGCAAGTAGCGTTCCTCGACAGCTTCGACGCTGAAAGTGTAGGTTGCATCGTAGTCTACGTCAGAAGCAAGATAGTCGCCGACACCGAGACTCTCATCGACGGGACTGAACAAGAACTCGCCGTTCGTCTCACCATAGTAGACGACACGATCAGTAGACCCTCCGTCCCGACGCTTGAGTTCGACCACTTCGCCAGGTTCGAACGCTGGAACCACTGGACACTGTGTCGTGAACCGAATGACGGTGCCGGCGGCGCTCGCTCCGACACACGTTAACTCAGGTATTTGGTATCCAGCTTCCACTAGAAGGTTGTCGTCAAACGTATTGACGACCCGTCTAATCGTCGCCCGCGCGTCCTTCTCGTCTTGGAACGCTGCACGAACACTTTCGTAGTGGTTGATGACTTCAGGGTCGCGGTACTGTGTGCGTTGGTCACAACTATCGAACAAGGAGCAGTCCGTCGTGAGTTTGCCTCCGTCAGATTCGTAGCACGGCCAGCGACGTTCGTTCTGGCAATGGTAGGTGCACGCGGGCGGCAGTGTATCGTCTGCTCCTGAGACCCACTCTTCAACTGCAAACGCACATCCATCGCACTCACGATTGTACGTGGAGGGTGGTGCGAACGCGTTACCAGTCTCGATTACGTCGTTCCGAGCATGAAGGAACTTCTTGATATCCTCCATCGAGAGATCCACTGACTCGAACCGTACCTTTTCCTCCTCAGTATTCGGGTAGACGAGATATCCAGACCGCCCGGATTCGACGGCATCTACAAACGAATCACCGGGCTCAATCTGCTCCAGTAGTAGTGCGAACTGGTAGAGTTTAATTTGATGGCTGTGCGTGGCCACAGTTCCGGTGTCGGGGTTTCGAGTCGTCTTGATGTCGTACGGGACACCGTCGAGGAGAATGTCAACCCTGCCCGCGTATCCGTATTCGTTGGAGAGGAAGCGCTCAGTCTCGACTTCTGTCGCAGTCTGGACACGTTCAAGAAACTCTTCGTCAGTAAACAGCCGGGTGACAGCTTCTACGACGTGATCTTTCGCGTCCAGTCCCGCACCAGATAGAACTAGTAGAGCTTGCCGAAACCCGAACTCAGAGCTGAACTGTTGTTCACAGAATGATTTGACCGAATCCGGGTCCCACGAACTGTCTTGGAATCGGTTGAATTGGGTCTCAAGGGCGTTCTCCGTGATTTTGTGGATTGCGTCTCCACGGAAGCGGTTCGACTGCTGATACGGTGGTGTGTCGAACTTGTCACCGGGATAGACGTGCTTGACGTAGCGTAGATAGTACTCTCGCGGACATCGCTCCTGTGTCCTGAGCTTACTCTTGCTAATCAGCTGGTCGGGACCTCGGATAACGAACGTTGTCACGTTGAGGAAGAAGACTCCGTTTTTGTCGCTTCGGTTCGGGACGGCGCGAACCAGAATTTCTTCACCTCGATGAAGAGAGGTCCCATCAGGTGAGTAATCACCCTGCTCCAACTGTGCTGGCGATGGTATCTCGAGAGTCGATAACACATTTGAAGCAGTCTGTTCAAGTCCATCGTGATTCTCGGGTTCGTCCATCCAAAAGGAGAGGGCGACCTCCTCCTCTATATCGTGGTACGGATCGTCGATGTGATAGACAGTCTTGTCGCCCGCGGTTTCGCCCGGCATTGGGTCGCTCTGGATGCGACAGCGCACGGTCACTTCCGGGCCAGGGTCGTTCTCAACTCGGTCAACAACTGTGGAAAGAGATTGGATCATGCGTCGAAAACCTCTGTAAGTAGCCGTCGGTTCAGCCTCGATTCTTGTTGCCCGGTCCCATGCAGACACAACCCTGCATCGGTTTTCAGGCAATCAGGACAAGCGGTCACACACTGGACAGTCAGCGCGCCAAGTCGCTCGCCGAGTTCTGCGATGTCTCGCCTGCCTGAGTCGCTGGCGAACCGTTCGTAGGTCGCCTTGGTAGTGGGGTCGGTGAAGACGTGTCGGTCGAGATGAAGTGCGAGGTCGACGACGCGTGGTGTCCGACCGATATGATCTTCTACAGTCGTGTACTCGCCTGCGACGTACGAATAAAACGCCGCGAGTTCCCTCGTCTCGAAAAGAGTACTGACTCGCTGTTCGACGTGCGACACGATATCGTCAAACGAATAGGCCGTTTCGTCGTCAACGAGACTCCTAACTGTCTGCTTGACAAGTGAAACGAATTCGTCGCGGTCACTCTGATACACATCGTACAGCGATCCGTTGGGATATGAGGCGAGCAGTTCGACGGTTGCTCGGTCGGCAGTCGCGGAGTGACACCGACCCTGTACTGCGAAGCCGGCTTCGACCTGTGGGGAAGAATCGTCCTGCAATTGTTCGTACACTTCCTTGGCAATCCCCGCGCCCCCTTGTATCGGGTCGTACACTGCAATACGGGCAGAATCGTCGTCCACCGCTTGGAAGTTAACATCGTACCACAATTCGAACGAAGTCCCCGACCCGGTCATATTATTCGACCAAGTCGAAAGAGCGTGTTCAGTTGAGTGAACAAGCACTCGCTCGACAAACTCGGTCAGCAGATCTTGGTTTCGACACTTGCCCAGGAGTTTGGCCATCGTCCCCGGATTTTCTTCGACCGTTTCGAAGACTGTCGATACTGCTCGACTCTCGTGTCCGAGAAGCCGCAAGTGCCGGTCCGAATCCTCCGGGAGGAGCTGTTCTATCTCCTCAACGATAGCCGGCCCTGAAAGGCTGAATACGCCGAAATCGTCGTCATCAACGACCCGCCGCCAATAATCAATGCCGATAAGATGTTCTACCAGTGGTTCGACTGCGAACCTATGCTGCAGTGCCCGTTCCTCGAAGAACAGGTGCTCCCAGACCTGTGTCCGCAGAAAGGCGAATCTGAGGTCGCGTTCAAGCTTCGGATTAGCTTCGAGTACAGATTCGATTCGTGACTGGAGAGTTGAGCGGTCGAGTTCGAATGTGAGGAGTTGACTCCGTTCCTTGCTCGCCACGAACGCTGTCGTGTCGTCTTCTTCGGATCGGTAGCGAATGATCCCCGACTTTGTCTCCGTTGATCCTTGAGGGTACAGAGTTAGCAGGGACGCGTAGTAGCAGCGGACAAACTCGCGTTCATCGTCGAAAGAGAATCCCTGCACAATATCTCCGTCGCTAAGCGGTACTGGTTCGTCTTCGATTGGGTCAAGCACGTGCTTGAACCACAGGTAGTTCGTGGTCGGATCTGACGAGAGGGCTTCTGTCCGCATTGGTGGGTCTCCTGTCCAAACAATCCCCTTCTCGGGGATCCAGACATATTTCGGGTCGTCTTTATTCTCTTTCGTCACTCGGACCGCTAACGGTACATAGACCCGGACCTCAGAGGGATCGTAGGGTAGTTCTGTATACGCAACTTCGGACACATCACCCAATAAGTCCGTGAGCGGGAACGACTCACCCCATTCGAACATCGGGCTGACATCCGCATGTCCCTTTTGTGTTTCGTGATCCCAGGCTCCTCGCCAGAGATCGAAATTACCCCACCGTTGTTTGTAGCCTCCGGGGAGGAAGCTGCTCAGCATCTGATTGAGATTCTCGCGTGCGAGGGTCTCACCACTATCTTCGTTGGCATCAACAACAGTAACACTACCACCAATCTCTTCGGGGATGAATGTCGACGGAACGACAAATGGGCTCTTAGAAACGGAGTCTGCGCCATACAAACCGGCTAGGTCCAGATACGGGAAATCTTGGTCTTCAAGGTAGCTTCTGATTCCCTGGAGTCTCGTAATTTGCTCCGCAGTCGTCCGTTCGGGAGGCACATCATGTGGTGGCTCTTCGCTCATCGTTCAGTCTCCAGCTTTTCAAGTAACTCGTCGAGATACTCGAACGCCCCGTTGTTGTCGCGCTGGAGCATCTCCGAGAAGAATTCCCAGTAGGGTGAATCATCGTGTCCTGGCGCCACTGCCTCATCCAGGGCAGACATATACGAATCAAACTCTGAAACAACTCGCCTCACCTCTTCGTCGCTGACTCCGAAGGATTCAGCGAGCCACTCGTGGAGCTCAATACGATGGTTGTCGACCGACTGCTGGAGATACTCGATGTCCGGCCCGGGTTGGCCACGTCCCCGAAACAGCCGTTCGGCGTCGACCGAATCTGATACGTTGAAATAATCGATGAGCGCCGCAGTCATGTGCTCACGTCGGATGAACTGATTATTCTCGTCAAGGGGGATTCTGAGATGCTCATCCCGAGGGTTGCTGAGATAATTTGAGTGGTGGAAGTAGTACGAGTCAGTCGGCGTCGAACCGAGAACTACCACTGTGATAGGCTCGTCTTCGGCGTCTCGCCCACCACGGCCCTTACGCTGCAGAAACCCCGGCACGTTTCGCGGTGCCCGGTACTGGAAGGTTCCGATAATACTCTCGTGGTCGAATCCGACTTCAAGTGCGCTCGTTGATATCAACTGGTCCCACTCGTCGCCCGCCGGTCGATCCGACCCGGCCAGTTTCGTATTCCCGCTGCGATGGATAGCGACCGTCATCTCCTCGAGATCCAACTCTCGGTCCTGCATAGTCCACCAGCACTCTCCATCCTGATAAACCGGGCAGGGATTGATGTTCTGATTTGGAGGGAGCGATTCGCAGACGGCCGCTTCGCCATATTCATCGTCAGTCGAACCCCGGAACAAATCACGAGGACAGTCTGGATTATTCCCTCTTTCACCGAGGATCGCGTCCGGAAACCGGTACTTGAATAGACCGTCTTCTTCGGCCTCCTGCACATACCCGCCGAGTCGACTCACCGAGTCGATTGAGTCTACGAAACCGAGCACGCGGTCCTTGTTTGCGTCAAGTTCGTCCCGGTCGCTCGCACGCTCTTTGCGCATCGTGTGGAAGAACCCAAACGCTACCTGAATCATACACGAAAGATTAGTGGCTGTCGTCGGACTCACATCACTCCACTCCTCACGGGGCTTGTACACCGAGTCGCCCATTGGAACCAACACGTCTCGCGGATCAGTTGCTTTTACAAAGACGAAGTGTTCTCGACTCAACTTGTCTTTCTCGTCTTCCTGTGGGCTGATCCGACTAGCCGAGTCCGTGTCAAATATCCGGCGTGTGAAGTCTTCAGCGTTATCGATAGTTGCGCTTGAGGCGACGAGCATTGGCGATTGCTGATTCGCTCGTTTTCGGAGTGCCTGTTTGAATCGGCGCACTACATTGGCGACGTTCATACCCGCCTGATCTGTGTAAATGTGAACTTCATCAAGGACGAAAAACTTCGGCGGGTACGGACTCTGCCAGAACGCTTGACGACCGTACTTGTCCATAAGCCGCCGATGTATCGAATCCTGCGTCGTCACGATAATATCTGCGGATGCTCCTCTATCGACGGTTACGTAATTAACACTATGTGAGCCGCCGCTCGAACATTCGAAGTTGTCATTTCTGAACCCATCGGGTACTTCCAGTGTCCCGTCGCAGTGTGGACAGGGAAGCGTGACTTCTCCTCGAGTGCTGTGTTGGAGGCTGAGAGTAAGCGGTGCGTCCTCAAATGACGCGTCAAGTTTGCCTTCGATTCGGTTGATCGCGCTAATATACTTGAACGCCCGCTCAAACTGATTGTCACAAAGGTCGCGTCGTGGATACGTTAGTACTGCTTTGTTGCCCTTGATGTGGGCTTTCGACGCCGTGAGACAATAGGCCAGTGTAGGAAAGAGGAAGGCCTCGGTTTTCCCGCCGCCGGTACTCGCAGTGACGACATGTGATTTCGACTCTGTGGTCGATTGGTCTGTCACGGCGTCGAGATAAAGGTCTCTGAACGCTCGCGCCTGATAGGCCGCAAGGGAATCAAAATCTTCGGGCAGACCGTCGTCAAAGAATTGACTCATCGTATTCATCGTCTCTCTAACGAGGTCACGCCAGTCGTTTCCGACGGTGTCCGCAAATTCCCACGCAGGGTCAGTATCGTCAGAAGCAACGCGTTCGTTGATTTTTCGTATGGGCTGACGGAAACGGGCGGCCTTCTTCTCGTCGCGCCCCATTATCGGTTGCTGGCGGTCCTTGGAAGCTAACTTGACCATCTTCACCAAATTCGGCGTGAAGTTATAATCAGTGTCAGCGCTGAGACGCTGGCGCATCAGAGCAAAGTACCGTGTCATTTCTGCAACGTGACTACGCACCTGCTGTCGGTTGTATACGTAGAGAAGATGCCCGTCCTCAACGAGTTGTTCGACGAGGCGCTTGAAAATCGCCCTGGCAATAGCCTCTTCGCCGAGTTCCATCGTGTCGACGATGAGAGCATCCGACCGGAGTACGTCGGTCAGGAAGTCACTCTCTCCCTGACAGTGTTCAGCCTCGAACTCGTCGTAGACATCCGAAAGCGATGCTGCTGCGTCGTAGTTGCCAGCGTTGATCTGTCGACTACACTCTTCGGTGACTGCGTCCACGACATCATCCTGCACCTCCCTGTAGACCGAATCTCGGTCAGTGAAGGTCTCCCACGCCCTGCTGATGGCATCGAGGTCAAGAGCTGTATCTCGCTGACTCATCCATTGAAATCCACTGTTACGTCTGCGAGTTGTCCGTCTGCATGCAGTTGTGTGAGATGGTCCATGATTGTCGGGATATCGAAGTCGGTTGCTGCTGCTGTCCGCATGACGCTACCGTCATGTTCCAATAGTAACTGACGGAGCCGTTGTCCTGTCGACTGTTCGACCTCTGATTCGATCGCATCGGTGACCTCCGCCAGCAGTGTCTCGGCATGGCCTCGTTCAACGCACTGACTTATGTCTGAGTCAACGATTAGCTCGTATTCCTCAACTGTCGAAGCGAGTTCCGTTGCGACCAGTTGTTCCGCTCGCGCACTGGCAGTCAGCAAATGAAGTTCAAGGCATCCTTCTAATGCAACTCGTGCCGTGTTTGCCGCGCGGTCCTCTAATCCGCTCTCAAGAAGTTCCTCAACATCCGTCCGTTTGTCTTTGATGCTGCGGAGGTCCGTCGCGTGTGCCGTTCGCTCGTCGTTTTTTTCTCCGAGTTCCGAGAGTGAATCGTGTATATCGTCGAGGAGCTTCGTCCCGATATCCAGATATCGTGTTGCACGGGCGCTGTTGGGGATACGCGTTTCAAGCCAACCGTCGAGTTGCCGGATAGAAGTATCGAGCTTGCCCGGCGACACTCTGTCGTTTGATTCCACTTGCTCGTGTCTATCACTATCAACTAAGGTTTGAAGCATAGAGAGGCGGCGTTCTAAGTCTGTGACATCAGGTTCGACATCCTGTTCCAGATTGTGTTCCCGGACCAGTTCAGCGATACCAGACAAGTGGTAGTCGAGGCGATTGACATCTGCCTCGACCACAGTTCGCTGTCTTTCTCCAAGTGCCGACAGGATTCGTGATAGGATTGCTACACGCTGAACTGTCTCCTCAGCAAGTTCAATATCCGCCTCTGTCACTTCCAGTGTTTGATCTAGTTCATCGAGTTCTTGCTCGAGGCCGACCAATGCCTCGACCACACGGTCGGGGACGGAGTTGGTTCCCTCAATTTCTGAGTACTCTTCTTTGGCTACAGACAGTTGGCTACGACCCCTTTCGAGTACCGTTTCGAAGGTGTCGGTGGAGGTTGGCTGGCCCATCCGCGATACAGAGTCATGACTAAGTGACGTGATAAAGATACTGACAGCAGATTAGTTTGTTTCAATATATATCTAAAAAATTCGCCAGGATGAACATATCGCTCGTTGCAGTCCAAATCTTAATGCGAGGCAAGCGGCTATCTCCATATGGCGCATTACGCGCCTACGGTGATAACCGAAACAAATCTACGTCGATCGGGCTATCCTGGGTTGGTCAAAACCCCGGACAAGTGGTCGACGGTTCGCTCCGGCGTAACCAACCGGAGCAAACCAGTCCTCTCGGACTGGCATTCTGCAACCTGAGAGTGGCTTATTTTGAGCGAGGATTTTCTTGTTTATATACTACGGTGCACACCGATTGAGTAGTAAACTCACAACATCGTAGCAACACGTTACCACGCCACCCACAGATTTATCATATCTGTGGAGATATACTAATAGCAAGGCTACCGCGGACCAAAATCCGCGTCCACCGAGTACCGGAGAAATCCTCCGGACACCGTGGTGGTACCACGGTTATCACCGTACAAACATGCACTCCCAACACCGTTCCACGGCCAGCGTACCGACTGCTAGACAATTTCAGATCTCCTCAACCGACAAACAGCGACCGCAGTCGCCCAGTATTCAAGAGGGGCGAGTCTGTCCCAATTGTAGCGCCCACATTGAGACAATAGATATATCTGAAGCAGTCTGTCCCGACTGCGATATTGTCGTCACACCGGAACCGATCTCGACTGCTCCTCGCCCCCGATACAACGACGAGGATGATACAAAAAGACAATCAGGCAGTCGACTGACTTGGCTATACGCCGACCGAGGGCTTGGTGCTGGCGTTGATTCAGGTGCTACAAATGACGGCCAGGGCACACCGCTGTCGGAAACACAGCGTCGCCTGACCCGAGACACCGGATGGACCAAGCATCTATCACCACGAGATTCCCGGCTGGACTACGCACTCGGTGAAATACGTCGAATGGGTAGCGAACTCGGTATTCCAACGTCAGAACTCGAACAGGCGGCGCGATTGTACCGACAGGCACACGCGGGTGGCCATATCACAGGACGCTCTGTCGATGGGTTCGCGGCCGCGTGTCTCCTTGTGGCTGTGCGGCAAAGTTCGCTCCGACTGCCCGCGTCTCAGCGTGAAATACAGAACGTATCGCGTGCGACTAGCGAGCAACTCCGGACGGCACGTGGGGTGCTGGAAGTCCGGCTTAGTGTGGAGATTCCACCGATGGATCCCCGAGACTTCCTACCGCGAGCGGCATCGCGGCTATCGGCGCCGTGGAGAGTCAAGCGGTGTGCGATTGAACTACTCAATGCTCACGCGACCGATGAGGAGAATTTTAGAGGTATTTCTCCCCGTACGCTTGCGGCTGCGGCACTTCACGCCGCTTTCGACCTCGTTGACTGTGCAGACCGGCCGAAATTGTCGGAAATATCAGAAATCCTTGACGTATCACAAAGCACGATTAGTGAGCGCAAGAACCACGTGCTCGAACACCGAGAGGCCTGGAGGCAGACGAAGAGTCAAGGATTTGACTGCTGACTAGAACCTCTGCATCTCGCACGCTGTTTGTGTCAGTTCTCCTGTATTTAAACAAAGATAGAGTTCAGTGAGATAGGAGGCGGACACCTATGTTTCTTCCACTGGGTTCAGGTTGATGTCCCGAGTCAACAACTCCGAGACGCCATCTCTGTCGAGCGTGTTGGGATCGTTGTAGGTGTCACACCCGTACTGGAAGACACAGAGCGGACAACCGTCGTCACAGTCACACGCGAAGTGGTCTATCATCAGGTCCATTCCTTCCTCGAAGTTACGGAAAGTCTCGCCGTCGGATTCGACCAGCAACCGCGTGATCTGTGCGCCACCTTCCTGTGAGTCGAAGAGGTAGATCGTGTCGTCGTCGACTACCTCCGTGAGTTCCCGGATATCGACGCCTCCGAGATACTGGAGTGCAACTCGGAATCCGTGCGTAAGCGCGTGGGCGGTGTGGCCCCCATCGTCGTTGGCCAGCGAGATGCGGACACCACTGGTCGAATACGCGTATCCCAGACGGACGAACTCCGAGGGGTCGTCGAATCCGTCGGGGTCGTGCTCGGGGTCGGTCGTACACCTCGCAGTCTCCTCTTCCTGGTCACGGACGATGATTCCCGTACACCCATCGTGTCCGCAGCGCTCGAACAGTGTCTCTCGCGGATCTATTGCGCCCGTCTGGTACTTGGCCCGGAAACTGGTCGCGTGGACGAGTACCTTTAGGTCGCCGTACTCAATGGTCCCGACTTCCTCACCGGCGTCGTTCTCGAAGGTGAACTCGTCGACGGGCTCGAAGGACAGCACTGAAGTCTCACGCTCGGCGAACGTGCTCTGTATCTCGTTGTCGGAGTCCTGGTAGATATCGCGGGCGAGGAAATCGTCGCCGACAGATGGCGAGAGATCGGCACGGTACGCGGTCACCGAGTCAAGGACGGCCAATTTGCGCGGCTTCAGCGACACGTCTGCGGAACACGTCGCACAGGAGTCAGTGTCACGTGGGTACGACTGATGGCAGGCGGGGCAAACGAGTTCCTCTGCCAACTGCTCGTTGCCATCAACTTCCCGAATCGTCTGGCGAGTCGTCTCGGACTGATACTCGTCGTACTCCGCCCTGCTGATTACGTAGGGGTCGTCGTTGTGAAGATACGCGGCACCTGGGTGGAGCTCTTTGATCGCCATCCGCATGTCCCGGCCCTGGCTGTCGGCAAGCGGTTCCCGTTCGTAGTCCTCCTTCACGAGCGTCGCGCCCACCGAGGTCGAAATCGACCGCATATTGAAGGCGTACTTGCTCTGGCGGGAGTTCCGAAAGAACTCGCTGTACTTCTGTGTCCGAATGTCAGTAAGGTGATCGTCGATGACAGACTCCTGTGTCCTGAGTCGGTCGATCTCCTCACGCAGCGTCTCCGCCTCCTCGTCGTCACGAGTTCGCCGCCGTTCCCGGTCCAGCTCCCGTCGCTTCTCGTAGAGTTCGTCCTGTGCGTCGATGAGATCCTCAGTGTAGTCGAAGTAGTGGTAGATGAACCGGTCGGCGAATGACTCGACAGCATCCGCGATCAGTCCCTCGAAGGTGGTCTCAGCGTGCCGAATCCGACCGGAGCAGTCCGCCTCGTCACAACGGTCACCAGCAACCTGTTCGTCTCCATACTTCAGCCCACAGAGTTCACAGTAGTGGTAATCCAGCAATGAAGCGAGGTGCTTCCGGATGTCGTCGGCATTGTCGTGTACGAGTTCCTCAAGGACCTGAATCTTCGGCCGCCGGGTGTCCATCTGCAACACGTCGTTCGTCTGCTCGCGGATGGCCGTGAGTTTACTCCACCCGTCGACTGTCGTCCTGTCTGGATGCTTCTCGAATCGGTCTCCGTTCTGGACGACCGCCCGGTTCCCTTTGTGCTCTATCTTCCAGTCGATGCCGAAGTTCGCCGCGACGTAATCAAACACTGCCCACGAGAGCGAAACGCGGAGGACCTCCTCGTTGTGCTCGTTGAGTGGCACGTCCTTGGGAGACGTATCGATGAGGTCAATCGGGTTCTCGTAGTAGTAGAAGTCGATCGGATTGCGTTGACTGACACTGTGGACCAACGCGGACTTCGAGGAACGACCGGCACGCCCGACCCGCTGGAGGTAGGCGTTCATGTTCGGAGGCGTCCCAAACAACAGGAGCGAGTCCAGCGAGCCGATGTCGACGCCGACCTCCATCGTCGGCCCCGAAGAGAGGAAGTGTGGGTGTTTTCCCTCCTTGAACAGGTACTCGATGTTCCGCCGCTCTTGTTTGTCCGTGAGACCAAGATACTCGCGGGCCCAGAGCATCATCGCCGGCGAGTAGGTGGCCCTGAACGCGCGATAGGAGAATCGTGGGTGTTCCGGTCGGGCGGCCTCGTTGAGCGAGGTTTCGTATGCTCTGACATCCGACGGTTCGACTCCGAATCGACTCTCCAGACTCGAATACGTCTCGTTCCGTCCGGGGTCGTACCAGAGGTCGTCCCCGTCGCCGGCTTCTGTGACCTCCAGCGCTTCTGGTGACAGTGAGACCCACTCTTCGTGCTCGTCCGTTTCGAGGACACCACCTTTGACGAGCCCCTGTAACACCGGCGTCGGCTGCTTCAAGCCTGATTCATCCCGCAGCGCTTCAATGTGGAGTCGGTTCCCGGCCTCGATCAGTGGCCGGAGTATAGCTCGCTCGTCACTGGAAAGGTCGATCCCCGGGTCGAGACGAACGTCCAGTACTCCGTCCTTGCTCAGTGGACCGTCACGTTCCCTATACCGACGGTTGAACCGGTGTGGAATTGTTCGCCTAAGCAGTCGGTCTCTGACGGCGTTCTCAGGATCCCAGTTCCGGCGTGCCCGCCCCTTGAGTTTGTGATGGAGCGAAACCATTCCCTCGGAGACATCACGGGTGGTCGAGAGTTCGGATTCCAGTTGTGCAATCGTATTGAACGCGTCATCGAATACCTCCTCCAGCGGGACCCAACCGTCGGCCGAGACCGTAGCGGAGACAAGGAGTTGATCGAGGACGGTCTCCGACTCGGGGTCATCGAAGTCCCGACGGAGTTCCTTCATGTCCTTGTGCGCATCGGCGAACGAGAGCATCTTCGCGGACTCGAACCCCTCGTCGTCCACCACGGAGCGAAGTAGATACTGTGCGGTCGTGACCGCGAGGTTGTTCTGGCTGTAGCGGAGTTCGTCGTACCGATTCAGGTCGTAACTCGTTCCGGAGTGATAACACGGAACACCGGTCCGGAAGTCGGTAGGGGCCCGTATCCCACCGTTGGTGTCGAATGTTCCGTACGACTCCACATCGACAGACCGTTCAACGTACTCCGGGTCGTCGCAACCGCAGTCGTACCCGGCCACTACTTCCTCGCCACAGTTCTGACACTCGAGTCGGCGGGTCAACTCAAAGAGACCTGCCCGTGCGAAGGTGTACGACCCACACTCACAGGTGCCATCGGGTTCTGTCTCGAAGTGGACACGGTCGCACTCGTTCTTCTTGCAGACCCAAGGGAGGTAGTTCGTGTTCGTGACTGTCGCACCGCAGTCGCACTCGATTTCACTCTCCTCACTGAGGTGGTGGGTCCCGCAGTCCTGACAATCAAACTTCTGGTGAGTCGTCTGCAGAACGAGCGCGTCGGAGCCACAGACATCACAACCGAAGGAGACGGCGTGTTCCCGCTCACAGGAAGGGTCGGTACAGACAGCCGTGTCGCCGTCGACTCTGACGGTGGGTGCACCACAGTCATCACAGTCCGTGATCGTCTGACGGCGACCGACGTGACCACAGTTGGTGCATTCGTGCCATGGACTGAAGGTGATTTTGAGTGACTCCACCGTCTCTCCTGTCGCCGCACACCGTTGGCACGTGTGTGATTCTTCCCGGGTTCCGCCGTGCTCTGTCGGGGTGTACGGGTCGAGTTGTTCACACTCCGGACAGAACCAGGCGACGAGAGACTCTTCGCCACAGTGGTTGCAGTAACTCGACCGAGTCACGAACCCGTACCCACACTCCGTACACGAGCCCTGTGGTGAACGATACACCGCATCGCAGTTCGTACAGGCGTAGAATCCGTCTAGGGGCCAGGAGAACAGGTGGCTTCGGTTCTCGAGGAGGCCGGAGAATTCTCCGACGGTACGGACGTTCGAGAGCGTCCTCTCTGCCTGCTCTGCGGTAAGGTCGAACGAATCCTGCAGGTCGGACAGGAGTTGCTGGCGGGTCCGTGGCTCGTCGTGAAGCAATCCATGGATGTGCTGGACTGTTGCTATCGCGTCTGAATCATGCTCTGTCGCCGTTAGAAAGTCAAACAAGTCGTCGCTGACAGCTTCCTCCAGCTCGTGCCGACTCAGATCTTCGTACCCAGAGACGACGAAATCACGGTCAGCTAATGCCGGTGGCGTAGCGCCCGGATCTCGGCCCATATCGGTAAGGTTCCTCTCGTCAATTTCGACGTTCGAGAGCGTCCCTGGGATAGAGTCGGGTGGATCCGGGTCCAGCTCCCGTGGTTGTTCGTCCACATGGTGGATGTCAGCGACCCCTGCGACCTTTCTGAAGAGTTCGTCGTGGTTATTCACCGTCGCAGAGCTGGCGATCACCTGCAGATCGTCCTCGTCGAACCGCGCCTCCCTGAGAGCTCGCAGTCGTTTCACGAGCATCGACGTGTAGCTCCCGAACAAACCGGTGTACGTGTGCACTTCGTCGAAGACGAGGAAATCGGGTTCGTAGATGAACGTTTCCTGTTCGGATGGCGCATTGACGTTCATCGCCCGGTAGTTGATGATGTCCGGGTTAGTCAGTACGATGTCTACGTCCTTCTCGAGGACATCGTTCTTCGTTAAGTGTATGAAGTCAAGCGGAACGTCGTCCTCGCACTGCTGCTTCGTCGGCTTGACAGTGAACCGTCCAGTATCCGGTGTCACACGGAGGTTCTTGCTACACCCTTGGCACTTCGTCAGGTCCTCGTTATAGCCAGGACACTCGAAGAACTTGAACGAAGACCGAAGGTACCCTTCTGCCCCCTTTTCGCCGGTATGGGTCGGCGTGTCGCCGTCGTAGATGCCGACGGTGATTCGTTTCCGACGGGGGAGTTCGCGGTTGATCTTGTACAGATACTCGATGAGACGCTTGAGCTGGTCCTGTGCCAGTGCTTTCGTCGGATAGACGAGCAGCGCCTTGACACTGTCCGGAGCACAGTCAGGGATTTCGTTCTCCTTCGCTCGCAGTATGTAATCCAGAATTGGGATGAGCCACGCTTCGGTCTTTCCGCGTCCAGTTGCCGCAGTGATGAGGGTATCGTCACCGCTGTCGACCGCGTCAATAGCACGCTCTTGGAAGTCGTACAACCTGTCGAATCCAAGTGATGAGAAGGCGTGTCGGATTCGCGGATGGATCCCAGCGTCCGTGGCGAAACTCTCCCACGTCTGGTCGCTCCAGTTCGGAACGTCAAGTGCCTGAAGATAGGGCCCTCGTGAGCCGATGAACGACCCATCGTTGTCCGTCTCCTGAAACCGGTGGTAAACGTGCTTGGCGGCGGGAGCCTTATTGCCAAGGACGTACGATTCATATGCGTCCTGTACTTCTTCGGCGCGCTGAGCGGGATCGTTCATTATGATCGGAGTTCTACCTGTAGTGCGGATTCGAGTTCGTCAACTTCCTTGATCTCTTCGAGTGATTGGATCGAGAGGTCCGCGAGTCTGACTGGATCGTTCCCGGTGAACTGTTTTAGGTCTTCTATCGTCGAGTCAGATAGACCATGTTCGCGTTGGAAGGTCTCCCATCCTTGCTTCGACGAGTGCTCTTCCCACTCCGATTTGAGACGGTCCCAGCGAGCAGAAAGAGAGGAGATCGACGTGCTTGTGTTCCAAACTTCAGTCCGCAGGAACGACTGCATCTTCCTGATGTGGCTCACGAAGTCGTCGTTCTGTCCGCCGATGATGGAGTTAAGTTCTTTCGCAGAATTAAGTTCGGCTGCTCGACCGTCGATGTACTCGTCCTCGATGTGATTCTTTACGCGATCGATAGCGTCGTCCAGACTGTTTTCCGCGCTGTCTAACCTCGAGTAGTACCCAGCGAACGAGACTTTTTCGGCCGCCGTCAGTATCTCCTCGTCTTCGATATTCGCACCTTGGCTTGCGTCGTCGATTGCATCGACGAGACCAGCACAGTCAGACCGGTCTCCGTCGAACACCTCTTCAAGGACCGAAACGTAGAAACTGAGCTCTTCCGCTCGCGTGTCGATATCGTCGAGTTTGACGGTAATTCGCTTAATCGAGTCCGTCGCTGAATCGACCTTCTGCTCGGTATTTTTCGCCCTCTCTATCCGATCGGCTTTCTCTTCGACTGCATTGACTGACTCTTCGAGTTGGCTGCTGTACGATGTTGCCATAGTTAGATCCCTCCCATGGTTTTGCTAACGATGTCACGTTTGTTCTGGAACTTCTGGAACTCGTCCGATTGTCGAATGAGGTTCCTGAACTCGTCGGCTCCAGCCTCAGGATGGTCCTCTATCGCCGCAATCATCTCGCCAAGTACCTCGTAGACGAGCCAGGCTTTCTGCTTGTTCCTGCTCCGGTGGTACTCGTACATGAGCGACATGACTTCGAGACCAGTGTCTGGGTCTGCCTCCTCGAACGTGGCCAGTGCATCTCCGAAGTCGCGTAATCCTAGTTCCTCCGAACCGTCCTTGAGGATGGTCTTCGCGTTCTCCCATCTGACCTGGAAGTTCACGTCCAGGGGCTGTATACTTGCCTCGAGTCGGTTGAATATATCCAACAAATCATCGGCTGTGTAGCTTCTACTGTACAACTCTTTCACCACCTGTATATCCTCGTGAATGACTTCGATATCGAACGACTGCTGGAGTTTCTGCAGTTCGTTCGCGTAATTGGATACCGTCTCGAACAGTTTCTCCACTCGAGCTGTGGCATTGCTTCGTGTAGTCCCGACGCGGTACCCGTCAGCGACCTCCGAGGAGGAGATACGTGCCGCAGCGTCGAGGTAGTCCTCGAAGTTCTCACTGACGTTCTTGACGGCTGGCTCCAATCGTTCGTGATCGACAAAATTCGACTTGAGTAGGAAGAACCCCTGACACAGATTGCCGATATCCGAACGGCGGGTGGTCAACTGGCTGAATCCGTCTTCGAGTGAGGAGGGTAACTCGAAGGGCGCCTCATCTTTGTCCACTTTGAACGGTGAGACACTGTCGAGTTTGTACTCGTCCGGGTCCCGGAGCAACTGAGCACGATCAATCTCTTCCACACCGTGGGCCGCGTTCAGCAGCAGGAAACGAGCAAGGACCAGGAACTCCTCAAGGGTCATATCGTCGGCGAGGGCGTCTTCGAGGTCTTCACGCATCGTCGAGCGCAGTGCAAAGACCTGATTGTCACACCACGACCGGATGGCGTCGAAGTTCGCCTCGTCACGGAACTCGTCTTCAAGTCCGTACAGCATCATCTCGTAGAGCAGTCGTTCGTAGTCAGCATCGCCCTCGGTGACGTGAGTGACGGTCACAGCCACGTCCTTGGTCGCATCTGGCCCGCGAATCTCCACGGGGACATGATCCCCACTGGCATAGTAGAACCCCGCCGTCCCGGTGGTGGTCGCTTTTTCGTTCGCAAGTCGTGTCGGGTCATAGAACCGGTTCAACGCCGCGACCACACCTTCTTTCAGTTGGTTCGAACTTGGGAAATCCCCGCCACCACCGTACCAACTCCTGAACTGCTCGATGCGCTTTGCACGCTGGCTCTGAGCTTCCTTGTCAATATCCGACTTCTGCTCCGTTCCAGGGTCTGTGACCGTCGACTCCGTTTTTTGGTCATCGCCGTCACTTTCGACCTCCGTCTCGGGCGTCTCGTTCTCATCCCCGCTCTTGAACTGCTGACCCGGGTTATCAACGTCGACTGGACGGAGGTCGGACTCTGGAATCTCCCACCCGACGTTCTCGTACAGGACGTTGAGGACGACGAGGTCATTTTTGATCGATGTCTCTTCGGGAATGTCGACATCGAACGTCTCGAAATACGCGACTGGCACAACCACTTGGCCGTCTTCCATCCGACCGTACCACTTCACGAGTTGCCTGAACGATGGGCTCTGTGACTCTGCCGAGGTTGGGGCCGAGAACTCTCGGATATACGTGTTCCCCTCTATTTTCTCGTGAGGCGGGATACCCGAGAGGAGGCAGTCTCCGATTACGTGATAGAGGAGCAACCGTGGTGTCTGCTGCAGCGTTCCCTCCTCCTCCAGGTGCGAGTACGCCCGCATCACGAACCGTTTGTTGAACGGGTACAATTCCTCGAACTCTACCTCGTTGATCGAATCGCCGACCGACACGTCAGAGTGCTCCTTGATGACATCGAGGTACTTTTGGACCAATTGTACCGGCATCGCTCCGTTCTCGAGGAAATACGCCTGCCCGTCCTCGTTGGTCATCTGGAGGTATCCCTCGGCCCGCTGGCGCATGTACGACAGATCGCCGGTCATCAGGGCGTCGTCAGCTTTCTCACTCTCCCATCCGGTCGTGTACCCGAGGACGACATCGAAGCCACTCTCCATCTCACCGCCGCCATCACCGAGCTGGAATATATGATCGAGAAGATCGTCTTTAAGAACTGTAAACGTCGTCACGTCCTCGGCAATGAGGACGGGTCGTTTCCCCTCTTTCTGGTACTGGTCGGAGACCTTAATCAGTTCGGCCTGGAAGTCCTCGATACCGAGGTTCTTCATCAGTCGGTCGTGAATCGCGTTCCTGACCGTCGGATACACCTCGCTGTCTTTGAACGACTCTCCGAACACGTTGAAACAGATTCGGCCGAACTCCTCACGCGTGATCAGTTCAATCCGCTGTTCCCGCTCCTCTTCTTCGACCGCTTCTTGATACTCTCGGATGTTCTCCTGGAGGACCGACCGGAGATCGAGTTTGTTCTGGTTGTCGGCGATGAACTCGGAAAGATCGAAGCCGCTGAAACTCTCCGTATTCGCTCCGAAAGTGTTCAGACCAGAGATGATGAAATCGGCGAGGTCGTCCGGATTCAACTCAACAATGTCGTCGAGTTCGTCGTGCTCCGTGTCGATGTGCTCGTAGAGCTTCTCGAGAATGTCGCTCAGACGTGTGCTGTTCCGAGAGATATGAATCGCTACGTGGTCCTCAGCACCTGCGAGGTCCCCGTACCCGTTGATCTGGTACTCGAGCCACTGGCAGAGGTGACTCTTCCCGCTACCGACCTCTCCCTTAAGGAGGTATATCCGGTTCTCTTCGTCTTTGGGACTGGACTGTGAGATATGTTCGAACAGGCCTTCCTCAGAGACGAAGTCGCCGTCGTATCCGATCAGCGTCTCAGCACGGATCTTGTTAATTGGAATGTGAGTCTCAAGGAAAACGTCGGGTGATTTCTGCTGTGACTCCTGTTTGATGTAGTCCGTGACGACATCCTCATCCCACGTCTTGGGGAATGCACTCATGCTGTGACCCTCCGTTCACTCCGATCGAGCGGATACCTGTAGGAGGCACGATCCAGTCTATCGTTCATGGTGAACGTTGCGACCGCTTCGGTTCCTCCCTTCCGACGAGGAAGGTCGACGACGTTCTCGGTATCGGACATGGACCGTGTTTGCAGCACGTCCTCTTCTTCCATGTTTCGCACGACATCGGCGACTCCGGGGGTGACTTTTGGAGTCCCTGGTCTGGATGCATACATTGGCAGAAACTCCTCATCGATCCACCCCAGGGCCCGTGAGAGGCGCTCCGGGTCCTCACCGTTCTCACTGTACCAAGTGAGCAGTTCGTGGAGCAACCGCCGAGTTGGCGACGCGACGATCTCATTATCGTCGTCTGCAGTCACGTACGATATTGCACCCAGTGTATCCGACAAGTTCGCCCACATCCGGATTTTCTCCTCATTCCACTGGAGTCCAAATGTCTCGTCGTCGTCGTCGGCGACCTCCTCTAACAGGACCTCCTGAGGTATCCGCCGCCGGTTCTGTTTCGCCATCACGTCGAAGACGTACGAGAGGTGGTACTGACGTTCGGGTTGTTGTCGGATGTGGTAGAGTACACGGGGTTCGAAAGAAATCTCTGGATAGATATCTTCGTTGAGTTTACTGACCACATCCTGTGCAGACACTTCAACCATGTCGATCGCCTTGAGGAACTTCAGACAATCGTCGACATGATCGGTGTTGATCTCATTTTTATTTGTATATGGTCGACCGAACCGCTTCTTCAGGGCCGAGACTGGAACGTCTCCCTGAACGTCGAGAACGCCGTAGATCGTCTTCAGTTCGGCGCCCCGAACAGACGTGTAGCCGGTCAACAGTGCCTCGGGTTTCGTGTTGTTGTATTCGTAGCTCATCGGGGGATACACTCGGTATCGTATAGGTCGGTGTTCTGCTCGCGCTCCTCGTCCAGCCGTTCTTTACGATACTCACAGCGCGCCAGCATCGCATCCATCTCGTTGGCAATCTTCTGGACATCACCACGCTCTAGCCATGAGCGGAGCGTCTCGCGGATCCGCTCGGTATACCGGTCCAGTAGCTGTTGCAGGTCGTGCTCTACGAAGTAGTACAACGGACCCCAAACCGGACTGTTCGGGGGTGCGACCTCGTAGTCGAAGAGTTCCACCAGCGTCTCCGCTGGCGCACCGACCTGCCGATGACAGTCGGATACTTTGTGGAAAAAGTAGTTCTTCGTTTTATTGAGTGGGAGGGCCGAGTTGAGTTCCTGTCTCACCGTCTGCTCGAGGAGATTCTCGTAGTTGACCGTCGTGACCGGCCCGTACTCGTCAGTAAGCGGCCGCTGCGGTGCGTAGGCTGGAATCCTCGGTGCGTTAGTATCGGTCACAAGGACGTACACGTCCTCTTCATCCCGCGCACGGATGATATCGTGGAGGACGTGCTGTTCTCCCTGCCGGTCGACCTCGCCGTCCGACACCGGGTACTCGGTCAGGCCCTGCTGGCTTACCAAATGAACGAGCGGATAGCCGAGTGAGTCGACAGCGAGGTCGTTCGGGTCAAGATACTCATATTCGACCATCCGGAAGTCGTTGTCCCAGAGCGGGGTGTGCAGAAAGCGCTCAAAACCGAACTCCGAAAAAAGTGGGAGACTCCGAAGTTGCGCCCGCTCTTCGTGTGTGTGCTTCCCGACCCTGGGTTCCTCTACGACGACGAGCTTCGTGTGTGACGAACCAGTGAGTTTCTCGAGTGCCTCTGTCACGTGATTTCTCACCTGATAATTCAGCTGATGTCATATAAATTGTCGCTCTTGGGTAGAGGATTGTTGGTCAGTTCTCAGCAGTAGCTGGAAGTCACAGCGGGCAAGGGTGACACGAACGTGTCACCCGACAAACGATGTTCCCAATCAAGACGTTTGTCTCGGAGCGTCGG
>Ga0208135_100523_pt1 | contig 22436 bp, 22 predicted proteins | sample AntDeeMetag02WF5_FD_184757 | JGI IMG/M metagenome (GOLD analysis project Ga0208135, IMG submission 184757) | Saline lake microbial communities from Deep Lake, Antarctica - Antarctic Deep Lake Metagenome 02WF5 (SPAdes) (version 2) | ecosystem: Environmental > Aquatic > Non-marine Saline and...
CGAACGCGAGGCCGTCCGCACGCCGATGCAGTGGGACGACTCGCCGAACGCCGGCTTCTCGACGGCCGCCCCCGAGGAGTGTTACAACCCGGTGATCGACGACGGGTCGTACGCCTACGACCGCGTCAACGTCGCCGACCAGCGCGACGACCCCGACTCGCTGCTCTCGCGGGTCGAGGCACTCGTCGCGGCCCGCGACGCGTGCCCCGAAATAGCGCGCGGCGACTACCGCGCGCTCGACACCGACCGGAAGGAGACGCGCGTCCACCGATTCGACCGAGCAGCCGGTGGCGACGAGGGGACAGACGGGACTGTTCTGCTCTGCGCGCACAACCTCGCAGACGAGCACCGCGAGGCCGTGGTCGGCTTCGACGTCGATCCGGACACCGTGGAGCACGTCGTCGGCGACGGCAACTATCACGTCGCGGAGGGCGGCGTCACCTTCCAACTCGACGCCTGCGACTACGTGTGGCTGCGCGGCGAGCAGCGATAACGACGCGAAAAGAATCGAGTACGGTCGCCGTTAGTCGTCCGCGAGCGTCGCGGCTCCCGGAACCGATCCGTCCTCGGCAGCGGCCGAGAGCAGTCGGTCGAGCCCGTCGACCATCGCGACGACGCTGGCGCGGGTGATGTCCGCGTCGGTCGAGGAGACCGAGACCGAACGGTCCCCGCGCGAGAGGTCGACCTCGACGGTGACGACCGCGTCGGTCCCGCCCGTGATCGCGTCTACGTGATACGAGTCGAGATCGAAGGAGACGCCTTCTCCGGCCGAGTCGCCGGCCAGCGCGGCGCGCACGGCTTCGAGGCCGGCGTCGACCGGACCCGCGCCCGTGCCGGAGGCGACGCGCTCCTCGTCGCCGACGCGGAGGCGAACCGACGCCGTCGGGAGGTTCCCGCCGGAGGTGGCCGAGAGGTCGACGAGTTCGACGCGGCGGTCGCGCTCGCGCCCCTGCACGTCCTCGGTGATGGCGAGCAGGTCGGCGTCGGTAACGCGCTTCCCGCGGTCACCGAGCTCCTTCACGCGGCTCACGACCGCGCTCAACTCGTCGTCGTCGACCGCGACGTCGTGTTCTGCGAGCGCGGCCTTGACGCCCGCGCGCCCGGCGTGTTTCCCGAGGACGAGCCGTCGCTCGCGGCCGACCGTTTCCGGCGGATACGGCTCGTACATCGTCCCGTCCTTGAGCGTGCCGTCGGTGTGGATGCCGGACTCGTGCGCGAAGGCGTTGGCGCCGCAGACCGCCTTGTTCGGGGGGAGCGCGACGCCGGTGGCCTCGCTCACGACGCGACAGAGCCGGTAGAGTCGCTCTAGTTCGACCGTGTCATGTCGTACGAGCGGGCGAGCGCGACGGCGACTTCTTCGAGAGCGACGTTGCCGGCGCGCTCGCCGACGCCCATCACGGTGCCGTGTACCATATCTGCGCCCGCCTTCAGTCCGGCGTGGACGTTCGCCACGCCGAAGCCGAGGTCGTCGTGAGTGTGGAGGCTCGTCGGGCCGAGGTCGGCCAGTCGGGAGACGACCTCGGCGGTGTGTTCCGGGTCGGCCGCGCCGACCGTGTCGCAGTAACAGATCCGGTCCGCGCCGGCGTCGAGGCCGGCGCCGAGCAGGCGTTCGAGGTAGTCGAGATCTGCGCGGGAGCCGTCCTCGCCGAGCACCTCGACCCACAGGCCGTGGTCTTTGGCGTACTCGACGAGTTCGACCGTCGTCTCGACCACGTCCTCGCGCGTCGAGCCGACCTTGGTCTCGACGTGTTTGTCCGAGGCGGGGACGACGAGGTTGATCCCGTCGACGCCGCAGTCGAGCGCGTGGTCGACGTCGACTCGCACGCCGCGGGCGAAACTCGTCACGGTCGCGTCGAGTCCCTCGCTCGCGACCCGGCTGATCGCCTCGCGCTCGCCCTCGGAGGTGCACGCCGAACCCGCCTCGATCAGGTGCATTCCGGTCGCGTCGAGTTCGCGGGCGATGTCGACCTTTTCGGCCGGCGTCAGCGACACGCCGGGCATCTGCTCGCCGTCGCGCAGGGTGGTGTCTAACAGCTGTACCTTATCGAGTGTGGTGAGTGGTGTTCGGGTCAAAAGATGGTCCGTCGGCTCTGTGGTCGGTTCGGGAGCGGTGCCGCCGCGGGGCGGTCGCGCCCCGGAGTTGCTATCGTCGGAGAATTTCACGGCCAGCCGCCGCGAGGCGACTTCCTCTATCCTCCGAACGACCACGATCGTCTCGTGTCATTCGTATCCGTGCGAACGACACACGCACATATAAACGGACGGATCGCGACAGGAATAGTCGACAGATCGTCGATGAGACTCGGGATTCGCTGAGGATTCGTCGGCTCGGTTCGATGCGGACCGGCGGTCGGAAACGCTCCGCTCGCCGATAGGATTAGGCACGCGGGCCGAGAGCGGGCTCGCGTGAAGCGAGTCGCGATAGACGACGTCGACGTCGTCACGAATCCGATGGGCGTCCACGACGTGCGCAAGCCCGTTTCGCGCGTGCTCGGCACCGAGCACGTCGCGATGAACTACTTCGAACTCGCACCCGGCGACGCGTTCGCCGGCGGAGTCCACGCGCACGGCGACCAAGAAGAGGTGTTCTACGTCCTCTCCGGGACCGCCACGTTCGAGGTGGGCCCGGAGCGCGAGCGCGTCGACGTCGAGGCGGGCGAACTGATCCGGTTCGCGCCCGGGGAGTTCCAGTCCGGATTCGTCCGTGAGGACGCCGACGAGGAGGTCGTCGCGTGGGCGTTCGGCGCGCCCGGCGCGCGTCACGACTGGGATCAGATCGAGAGCTTGATCGAGTGTCGGACCTGCGGCGAGGAGCTCCCGCACGCGACGGAACTGACCGACGAGGGACGGTTTCGGTTCACGTGCTCCGAGTGCGGCACGTCGTTCTCGCCGTAGGACGTCTCACCCCAACAGCGACCGGAACGACCGGCGGCCGACACCGCACGTCTCGCGGTACTCGCACCCGGAGCACCGGTCGTCGTCGACGCGAGCGGGCGGCCCGTCGATGGCTCGGGCGGCGCGCAGCGCCCGGCGATACGCGGCTTTCTTCCGGGTCGTGAGACGGACCTCCCGGACGGTCCCGACGCTCGGATACTCGACCAGCGCGCGCGGCACCTCGCGCTCGTGCTCCCACGCGACCGCCTTCGCGACGGCGACGGCCTTGACCGACTGCGGCTCCCAGACGCCGTTCTCCGGCGGGTCGCCCGGCGAGACGAGTGTGGGGACAGGTGGGGCCGCGGCGTCGGCGGGTGAGTTTCCGTCCTCGCTGCTGCCGGCGAGCACCTTCTGTACCGTCCCGTGACAGTCTTTCCCAGAGACGAAGGCGCGTTCACGGGTCGGGGCGGCGAGCCCGTCGAAGTCGTCGCGGTCGCGGAGCCGGTCGAGGTTCCGTCGATAGGCGGCGGGGGAGCGACGGATCGGGAGTCGCCGCAGCGTCGCGTCGGACGCGTCGACGAGCGTGCGGTACCGGAAAGCGAGGTCGATCCGTGCGCGTGCCTCGGACGGAACCGCCCGGTCGTCGTCCCGGCAGGCGTAGTAGAGCTGTCGCGGACAGTAGGCGGCCCTGGCGACGTCGCTGAAAGGGATCACGAGCGGGTTGCGCGCGGATTGATTGATAAAGTCGCGGGCAGCGGGTGGAGATATTTATAAAGAGGTGTTCGTCTCAAGGTCCTCGGTGGCCTCCTTCAGCCCGTCATCGCGGGCGGACTCGGCGTGGGAGCCTTCGATGTCGGCGTCGGTGAGAAGGTCACGGAACTCGTCGCGGAAGCGGTCGTTCGCCCGAGTGGAGGTCAGATCGACGCGGGCGACGCGGGCGTACTTCGCGACGATATCGGGGTCGGCGTCGAGCGCTTCTGCACACTCGACGATAGAGCGGCCCTCGGCGGTCAGCGATTTCAGGTCCGCGTACTCGAACGAGTTGCCCTCGACTTCGCGGTCAGTGCTTCGCACGAGGTGGAGGTCGAAGCGGGCGTCGCGCACGGTGTCGGGGTCGATGTCGATGGGTTCGGGCGCGTCGGCGGATGCTTCGCTGGCGTCGCTGGCCTCGTCTCCGTCGCTCTCGGCGAGAGCGGCCGCGATCGCCTCGTCGTCGTCTAGCTCGAAGCGACCGCGGGCGATCCGAGCGTAGGTCGCGTCGTCGAGGTCAGCCGAGAAGTCGTACCGCTCTCGCATCGCGGCGATCACCTCGCGGACGCGCTCCGCAGCGGCGGCCTCGTCGCGGCCGGTGAGGGTTCCGGGGGACTCGGCCTGCCGCTCGGTGACGGTGTCGGCTCCGGTCGTCTCGACGAAGATGTCGCGGAGCTCGGCGGTCTTCTCGTTCATGCTCCTCACCATACGCGCTCCCGGTACAAAACCTTCGCGTCCGATTCCGGCGTTCTCGGGTTCGATGCCGGGCGAATCACCGGTCGAGAGGCGAACGCACCGGACCACCGTCGGCGATCACGAGCCAGTGCCGTCAACCAGTATGTTGAAGTCGGTTTACGAGCGTGTCGGAGACATGGCAGCCAGCACGGAATCGGTGGACCTCGTCGGCGACGAGGCCGCGACGAACCTCGCCCGCGCGGCGTTGTTCGCCGCGCTCGTCGGCGCGTTCGCGTACGTGACGTTTCCCAATCCGGTCTCGCCCGTCTCGGTGACGCTGCAGGTGCTCGGCGTGTTTCTCGCCGGGATCTACCTCGGTCCGGTGTGGGGAGCCGCGTCGCTCGTCCTCTACCTCGCCGCGGGCGCGGTCGGCGCGCCGGTGTTTCAAGGCGGCTCCGCGGGCGTCGGCCAACTCGTCGGGCAGTCGGCGGGGTACCTCTGGTCGTACCCGGTCGCCGCCGCCGCGATCGGGGCGATCGTTCACCGCGGCACGACGCTCCGCGACCTCGATGGAGTCGGAGTCCCGACGCTCGTGGGCGCGATGACGGTCGGCACCGCGATCATCTACGCGGTCGGGGTTACCGGTCTCGCCGTCGTGCTCTCGCTCGGGCCGGTCGAGGCGGTGACCGTCGGTGCCGCGGCGTTCCTCCCCGCGGAGGCGCTGAAGATCGCCGCCGCGGGCCTGCGCGACCACGTCGCCGAGGCCGGTCCCGCGACTCACCTCGGCCTCGTGAGCGATCCGGATCAGTTCGTTCTCCGAGCGGCCGCGGTCGAGCGCGTCGTTGGCCGCGAGGGCCGCGCCGAGCGCCGCGGCTCCGGAGACGCCGAACCCGGCACCGATCGGGATATCGGTCTCGACCGCGACGTCGACGTCGCTCCCGTTCAGGTCCGCGAGCACGTCCTCGACCGCGCCGACCGTCCCCTGCTCGCCGTCGATCGTTCGGGAACCGGTGTCGGAGGGGGATCCCACCTCGTCTCCCGCCGACACGCTGACCGTCACCCCGTCTGTGAGGGTGAGGCCGGCTCCGCGCGATCCGGCGGCCGCGGGACGCTCGGCCGGGTGCGCGCTGAAGAAGGCCGTGACGTGGCCGGGAACGAACGCGGTCGTCCGCTGCCTACTCATGGCAGACCGGATGATCGGGCGTCGATTAACGGTTGTTATCCGCGCCGAGGCGAGCGGCGACACCGCAGGCGGTAAATAGCCCCCAACCAAATCCGCGTCGTATGCGAGACCAGTTGCGCCCCATCCTCGCCGCCGTGCTGGCGCTGGTGTTCCCGGGTCTCGGGCACCTCGTCTTACGCCGCTGGGGCCGGGCGCTGCTGTGGCACGTGACGATCGTCGGCGGCGGCGTGGCGCTGCTCACGCTCTACGACGTCGACACGGGCGGTTCCGTCATGCCGCCGACCGAGGCCGCAGACGCCGCCGCCGCGCTCCCGCCGGAAGTGACGATTCCGATCGCCATCCTGTCGGTCCTGTCGTCGATCGACGCCTTCGTCGTCGGGCGGGCAGCCGTCGCCGAGCGAAATCGCGTCGACCCGACCGCGGAGGCGGCCCGGCGCCACACCGCGAGCGCGGACGACGAAGGACACGATACCGTCTCGCCGGTTACCGAGATCACCGGCGACGGCGACCGATCCATGGAGGTCAAATGCCCGAACTGCGGGAAGGAGACCGACGCCGAACTCGACTTCTGTCACTGGTGTACCGAACCGCTCCCGTGGGACGAGACCGAGTGATCCGGCTTTTAAATACGTCAGCGACGAGTCCGTGCGTTCGGTACCGCTGATCGGCTGACCGCTGAGGTGGCTATTTGTCTCTCCGTCACGTGTCAGCCGTATGGAACACGCAGAGTACGTGTATACGAGCGGGATGACCGAGGCCGACATCGGCGAGCACCTCCGGGCCGGCGAGCACGGCGTCCTCGGACTCGCAGACGGCAACGACTCGTACGCCGTCCCGCTGAGTTACCACTACGACGGCAACCGGTTGCTCCTCCGAGTGAGCGAGCACGACGATGACAGCGAGAAGGACCGGTTCATCGACGCGACCGAGACCGCCACGTTCGTCTGCTACGAAGGATCGGCGACGGAATCGTGGAGCGTACAGGTTCGCGGCTCGCTCCGCGAGTGGGACGGTGACGCCGATGAGAACACGCTCAACCAGTGGTTTCCGCCGTTTCGGCTGTTCGACGAGGCGGTCGAAACCGTCGAATTCACCCTGTACGAACTACGGATGGAGACCGTCATCGGTCGGAAAACGGTCGAATAATCCTCGTCGAAATCGGTCGAACGTGCGTCGAGACTCCCGCCCGCGTGCCCGGAGTTCTATTGGCCGTGCGTCTGAGTGGTCTGTATGGCCACCACGCCTCCCGAAGTCGAACTCAAGTCGACCCTCTCGAACGACGTCGCCCTCGTCACGGGAGCGACCCGCGGGATCGGTGCCGAGATCGCCGCGAGGCTGTCCGAACTCGGAGCGACCGTGTACGCCGGTGCGCGCGACCGAAACGACGTCACCGCGCCCGACCAGCACGCGGTCCGACTGGACGTGACCGAAGACGAAACGGTTCGGGCAGCTATGGACCGGATCGAGCGCGAACAGGATTCGCTCGACATCGTCGTGAACAACGCCGGCGTCTTCTCTCGTTCCGGTCCGCTTCACGAGATGGACATGGCGGACTTCGACCGCACGACGGCCGTGAACCTCCGCGGCCCGGTGGTCGTGACGAAGCACGCGCTCCCGCTGCTGTTAGACGAGACCGGCGGCCGCGTCGTCACCCTCTCGTCGGGGCTCGGACAGTTCACCGAGGGGCAGATGGGCGGTCAGTACCCGGCCTATCGACTTTCGAAGGTCGGCGTCGGGGGGCTGACGGCGTACCTCGACGGCGAGTACGGCGACCGGGGCCTCATCGCAAACGCCGCCTCTCCGGGCTGGGTGCGGACGGACATGGGCGGAGACGGCGCTCCACGGTCGCCATCGAAGGGAGCCGAGACGCCGGTGTGGCTCGCGCGGTTCGCACCGGGGAGTCCGGGCGGTCGGCTCTGGAAAGACCGCGAGCGGGTCTCGTGGTAACGGCTCCGGTCGCAACGCGAGAGGTGACCTGTTCGACGGTTGAGCCGTAAATCAGTCGAGCCAGAAGCTACTCCATCGGGCAGCGGTCGATTCCGAGAATCCGATACAGCAGACATCGCCGCGTCGCGCCCTCAACGATCAGGACCACTCCGGCGACGGCCAACCCGACCGCCGAGACGACCGGAACGCTCGCCTCGCCGGTCGCGACGAGAAACGCGAGCACCGCGACCGCGACGCCGACGACGATCCGGATGCGCCCGTCGATCCGTCCGACGTTTCGTTTCACAGGCGTCGTAGTGACTGCAGAGGCTAAAGCGCTGAGGTGACTCCGAACGAAACGAGACAAGGCAAACGAGACAGGACAAACGAGACAAGACCGTCCTCGGGCGACTCGCGTGAGGACCTCGGGTCACTCCTCGGGTCGCCATCGGCCGCCGATCTGGTCGCGGGGGTAGTCCTGATACGTGCCGTTCAGAAACGTGGTGACGCGGCCGTCCTCCTCGCTGAGCGTGATGGCCCAGATGACCTCCTCGCGGAGCGAGGTTTCCAGCGCGCTCAGGTGTTTCGTCCCCATCCAGTCGGCCGGAACGACGTCGGCGGCGCCCGGCGTCTCGGTCGACGACGGGTTTCGGACGCGTACCATCTGCTCTTGGATCGTCCCGTCCGCGGTGACGATGACCGCGCCGTCCCGCGTGAACGCCACGTCGCGAGCGACCGCGGTGAATTTGTCCAGCGAGTCGGTGACCAGTTGACACCGATTGATCGGCCACTTGTTCGCGCCGAGCGGGTCGGTGAACGCGTCGAAGTTCATCTCGGCGACGATCAACACGTAGAGGCTGGGTCCGGCGACGTGCGGCTCGTCCCACCGGTCGAAGTCCAGGCTCAGCGACTCGGCGGCGTAGCGGATCTGATTCATGAGCGCCTGACTGGTCGCGAATCGTTTGTTCACTCGTTCGAGTTCGTCCATCTTGTTATGTGTACACGTACCTATAGAGGCATGAACCTTGTTCGGCGGTCCCTGAAAACGGTGCATCCATAGGCTCTTGGTCCGCGCAGGACAGGTGTGCCAGTATGAGTACGGACCGCGAACGGCTCGCCGCTGACTCGGAGACGCCCGATTCGCGGTCGGAGAACCCGGTCTGGCGACTGTACACCGAGTACGGCACCGGGCGACGGTACGCTGTCATGGGTGCCGTCGCCACGATCCTCGGCCGGGCGTTCGGGCTCGTTCCCGCCTTCGTCATCGGACTGGCCGTCGACGCCATCTTCCTCGCCGAGCGACCGTACGCGCTTCCGTTAGTGCCTGACGAACTCGTTCCGGGCACCGACGTCGAACAGCTTTACTTCTCGATCGCGATCCTCTTGGGGGCGACCGCCGCCGGTGCGGTCGCCTCGTGGATCGAAGACTGGGGGTGGAGCGTCTTCGCCCAGCGGGTCCAGCGCAACCTCCGAGTCGACGCCTACGAGAGCCTGCAGGATCTCGAACTCGCCTACTTCACCGGCCACCGCACCGGCGACCTGATGAGCGTCCTCAACAACGACGTCAACGCCCTCGAAACGTTCTTAGAAGACGGACTGAGCGCGACGCTGTGGATCCTCGCGACCGTGTTCGGCATCGGACTGATCCTCGTCGGATTAAACCTCCCGCTGACGGTAGTTACCCTGTTACCGATCCCGGCACTCGCCGCGTTCACGCTGCTTTTCACTCGGCTGATCGAACCGCGGTACCTCTCGATCCGCGAGGAGATCGGGGATCTGAACTCACGGCTGGAGAACAACGTCAGCGGCATCGAGGTCATCAAGAGCGAGGGGGCCGAACGCTTCGAGACCGAACGGGTGGCCGAAGCCTCCGACGCGTACCTCACCACCAACCTCTCGGCGATCAAGGTCCGGATCACGTACTTTCCGGGGTTGAACGTCATCTCCGGAATCGGCTTCGCGGTCACCTTCCTCGTCGGCGGGCTCTGGGTGCTCGGTCGCCCGGTGTTCGGTCTGACGGGGGCGCTGACGCCGGGAGCGTTCGTCACCTTCGTGATCTACGCCCAGCAGTTCCTCTGGCCGATCATCAGGCTGGGCGACGTGGTCGACGACTACGAGCGAGCCAAGGCCGCCGGCAGTCGAGTCCAAGGCGTGCTCTCTCGGGAGCCCGCGGTCCGAGACCGACCCGACGCCGCCCCGCTCGCGGTCGACGAGGGTGCCGTGACGTACGACGACGTACAGTTCGGCTACGCGGGTGGGACCGTGCTCACCGACGTCGACTTTACGGTCGAAGGGGGGACGACCGTCGGGGTAGTCGGCCCGACCGGTGCCGGCAAGTCGACGCTGTTGAAGCTGCTACCGCGCCTGTACGACGCCGACGACGGTGCCGTGCGGATCGACGGACAGGACGTCCGCGACGTGACGCTCCGGAGCCTTCGGCGTTCGATCGGGTACGTCAGCCAAGAGCCGTTCCTCTTTTTCGGGACGGTCGCGGAGAACATCCGGTACGGCACCTTCGACGCGACGGACGACGACATCGAACGGGCCGCCAGACGGGCGCAAGCCCACGAGTTCATCGAGAACCTGCCTGACGGGTACGACACGTTGGTCGGCGAGCGCGGGGTACGGCTCTCCGGCGGACAGCGTCAACGACTGGCGCTCGCTCGAACGATGCTCAAAGACCCCGCCATCTTGGTGTTGGACGAGGCGACCTCGGCGGTCGACACGGAGACGGAGGCGCTCATCCAGAGTCGACTCGCCGAGTTCGCCGCCGACCGGACCACCTTCGTCATCGCACACCGGCTGTCGACCGTTCGGACGGCCGACCGGATCCTCGTCCTCGACGACGGGCAGGTGGTCGAAGACGGTACGCACGAGGGGCTACTCGAAACGGACGGGCTGTACGCGAACTTCTGGCGGGTCCAGACCGGAGACATCGCGTCGCTCCCTCGGGAGTTCCTCGAACGCGCGCTCCGGCGACAGGCCGTCATCGACCTCGACGACCGAGCGGGCGACGACGACCGGTGAGCCGCCGACACCGAAGCGGCCCGGACGGGCGTGACGCGGACGAGGCGGGTTCGAACCGGTGAACGAGTCGTTTCTCAGCAGTGATAACCTCGGGGGAACTATCATATACGCCGGTGGCGAGGGTGACCGTACGGACGCGAATGACGGACGGAACATGAGTCTGAATCCACGGAGATACGACGTACGGGAGCTGCGCCGGATCGCGGAAACACCGCGGGACGGCGCGGACGAAGCGCCTCGGGAGCGGTCGCTTCGTCAGCCGAACCGAAGTCGAGCGGAGCAAGCCGCCCGCTCGGCCGCGTTCACCGAGCTGCTCCAGCGTCAGCGAGGGCTGCGGTTGTCCGGCGGCGGATCGCGATCCGCCGCCGCCGGCGACCGCCCGTACCTACGGGCGGTTCCGGCCTCACCGGACGCGGAACACGAAGTTGGCGAGTGGCTCGGCTATCTCGTCGACGTCGGCGGCCATCTGCGAAGCCGCGACGCGCTGTCGTACTACGCCGAAATCGGCTGGGTCGCCCCCGACGCGGTCGACGCGCTGACCCGTCGACTGGAGGGGTTCGACGCCCCCCGCCACGATCGGCCACTCACTCCCGCGGACCACCGGATCAGTCTCGTCTCCATCGTCCGGATCGCTTCGTGTGCGAGTGATTAACAATGAGCGACGACGACGAATCCACGGACATCAACGGTACAGACGGCCCGGCAGCGGTCGGCGTGAAACTCGGCAGCACCCGGACGGTGCTCGACCTCCCCAACGGACGGGGCGGGCGAGTGCGCCACTCGACGCTGACGTGTCTGGCGACGTACGAGGACGCCATCACCGGCGAGGAGAAGGTCCTGTTCGGCGAGGAAGCCGCGACCGAGTACCCCGACACGGTACGGTTCATGCTCCGGTCGGGACTGCCGGAAGACGACGAGAGCGTCGCCGACGCAGAGCGGTTCTTCGAGGCGTTCGTGGAGGCCCACGAGGTCCCCGAGGACAGCGCGGTCGTCTACGCGGTCCCCACCATCGACAACGAGGCGGGCGTGGAGAACCTCCGGTCGGTGATCGAGGGCTCGCCTATCGGCCAGGTCGAGACGCGGAGCTACCCCGAGTCGCTGTGCGGTGCGATCCCCGCCTACGGCGACGACCTCACCGCCATCGACGAGGTGTTCATCTCCATCAACATGGGCTCGACGACGCTGGAGGCGTGCGCCTACCGACGCGGCGAGCAGCTCTCCCCGTTCTCGACCGGCTCTGTGACCGGCAACGAGGTCGACCGCCGGATCGTCGCCGCCGTCGAAGAAGAGAGTCAGGGTCGCGTTCACATCGACCGGACGACCGCCCGAGAGTACAAAGAAGAGCACGCCGACGTGTACGATTTCGAGCCGTTCACAGACGTGATCCAGCAGCCCGGCGGCGGGAGCCACGAGTTCACCGTGGATCGCGGCGTTCGGGAGCCCGTGGACCGGTACATCGACGAGGCGGTCGACGTCGTCGCCAACGAGTTCCTCCCGGAGCTCGCGAACGACCACATGAAACCGTATCAGCTCGCGCTCGGCCGCCCCATCGCGGCGACGGGCGGGATGGCGTGTATCCCCGGACTCACCGAGGAGTTCGAAAAGCGGCTCTCGGCCGAACTCGACCGCGACGTCGAGGTCGTCTCGCCCGACGACCCTGCGACCGCCGCCGCAGAGGGTGCCGGCCGAATCGCCGAACGCCTGCTCTGAGCGACCCGTCTCGTTTTTTCGCGAGTTAGCTGAAAGTAGGCGCTAAGCCCCCTTCCTCAGCGAGCGCCGACCGAACGGGAGGCGCGAGCAGGGAGGGGATACAGTGCCGCACGGTTCTCATACACGTTCGACGCCCGGCCCACAGGCCCACGCCATCGAAGCTACTATACTTATAACGTGCATCCTGTGCATTACAGTGAAACGGAAGACAATCACCATTCGAGAGGACCAAGACGAGTGGATTGAGGACCACCATCTCAACCTCTCGTCGTTCGTCCGCGAGCAGTTGGACGAGCTAATTGAGCAACGAGAGTAACGGATGTACTACGCCTACAAGTACCGTCTCACCCCGTCCGACGCCCACCGCGAGGAGTTGGACCGCCACCGAGACATTTGTAGGCAACTGTACAATCACACGCTCTACCGCCTCAACGAGTACCAAGACGAACGCGGCGTAGAACATTCATTCTCGCGGTCTACAAGATGTAGGAGTGGGACACTCCGAATCACCGCCTGTGGAGACTGCGCTCCCTGTGGACACCGATACGGTATCTGCAAAGCGCGTCGTGGAAACAGGAAGTCCTACCCTCAAGGAGCGAACGGCGTCAGCCGTGAGCGAGTAGGGTAGGGTAGTTCACACGTCGAACAGTCGTTCGGTGTCTTCGGCCTGTCGTCGGTAGATACCGCGCCCCTTCAGGCGCGGGACCTCATGCCGGTGGAGCACCCCCGTCTCGGGGTCGTATATGACGGGGAAGACGTTGGTCCGACGGCTCGCGACCGTGTACGAGCACGCCGCGTCGACCAGCGCCGGGTCGGGGTCAGGGACCGAGAAAACGACGTAGCCGAGCGGCGTCACCGACTCGTCTCGGTCGTCGACGTGGTCGGCGAGGACGTCGCGGAACGCGTCGGCGGTCGTGACGATGTCGTCCGGGTCCAGGTCCGAGTCGCCGTCGACGAGCGTGGCGAGAACGGTGACGGCACCGATCGAATCATCCTCGTCGCGGACTTGCCACACCAGATCAAATCCGTTCGTGTTCTCGCTGACCGGCTCAAACCCGTGTTTCCTCCCGTTTTCGACGACCGTTTCACGGTACTGCGTGTGGTCCATACACCCATACTAGAGCCGAATGATAAAAAATGACATACATGGCGGCGACGTTTCTGTCATCGCTGTCGGGGCCCGAAAGAACTGGTGTCCGCGGCTAGGTAACTCCTAATTTTTCGGTGACACTTCAGTCCATGCTCGAGTGCGAGATGGTGGGAGAGATGCTGCGGAATTATCGGAATTCGTTCCGAAAGTTGTTCCGCCACCACGATCGCAAGTGAGCCAAGGCTATCGAGGTCAGGCCAATTCGCACTCGAGCGGTCTCAGTCGGAAAAGAGTCATACCCGACTCGAAAGTGCAGACGCAGGCGTGTAAGGATTCAAGCCTCCGAATACATAGTCCCGGGCGGATTCGAACCGCCGTCAATGGCTCCAAAGGCCATTATGATTGGCCACTACACCACGGGACTGCGAACGGTGCTTGCCCGCGCGCACTCAAGTACGTTACTTTTCAAATGCCGCAGACCGTCAGTGGAGACCACCCCGTCCGATCAGAGACGTAATTGCTGGCTGTTCTTTCACTCTCGACCGTCGCGCTTCTGGGGAGACCGAGCGAAAAGCCCAGTGACGTCGAACAGCAGGCCGACGGCCACGGCGACGGCAGCGTTCCAGAACGACTATGTTGGCGATGAGAAATGTTTGGCATATGCAGGACGCTCAGGTTCTCGTGACCGGTGGGGCGGGCTTTATCGGCTCGAATCTCGCGAACCAACTGGCCGACGCCGGGAACGACGTCATCGCGTTGGACAACGGCTACCTCGGGATCGCCGACAATCTCGCCGATGACGTGGAGTACGTCGACGGGGACGTCCTCGACGACGACCTCCCGACGGACGTCGACGTAGTGTTTCACCTCGCTGCGCTGTCGAGTCGCCAGATGCTCGAAGAGAATCCCCGAGAGGGAGCGCGCGTGAACATCGAGGGCTTCGTCAACGTCGTCGAACAGGCCTACGCGGACGGCTGTGACACGGTCGTCTACGCCTCGACGTCGTCGGCGTACGGGAGCCGGACCGAGCCGAGTCCCGAAGACATGGAACTGGAGGCCGCAACGGGCTACGACGCATCGATGCTCGGCCGGGAGCGGTACGGCGAGTACTACAACAACTTCTACGACGAGATGACGTGTGCCGGCATGCGGTTCTTCTCGGTGTACCAGGGGTACGGCGGCAACGAGGCACACAAAGGCGAGTACGCCAACACTGTCTCCCAGTTCGCCGACCAGATCGCCAACGGCGAGTCGCCCGTCCTTTGGGGAGACGGGAGCCAAACCCGCGACTTCACCCACGTCGACGATATCGTTCGTGGCCTGATCGCGACGGCCGATCACGAACTGACCGGGGTGTACAACCTCGGCACCGGCGACCCGCACTCGTTCAACGAGATGGTCGACATGATCAACGCGGTGCTCGGGACGGACGTGGAGCCGGAGTACGAGCCCGTCCCGATCGAAAACTACGTTCACGACACGTGTGCAGACATCTCGAAGATCCGCGAGGCGACGGGGTGGGAGCCGGCGATCGATTTCGAGACGGGTGTCGAGCGAGTGTGTCGGCCGTATCTCGACGAATAAATCGAGCGACTGCACAGATCGTTCGGCATTTTGTTAGTAACGATCAGTATAGATTCGGCGGAGTATCGACATCGGTGCAGAACCAAGCGTCGGCGAATTCCTTAGTCAACCAGTCCGGTGGACACGAATGGCACATCCGCCGTGGCCGACGCGACCGAGGCACCACAGCGGTGATCACTGATAAGACCTAACCGCTGGGTCTCGGACGAGCGGTCTTCATGTCTGCTCGCCTGAGGATCGATAACCAGTCCCGACCGACCAAAATCGACCGCCAAAGCGCAAGCGTCGTCAGTCCGGTCGGGTCTCGTCGCCTCCATCCGGGCGCTCCACCGCGCTGACCGCCGGAGGCGACGGCGGCCGGTAGGTGTACACGAACTCGCCGGCGACGGCGTGGTAGTTCCCCGTCTCGGGGTCCGCTATGACACCGATATCGTTGTCGATGGCGAAATCGACGAGGTCGCGGAGACTCTCCGCCTCCGCCTCGGAGCGTTCGTGGACGGACGCCGGGAGTCGGAACGTCGTGATCCACTCTGCGAACTCGGACCGGTCGTCGCTGTACGAGAGGTAGTCGCGCTCGGCGGGAGTGAGCGCCAACTCGTGTTCTCGGCGGGCGTACGCCAACCCGCCGCTCCCGAGGAGGCCGATCACGAGCAGGAACGGACCGCCGACCGATCGAAGCGGGCCGTAGCTCCGCTCGACGGTCACCGTCTCCGTGCGCTCCGAGGTGTCCGACTGGACGCCGGGGTCCGAGACGGTGTAGGTGTCGCCGCCGTGGTCGAGGCCCATCTCGATCGTCCGGGCGTACGATGTCGATTCACCGTTGATCGTACCCTCCACCGACACGTCGGTGAGGATGAATGCCTCCGTCTCGCCCGGCGACGCGCCGAGTTCTTCTTCGATCGCCGCCGCGGTCGCGTCGACCTCGCTGCTGTTGAGCGCGAACGCCACCGCCGCGGTCTCACCGGGCTCGACGTCCGAAACCGTCTCCGACGCCAGCTCCTCCTGCTCGCTCCAGTAAACGGGACCACCCTCCTCGCCGACATTTCGGATGACGAGGACGGAGTCGAACTGCACGTCGACGTCCGACGCGGACGCGGCCGAATACGTCGTTTCGACGTCGACGTCGAGCACCGGAGCGACCCGCGTGAAGTACGTGCTACGACCGTCGAGGACCGTCCCGGTCGTGAACACCGAGTTCGGCTCGGTCACCTCCGCGGAGTGGTTGTACGCGGTCTCCACCGTGAACGAAGAGACGGTCTGTTCGCGAGTCTCGGTGCCGGGGTCGACGTGGGTCGTGTAGACGAGCCCGCCACCGATCGCGGCCGCGATCAGGCAGACGGCGAGGAGCACGGCGAACTGTGCGTCCAGTACCGCGCGGAGTCGGAGTCGGGTCTCGTCGGGGGATGAAGCACTCATTTGATCACCTGTAGAACTGGCGGAGGAGGCGGCGGTACAGCGGGGGTTGCTCGCGCGATTCGCGAGAGCGTATCCGCGCGGGCTCGCCGCGCAGGAAGACGAACCCGAGACCAACGATGCCGCCGCCAAGCAGCCCGTTGATCGCGACGAGCGGGGCCCACGGGTGAACGCCGTACAACTCGTCAACCACGCCGGGCGGGAGCACCGCGAGGTAGCGGTGCTCGGTGACGAACAATCGGTAGTAGCCGGTCTCGGGCGGGGCGGTGAGCGTCACCGTCGTCGACGCCTCGCCGCGGCTGCCGACCCTGAGTCGCTGTGGGGCGACCTCGACGCCGGGACTCGCCGGGGTGACGTAGGCGTACACCGGCACCAACCCGGCGTTGGGGACGACGTACTCCAGTTCCTGGCTCGTGCCCCGCTCGATGACGGTGGGGTTCTCCGACTCGAACTCGGCGCTCACGACGCCGTACTCCTGCGTGCCGGCCGGGACGACCATCGCCGCGGTCGCGGTCGCCATCAACACGAGCGCGAGCACGGCGACGACCGCGAACACCGAGATGCCGTCGTCGCGGGAGCGGTCGCGTTGGCGCGTCTCGCGCGAGTTTCGGCTCAGGAACCAGTCGGCCACGTACGCGACCATCGAGAGTCCGAAGATGAGGTACGCCAGCCCCTGTGTCCCCTGCAACGACCGGACTCCGAGGGTGACCGCGAGCCACGTCTGAACCGAGGCGAACCCGGACTGTATCGTCATGGCGACGGTGCCCAAGTGCGGGATCACGACCACGCTCCCGCCGACGGAGAGCGCCACCGCGACGATGTCGGCGTCCTGTACGACCGGCTCACCGGCGTCCTGGTCGGTAAAGGGATTGTTATCGCCTCGGGTGACATAGCCGCGCTCGGTCTCCTCGACGACGCGGTGGGTGGTCAGCCCGCCGCCCTCAATCTCCTGGGCGTCGAACGTGACCACGTCGCCGATGCCGACGTCGCCGGCGAGCGCCGTGGGGATCGCGATGAACCCGTCGCCCGGGTCGAGCGTGGGCTGCATGCTCCCGGTCTCGACGAAGCTGAACAACACCGGCTGTCCGAGCAGTTGGCCGGCGATCAGCGCGAGGACGGCGAGGACGACCGCGACCTGCAGCGCGATCGAAAGGACGCGTTTCGGTGACATTGTTGTTGATGCGTGGCAGCGAACACGAACGACGCAGTTCGCTGTTTCGTCGCGGTCCGACAACCGACTTCAATCATGAAATGTGTTCGACACGTAATAAGTTCGCGGTTCGGAGCAGAGTGCGAGTGAAGCCATCGTGATGCGTCGCGACAGCACACCGCGAACGCTTCGACCGCGCTCGGTGAATACGCCGACCGTACACCGTACGCATGCCCGCCTCACTCCGCAAACGCCCCGGTCGCGAGGAGGGCGAAGGGACCGATAAAGGCGAGACAAAAGCCCAGTAGATGGACGTAGAGGTTCACGACGCTCCCCGGACCAGTCGGATCGCCCGGGAACCCGCCGACGGGATACCCGACGACGAGAACCGCGCCGACGACGAACAGGTCACCCTCTCCCGGGCGCGAGGTGACCGCGCGTGCGAGGTCGCGGGCGCTCGCTCGAAGCGAGAGGTTCGCGGCCGAGGCGTAGAGGACGGCGAGGAGTCCGCTCGCGACGCCCGTCACGAGCCCGGCGAGACCGAGGCCGCTCGTCGACACCGGAAGCGCGAGCAGCGCGATCCAACCGACGAGTGCGAAGAAGACCGCGGGCAGCGCGCGGACCGACCCCTCCACGTGGAACCGCTCGCGGGCGTACGTACCGAGCAACAGCGGAAGCAGGCCCGCGAGCGCCATGTTGATCCCCGAGAAGCCGAACCCGATGGCGTCCCGCGGGACGGCGAGGTTCAGCGCCGAGAGCACGAACGGAAACACCAGCAGGAACGTCGCCAGCGCGGTCAGGAAGAACCGCCGGGAGTCACCGAGCACGGCGAGCGCGTAGCCGACGCCGGCGAGAAGAGCGTATCCAGCCACGTTGCCGGCGAGATGTCCCACATCGAGGTGGACGTAGTGGGCGGTGAACGCGGTCACCGCGGTGGGGTCCGCGTACGCGAACGCGAGCGACCGTCGGGTCGACTCCGGCAGCGTGAAGATGGCGAGCAGGAGCACCGGTACCGCAAGCAAGACAGCGAGATCGCTCGCTCGGACGCTCGCGACCAACTCCTGCCGAAAGGCGGGGGTGGCGTCCTCACCTGCACCCGTGGGAGAGCCAAGAGTGGGGTCGGAGCCGTCGCCGGCGCGGTCGCGTTCGTCACCCCCGACGGGGTCGCGCTCGTCGGTCGCGGGTGTAGTCACGGACCCGAACTCGGGAACCGGCGAGTAATAGCTGTCGGCACACGTCTCGGTGGCGAGAGCAGGCGAGTCTCGAACACTCATATAAAAATGCAGATCACGGAGGTCGGCGGCGACGGCTCACGGGCGCGACAGTCGCCGGAACAGCGCCAGTCCTGCCACGGAGACGACAAACGCGGCGAGCAACCCACCGAAAAAGACGAGATCGATCCGGCTCGGCTCCTCCGTGGGACCGCCCGCATCGTCCTCAGCGGGACTCTCGGCGGCCGCCGATCCCGCCGCGCCGTCACCCGCCGGATCGCCGACGATCAGAGTGCCGACCGGCGTCCCGTCGACCGCGAGGTCGTAGGCTCCGGCGGTCTCGAAGGTGCCGCTGAGCGCGACGGTCGTCGTCTCGTTCGGTGCGAGTGCGACGGTCTCGTTCGCGACCGGGTCACCGCCGGCGGTCAGCGTGACCGTCCGTTCGCCGGCCGCACCGCCCCCGTTCCGCAGGGTCGCGCGCACCGTCGCGGTCTCTCCGGGTTCGATCGCCTCCGGCGCGACCGTCGCCTCGGTCACGTCGAACCGAGGGACGCGCTCTGCGACCGCGAACGTCGAGAACTCCGTGGTCGTCGCGCGGAAGTGAACGCGATCCTCGGGGAGGCCCATGATCTCGACGACCTCCTCGTCGATGACCTCGACCGGCTTCTCCTCCCACTCGCCCGCGTCGGTTTGTCGGTAGAGAGTCACGTCCTCGGGGTCGGTACCGCTCGCGTTGAGATGGTCTCGGTTCGCGCTGAATCGAATCGTCATGCGGTCGACCGCGTCGGGCGCGAAGTCGTACTCCAGCGCCAGGTACGCCATCGACCGGGGGGTCGTCGTCGCCGCCAGTGTGCTCCTGTTCTCGAAGGGGGCCGCACTCCCTGCAGCGTTGAGTTCGACGCGCTCGTTCCGGACGCCTTCGAGGTCGATTCCCTCCATCGAGACGTTCGCGCCGTTGAGGTGCATCCCGTCGGCCCCGAGTCGGAGCGTTTCCCCGTGTCCGATGCCGCTGGCTCTGAATTCGCGACGGTCCGCGCTCGGCGCGGTGGTTGTGATGGTGGGCCCACCGGCCGCCGACCGCCGCGTCGACCGGCCCATGGCCGTCACTTCGTCAGGCTCCGCGATCTTCGCCGAGATCGAGAACTCGTCGGTGCCGACCTGCGTGCCGACGGGCGTGCCGTGCGTGTCGATGTCGAGTCCGACCGCGACCGTCTCGTTTGGCGCGAGCGTGACGTTGTTGGCCTCGCCCTCGACCGACTCGTCGCCCGCGAGGAAGGTGACGTTCTCGCCCTCGTGGTCGATCCAGACGTGCGCGTACTCGTCGCCCGTGTAGGTGATCGTGAAGATGCCGTTCGCCGAAGCGAGCGAGTCAGGGTTGACGCCCTCGAAGTCGGGCGAGAGATTCGGGTTCGTCGGTGAGATGTCGACGGTGATCTCGCCGTCATCATTTAAGTAGGCGTACTGGCCGTTCGGACCATCGGCCGGTTGGACCGCGAGGTCGCCATCGGCGACGGTGTCTGCCGGGCCGTCGACCACCGTCGCACCCGTGGCGAAGGCGAGCGAGCCCGCGGCTACGAGGAGCAGGGCGAGGGTCAGTGTTCGTCGTGTAGTTGGCATATGTGTTATTTCGCGGCGTGGTTAGGGTGTATTATTGACATCGGAGTCGTCCATCCCGGGAGTACGGAATCTCGTGGCCGGCAACAGGTGAGTCGTCGGTCGGTCGTGGATTGATTCCTCGACCGGCGGCCGAGCGATAATCGACGGAATCGCCGCGACAACGCCTGCCGCCACGCGGGGGACAGAATCGCGAGTCATCTCAGCTCGCATCCGTGTTCGACTTACCAATCGCACCAGAGTCAGGCGGCGAATCATCCTGACCGCCGCCTTGACTGGCCTTGGCAACGTCACCGTCGCCATCATCTCCGTTCTCGTCCCGGCCTTCATCATCGTTTTTACCTGCTGTTTCTGCTTCGTCAGAGGACTCTCCTATCGGGGGATCGTCCGTCGGTGTTGTCTCTTCCGTTGGTGGTTCCTCAGGCGGGCTCTCCTCCGACGGTGTGTCTGTCGGTGGTTCTTCGGGCGGCAGTTCCGAAGTTGGTGGTGTATCGGATTGTGATTCTGACCTCGTTTCATCCAGACCGATCACACCGAACGCCGCGCCACCGACAACCACGATCGTAGCGGCAAGGATGGCACGGCGTCGGTTCATCTCAGTTCGCGCCCGTGTTCGAGGAACCGCTAGCGCTACTAGTGGACTCCTCGTTCAGCACTCGAACGTCAAACTCTGCGTGCTTCACGATGACACCGACGTGGTCATCGTTTGCTTGGAGCGAGGAGTACGGAACGCCGGTCGGGGTGGCAAAGTTCGGATTCCCGTCTTCACCGTTCATCACGATCGGTGAATTCCCTGTCACGATGTCCGACGCTTCGATGCCCGGAATCTCAGCAGCGAGTTCCTCGTCGGTGGCTTCGCTGCCCAGTCCAGTTGCGTACTCCGCCCATCCGCGATTGGGCCGCTGCAGTTCGAAGGTGTACCGCAGTTTGACGGTCGTTGCCTGTCCGGTCCCGTCGTCAGGGTTGTCGAGGGCACCCGTGTCCGACGCTGCACCGTAGTATCCGGCATTGATATCGGGATAGTTGTTCTGGAGGACGAGACCCGTATCGTCGACGAGGAAGTCGTCGGCTTCGGTGGCTGAGCCCATCGACGTCCCCGTAGTAACGTACTTGTTTAGATCGCTCGGCCCGTAGCTATCCCAATCCGCGGCGGCGTAGTCGGGCTTGCCGTCCTCGTCTGCGACGATGAGCGGGCCGGCCGATTCGTCGGGCCCCGATCCGTCACTGAAACGGGGATCCTGGTTGAGTACCATCGAGTGCGGCTGCTTCAGCCGGTACTCGCCAGTCGTCCCGGATTCCGCCCGCACGTAGCTGTTGTTTTCGACGCCCGCCGGGAGCCACGGAGTCGCACGGAAGATGGGGACGAATCCGCTACCACCCACGCTGGCCTCGACGAGGTAGAAGACCTTCGCCACGCCATCGTCGAGGTTCTCCCACGACACGGTGAACTCTGGGTCGACATGGACCTGTGAGATATCACCGCGATCGTTCTCGACACGAGCCGGATTCTCGGCTGAAATGCTTGCTCCAGAGGCCATCGCCGAGCCGCTGAGCGTGCCGATGCCCGCTCCGGCCACTGTTGCTGCTGCGCCGATACCACCCATCGTCTTCAGTAAATTACGTCGTTCCATGGTTTTCGATTGCACACGACCCGCGGACCGTCGACGCGGGATATTCCGCGTCACGCTGGGTCGCTCTACTACACCCATGGGGCCTATCCCATATCGTTATGAATTTGCAGAAATGGTTCCGGAGCGGGCTGAACAGGTGACTATCAGGGTCTGCCCTTGCCTGACCGAGAGTGGGGCGCTTCAGGGTCAGTCTAAAACGCATCCCTAACGGCGCACGATAGCGGTGAATGGACAGGGATTGACGCTACTCGCGAGCCCCCGTTAGTAACAGAATTTATAAATATATTGTTTGAAACACACGGGGGCGCCAGACCAAGAACTCCAAAAAACGCACCTGATGCCCTAAGACTGCCGTATCCGATATTGCGATTAGAGAATGTTTAAACAAACAGAAGGTTTAGAAAGTTATCATAATCGTGGGACTTATGTTGCCTGAGTCATGTATGTCTGACATAGATGGCGTCGGTACAGCAGATAGTTGGAAAGCGTTGAGTTGTCGATTTTCTGGTTGCCTTCCTCTGTTCCCTCTTCGGCGAGGGCCTCGCTCTGTATTTTTTTGAGCACGTCGAGGTCGAGATCGTGGGTGTTGTTGAGCTCG